>Ga0247806_10000277_pt1 | contig 35318 bp, 24 predicted proteins | sample UWRJL059202B1_FD_179935 | JGI IMG/M metagenome (GOLD analysis project Ga0247806, IMG submission 179935) | Plant litter microbial communities from Arlington Agricultural Research Station in Wisconsin, United States - UWRJ-L059-202B-1 | ecosystem: Environmental > Terrestrial > Plant litter >... | reverse complement strand
AACCAGTCCAGCATTTTCCTCACCGGCTTTCACCAGCATGTGCGGACCATCTTTCGGCAGTTGTTTCAACCAGAAAATCGAGTTCTTGTAGGAACAGTGCTCAGACCACATTACGGCATATACACTGGTTTCAGTAAAATTCGGCGTCCGACCCAGGATTTCCTTGATCATCTCAAATTCTTCAGGTCTCAGACCTAACTCAACTGCCTGCTCTAAGGTGGCTTCCTGGTGCAAAGTGCTTTCCATAAATTCTAAATTGTTTGGCAAAAGTAGCAATTCACAACGGGATTCGGGGTACATTTTGGCAAAGATTTTCGCTGCATCCTGCCACAAGCCTTCCCGGTGCGGCCTGTCATCGTTTAAATTCCTTTTCGCAGTCCCAAATTGTGAATTGGTCGATAGATTTCATATATTTGGGTAGAATCACCTCTGCCCTGGACGGGCATTTAAGTGCGGATTCTAATTAACTGCTATTTACTATTTCTTTTTTTTCTTCAAGAGAAACACATTCGATCACAAACAAAAACACAGGCTTCCGCTTCTGTGGTATCTTCTTTTGATATCAGTACATACAATCCAAAAGTATTTCATAACCGTATGTGGTTAGTACTTAGGTGTAAAATATTATCATTTTGCCTGATCCCATGGAAAAATCAGCATTTAACAGGAAATTCGGTGAGTTTGTAAAGCAAAAAAGGATCCGACATCAATGGTCCCAGTTGGAGCTGGCTTCCAGAATGGGAAATAATTTTCAGAATATTTCCCGGTTGGAGCGCGGCGAAATTAGCCCCACAATGTTCTGGTTCCACAACCTGACAATCGTTTTCGGCATTTCGATGTCAGAAATGATGCGGGAATTCGAGACCTTCTATACCGATGGCCAACCAGCTGTCGAACAACCTTTGTCATGATCTTTACAGTCCTATACAGTATCTTTTGGTCTTTGGTGCTTTGCATTCCCATCCGCTATGCGCGTGCATTTCGCATTCCGGACATACATCCGTGGGTACTCCCGATCGGATTTATGCTGAAGGTTGCTGCCGGATTTGTGTTTACCTTCATCTACATCCAGTTTTACGGCCGTGGTGAGATCACCGGCGATGCAGGGCTTTTCCTGAAAGAAAGCCATTTGCTGCAACAGGTATTCTTCGATTCACCGAAGGCTTATTTTTCCCTGCTGACCGGCATCGGAGAAACGGAAGAGCTCGCGATGCAGTACCTGTCTGAAACGCGTCACTGGTCGGCAGGTAACCTCTCGATCATCAACGATTCGAAGAATGTCGTGCGGATCAACAGCCTGCTGCAATTCATTTCGATGAGCAATCCGCTCGTGCACATGGTGTTCTTCTCTTTCGGCGCGCTGATCGGGATCCGCGATCTGACACTGGTGTTCCGCCGTTTCACACGCTTAAAAACGGTCTGGCTGCTCTGTGGATTGCTTTTGATGCCCGGTCTGCTCTTCTGGGGCAGCAGCATGCTGAAGGAACCCCTGCTGATCCTCGGGCTCGGGCTGTTCATGAGAAGCATATTGATTCCCGAAGCATTGCTACACCAACGTTTGCTGCGCGGATCTCTCGGTTTATTCCTGCTGATCTTCATCAAGCCTTACATCCTGCTCTGCATGATCCCTGGCATCCTCTATTTCCTGCTCGCAAAATATGTCTGGAAACAACATCCGCTGCGCAGCCTCGCCTTGCTGACCGGTCTGGCTGCACTGCTGGTCTGGGCGATGCCGGTCACCAGGAATACAGCGACGCATTACCTCTCCCGCAAACAATTCGATTTCGACAATGTTGGCAAGGGCGGATTGCACGTGCTGACCGACAGCTGTTTTTTCTATTTCCCTCCCGCTGATTTTTCCAAACTTGAGATCCGCGATACAACAGCCATTCTGAAAGTGCCTGTGCATGCCTACAGGTTGCGCTTCGGCAGTATGGATCCCGTGATGCCCGTTTACCTGAAACCGGATGGAACTGCCTGGCCGATCTATTATTTCGATTATGCCTGCGAGAGCTACATCCCGACCACGCCGATCCGTTCGTCATTCCCACAATTGCTACGCAACATTCCCGAAGCGTTGGTGAATGCTTTGCTGCGCCCTTTTCCCAATGATCCAGGCAGCTCTTTCAAATATCCGGTCATGCTCGAAAGCTGGGGCATCCTGGGCTTGTTCCTCTTCGCGTTGTTCCGGCACCGAAAAATAGCACCGACCGAAAAAAAACTGATTATTTCCATCGCGATTTTTACTTTCTGCTTATTATTGCTGATCGGTTGGACGACTCCGGTCATCGGAGCGATCGCCAGGTACAGGGTTCCGGCTTATGTCGGCCTGTTTCTCATCAGTTTAATGCTCATCCCATTTCCACCCACATGGACCAAAACAGACCAGTAATATTTATATCGGGAGCCACTTCCGGATTCGGACAGGCAACAGCCGCCCTTTTTGCCCACCATCAGTGGGACGTGATCATCACCGGGCGCCGCGCCGAAAGACTCGCCCAATTGAAACAACAACTGGAAAGCGAAAACAACATCGCTGTTCTGCCACTTTGTTTCGATGTGCGCGCAGAAGCTGCCGTGAACGAAGCTGTACAAACTATTCCGGCGGATTGGTCTGAAAGGGTGCAAATCCTCGTTAACAACGCCGGACTCGCCGTTGGCCGATCGCCGATTGATCAAGGATTGACCGAAGACTGGGACCGCATGATCGACACAAACATCAAGGGACTTTTGTATGTCAGCAAAGCGGTTATTCCTTTCCTGAAAGCCCGGAACGGCGGACATATCTTCAACCTCGGTAGCATTGCCGGCAAGGAAGTCTATGCCGGCGGAAATGTCTATTGCGCGAGCAAACATGCAGTCGATGCCTTGTCACGTGCGATGCGCATCGATCTCGTCCCTTACGGCATCAAGGTAACCAACATTGCACCGGGCGCTGCCGATACGGAATTTTCCCTCGTTCGTTTCAAAGGCGACCAGGCGCAGGCCGATGCGACTTATCTCGGGTTCGACCCACTCGTGGCTGAAGACATTGCGGAAACCATTTATTTTGCCGCGACGAGACCCAAACATGTCACGATCAATGACCTCGTGATCATGCCAACTGCACAGGCTTCTGCAACGATCTTTCACAAAACCACTTTCTGATGCGCTCCCTTTTGATATACAGCTTTCTGCTGAGCTCCGTGCTGATTTCCTGCTACAAAGGAGAATCTGTGGATCTCGTCGTTCACAACGCAAAAATCCATACGCTCAACGACAAAAACAAGGTTGCCGAAGCGATGGCAATTCGAGCCGGCAAGATCGTAGAAGTGGGTCCTGAACGGCAAATCCTCAACAAATATGCAGCAGCTGAAAGCATCGATGCCGGCGGAAAAGATGTCTATCCCGGTTTTACGGATGCACACGGACATTTGCTGAGTCTTGCACGACAACGTCTGAGTGCCGATCTGACCGGCACAAAATCCTTCGACGAATTGCTGCGCAGAATTGAAAAATATGCGGCACGCAACCCAAGTCCGTTCATCCTTGGCACCGGCTGGGACCAGTCTTTGTGGGCAGATCAGACTTTTCCAACCAATGAGCAGCTCAACGTGCTTTTTCCGGATGTTCCCGTTTTATTGATCCGTGTGGACGGACATGCCGCGCTGGCGAATGCGCATTTGCTTCAAAAAGCACATATTTCACCTGCTACACACATCGAAGGCGGCATGGTCACCGTTGCGGATGGAAAATGCACCGGCTTGCTGCTCGACCACGCAATAGATGCCGCTTCTGCCTTGATTCCTCCATTTTCAGATGAGGAGATGGCCACGGCACTCGAAGAGATCCAGGAGGAGTTGTTCCAGTTTGGAATCACGGGCGTACACGAGGCGGGAATCCATTTCAGGGACATTGCTTTTTTCAAAAAACTCGTCGCTTCCGGAAAGCTGAAACTGAACCTGTATGCGATGCTGTTCCCTTCTGTCGAGAACCAGGATTTCGTGCGTAAAAACGGGATATACAGCTATCAAAATCTGTCGATCCGTAGTTTTAAAGTCATTGGTGACGGCGCCTTGGGTTCGCACGGTGCCTGCCTGAAATCACCTTACAGCGACCAGCCGGGAAACCACGGGATCCTGACTACTTCAGCAGCAGCCCTGGCAGAGATTGCCGATTTTTGCCGGCAATACCATTACCAGCTCAACACGCATGCGATCGGCGATTCAACCAACCAGCTGGTCATCGATATGCTGACCGAGACGTACGCACAGGACAAAGACCACCGCTGGCGCATCGAACATGCGCAGGTGCTTTCCCCGCGGGACATTTTGAGATTGGGCGCATGCGGTGCATTTCCATCGGTACAGCCCACACATGCAGTCAGCGACCAGCGCTGGGCAGCCAAGCGGCTCGGTCCGGAAAGACTAAAAGGCGCATACGCCTACAAATCCATCCTCGACCAGACCGGCATTTTTGCGATCGGCACCGATTTTCCGGTCGAATCCTTCAATCCCTTTCTAACGATACACGCAGCTGTGCAGCGCAAGGACAAAGCCGATTTTCCGCAGAACGGGTTCCAGGTACAGGAAGCGATCAGCTTTGAAGATTGTATCCGCGGCATGACGATCTGGGCGGCTTTTGCAGCTTTCCAGGAACAAAGTCTCGGATCGCTGGAAACCAATAAAGATGCAACTTTTGCGATTTTTGAATTTCCGGTCGGCAGCAGTGCCGCATACCGCGACAATTATGCCTACATGACCTTTATACAAGGAAAAAAGGTCTACTCCGCTGAATAGCTACAGGCTTTCTTACTCCAGGCTGCAATTATCCTGTATGCGGAAGGATGTGTATTTACGGGGATACACCTTTTTCCACCCTGACGGAGTGCGACAGCCCGATGAAGCGGGCCGCCGGACAAAGCAGGCCGGCAGTGCGACCACAGGAAGCGCCTGCCGGGCAACTGAGGCCGTGTGGGACCGCAAGGCTGCTAAAGTATGAAGGCAGACCAGGTGGCCATCTTATTTTCAGAGTACAAAAAAAGGGACTATCCATTGGACAGCCCCTTTCAAACAAATCAAAACATACCTGAAAACCGCTTAAAAAACCAGATAAAAAGCGAATTCCGGCAATTCCGTTAACTTTTTCAGCCCTGCGTGTTGTACGGCACACAGGCAGAAGATTCATATGCAAGCCTGGAATTAATCCAGTATCAATCTCCATTGCTTTATAAACACAAAAATGCGGCGATTGTTACTAGCGATCCTGCCTAAATGAATAAATCAGATTTTTGAATGAACATTTCTCACTATTAAACGAACAATTAAAAATGTTTTTGAAAATTACAACGTATTCTTTAAGTAATTTGAAATCCCTGACTGCATCCGCCTGCACGCATAAGTTGACCGAATGATTTCAGTTCCACGCGCATTGTTAGTTCAACCTCGCAGGCCATTCAACCGGAAATATGATTTATTCATGCCTTAAAGGCGGTTTTTTATCGAAAACAAGATCACAAAAAGCGTAAATTTTAACCAACCTTGCAATATTTTCCTACTTTTAGCATAACTTGCATACTATGAAAGAAATGAGAAGACTGTTCGATATCCCGTATTACCAACTCAATACCTATCCCAATGAGCGCATGTTCTCCACGAAACGCGACGGCACCTGGGATGCACTTTCCACCAAATCATTTCTGGAAGAGGTCAACCAGATATCCAAAGGGCTGACAGCCATGGATATCAAGCCCGGGGATAAGGTAGGGATTGTTTCTGCGAACCGGTATGAATGGAATGCGGCAGACATTGCCATCCAACAGGTTGGAGCGATTGTCGTTCCGGTTTACCCCAACATTTCAACAGCAGATTACCGCTATATTTTCAAAGATGCAGGCATCAAGCTCTGTCTTACCGGAAGCCTGGAGATCTATGAAAAGATCGACGCGATCCGGGAGGAATTGCCGGATCTCATCCATTTGTTCTGTTTCGATGAAGTTCCACAAGCCAAATACTGGAGAGAGATCCATGCACACGCCGGTTCGGTGGACAACCGTACGATCGACGCCCTGAAGGCGAATGTGCGCAACCAGGACCTCGCCACGATCATTTATACGTCCGGAACCACCGGTAACCCGAAAGGCGTTATGCTTTCGCACAACAATATTATTTCCAACGTGCTTGCCTGTAAAGAACGCATCCCGGCGGATGAGCATTCGCGTGTATTGACATTTCTGCCTGTTTGCCACGTTTACGAGCGAATGCTGCATTACCTCTACATGTATGTCGGCTGCTCGATTTACTTTGCAGAATCGATGGATACGATCGGCGACAATATTCGTGAGGTGAAACCGCATGTTTTTACAGCAGTGCCACGTCTGATCGAAAAAGTATACGACAGGATCATTGCCAAAGGTGACGAATTGACCGGCATCAAGCGTTCTTTGTTTTTCTGGGCAGTTGCGCTCGGCGAGCAATACGACGTGGTCGGAAAATCTGCCTGGTACAAATTCAAATTGTCGATCGCCCGCAAGCTCATCTTCTCGAAATGGCAGGAAGCACTGGGCGGTGAAACGCGTGCCATTGCGTCCGGAAGCGCTGCCTTGCAACCACGTCTTGCCCGCATTTTTATCGCAGCAAACATCCCGGTGCTCGAAGGTTACGGATTGACGGAAACTTCTCCGGTCATCTCGGTGAACTGCTTCAAAAACGGGATGCGCATCGGTACTGTAGGACCGTTGCTCAACAATGTAAAAGTAAAATTTGCCCCGGACGGCGAGATTTTGGTCAAAGGACCGAATGTCATGATGGGCTACTACAACCTGCCTGAAAAAACCGCGGAAGACATCGACAGCGAAGGCTGGTTCCACACCGGCGATATCGGCGAAATGGTCGAAGAAAAATTCCTGAAGATCACAGACCGCAAGAAAGAGATTTTCAAAACTTCCGGCGGGAAATTCATCATTCCGCAGGTCATGGAAAACAAATTCAAGGAATCCCGCTTCATTGAGCAAATGATGGTCGTCGGCGAAGGGCAGAAATTCCCGGCGGCACTGATCGTGCCGAATTTCGCTTTCTTCAAAGATTGGGCGAAACGCAAGAAGCTCAACCTCGACGGACTTTCCAATGAAGAGCTCATCGCCAACGAGCAGGTCATCGAGCGCATGCAACAGGAAATAGATGGTTACAACAAGCTCTACGGACACTGGGAAATGATCAAAAAATTCCAACTGCTGCCGCACGAATTCACGATTGAAGGCAATGAGTTGACGCCAACGCTGAAATTCAAGCGCAAAATCATTCTCGAAAAATACAAGAAAGAAGTGGACGGACTTTATGCTTCCTAAAACACCGCTTTGGTCCACGGGAGAATTTTAGTACTTTTGCGCAAAAAAAAGAATGATTCCAGCAACGCTTATTTTCTCCCATTTTCCCGACCTCACGGACGTGCAACAAAAACAGTTCAACGAGCTGGCTGATCTGTACGCCACCTGGAACGAGCAGATCAACGTGATCTCCCGCAAGGACATGGACCAGTTTTACGAGCGTCACGTGCTGCATTCACTGGCCATTGCGAAAGTGATGACTTTCAAACCAGGTACGGATATCCTCGACATTGGTACCGGCGGCGGTTTTCCTGGAATTCCGCTCGCGATCCTATTTCCGGATTGCAAATTCCACCTGTGCGATTCGATCGGTAAAAAGATCAAGGTCGTGCAAGGCGTTGCCGATGCTTTGGGACTGACCAATGTGACCGCGACGCATGAACGTGCGGAAAATGTTCCCGGCACTTTTGATTTTGTTGTGAGCCGTGCCGTGACCGCGATGCCTGTTTTCCTGACCTGGCTTTCTAAGAAATTCAAAAAAGATCAGTTCAACGACCTGCCGAATGGTATTTTGTATCTGAAAGGCGGGGATCTCGCGGAAGAAATGGCGACTGTCAAACAGACTGTTACTTACTACAACATTGCTGATTTTTATGCTGATGAATTTTTCGAAACGAAGAAAGTTGTGCATGTGAAGATGAAATCCCGTGACCGGAATTGAAATGCTGAAAATGCGCCGCATGGTTTTAGGAGTCCGTTTTTATGGATGGTCATATTGGCCATATACTTGTTGTCCGGGAAAATCATTTCAGGTGATGTATCCCACGAACAACAAGCCTTAGAGATGAATCGCCAACGTGGGCTCTTACTTTTGTCAATTTGATTAAACCAACAAAAAGATTTTTTCGTCCCTTTTTGCTGGTCCAAAAACGGACCCAAAAACGACCTTCGGGGCTACGCAACTTTTAGCTTTTCATGCTTCCAGAGCCCGAAAATGTCGGTGATCCCTGAGCCGCGCTAACGCTTGCTCTTTCGAAGCTACGCTTCTCACCTCCATTTTTAGCGGGCTCCGGTTCGCCTGCGCAAGCACAAGTTGCTAAGGCCCATTTGCGCTTCGAATTTTTAGTTTTCGGTTAAAATCGAGTTCCGTAGTGCAAAAACGGAGATCGCTTCTTCAAGTTAAAAATTTAATCGGACAACAGTGTATCGGAATATCGCGATAAAACATCCCAACACCCCACAAAAAAACCGGTCTATAACCGGCCCTCTCGTTTTTGCAATTTATAATTTTTAGATCTTGTATTTTCTGAAGAATGCATCCCAGTCCCAGATGAAATTCTGTACGACTTCATCCATGCGTTTCAGGAACAAAGGGTTTGGCGCCTGCATGCGGCGGAAGTAATCGTCCTGGAAATCGTTGAGCTTATATTTGTGAAAGATCGCTTTCGACATTCCGTACACCATGTTTTTGGAAGGATGATTGACCCGTGAAATAAAGCTCTGGTACTCGCGCACAAGCTTGATGAATTGTTCCTCCGGCATGCCGTAGAGTAAACAAAGCTTCGCGAAGATCAGCTTTTCCACCCGGTGTGCCTGATCGGCTTCAAAAGTACTTTCGAGGAAGGACAGGTTGCCGACAATCACGACCAATCCGAATTCACCGTCCTGGTTGGGCTGGATACCGGGAGAAACCACAAACGCCGGATCTTCGTTGATCAGCGCCGCAACTTCTTTGAAGCCATTGTCCACCACTTCCAGCAATGCATTTACAAATACATTGGCCACCTGATTGTCAGATAATTTTCTTTTCATCAATGATCCTAACATGGCAATTCCTTTTGGGTGTTACTAACTACAAAGATACGTTTCGACTAACTGGCTTTTTTGACCGTTGAACGAAGCTTATCAACGAAGTTATTAACAAATCCTTAATCTCTTGTACAAAAAAATGTTAATTACTCTGAATTCTTTAGGTGCCAGATTCTGTAAGACGATGCCTGCAAACCTCGTAGCCCGTTTTAATGACCTGCTTCTATTCCTTAGAAGCGCATTTTAACGGGCTTATATTTCCCTTTTCAGCCTGATTATGCTTATTATTGTACTTACGATCCATGACTGTAAAACAATTTCCCCTTCTCACCTGCCTGATCTTTGTCTGCGGGTTCTTGTTATTCGGCTGTACTGCTGACCCAAAGCCTGCTACACCGCGAAAAACGGAGCAACAAGCAACTGATAATACGCCCAAAAACAGGATCGTTCCGGAAACTCCCGAACCAATCCAGATTTACGGTGAAGTCCAACCAGAACAATCTCTGAAAGTTCAATTTGAAATTGGAGGATTGCTGGAAGCCGGCGAACTGTCCTTACAAGCAGGAACTATTTTCCGCAAAAATCAATTGCTTTTCCAACTGAATAATGCGGCAGCTTTCCGCGTATTCAATGCAGGCAGACAACAATTGGCGAACCATGTACAAATATTGTTGCCAGCGGTCCAAAAAAATTTCCCGGCTGAGCTTGACAAATGGAACGCATTTCTGTTGGCATTGGGACCTGAAAACCTACTGCCTGAATTTCCACAGCTCAATTCAAAAAAGGAGCAGGAATTTGCTGCCGACCAAAACCTGGAAGCGCAGCACCTTGGGCTCATGCAGATGCAAAACAACATGCGGCAGCATTTCTACCTCGCTCCTTTTGATGGCAGCATTGCAGAAATCCGCGTTCAACCGGGACAAACTGTAAGCAGTGGGCAAACAATTGCCGTGCTTTCCGAAAAAGGCAAGCATACCTGGACCGCCACGATTTCTATAGCTGACAAAAAAATCCTGCAGGCGCATCCCCAGCTGGATTTCCGCAATGCAAAAGGCGAAATAGTCGCTACCGGGAAATGGATGCGCAGCGCGCAGCCTCATCAACTCAACTACCGCATTGCTCCTCAAAAAGGGCACAAAATCACAAACGGTGAAGTACTCCGCACAACCGTTCCTGCCAACTGATCCATCCGGCTGGCAACCTGCCGTTTACGTGAAATTTCGACGTCGCTGAAGCCTGTTTCTGTATGATAAAAAATCATAAAAGACACCTGTTCAACCATTTATAAACTGATTTTTCGGATTAAAAACACCTAATTTGTGTGTTGAAACAATCAGTATTCATCCAATAAACCATCATACACATGAAAAAATTAGTATACATTCTGCCCTTCGCCTTGCTGCTGATCGGCAATGCCTGTGCACCAGTCTACAAATGCGGCGATCCCGTTCCGGACAAAAAACCAAAAGGAAAAAGGGTCAAAGCTGTTGTTGCGGAAAGAGATTCGCTTTGCAATACCTTGTCTTTGTCGCAATCTGAAAATGCGAACTTGCAATCGCAGATCGCACGACTCAATGACAAACAGGTCGACCTGACAAACCAGAATTTATCCCAGGAAGAGCTGTACAACAAAATCCTCGGTGAAAAATCGAACGAGCTCAACCAAAAGGAAAAACTGCTGCTGGAACGCGAAAAAGCGTTGCGCGAAATGCGCCAGATCATCGCGCGCCAGGACTCGATCACGAAACGACTGAACGATGTACTGCGCAACGCCTTGCTCGGATTCAACTCAGATGAATTGTCGCTGGAGATCAAAAACGGAAAAGTCTATGTATCGATGTCCGACAAGCTTCTCTTCAAATCAGGAAGCGCCACGGTCGAATCTAAAGGTCAGGAAGCCATCAAGCTCCTGTCAGAAGTATTGGCCAAAAATCCGGATATCGACATCCTGATTGAAGGACACACAGACAACGTGCCGATCAAAACTGCCATTTACAAAGACAACTGGGATTTGAGCGTTGCCCGGGCCGCATCAATCGTCCGCATGCTGACCGATCAGCACAAAATTCCTGCAACACGTGTGACTGCCTCCGGACGCGGCGAATTCGTTCCACGCGAAAGCAATGCAACGCCTGAAGGAAGGGCACGCAACAGAAGAACAGAGATCATCCTTTCACCGAAATTGGATGAGATCATGCAATTGCTGAACAACAAATAATTGCTTCTATACTTTTTAAGTCAGAAAGGCCTTGTGAAAACAGGGCCTTTTTTTAGGGGATCAATTGTACTTTTCGACGCGTTTCTTTTCCCTTTCGAGGTAGCTGTCGAATTTCGCCGGCTGCGGAATCTCCACTTCCACCGGGTCATGTGTCACCGGGTGCGGAAAGCTGAGCGCAACGGCACACAGGAATAATCCTTTGTCCATTTTCATAGCGATCTCGCCGTGGTACAATTTATCGCCGACAATCGGGCTGCCCAGCGATGCCATGTGGATGCGCAGCTGGTGCGTACGTCCCGTGAGCGGATACAGGTCGACCAGTGTCAGGCGGGTTTCCTGCAAAGCATGCACGATCTCCACGGATTCGTATTTTGTTTTGGCTTCTTTCTCCCCGACCGGCGTTTCAACAAACCCGGAACCGGATAATTCACCTTGCAGGATGGCCCTGTATCTTTTCACAATGCGCTTCTGCGCGAGCATTTCTCCGAGTCGCACGCGGACAGCATGTGTTTTCGCGACGATCACAAGTCCGGAAGTCGCTGCATCGAGCCGGTGCACCGGTTGCGGCCAGGGCAAAGCATCTGTTTGTGTGGACGCCTTCAGGTTTTCGCCCAGCGTATTGTACAAGGTTTTGAAAAGGTTCCCGCTGACCGGGATTCCTGATGGTTTGACCACCACCGCAAGGTAATCGTCTTCATAGGGAATTTCGAGGTCGAGGTCAAAATCCTTCGGCTTCGCAAATTGACCTTCGAGCAGCGTGACCACGTCGCCGGATCTTACCCAGTTTCCCGTGGATGCCGTATGTCCGTTCACCTGGATCCGTTTGTGCAGGATCGCTTTTTTGATGCCTTTGCGCGTCGAAATCTCTTCAAATTTGCCAATGAGGTAATCTGAAAGTCGGACCGGCACTGCGATTTCTTCAACCTGGTGTGTGGATAAGATCATGCGGCAAAGGTACAAAATAGTTCGAAAGCCCCGAAATGGCTGATGACAGCCAGAATCCCGGATTGAAAAAAAAATGCCTTTATTATTGTTACTTTTGTACCAAACGTGCATTTACCTTTCAAAACCAGTCCCTTGTTCCAGAGAAAAAAAGACATCCATTCGCTGCCTGAATCTGAGCAGATCCGGCTTGCAAAGCTGGACCACCGGTATTTCGGGGTTTTGTACGAGAAATATTTCGATCCGATCTACCGTTTCATTTTCAAAAGGCTGGGCGGTGACGAAGCGGTGGCCGGCGATCTCGCGCAGCAAACATTCCTGAAAGCCATGGCGAACCTGGGAAAGTACGAGGACCGTGGACTGGCCTTCAGCAGCTGGCTGTACCGCATTGCCCAAAACGAAGTCAACCTGTTTTTCCGCGGTGAAAAGAAAACCCGCTTCGTGGAGCTCGGCGAAAGACAATTGGCTGGCGTCATCGAAGAAGCCGAGCTTTCGGCCAACATGAGCCAGGAAGACCAGGAAAAGCTCGTTGCCTGCATCAATGCCCTGGAGCCAGAGCAAACCGATCTGATCGAGCTTCGCTTTTTCCAGGCACTGAGTTTCAAAGAAATTGCCGATATTTATAACATTACAGAGGCCAATGCCAAAATGCGCATATACCGTTTGCTGGAAAAGATCAACAAACATTGGAATCAAATTGTATGAGAAAGTTTAAAATCAATAAGAACCCAAAGGAAAAAGAGCCTTCTGCCGAGCAGGTGAAGCGCTACAAGGATTTTGCGTCGCTTTCTCACCAATATGAACGCGTCACGAAACGCTCCGGAAAAAGACTGTACCAGGATCCTAAATTATTCATCCTTTTATTTTTGCTCGGACTGATCGCTTTCCTGATCTTTCTCGAAAGCTGATCCCTTTATTTTAACCAGTGCGTGTCACTTTTCGTCCCGGCTTGCGTCTGTGGATCAACGGAAGATCTGACTAATTTCCATCCGTCTCAGCTGATTCGGTGATTTTTCGTATTTTCAGACTTTAAAAACTGCCCGGTGAGAAAACTACTCGTGTTTTGTGCGTTGCTGTTTGTGGCTCCTGTGTTTGCGCAGGACATCCACTGGTCGCAGTACAACGACAATCCCGTTTTCCAGAATCCGGGCAACAGCGGTCGCTTCCAGGGTGACTACCGCTTGCATGCCAACTACCGCGACCAATGGCGCAGCGTAACCGTTCCATTCCGCACCCTTTCTTTTTCCGGAGATATGAAATTCCGCGAGCGCCCGGAAATCGGACTCGGCGCCTTGTTTTTCAGCGATGTGGCCGGAGATGGCAAATTCAGGACCGTAGAATTGCAGATCGCCCCGTCCTACCAGTTCAAGCTGACGCCGGATTCCACACACACGCTCCGCTTCGGCATACAGGCCGGGCTCAATCACCGGCAGGTCAACTTTGCAGGCTTTTCTTTCGATGCGCAGTTCAACGGTACTTATTATGACCCTTCGCTTGGCACGAACGAACTTTATCAACAGGCCAAAAACACGAACATCTCGGTCGGAACAGGTGCTGTTTACGAATATTACGTCCATCCACGCGAGAAGATCAGTGGCGGAATTGCCTTTTTCAACCTGAACCGGCCCAACCAGGGGTTTTACGGCGATAAAATCCAGCGCGACATCCGCATGAACGTATTTGCGAAGGCGCAGTACAAGCTCAATTACGACTGGGATATTTTGCCCAGCCTGATGGTCCAGCTCCAGGGAAAATACAAAGAGATCATCTTTGGTTCCACCGCCCGTTATATCCTCCTCGATCGCCTCGGCGAATACCGCGCAGTCTATTTCGGTGCATTTTTCCGCAACCGCGATGCAGGCTATGTTTCTGCCGGGCTCGATTATCAGAACTGGTATGCCGGTGTCAGCTATGACCTGAATTTCTCGAAACTGGTTCCCGCGAGCAATGCCCGTGGCGGACTCGAAGTCAGTCTGCGCTACATCCTGACCTCTTTCAAACCCAAAAAAGTGATCCACCGCGTATGTCCAGATTACATCTAGTTCTTTTTTCCATCCTGCTGTCTGCCGGTTCCCGGGCGCAATCTGACCTGAGCAATTACCTCCGGTTTGCCGGGGAGCAATACAAAAAAGGAGATTATATCTATGCGCTGCAATATTATGAAAAGGCCTTGGCGATTGATTCCCAGACGGTGGACATCCTCTGGAATTATGCCGAGACTTTGCGTGCTTATAAGGATTATCGCAAGGCTGCTTATTATTACAGGAAGGTTTACAACAAAGAAGAAGCGGTCCTTTTCCCTGCGAGCCTGCTCCAGTATGCGCTGATGCAGAAACAAAACGGGAATTACGACGCTGCCATCGAGCTCTTCAAGCTGGCGAAGAAGAAATATGCCAAGAACAAGAAAGCCTATCTGTACCTGAAAGCCAAAAGGGAGTTGGAATCCTGCCTGTGGGCGAAAGCAGCTTCGAAAGACAGCACGGAATACCAGATCACGCAGTTGCCGAAAACCGTCAATACGCCGAATTCCGAATTTGGACATGCCATCTACGACGGAAAGCTGTTTTTCTCTTCGCTACGCGGAGATTCGGTACATGCGAACGAGGAAGTCTATTCAACGGAGTACAAAACGCGGTTGTATACCTCCGACTATGCGAACCAGGCTTATGCCAAAGGTGTCCTCCTTTCAGATCTCCTGGCAGACAAACTGAATTCCGGCAACGGCAGCTTTTCTGCGGATGGCCAGCGTTTTTATTTCAGCCTGTGTGCCGAATCCGGTTACAATTACACCTGCAAGATCATGGTCGCACAATATGCAAATGGCCATTGGAAATCCATCGATACACTCGGCGAGATCATCAACGCGCCCGGTGCCAATACGAGCATGCCTTCCATCGGTCTGATGGACGGGCAGGAAGTCCTGTTTTTCTCTTCCGACCGGAACGGCGGTGAAGGCGGCATGGACTTGTATTACAGTTTCATCCGCAACGGGAACCAGTTTGGCAAGGTCATGCCTGTCAAAACCGCCAATTCCCCGGATCCGGAACTGAGCCCATTCTGGGATGCCGCGAACAAAAGATTGTATTTTTCGTCTTCCTGGCACGACGGTTTCGGCGGCTATGACGTCTTTTATGTTCCTTTTACGGCCCAGAAGTTCGATCAGCCGGTGAATGCAGGATTGCCCTTCAACAGTCCGGCCAACGACACTTATTATTTCACGCACGGCGATACGAGTTACGTTTCGAGCAACCGCCTCGGTGTTTTTTACAGTAAAAATCCAACCTGTTGCAGTGATATCTTTTCCTTGCAAAAGCCCATTATCATCCAACCGCCCACGCCGCGCGAAACGTTGGCAGATCTCAACAAACGACTACCTGTAACTTTGTATTTCCACAACGATGTGCCCGATCCGAAATCGACGGATACCGTCACGAAGGTGAATTACATCGACAGCTATAATGCCTACACTGCGCTGATCCCGACCTACAAAAAAGAATATTCCGCAGGGCTGAGCGCCGATAAAAACCTCGATGCCCAGGAAGATATCGAGAGCTTTTTTACGGAATATGTGGACCAGGGCGTAAAAGACCTCGTACTTTTCCGCGACCTGATGTATGAAGAGCTCCAAAAGGGGACGTCGCTGATCCTGACCGTCAAGGGATTTGCAAGTCCGCTGGCCAAAACCAATTACAATGTCAACCTGACGAAACGCCGCATCGGCTCGCTGGTCAATTATTTATCGGCCTACGACAACGGCATTTTCAAGCCTTTCCTCGATGGCACGGCACCCAATGGTGCGAGGATCGAGGTCCGCGAAGTGCCCTTTGGCGAATACACGGCCAACAAACTGATCAGCGACAATCCGAACGACCAGAAAAACTCGATCTATTCGCGTGCCGCATCGCTCGAAAGGAAAATAGAGATCCAAAGCATCAGCCTGCTCGAAAAAGATTCCGTTCCCGTGCTGGAAGCAGTGCGCCAATTGCAGGATCTCGGCACGATCCCTTCCAAAAAGATCGCGACAGCGACTTTCCGCGTCAAAAACACAAGTACGGAAACGGTCCATTTCGGTGCGTCGGAGATTCCCTGTGACTGCAACACCGTCAGCCTCGCCAAAATGGTCCTCGCTCCGGGCGAATCGACGGATGTTACTGTGACCTTCGATACAAGCGGTTACCAGGGCAAAGTTGTGAAATCCGTCTACCTGAAAACAAAGGAATCAGCCATGCCTTTGCGTTTGGTATTGACCGGCGAGATTCAACCTTAAGATCTGAAACTGTCGCCAACGATTCCCAAAAAATGTAATATTTCTTTTCTACAGTTGGAGAAACTGTTTATTTATTAAATTTTCGTTTAAATTTACGGCATACTTATGGAAAAGCCCAAACGAATACTCTTTCTGGATTTTATGCGTGTTTTAGCCTTGTTCATGATGATACAGGGGCACACGACTTACGACTTTCTCGACCTCTCTATCCGGGACGGCGGAAGCGCCGGTATCAAGATCTGGACGAGCTTGCGCGGCTATACAGCGCCATTCTTCATGATGGTTTCCGGTGCTGTATTTACTTTCCTGATGTTGTCGCAGGAACGTCCCGACGGTTCCAATCCGCGGGTCAAAGCGGGCATCAAACGCATTGTGACACTGCTATTCTGGGGTTACATGCTGAATTTCCCGATCTACGTGATCTGGAAAGTCTTCACAAAAGAAGGCTGGAACCAGTTTTTGCAGGTTGGCATCGGCCAGACATTGCTGACGATCCTGTGGATTTCCGCGGCACTCTATATTTTCAAAACACTAACTGCGGAAAGAGACGGTAGCCGGCAAAGGCTGATTCAGCGCATTTTCCGCGAAGGCGCGCTGAAGCACACCAAATTCCGCGACGCGCTGTTCAACAAGCGTTTTTTCCAGGAAGAAGAGCTGAAACGCCGTTTGTTTTCCTCTGTTTTCTACGGCATTGTCATCAGTATTCCCTTCCTGATCATCGCGAACCTGCTGACGATCGAAGAAAAACAACGGGCCTTGCGCGTCGATGTATTGCACATCATTGCCTTCGGATTGCTGACATTGATGTTCGCTTATTCGATTTCGAGGCACATCCGCTGGGTCATGGCTTCGATTCTTTTTGCGCTGGTACTTGTGATCGTTTCGCTGTACCCGATCCTGCACAATGTCGACCTTTCCTCCCTGCCAATCTTTGTTGCGCCTTACCTGAATGACTTTGACACGAAATCGATGTTCCCGTTAACGCCCTGGCTCGCCTACATTTTTGCCGGCGGATTGCTGGGTATCTGGTTGTCATTCGAAGTTCACAGGCCTTCTTTTGAAAAACTGATCGGTATCAAGCTGGCTTTGCTGGGCGTCGGGTTCCTGATGCTTTCGAAAATCGGCGATGCATTTGAAGTCTACCTCTACGGCAAAAGCTATTTCTGGCACGACAGCCCGAACCTGATCTACCACCGTTTCGGGATTGTGCTCTGTGTAGGCTCGTTCATGGCCTTTCTGAATCTTTTTGTGACCAGGCTGCCCAAATTCATGCAGCAAATGAGCCGCAACACATTGTGGCTTTATGTCGGCCATTTGATCATTATCTACCAGGTCGTGAAGCCCATCATCGGTTACCAAACGCGTTTCAATGTGCCCGTAACCCTGGTTTGCATCGTCTGTATGTTCATCCTGATGTACCTGCAGACGCGCATCATCATTTTCATCCAGGAAAGAGGTGGATATGTGGCGTGGGTAAAAAGCCTGTTCCAGCGCAAGCCTGTTCCTGAAAATTAATTCAGTCTATCGACTGACTGTCCTGCATTCCTGGCAGGATGGATTTTCTGTGAAATGATACACGGAAAGACTGAGAATTCAGTCTGTTCACGCACCCGTTCAGCCCAATCTTCCGACTTCTGAAGTGCATGATGAGGCACAAAAAATCCCGAAACCTCTTCAGATCCCGGGACAGGTATTTTCTATTGTTTATTTTAAGCGTTTCTCAGCTGTTCTGCGATGCTTTCGAGCTCAGTGGTATCCAAGGTCATCTTGGGTTGCTCAAAGTTCATGTCCGACACGTTGTTGATCGGAATCAGGTGTATGTGCGCATGTGGCACTTCGAGTCCGATCACGGTAACGCCGACCTTCCTGCATGGGAATACCGCTTTGATCTGTCTGGCTACGGATTTCGAAAAAATCAGCATATTGCCAAGCAATGCATCGTCGAGGTCAAAAATATAGTCTACCTCCACTTTCGGGATCACGAGTACGTGGCCCCTGCGCAAAGGCTGAATATCGAGGAAAGCCAGGAATTCTTCATTCTCGGCTACTTTGTGGCAGGGAATCTCACCCGCAACGATTTTAGAGAACAGGGTTGCCATTAGCGTGTGATGTCGATGATTTCAAATTTCAGGATGCCGTTCGGTGTCTGGATATCTGCAACGTCACTGACTTTCTTGCCGAGCAGGCCTTTTCCGATCGGAGAGTCGATAGAGATCTTCTTTTCCTTCAGGTCGGCTTCGTTCTCGGCCACAAGCGTATATTCCACTTCCATGTTATTGGCTACATTCCTGATCTTTACTTTAGACAGGATAAAAACTTTGGAGTTGTCGATATTCGTTTCATCGATGACGCGCGCATTTGCGATGATCGCTTCCATTTTAGAAATCTTCATTTCCAAAAGTCCCTGCGCTTCCTTGGCTGCATCGTATTCTGCATTCTCCGATAAATCACCTTTGTCGCGGGCCTCTCCAATCTGATCGGAGATCGCCGGTCGCTGGACTGTTTTCATGTCGTGCAAGTCGTCTTTCAGCTTTTTCAGACCTTCTTCTGTGTAATATGTGATTTGTGACATAACTGTATCGCGTTTTTATAACAAAAAACAAGAGAGCCCAAAGGCCCTCTTGTTCAGACAAAAATATAAAATTATTCTTATTTCAAACTAATGGTTGTACCAATTGTATGAATTAATCCGAATGGACCTGCAACACGCATAGCGTATTCGATCCCCAATGCAGTTTTGTTCTTTCCAACCAAAGCATCTACAGAGAAACCGGCTGTGAAGCCTGTCAGTGCATTTGTTCTTTCGGCTGCATTAAACAGGTTCTTCTCATAGATGTAACCTGCGCGGATGTCAAATGCTGCTTTGTCCGTAGTCATTGCATAGTCGAGTCCGAGACGGTACTGGTCATTCGAGAAGGAGTTCGCTGTGAATGACAACATCGCTGTCAGCTTGCTTTGCTCTGTAAAGATGAAATCATACGATCCACCGATAGACATCAGGGATGGCATTTCATACGCCTGGGAACGTTGCTCCAGTGTCGCTTTTCCTCCTGTGCTGATGTAGCTGACCTGCGTAGCGAGTCCGTCGCCTTTGTAACGCATAGTCGGGCCGACATTCTTCAGGGTAATCCCGAATTTAATGTGGTCCTGCTCACCTGTAACGTAACGGATACCTGCATCGATCGCAACACCTGACGAACTCAAACGTGGAATCTTTTCAGAAATCACCTTGAAGTTGATCCCTCCGGAAATGGAGCTGGAAAACGTTCTTGCATAACCTACGTTGAAGATGTTTACCGTTGGTGTAAACACCCCGATACCTCCTTCCGGAATATCTTCAGTCGTTACAACGATGTCTCCAAAGTTCATGGCCTGTACACTGACAGCGATCACGGATGATTCTGAAACCCTTTGTGCGATACCCGCGCTTGTGAAGCGGATACCGGAGTTCCCCAACCAGTTCGTGTAATTGAATTTCAATTGTGTCTTGTCGGTAAAAGCCAATCCTGCGATATTCGTAAAAGTAGCTTCCAGGCCGTTTACGTTGGCTGTACCGGCATCACCGAAACCTGTACTTCTTGCCCACGGGTTGGCCAGCAATTGCGATGCTCCTGCTGATCCGACACGGTCTTCGTTCCCAGCGAATACATTGGAGCAGGCGATAACCGCTCCAATGATTGCTGTATTTCTAATGATATTATTTATTTTTTTCATTCTACGTTGCATTGAAATGAATATAGATTAAATGTTTTCAAGGTCTACCGCACGAACTCCACCGAAGAACTTGAGAACGACTTCACCTACATCCGGTACTTCGACATGGATCAGGTAAACACCACTTGCGATCGGAATACCTATTCCATTTTTCATATCCCAGTCCAGCGATGTGATCGGTGAATCCTTTTTGAAGGATCTGATCAGTTTACCGCTGACGTTGTAGATTTTGATGTTACATCTATCAGGCAGGTTCGTGATTTTCACACGGGTATCCAGCCTTCCTCTTTCATAGGACGAGAATGCATAGTAAGGGTTCGGTACAACATTGATCAGTTTCAATGCATCCGCCAGCTGATCTTTCACACCTGTCGTTGTACTGATTCCGTCCATGGACCAACCATACATCGGTCTGCCGCCATTGAGGCCGGTAGCATTGTAATCGTTGTATTCCTTGTTGATTCTTACCTTGATTTTCACATCTGTGCTTCTGAGCTCCTGGTTTGGAGCAAGGATCGTGTTGGCGATCCAGGTCAGACTGGAGTAAACATCAGCATAAGATGCGGAAGTCTCAATTTTCATTTTATCGTATACCCAGTTGTTCACACCGTCGTAGGCAGGCGCATTTTTCGTTGCGTCCGGGTTTCCGAGAATGTTCACACCGTACACATAGATTGGATGCTGACCACCGAACAACGGATTGCCCTGGTTGTCATATCTTCTGGATGTCGGGTTCCATTTCATATCCGATCCGTTTTCACTGGCCAGGAAAGAGTTTTCTCCAAAAGCCATGTGCAAACGTGCGCCTGTTTCGAGGTCGATGGCGTATCCAGGGAACCAGCTCATACCGGTTGAACCTGCGATCTCATTTCCATTCTGATCCAAACTTGGGCTTCTTCTCAGTGTACCTGGTTTTGCGCCACCGATGTTGAGGGCCTCATCTCTACCCAGCTCGATAACCGCACAGCGTGTCCACTTTGTTCTGTCTTCTGTGATCACGATGTCAATACTTGGCGCCCTGGAGATGCTGTTACGCTCTCTGGAAGTCGTGTAAGACGTGTAGAAAGATGGGTAAGCCAGCGGCATGAAAGCACATTGGTAACCAACCAGTCTGTAAGGTGCAATCCCACCTGAAAGCAGTTTCGCATATTTTTTGTCCGGGTCAATCGGATCGTCGATGTTCAACTCATCGTTGTAACAGCATGGGTTATAAATGCCCAATTCGTCGTTACACTCTGTAGCTGCATTCGGCTTGAAGTTACCGGAGCGAATCCAGTTTTCAGGCAAAATACCGTCGTTGTCGTTGATCGTTGTCAACCAACGCTTGGAGGAATCACCAAACTCAATGGAAGAAGAGATCGGATCTGTAAATCGGATAAACTCGTTTCCTGTTGTACCGTTGAAATAGTACTGCTCCTGGTAAATCTGTACAGATACACCCCATTTAGCGATGATCTGCTCGTTGGAGCTGTTGATTGTTCTTTCAGAGCTAACTTCATCCAGCAGGGTCGTCATGTTCTTATCTGAATACCTCTGGATCGTCCATTTTGCAATATCTACACCTGTATTATTGATCGAGTTGTTGGCCTCGTTCGCAATCTGCGGGTAATCGCTGAATTTGCACACGAAATATCCACCTGCAAGGTTCAACGGGTCAACTACTTTGATGTTCAAAGGACCGCTTCCGTAATCGTAAGTAGGATTTTGCATGGTACCATTCTGCACGATGTAATCTACGGACGCTTTTGTCAGCTCAAGAGATCTGTTTCCATTTCCTCTACCGTCCAGACGGGTGATCTGCGGTGTTGAACCGTAACCAACATTCTGGATCGTTCCACCCAATTCCGGCTGAACGCTGTGTGGGATCGCCTGCTTCGAAGTGATTGGCGAACCGTCACCGTTGTTACGGGAAGAGATGTAAGGAATTTTCTGACCGTCAAGCTTCGTCGGGTCATTCGGGTTGTATTCCTTGAACTGGTTGTATGCGTATGCAATCGCAATGTAATAGTAAGACTTGTGGTTTACCAAAGTTCGTGAACCTTGTGCAAACTGGTCTTCCGTGATTCTGAACGAGTGGCGGATACCCTGGTTTGCTGCCCTTACTTTTTCAGTCGGGATAGACATTCCCAATGCTTCGTCAAATTCGAAGTTGATCAGGTTGCCTATGTTGTTCTTGAGGTCACACTGTGCCACGAGACGTGCTTTGTCTACATCGCCGACATCCGCCGCAGAAGCATCTTCATTGACCATCTGGTAGATCTGGTAACCTTCAAAACGGTAAGATCTGTCTGCAAACTCTTCAGGAATGTTGATCTCATCAATCTCTTCGTATGCTTCGTTCTTATTTTTACCAACCGGGTTGCTCAACATCAGGATCACCTCATTTTCGAGTTCCTGGATAGTCAGTACCGGTGCTGGGGGAGGATCGAGGATCTTAAAGCAATTGTCAAACAAAGCCTGCGCTTTTGTATCTGCTCTTTTCAAAGATCTTACAGAAGCAAACAAGTCGCCTTCTGCACTTCTCGCATATACAATACCAACGGTGATGTTGTTTACCGCACCTGGCTTCAAAGTAAAAGGACCTGCAGACTGAACAAATCGTCTGTCGCCTTTGGCATTGTTTGCTGTCAGCTCGGACCAGTCATTCCCTGTAAAACCTGGATCTACACCACCTGTACCCCAGTGCAGTGAATCTGAATCACCCGGGAACATGTAGTTGGAAAGAATCGCCGTGGAACCTGATGAGCCCGGGAATCCCGTACCACCATATACCATTTCGTCACCAAATCTCCAGAAACCGCTCATGTAATTGTAGAACTGCGCAGCAGCGGATGGATCCGACTGGTTGGCAGCAGCTGTACCTGTATAATAGTTAAATCTTCTCATTCCGTAACGCTCGTTGTCGATGATACCATCGCCGTAGCCTACACCCAATCCTGGATATACAATCCCTGAATCTGCAAGTGCAGCCTGTACTGCGCCCGGACCTGTCGCCAGCACATTGTCACGCTGGTCAGCATCCTGGTATGGACCTTCGAAGAAGTCAATACCAATCGCAGGTGGGTTGGAGCCATAACCTGGCTTACCATTCGCATCGTCATCGAAGTTATCCCCGTTGAATGCATATCCCAAACCGCGTGTTACGTCGCAACCTACATAATCATCCGGTGAACCACCTAAATCCGCATCCACATATTGTGCAAAGTACGTGTCGATCAATTCGTAAGTACTTCGGTTGATCAGCTCATAGTTGTAGAAAGTCATTCTGTTGACTTCGTCGTTCGTCGTAAATGTAAATGCCTGCGCACGGATTTCCATACCGATCGGCTCACCGCCTGATTCTGTGTGGATGGATCCCAGGTCGTTGAATACCCACCAGTGTGTCTCATCTCCGAAAAGGGATACGCGACGGTCATCTCCACAAACGATGTCATTTCTTCCGAGGATGTCATCATACCAAGGGTAATCTCCGTCAATATTCGGATCGTAAATTCCGTTTGGACCTTCAGGACCTGCGCCGTCCGGATCGCGGTCGTAGAAAGGCGCCAGGAACGGATCCTGACCAGCTTCTCCGTGTGCCGGCCATTCCCAGATACGCTTTTGGAGGTCACTCGAAAGTTGAAGATCATCGCATTCCGGACCTGTCTGAATTCCTTCTCTACATTCCCACCAGTTATTGAAGTAAATCACTTCCGCCTTGCGGATCGTGAAGAATCTGTCGTACTCGAGACACTGGTCAGCAGAAACGGTTGGTCCACCGAAAGGGCGGATCGCGTTGTCTCCTACTGGTCCGGAAGGATCGTAGTTACCCGGGTTTGCCAGGTCGGCGAGCGGACCGGACGTAAAGTCATTTCCCTGACGGAAAAGCGCTGCAGCCAATCTCAACTGTCCCTGGTTATCGGTACCACCCATCCAGAGGGAACCTGCGTAGATGGCTGTAACGCCACCTCCTTTAGGAACCTCGTAGGCTGCCGTACCGTTTGCACGGTTGAGGAACAACATCCCTCCTGTTTCCAGCAAGGCGCTCACATCGTTGAAGTTCATGGTCAATCGCTCATTCGAAGGCGCACAACCTGCCTTCGGAGTCTGATCGCCTCCTCCTTTGGGTTTCACAAAATCATGGTTGTAAGCCAGTGCTGAACTCATCCATGAGAATGAAACCGCAAAAATCAAATATTTCATTTTTGTTTTCATTATCTCTAATTTTTTTAGTTAGAAATCAAATTTTACACCCAGACGGATTGTTCTCGGGGAACTCACGTTAAAGGCATTCTGAACTTTCATGGTGTAGTAGTCTCTGAATGATTGTTCATCTAACTGGTTCTGGATTGCCTGCTGGAATTGCGAAGCAGCGAGGTAACCATCGTCATCCCAGTTTCCTGTCGCGCGGTAAACGCTCAGGATGTTCATTTGGTTCAACAGGTTCGTTGCACGCAGATAAACATTCAGGAAAACAGGCTTTTTCTTTTCTTCAGAACCCATTTCAAGGTTAAAAGTTTTATCTAACTGGATATCCAGTCTGTAAGACCATGGCTTGCGGGCACCATTCGTGGTTCCGGAAAGTCCTGATCCGAGCGGACTGAAAGAAGCAGCATTTGTAACCGCAGTTTGTGCCGAGTATGGAGATCCTGAGTAGATGTTGGACACAATGTTCAACCCCGTGTTCTCGAAGATCGCCAAATCGCCGATCATTGGACCGTTGTAATCTTTTCCTTCACCGTAACGGTAGTCGAAAGTGATTGCAAAGGCATGTCGCTGGTCGAAGCTGTATGGGAAGATGTTTCTGAGGTTAGGTACCCCTGCGTTGATCAGACCGGCAGCAGATGTTGCGTCCGAACCTGTACCTTCCGCAAACTGGAGGGTATAGTTGGCTGTCATTCTGACGTTACCTGTTCTTCTCATGTCGTAAGAAACCGTCATCCCTTTTACAGTACCGAAGTCACGGTTACCGTAAGTTCTGTAGGAGTTCGGGTATGCTTCGAACACGTTCACCAACTGTACCTGGTTTCTTTGCTCACGGTAGAAAGCTGAGATCTTCAGGGAAGAAGTCTTGGACAATACCTGCTGGAAACCTAATTCGTAATCGATTGTTGTTTCAGGCTTCAGGTTCGGGTTGTCGATAACGACATTTCTTGCTTCCATGAACTGGTAATCCACAGGATCGAAACGTGCACCTGATGTAGGTCGTTTCGTGAGGATGTCGTAGTGTGCAAAGAAAGACGCTTCATCCGAAATCGGGAAGGAGAAAGATACACGTGGCATCACGTTGATCTGTGGCTTGTAATCTTCGAACGCATCTGCACTCACCGATTTTTGTCCCGGGTTCAGCAACCATGGGGCAATACCTCCTGCTCCTTTGATGACTGTAGGATCTTCTACTGCTGTACCCTGCGCGTTGAACCATTGGTCACCTGAACGGAATCCGTTGATCGCACCTGGGTTTTTTGTATCGTTTACATATACTACATAGTCATCACCGATACCATCCGGGATCACTACCCAGTTGTAGGCAGTCGGATCTGTTGCCTGGAGGTCTCTTGCTTCAGCTACTGTTCTTGCCGTATAAACAAGGTATTTGTCTTTCAATACCGGCTGGTTCGCATCGAATACATCGACACGCACACCCACGTTGAATACGATGTCGTTGAAAGCAAATTTATCCATCAGGTAACCGGAAATGTAAATAGGCTGGAATGCACCTACAAAACGTTTGTAGTTTCCGTTCTCGTCAAACTCGTTGAAGTATTTGTTGATGTCTGTATTTCCACGTACTTTTTTACCTGTGTGGTCGTAACCGTAGTAAGAAATATACGTCTGTCCGTTGTTGAGCAATTCATCCGGGGAGAACATGTCCAACTGGAACAGGTTTGGATCGTACTGGTCGATGTCGATAAACGTTTCATCTGTACCAGCCAGTCCCAGTTTCTTTCTGAGGTTGTAGTCAAAGAAGTACTGATCATCCGATTCTTTGTCTCCTCCAAATCTACCTGCTCCCTCTGCAGTAGCAGCATAACCTGTGTTCAATCGGGAATACGTGATTTGCTGGAAACCGCTTGAATCGGAAAGTGTTCCGTCATTCAGATCCAGGTCTTTGATATGGCTGTTCAGCATTTGTCTGGCTTCCGTCCAAATACTGATCGGACCTTCTGTTCCGGAACCCCAGCCTCTGTCGAAGCGTTGTTCAAATTCAAATCCTAAAGAGATGGAGTGGTCACCGATGTTTACGTTACCGGATCCTGTTACACGGAACTGATCGTTTTCGGATTTACCGAAATAGTTATAAGGAGATCCGATGTTGTCCCACAGGTCGTAGATCGGCAACGGGGAGTCACCGTTTCTCAAAGCATTACCTGCCTGGATTTGTGTGAGGTTCTCAAAGTTCCCTGCCGGCTGACCTGCATAGATGTTGTAATATTGTGTCGTGATCGCTGCGAGTGCAGCATTGGTCTCAGAAGGTGTAAAATCAACAATTACATCTCTGAACGCCGTGTGTACAAATGTTTGCGTTGCAGCATCAAACTCATAGGTAGGGCGTCTGGTAGTTACGAATTTACCAACGTGACCATAGTTGAAGACATTGAACTTGTGCTTGTCATCATAGGAGCTGCTTTGTGATTTCGTGTAATCGACCATCACAGAGTAAGTTGCACTCTTGATCTTGGAGCTGCTTCCTTCCTGATCATTCACAAATCGCTGCGTCAAACGTCCGTAAACCCTCCAGTCCAAAGACCTTCCCGTTCCGAAGTTTGTAAAATTCAGCAGGGAACCGGAATACGAATAGTTGGTTCCGTAATTGTAGTTCAGGGATCCACCAAAAGTCAGGTTGACACTTGGGCCTGTAGCTACATCGACTTTTCCAGAAGCGGAGATCGTTGTATTTCTGGCGTTCATTCTCCAGTCAACTTTTTCGAAATCGCTTGTACGCAGGAAGTTTGCGTTATGATATGTACCGAAACCGGAAGCGGTTGGACGCAATGGGTTGGCAAGCAATGCATCGCGCACTTCTTTTTTCACCCTGTAATTGCCACCAGCAACCGGACGGCTGTCCAATTCATCTGTAATGTTACCGGAAATCAGGAATCCCAATCTCGGTTTTGTTTTTCTGCCTGTCGAATCGCGCTGCATCCAGATCGGACCGGAAAACATCCCTTCTGCGAGGTTGTATCCGTATTTGTCCAGACCGAATACTTTTCCGTCGTATCCATTTGCGTCTTTTCCTTTGAAGTAAAAACCGGAAGACACCAATTCCCCGCTACCGAAGTATTTGGAGGAAGGTCCACGCGTTGTTACGGAAATGATACCACCGGTTGCATCCCCGTAGTTCGCAGGCAAACCACCTGTGATCACGGAAACCTCTTCAATCGCCGATTTAGGCAGGTTGGAAGATCCACGCACCTTGATACCATCTATATAGAAGTAGGTACCATCCGAACGGGAACCACGCACGCTGATTGCGCCAGAGCCTTCGGAAACGTTCACACCTCCTACTGTACCGGCTACACCTGCTGCGGAACGAACCGGCAGGCGCGAGATATCCTCGCGGGTAATCGTTGCACCGGATGCTCCACCATCTTTGTCGATCAACGGAACGCGGTAAGCGACAATCTTCACTTCTTCGATGTCCTTACTGGCTGCTTTTCCAAGCAACTGGTCATCGAGGAAGGTAATTCTGTCCGAAGATACGATCACGCCTGTCAATACAGATGGCTGGTATCCTTCTCCCTCATTTCTGATCTCTACATCATACTCACCGGGAGTTAGCGAGTTGATCTGGAATTTTCCATCAAAATCGGTATTGGCACCTCCTTTGATGTTTCCATTCTGTTTCAAAAGCACACGTGACCCAAAGATAGGTGCTTTCGTTTTTTCGTCTTTGACAGACCCCCTTATGGTTCCCAGACCAGCCTGGGAAAAACCGTAAACGGTTGTCAGCAAGACGCTTACAATTAATAAATTGAGTTTTCGTAACATAAGTACAGTTTAAATTTTATACTTTTTTTTAGCAACAAAGCCCGTAAATATAGATAATTAAACTTTAAAATCGCCCGGAGGCCCTTTTTTGGGTAAAATTTTCCTTAACGTACTTTAACAAAAGTAGCCATACAAAAACAACTATCCGGGGGTAATTGTTTCATTTTTCGGGGAGAATATACAGGTCTAATTTTTAAGCGTAGTTTTCAGCATTTAAAAGTGTCCCAGGTGTTTTTTGCCTGTCGGAAAAGCGCAAAAAAAATCCTGCAATGCGAATTACAAACGTTTAAGATGGTATCCGGCTGCAGGACAGCGTGTTAATTTTATGTGAATTTTACAATAAGTTAAGCCCTTGTCGCTCCCGCATCAACAACAATTGTCGCTTCGGGAAGCGTACAGGACGAAATATCTTTCTTTAATCCGCCCGAAGAAATATCTTTGTCGCATGGACTTTCGAATGGATCAAAGGATATTTGGGGAAACATGCATTCATTTCATGCATTATGCGGATTTTGATCCGGCAGACCACCTGCACCATTTAACGGAACAGGAGCGCGAACGCTACCATACTTTCCATCACGTGAAACGCCGCCGCGAATTTGTGGCGACCCGTATTTTGCGCCATGCGGTTTTCGGCTTCGAGCACATCCACTACAACGCCCTTGGCGCACCTTATATAAAAGGTGCAGGATTCATCTCGATCAGCCACGCGGAAAACCTGATTGGCATCGCAACCAATCCGGTATATGCGTTGGGCCTCGACCTCGAGCTGATCCAGGAAAAAGCACTCCGCTTAAAAGGCAAGTTCCTGAATGCACACGAATGGGAAGCATTCGACATCGCGGATGCGCGGGAAATGACTGCCTGCTGGTCGGCCAAGGAAACACTCTACAAGCTGGCCGGACGCAAGAAGATCCTTTTCAAAGAAGAGTTGCACCTGTATAAGGATACGCCAAATTCCTGGAAGGCGAAAATTATCAATCCCTCTGAAACGCTTTCTGTCGATTTGCATATCTTTGATTACGAAGCATACATTGTCTCATTTAACGCCACAGCCATTGTTCAAGGGTAGAACCGAAGTTTACAGGCGCTTCTTGTCGCGTCAGGGGCAAATCGCCGTACTTATCGATCCGGAAAAAACCAACAGTCCCGAAGCGCTTGCTTCACTGGTCGACAAAGCGCATTTCGCACACATCGACTTCTTCTTTGTGGGTGGGAGCACCGTCAGCCGGAACGACCTTGAACAAACGGTCAGCACCCTGAAGCAGCTGACACAAATACCTGTCGTTATTTTCCCGGGCGGATCGCACCAGCTTTCTCACGAGGCAGATGCCCTGCTCTACCTCACGCTCGTTTCGGGACGCAACCCGGATTTTCTGATCACGCACCACGTCAACAGCGCGCAGGAGATTGCCGCGATGGATGTCGAGATCATTTCGACGGCTTATTTACTCGTCGACGGCGGCACACAGAGCTCCGTGGCGTATGTCAGCCAAACTACCCCAATCCCGCGAGACCAGCCGGGCATTGCGCTCAATACCGCACTGGCAGCGATCTTCCAGGGGAAAAAAGTCGTGTATTTCGATGCCGGCAGCGGCGCCAGCCATCCGGTTCCGCTGAACTTCATTACCCAGCTGCGCGAAAGGCAGGACGTACCTATCATTGTCGGCGGCGGTATCCAAACCACGGAAGAGCTGCGCCATTTTGCAAAGGCGGGCGCGAATGTACTCGTGATCGGCAACGCGATTGAACGCAATCCTGATTTTTTGCTGGATGTTCATGAAATGATCCGGGACAGATCGTGAGCTCCGCAAAATCAAACAGCGCTATTTTCCGATAATTAGTTTTTCACCAATCTTTTGACAACCTGCTCTCCCGTCGTACGATTGACCAGACATATCAAATAAACCCCTGGGCTGATGGCAGTGTTGATTACATGTGTTTTACCGGAAAGACCCGGTTCATAGTAAATTATCCCACCCTGTAATGTATAGATCAGCAAATCTGATTCACGATTGAGTTCCTGTTGAAAACTAACCCTCGTGGTTTCTGAAAACGGATTTGGATAAACTACGAAGTTACTGGCAACAACTTCATCCAGACCTAAACAATCCTCTACTACAATCGGTAGTGACATGCTTTGGGAGCAAAGTGCATCTGTACTGTGAACAAACAGGTCAAAAGATCCGGTTGAATCCGCAGTCCACATAAAATCGGCCCCGGTCTGCTGCTCGAACAACCCCAGATCCCAGCTGTAGTTTGCAGGCAAAGGTTGCGGCATAATGGTCGCGCTCAATGTACTTCCAAGACACAAAACAGGCTGACTCATCGAAATTTCCAATGCTTCAGGACACGCGTACAAGGTGTTTCGTGTCGAATTGGTCACGACCGCCGGATTCTGATCAAAATAAATAAATGCCGTATTCTCTATGCTTGTTCCTGCGGGCAGGTTTTCTCGGAGTCTGACTTTATAACGGATAAATCCATGGCTGGCCAGCTCATTTACTGTACTGTCCGGCAGGTAAATATCCTGGAAAGTAAAAGTAAGCATGCCTTCCTGGTCACCTTGTATCTCAACCAGGTGACTTTGCGCCAACGGCTGGATAGAATGCCAGTCCAGGGCGGAGTCCAGCTGATCCCGGATCACAACAACCAATGCTGTATCGTTCCCCGTATTCTGGAAACGGATCGTGTACTCGAGCCAGTCCGACTCCATCGCGATATATCCGGGAGCTTCAACACCAGCAGGTGTAACTGTCTTGTCATTCGGATCATAGGCACAGACCAATACCTGGTTGAGCGTATCCGCAAAGGCTATATTTATGTCGCCGTCCACAGCAACGTGCAGGTAGCTCGTGAGCGTATCCCCCATGCTGTTAAAGTCCGGCATTTGTACAGCGATCTCCAGTTGGGTATAATCGAAATACAGCAACGAATCATAATGCCAGTAAAGGTGTTGCCCGGAAATGGAATCGGGCATCAGTTCAGAACTTAAATACGCGAGGCCGGAATCCAGCTCGAGATGAATGATCCCTGAAGGAATGGTTGTACCTGTATTCTGGAAGTTCAGCCAGTAATTCACAACCGTGTTACAGCGCGGAAAGCCACCGATAAGCTCCGCCTGAAGTACATGAATAAGCGTATCGGGATAAAAGCCGAAGTCGAGGTTGTCGACAGACAGAAATGAAGTATCCAAATGGATGTGGTACAAAGAAGAATCGGTAGTGATATTCCAGTGGGGAACAGGTGTGGGGGAAATGATATAGTCACCATCCATGGGTGGGAAAAATACGCGATAGCCGCCATCAGCATTGCTTAAAATAAATTCATTGATCGGATCTGTATTGATCTGGGTCAATGGAAAAGAGAGATCGCCGCTATCCCTGACTCCATTTTGGTTAGCATCGACAAATGCATGTCCTGATACGTTCGCGTAAGTCAAATAGATATTTTCAACCCAACCTATGTGTCCACTTGCAGAATATAGCAAATCGAGGTCGCTATCTCCATCCATGTCGCTCGCGGTTGCATGATGTAAAGCGAGATATGCTTCTCTGTAAAGTATGGCATGATCGCCGAAGTTCCCATAACCCTTATTTTCAAACCAAGAGATCATTTCATTATTATATAGAACAATGTCCTGATCGCCATCTTGGTCGAGGTCTGAAGATACCATCCCTCTCGTCAAATAATTAGTTGGTTGAGTAAGAGGAAGAAGGTGATTCTCCAAGAACGTACCAGTTCCGTCGTTGGCACGCCATACAATCTGAGATCCAAGAAGAGAAACATAGTCCTGGTCACCATCCTGATCGCAATCTATTAAACAGATAGGCATAATAAAAGTCGATTGTCCAAGGAAAGCATCAGGAAAAGTAGTGCCTCCAGTATTCATGTAACTGTAAACAACATCACCATAGCTCAAAACAATGTCCAAATGATCATCTCCGTCGAGGTTGCCGGCAATTATATTTTGGATTAAGCCATGCGAATCATCGTAAATAATTTGCTGTCCGCCATCAAAAGTACCATTGCCTGTATTGGAAAACAAGAGAATGGAATAATCACCAGAAACAACCAGAATATCAATATCCCCATCACTTTCCATGTCCTCACAGACAGTTCTTCTGATAGGTTCCTGATCTGTTGTAAGCAGCTGTTCTGTCCAATGGGTCGCATTAGCCTCGTTTTTATAGAGCATGATTTGTTGATCAGGCAAGCTACTGGTGGTCAGGATATCGCCGTCACCATCACTGTCGAAATCTCCGATTTCGACAGAAGAGAGCGCATTATATTGAATAATACTTTCTGGCAATTCATACAAGTTTTCACCGTTATTTCTGCTCCACGACAAAACATAATGATCAGGCCAGATAATATCGAGGTAGCCGTCATTGTCAAGATCATAGTGAATGATTTTTTGAACCCACCCATTATCCATCAAATGTGTCGGTGATAGGGGCTTAAAATTTCCGCCCCCGGCATTTATGCAACGTCCTCCTGAAGTCAGGATATCAGATAAACCATCGCTGTTCAGGTCATGAACGGAAAGTTTGCTGCCGTTTAAAGGAACATCAGTCACCAAACGAGAAACATCAAATCCATTACTTCCGCCATTTCGATAGTACAGCGTTGCTCTTGATTCCAGGTAAGGGAAATAGGCTGTAGTGACAATAAGATCTATATTTCCGTCTGCATCTACATCACAGGCATCAAGGTCTTTAATGGTGCCAAGTGCCGTAGCGATTATTTGCGAATTGTCGAAATCACCTGATATATTCTCATAGAAGTAGACGGTATTTGCAAACGTACGAACCAGATCCATATCGCCATCATTATCGGTATCAACTGCAAGAATATGCCTGTAAGCGTCGGAAATGGGAAGTATAGATTCACCGGAAACGATTTGTTCTGGTCCAAAATTACCTGTGCCGGGATTGGCATACCAGATCAGCACATAATTTAAATTATACGTAATCACATCCTGATCCCCATCCCCATCTACATCTTTTACTTCCAAGGCTTCCACCGAATTGCCAATGACGTGCGTACCGAAAGTGCCGTCAGAAAAGTTCTCATACCAGTAGGAACCGGAAACAATATCTGTATCGGAATCACCATCCATATCTGCGAGTCTGAGTCCACTATTCCCCCACTCGATATTGGGAATCACGCCTTGTGAAATAAATTCTCCCGTTCCGGTGTTTTTGTACCAGACAACAGGATTAATGTCATCTCCATAAACGAAGATATCCGTGTAGCCGTCTAGATCCAAATCGGCAAACAGGACTTCGCCATACCCAATATTGTTAATTAAATGAGCTTCCCCACTAAAACGCCCCGCACCTGTATTTTTATACCAGACTAGTGAATGATGATTAATATCCGTAGATAATTCATTTAGGAAAGTAACCAGCTCCGGAAGACTGTCATTATTAAGATCCACGGCATAGGTATTATCTCTATCGGTCGAATATTCATAAGGAACAATATCAACATGCGTCGAAGCAAACTGCGCAGATACAATGGCACAAAAAAGAAGTGCAGGAAGTATTAAAAAGGTCTTAAGCATACAAAGGTAGTTACACCGCAAAAGTAAGCAAAGTTCCGGGATCTGAAATAACTGCAGCAAATGATTGTGTGCCCTCACACTTAAAATAATCCGGTGCTGACTTCTCACATAAAACTATGGTCCCAATCCTTAAACACGGGCTCATAGCCCTGCTGCTTAATGACCTCGATGAACGAAGCTGTAGGCCGCTTGTCGTCGATCTCGAACTGCTCGAGGTTGACCTGTGGATTGGCATAACCGCCGGGATCGGTTTTCGAATCCGCGGAAATGGACGTGATACCGAGCTTGATGATGTTGTTGCGGAAAGTCTCGGATTCACGGGTCGACATCGACAATTCGATCTCCTGGTTGAAAAGCCGGTAAGCGCAGATCAACTGCACAAGCTGGCGGTCCGACATGACGGATTTCAGTTCGACGCCACCGGCACAGGGACGCAGACGCGGAAAAGACAAGGTATATTTCGATTTCCAGTACGTTTTCTCGAGGTAATCGAGATGGGTCGCACAGTAAAAGGAATCGGTGCGCCAGTCTTCGAGCCCGATCAGTACGCCGAGTCCCATTTTATAGATTCCTGCCCTGCCGAGCCGGTCGTGCGTGTCGACGCGGTAATCGTAATTCGATTTTTTCCCTTTCGGATGGTGTTTTTTATAATCTTCCTGGTGATAGGTTTCCTGGTAAACGAGTACAGAATCGAGTCCCTCTTCAATGAGGGTCTCGTATTCGGGCTGATCTAAAGGCTGCACTTCCATCGAAACATGCGCAAAATAAGGCTTGATCAAACGGATCGCATTGCGGAAATATTCCACGCCAACCGTTTTCGAAGCTTCGCCCGTCACGATCAGCACGTGGTCGTAGCCCATTTGTTTGATGACCTTCACCTCTTCGAGGATTTCCGCATCGCTGAGCGTTTTGCGCGGGATCTTCACGTCGAGACTGAAACCGCAATAGGTACAGATGTTCTGGCATTCGTTCGACAAATACAAAGGAATGTACATCTGGATCGTCTTGCCGAAACGCTGTTGTGTCAACCGCTGGCTTTCGACAGCCATTTGTTCGAGAAAAGGTTCCGCCGCCGGCGAGATCAGCGCCTTGAAATCCTCGAGTGACCTTTTGGATTTCCCCAGCGCACGCAATACATCGACCTCGGTTTTCGCGTAGATCGAAGCTTTCGTTCCGTCCCAATCCATTGCATGGACTATGTCTTTGAAATTTTCCATCGTTATGCGCCTAAGAATGAAGTCAACGGGCTGCTCGCCACTGCCTGTTGTTGTTTGCCGCCCAGTTTGGCATGAAAAGCTTTGCGCCCTGCGATCACTGCTTCCGCGAAAGCTTCGGCCATCGCCACAGGATCCTGCGCGACTGCGATCGCCGTATTGACAAGCACTGCATCTGCCCCGAGCTCCATCGCCTCGCAGGCATGCGAAGGTGCGCCCAGACCGGCATCCACGATTACAGGTATTTTCGCCTGTTCGATGATAATCTCGAGAAAATCGCGTGTGCGCAATCCCTGGTTGCTCCCGATCGG
>Ga0247806_10000276_pt1 | contig 35335 bp, 33 predicted proteins | sample UWRJL059202B1_FD_179935 | JGI IMG/M metagenome (GOLD analysis project Ga0247806, IMG submission 179935) | Plant litter microbial communities from Arlington Agricultural Research Station in Wisconsin, United States - UWRJ-L059-202B-1 | ecosystem: Environmental > Terrestrial > Plant litter >... | reverse complement strand
CAGATCGTAAAATCTTTTCCCGAATTGCGCGATGGCAGCGAGCGGCCAATCGTATTTCCGAAAACCTGTCCTGTTTGTGAGCAGGACCTGTACAAGCCCGAAGAAGACGCGGTATGGCGTTGCATCAACCTCACCTGCCCCGCGCACATCGTGGAAGGCATCATACATTTTGTGAGTAAGGACGCGATGGACATCCGCAGTTTTGGCGAAGCGAATGTGCGTAAATTTTATGGGCAGGGATTATTGAACAGCATCCCCGGCATCTATGCGTTACCATTCGATGCCATCCGCGGCATGGAAGGCTTCGGGGAAAAGTCGATCGAAAAATTACAGGCCGCCATCGAAAGTTCAAAAACACAACCCCTGCACCGCCTGTTGTACGCACTGGGCATCCGTTATGTTGGCGAAACCACGGCCAAAACGCTGGCCAACGCGGTGGATCATTTATTGGATTTTACAAAGTTTTCCGAAGAACAGTTACAGCAACTGGAAGACGTAGGCGTGAAAGTGGCGAAAAGCGTTCATGAATTTTTCAACAACCCCGACAACATACAACTACTACAGCAACTGGAGGCGCTGGGCATACAACTGAAGAATGCAAAGAAGGGACAGGTAACAGACGGGAACTTAAGCGGGCAAACTTTCCTGTTTACCGGTACGCTTTCGAAACTGAAACGCAGCGATGCCGAAGCAATGGTGGAAGCCAACGGCGGTAAGATCATCGGCGGCGTGAGCAGCAAACTCAATTACCTGGTGGTAGGTGAAGATGCCGGCAGCAAACTGGAGAAAGCCAAAAAGATCCCCGCCATCAAAGTGATCACGGAAGAAGATTTTTTAAAAATGCTACCTACTTAGTAAAAAAATATTTTATATTTATAGTCAGCCATTGATAAAATGTTGCCCCGGCTATTTTACCGCAACCTAACGCTTAAAACATCATTCCCATGATCAAGAAAATTCCCGGCGAAACCTGGAAACAAATTCAATTCAGCGGCCATAAGCTGTTGCGGAAGAAATACGCGGTGTCTTCGCATGGGCGGGCTGCGAGTTATGGAGAAAAACTGGAAGAAGATGGCAAGGTGCTGAATGGTTCGTTGACGTCGGGTTACAAAACATTGAACCTGCACGTGGAATCGGGCAACGGCACCATCTATATACACCGCGAAGTGGCGAAGCAGTTCTGTAAAAAACCTTCGCCCAAACATAAATACGTTGTGCACATCAACCATAAAAAAAACGACAACACCTATAAGAACCTTAAATGGTGTACCCTGGAGGAAGTAAGTGCGCACCAGCAAAAAAGCCCGGATAAGATTGCCTATAAGAAAAAGCAATCGGCGCGTACCGAAGGCCTGAAGCTGAATACAAGCCAGGTAAAAGCCATCAAGGAAATGATCAAAAACCCGAAAAGAAAATTGACCTATAAGCAAATGGCCGTAAAATATAAGGTAAGCGAAATGACGCTTTACCGGATCCGCAGCGGGGAGAATTGGGGAAAGGTGAAATAGGAAGTCAAAATTCAAAAGCGAAAAGCAAAAAGTTGGCTTCCCGGTTTTGGGTTTTGCCTTTTGAATTTTCTAATGATAATAAACTAAAGGTAACCTTACCCCGGTTTCCTTTTTTTGTTTCCGTAATTTTGCTTCCCCCTCAATTAATAGTATGCTGCAAAATTCAACGATAAAATTTTTAAAGGACCTAAAAAAAAACAACAACAAACCCTGGTTTGATGCGCACCGCCCGGCCTATGAAACCGCGAAAGAAGATTTTTATGGCTTCACGGAAAAGCTGATCGCTGCTGTTTCAACCTTCGATCCTTCCATCAGTCACCTTACGGCGAAAGAATGTACGTTCCGCATCAACCGCGATGTACGTTTCAGCAAAAACAAAACGCCGTATAAAAATAACATGGCCGCCTACTTCAACAAGCATGGCAAAAAAGGCATCGGCGCCGGTTACTATTTACATGCAGAGCCGGGCAATAGTTTTGCCGCCGGTGGCATCTGGATGCCCGAAGCGCCGGTGCTGGCGAAGATCAGGCAGGAAGTGGATTATAATTACGATGCCTGGAAAAAGATAATAACAGCACCGGGGTTTAAAAAAATGTTCCCCGCAGGATTGGAAACAGAAAACAAGTTGAGCCGCCCGCCCAAAGGATATGAAGAAAGCAATCCCGCAATAGAAGTGTTGAAGCTGAAAAGCTTTATCGTGACTTGCCCGGTAGCCGATGAAATATTATTGGGCGACGGCGCGGTTAAAAATATTGGAAAGATTTTTTCAGCTATGAAGCCGCTGGTTGATTTTATTAATTTGGCAGCAGAGTAGCGATATCAGGAGATAGATATAAGATATAAGACTTTGAAGCCTTTGATGGTCCTCCGCCTCGGTTCGTGGCTCACGAACCGAAACTTATAACTTCACCGCATAAAACGTCTTCCCGGCAAATTTTATTTCGCGCAGCCAACAACTTACCTCTATACGACTTACCGTTTAACCCTCTTCTTCGCGAAGCGAGCTTTGCTTCCTTTGCAGCTTTGCGTGAAAAATTCGCGCAGCGAATAACTTGCTTTCTCCCCGTACTTACCGGTTAGTCTTAAAAAAATATGGCCAGAGATAAAAATCTCCGGCCTTGCTTACCTCTGAAACCACAAGAAAAAAGTTACACTTATATATAGTATAAATAAATAATGATAATAAATGGATATACCACGAACCTGCTGGTAAACAGCTATCCCCTGAGGGCTTTTAATAAGATTGGAGTGATTTTAAATAACCGGGCAGGTTGTAAAAGTAATATTTTTTTATAATTATCATAATTTATTTTTGACTTTCTGGCGACAATATAAATTTTTAGCTTTTTGTTGACCACGGACTTTTAAAACCCGGCTTTTGTTTCGGGTAATACCAGTTAGCCTGCCCGTGGGTTGCTCCTTAAAAAGTAGGGAAAAAATATATTAAGAAATTGATTTTCAACAATTTGATTTAAATTTTCCTCCCGGTATTTATAATTTTCATCAAAAACTAATAACCATTAGTTTTGTACAAAATTGTTTATGGCCAGGATCACGGCGGGCAAACATGCCAGTAAAAAGGACGTTATCACGCACAAAGCAGCCCTGCTGTTCAGGACGCGGGGCTTCGCCGTAGCTTCCATGCGGGAACTGGCCGAAATGCTGGGCGTGGAAGCGCCGAGCCTCTACAACCACATCGGCTCCAAAAGCGAATTGTTGCAGAACATTTGCTTTTCCACCGCCAATGAATTTACGTTGCAACTTGATGAAGTGGAAAACGACACGGAAGCACCTGCAGCCAAACGCATCGAGCAGATCATTCGCTTTCACATCCGCATGATGCTCGAAAAATTCGACGAAGTATATGTGGCCAACCATGAATGGAAATACCTGCCCGATCCCTACCTGGGCAACTTTTTAAACCAGCGCCGGGCTTATGAAAAAAGGCTCACGGGCATCATCGAGGAAGGCATCCGCAAAAAAGAATTGCGGCCGCTCAACGCCTATATTGCCGTGCTCACCATCTTATCGGCCGTGCGCGGGCTCGAATTCTGGCACCGCGGCAACCGCGAAGTACCGGCAGCCGTACTGGAAAGCAACATGACCGATCACTTATTAAAAGGATTGATAAAATAATAAAATGGCAGTTCATTTTCACAAGCTGAGGATTAAAGAAGTACGACAGGAAACCGACGATTGCGTTTCCCTTTCTTTTGACATACCAGCAGCGCTGCAGGAGCAGTTTCATTTTGAGCCGGGGCAAAACATCACCATCAAAAGCAACATCGGCGGTGAAGAACTGCGCCGATCCTATTCCATTTGTGCAGCGCCTTATGAAAACGAATTGCGGGTAGCCGTGAAGCAGGTAGACGCCGGGAAATTCTCCTCCTATGCCAACACGGTATTAAAAGCAGGCGATGAGCTGGAAGTATTGCCGCCCACGGGCCGTTTCAATTCGCCCTTACTACCAGGCAACCGTAAACGCTACCTGGCATTCGCGGCGGGCAGCGGCATCACGCCCGTATTGTCGATCATCAAAACAACCCTGTACACCGAACCCGGCAGCAGCTTTACCCTTGTATACGGCAACCGAAGCCGCAAATCCATTCTCTTTTTCGAAGCGCTTGAAGCGATCAAAAATAAATTCATCAACCGTTTTAATTTCATCAACATCCTCAGCCGCGAAAAAACAGAAACGCCGCTTAACTCCGGCAGGATCGATGCAGCAAAACTGGAAGAACTGGGCAAACTGATCGACTATAAAAAAACAGATGAATTCTTTATTTGCGGTCCCGGGCAAATGATCTTCTGCGTAAAGGATTTTTTAGCAGCACAAAACATAGAACCTAAAAAAATTCATTTCGAACTGTTCACCACCCCCGGGCAGCAGCAACAACCTTCGGATAAAAAATTCATCCCCGTAAAAGAATCCGGCCCGCAAAGCCAGGTCACCGTAAAACTCGACGGTCGCAGTTTTGACTTTAAACTGGGTTTCAACAGCGACAATATTTTAGACGCGGCCCTGCAGCAGGGCGCCGACCTGCCCTATGCCTGCAAAGGCGGCGTGTGCTGTACCTGCAGGGCAAAGCTGGTGGAAGGCGTAGTGGAGATGGAAGTAAACTGGGGACTGGAGCAGGAAGAAATTGAACAGGGCTTTATCCTTACCTGCCAGTCGCACCCTAAAACTGAAAAAGTGGTGGTTGATTTTGATGTGAAATAAAACGATTGGATGATTTGGAAATGTGGAGATTTGGAGATTATGTTCAAACCAATGCAGTCTTCTTATAGTGAATCATTTTAAAATCATAGCACGGGTATTTTTGTTCGCGATGCTATGGCTTGGCGCGCAATCTCAAAACAATCCGCGCTTTCTCAATTACAATGTACGCGATGGCCTATCGCAAAACAGCGTGCATTGCGTTTTCCAGGACAGGGATGGACTGGTATGGCTGGGTACGCAGGACGGGCTGAACAGTTTCGATGGAAAAGATTTTACCGTTTACCGGCACGACGACAATGATCCCGCCAGCATCAGCGACCAGTTCGTTGTTTCCATCAAGGAAGACCGCGCGGGATATTTATGGATCGGTACGCGCAACGGGCTGAACCGCTTCAACAAGAATACGGGACAGTTTACCCGCTATTACCTCGATGAAAAGGAGAAGCATATTTTCCAGGCCGGCTATGAATATTTTTTTATACAGCCCGATGGCCGCATTGCCATCCCCCGCGCAACCAAATTATACATACTGGATCCTTCCAATGGCAAGGTTACTTCCATCAACAGTCCGCAAAACAGCAACACCAGCTGGCAGGTGAACGGCGATTACAGCACCTGGGCATTGTTGCCCGGCAGTGGTCTCTACCATTCGCCCGATATCCGCAACACTGCCTGCAAAAAAATAAGCGATGCGCCTTTCCACGCACAACAAGGCGCACTCATCTTGCAACCGGAAAACAAAGCCGACCCGCTCCTGTATTTTCCCGGTGCCGGTTATATTCACCGGTTCGATACCCGCAGCAATACCTGGGTGGCACCCGTGGTCATCCCGTTGCGCATCAACCAGCTAACGGTTACGGGTAGCGGCCCCGCCTATGCTGCTACCAATGCCGGTATTTACGAGATCAGTGATGGCAGGGTAACCGGTTTTATAAAGAACGATCCCGGCAACAACAACAGCCTTCCACCGGGCAATATACTTTGCACCTACATCGACAGGGAAAAGAATTTATGGATCGGTACCGCCGGCAACGGGCTTGCCGTGAGCAATGGCAGCTTTAATAATTTCATACTGATAAAAACCGTGTTGCAAAACGATGTGATCACGGCAGTGGTACGGCTGGATAACACGCTGTTCCTCGCCTCCCACAGCGGCTTATACAGGATTCCCATTACCGGCAGTAACCGCTATGGCGCCATCGAAACAATCCTTTCCAACAAAAAAATAACGGCACTAACGGTGGACAGTAGCCGCCATTTATGGTTCGCGTCCGACAATGAAGGCATCCTGGTAACCAACCTGCAGGGTGCCGTCCTGAAAAAATTTACAACCACCAATTCACCACTTTACGGCAACAGGGTACACCAGCTCATTACCGACAGTCGCGGCCGCATTTTGGTAAGCAGCGATTTAAGTTTCCAGGTCATTCATTCCATAAACGGCCCCTGGACATCGGCCCGCAGCCACACAGACACCCTGCCCATCAACGGCGGCTACGTGATGAACGCTTTTGAAGACCGCGAAAAAAATATATGGGTGAGCAACAACCGCGGGCTGGATGTATTCAACAGCAGCCTTCAACCCCTCCGCAATTTCCCAAGCAACGACGACAGCGCTTCGCCCATCAAAAGAACCATCGTCACATCCAGCACGCAGGATAAGAACGGCGATATCTGGATCTCCACCATCCGCAACGGCGTGTACCGCTACAGCAACAACGGCTTTACGCATTTTACTTCTTCATCGGGACTGAACAGCGACGTGGTTTATAACGTGATCTGCGACGACCGCAACCGCATCTGGGCCACTACCAGCACCGGTCTGAATATTTTCGATCCCGGGCAACATAGTTTCACCAGTGCAACTGCCCTGGACGGCGTGCCGAATACGGCATTTGTGCTGGGCGCGGTTTTTAAAGATGCGGAAGGCAATATCCTGCTGGGTACTTCGGATGGATTGCTCATTTGCAAAGCAGGCGATGTGATGCTGCACAAAACACGCATATCGGCATTGATAAGAAATGTGAAGGTGAACGGGCAGTATGTCAACCTGCAAAACCGTTCCTTCCCTATCATGAGCGATGGCAAGATCATCAGTTTTGAATTTGCTTCTGCGCCTGCTTTTTATTCAGGCGATATCATTTATCAATACCGGTTGAAGGGTGCTTCGGATACCTGGATAACATTACCGCGCGGCGTACACAGCGTTTCTTATACGGGCCTTCCTTACAAAAAATTACAGTTAGAGGTCAGGGCCGCTACCTCCGTCAACGGTTTACTGAATGCACCCATCGACCAGTTGGCGATCAACAGCAAAGCGCCTTTCTGGAAAACGGGTTGGTTCCTGTTGTTGTCCGCCTTCATCAGCGTACTTTTTATTTCCCTGCTGGTGATGGAATACAACCGGCGGCGCTACCGGCGGCAGTTGCGGCAAATGCAGATGGAGAAAGAACTACAGGGCGAAAGGGAAAGGATCGGCCGCGACCTGCATGATAACATCGGGGCGTATACATCGGCTTTGATTGCAGGACTGAACCAGTTAAAAGCCACGGATGAGGAACAGTTGAAGCACGTGGACGACCTGAAGGATTATGCCGTGAACATCATGGGCTTTTTGAGGGAGACGATCTGGATGCTGAACTCGCAAACGCTTATCATCACTGCCTTTGCCGACCGGTTTAAGAATTACGCGCTGCGCATCAGCAGGAACTACCCGGCCGTAGAATTGAAAATTGCCGAGTCGATCCAGCAGGATAAAAGCCTGGCCCCGGCCGTAATGCTCAACCTTTTCAGGATATTGCAGGAAGGGTTGCAGAATGCCTACAAACATGCAGGCGCTTCGGTCATCAGCATCAACATCGGCAGCGATGCACAGGTGAGGTTTGAATTAAGTGATAACGGAACGGGTTTCGACGAAGTACAAAAAACCGGTCACTATGGTTTGATGAACATGCGGCAACGGGCGGCCGAAGCGGGTTTCACTTTGCACATCGAAAGCAGCGGCGGCAAAGGCACTACCCTGCTCATAACGGAAAATACTGCATATGCAGCAGGCGATAACAAAGCAGGATCAACTAAATTGTAGCCATGATCAGGATCGGCATTACAGATGACAAAATGGTGAACCGCAAAACGGTGAGCAGCAACCTCGCGGGTGCAAAGGACATGCAGATCGTACTGGAAGCAGGCAACGGCGCCGATTTTTTGGAAAAAATGGAAGCGCTTACCCCCGAAGCACAGCCGCAACTGGTGTTGATGGACATCGACATGCCGGTGATGAATGGCATCGAGGCCATCGCCATCGGTACGGTTAAATTTCCTTCCGTTAAATTTTTAGTGCTCACGGTTTTTGATGACGATGAAAAAATATTCGAAGCCATACAGGCCGGTGCCAACGGCTATTTGCTGAAAGACGATTCCGCTACGCAATTGATAGAAGCCATCAGCAATGCCATGGATTACAACGGCGTGCCCATGAGCCCGGCCATCGCGCGCAAAACTTTGCAATGGATGAAAAGCGGCGCTACGCCTGCTGCCGCCGAGCCGCAAAAAGAATTACTGAGCGAACGCGAAATTGAAATACTCAAGCTGATGGTGGAAGGACATGATTATAAAAAGATCGCCGAACGCTTGTTCATCAGCCCGCTTACCGTACGCACCCACACCAGCAAGATCTACGACAAACTGCACGTCAACTCCAAAGCGCAGGCGATACAGGTGGCGCATAAGTTTAAATGGGTTTAGGTTAATTAGGAATTAGAAATTATTAATTAGAAATGTAATACAGTTTTTAGTTACTAATTACCAATGACTAATTACTTTAGTAAGTTTTTAATAAATTGCAGCTACTTAAATTCAGTTTGCACATTGCACATTGCACATTGCACATTGCACATTGCACATTGCACATTGCACATTTCTAATTTCTAATTTTCCTCCCTACTACAAATTGATTATTTTTTATTCCCCCCATTTCTGCAATTTTGTAACCGATGGTCAACTTTTCAGTCGCGCTGGCGGAAGACAACAATGTGAACAGGAATACTTTTATGCAAAAGATAAAAGTGTTGCCGGAGTTGCGGCTGGTATTCAACGCGGAGAACGGGCACCAGTGCCTGGAAGAGCTGAAAGGTTTACCGCACACCCAATTGCCGCAGGTGATCTTTATGGACATTGAAATGCCCGAGATGGACGGCATCGAAGCGATCAACATTGCAAAATCCCTGTACCCGCAGATCCATTTCATCGTGCTCACCGTTTTTGACGATGATGAAAAAATATTTGAAGCCATCAAAGCAGGCGCTTCGGGTTACCTGCTCAAACATGAGCCTGCAGCGGTGTTGAAAGACGCCATCGTAAACGTACTCGAATTTGGCGGCGCGCCCATGAGCCCTGCCATTGCCCGCAAAACGATGCTCATGCTGAGCAAAACAACGGCTGCTAATCCAGAACCCCTCGCCAGCACCGTTCCTAAAATGATCACCGAAAGGGAGCAGGAAATACTGGAACACATGGTAAAAGGCTGGGACGCTAAAAGAACCGCCGCCGCCCTCAACCTCAGCGTATTGACCGTGCGTAAACACATCGCCAACATCTACGACAAGCTGCACGTGAACTCCAAAGCACAGGTGATCAGCCTCGCGCACCAGAAGAAATGGTTTTCGTAGGTCTGAACTGTGACTTTTGTCTGAACTGTGATTTTGAATGATTAAATGATGGGCTATGATTTTTTCCTCTACCGCCTGGCCTTGACCAACCGGCTTCCATTTACCGAAACCTGCATTTCATCTCCAAATTTCCAAATCATCAAATTTCCAAATTAAATACCCATCACAGGGTATTGCCCCTCCATACAGCAACCCCTACTTTTATCCCATACTAATAAAAACCAAATCATGAATAATGTAACCCAGTGGATGAGTTGGGAAGGTGGCATCGACCTTGTTGCCGTTACTTCACCCGACCTCCAAATGCCGAATGTAATCGTTCACCTTGGCCGCATGGTCAGCACCCCTGCAGGCAATGCCGCCAGTGGCATGGTATTGTGGCAGCCCGATGCAGCCGCAGCACCCGCGGTGATGGGTTTTGTAAGCACCGATGAAGCAGTAGGTAAATATTTCGGTCCGAACATTTTCGCCGATACGCCATTTGAACACGCGCCGGTACTGAACGCAACGTTCGACATACAGATCGGCAGCGATAAAGCAACGGCGAAATGTGAAACGAATGGTTACATTTTCGAAGTAGAAATGAGCGGCTTCAGCGCGCCCTACCTCATCAACCGCGAACCTGCTGCCATGCCTCCTTTTTACCAGCAGGGCGTAGAGATCCACGCAACGGAAGTAACGCTGAAGATCAACGGTGAAAAGATCGACATCATCATACCACCTGTTGGCATTACCGGCGGTCCGGCTTCGGTGGTATCGCCGAATGGCGTATATGCACGTTAAAATCATTAGCCCTTTTAAAATAAAACCGGCGGCCCTTTCAAAAGGGTCGCTTTTTTTGTAACCCGTTTGTTTAAAAACATAAAATCGTATCAACAATACTCAATTTGCAGTAGTGTAATTGCGCAATTCCTGCTTACTTTTAAGCTCTCTATCAATCCCGGTCAATGAAAGGATTTATCATCTTTTTTGCTTTGTTATTTTCCATAACAAATACCGCTGCACAAACAGCCCGGATAGACCTGTTGAAGGAAAAGATGTATGCGGCAAAGACCGATGAAGAAAAAATAACCCCGATGCTGCAGCTTTTCGAACAATCCGAAAGCATGCACAAAGACAGCCTTTATAAAATAGCTGTCGAGGCCCGGGAGCTGGCAGCGAAAAGAAATAAAAATGATGATGTAAGCACGGCCGCGGCCATCGGTATGATCGATGCTTTGTTGCGCATTGGCAAAACGGACAGCGCCCTTGCGCTTATAAAAGAAGAGTTACCCAAAAATCCTATCACTGGACCGCGAAACCCGTACTTCCACCTTAAGTTAAGACTGCAAAAAACAGATTGCTTTGGCGATGCTTCCCAATACGAAGAAGCTTTATCGGAATTGTACAGCCTGATCGCCGATGCCGAAACCTATAAAGATTCGATGATCGTGATGAAAGGGATGAACGCGATCGGCGTGATCAATTACAACCTCGATCATGTGCCCGAAGCATTCAACTGGTATTTTAAAGGTCTTTCTTTCAGGGGCGTCGGCCGCCGTTTTGAGCCACTGGCAGCCGCGTTGTACATCAACCTGGCCGAAACCTATCGCTGGGTGGAGAAAATAGATTCGGCTAATTTTTATATCGACAAAGCGATTCCCATCTGCGAATACCACCAGCATCTTTTTTACCTGGCGAATGCCTTGCGGGTGAAGGCCAGCATCTACAAACAGGAAAAGAATTTTAAGATGGCCGAGCAGGTAATGTTGCAATGCATTTCCATCCGCGAAAAAACGGAAGGGAAATTAATTTTGTCGAACGAACAGCTTGCGTTGGCCAATATTTATATGCACGCGGGTGAAGTCGATAAATCGATCGGCCTGCTGACGGAGTCGCTGGCATTGGATGAAAAAAGCGGCAGGAAGGAAGAGGCTACGGCATTGAAAATATCCTACTATCAAACGCTGGCACGTTGTTACAAATTGAAGAGCGATGATAAAAACTACAGCGCCACGCTCGAAAAACTCATCGGCGCCAAAGATGGTTATTACGAAGCCAATTCCGCCCGCGCCATCGCCGAACTGCAAACCCGTTACGAAGTACAGAAGAAGGAGAACACGATCATGCAGCAGCGGTTCGACATCATCAATAAAAATTATCTTTTTTATGGCTCTATTTTATTGTCGCTGCTGGCTACCATCATCGCCATTCTATTGTTCCGCAATTACCGGCGAAGACAACAACTGAAGATGGACCAGGCGGTGAAAAAAGAAAAACTATTGTCCGGCATCGCCGTAAAAGAAGCCGGCGAAAAAGAAAGAAAACGCATCGCAGCCGACCTGCACGACAACCTGGGTGCACACGCTGCCGCCATCGTATCCATACTCGACCAGGTGGAAACCCAGGAAGAAAATCTTCCGGCAACGCTGGGCTCCCTGCAGGAGGTGCGGAACAATTCGCAGGCAATGGTATCGCAGCTCGATGATACGATCTGGGCGTTGAAGAAAGACGCGCTTTCATTAACGGCCATCAGCGACCGCATCAAAACTTTCATCCGGCGGATATTGCCGGGCTACAACCACGTGCTGACCGATGTGATCGAAGACATCGAAGACGATAAACTACTACCACCCTCGCAGGCCTTCCATTTGTTCCGCATCGTACAGGAAGCCATTAACAACGCGCTGAAACACAGCAACGGCAAAAACATCGCCGTACGCATCGAAGGGAAAGAACAATGGATGATCAGCGTGGAAGATGATGGCAAAGGCATCGATCCTTCCGTTACCGCCAGCAGCAGCAACGGCATAATGAACATGAAAACAAGGGCAAAGGAATTTGGATGGAGCGTGGAATGGAAGGCTTTGGAACGTGGTACTGTTGTAAAGATTAAGCCTGATAAAACCAATTAAAGGCAAAATGAAAACTCAAAACTCAAAACTGTACAGTGGTTCTTTACTTTTGGGTTCTGCCTTTTGAATTTTGACTTCTTCTTAACGTTCCATAGTTAACTCCCCTTTCCTAAAAACTAACGCTTGTTAGTATTTTTTTGTAATTTTATCTCCTAAAAACAGGCCTATGTCCATTCATGATCTGGAAGCCGCTTTCCAGGAAAAGATAGATAAAGAAGTGAAGATCGAGCCGCGCGACTGGATGCCGGATGCTTACCGAAAAACCAATACCCGGCAGATCAGCCAGCACGCGCACAGCGAGATCGTGGGTATGCTGCCCGAAGGCAACTGGATATCACGTGCGCCTACCTTAAAACGCAAGGCCATTTTATTGGCCAAAGTGCAGGACGAAGCCGGGCATGGCCTCTATCTTTATTCCGCTGCCGAAACATTGGGTACTTCTCGCGAACAGATGATCGACGACCTGAACAGTGGCAAGGCAAAATATTCTTCCATCTTTAATTACCCGACCTTAACCTGGGCGGACATGGGTGCCGTGGGCTGGCTCGTGGATGGTGCGGCGATATTGAACCAGGTGATGCTGTGCCGCACTTCATACGGTCCGTATGCAAGGGCCATGGTGCGCATCTGCAAGGAAGAAAGTTTTCACCAGCGCCAGGGATTTGAATCCTTGCTGGTGTTGAGCAAAGGCACGGAAGAACAAAGGGCCATGTGCCAGGATGCGATCAACCGCTGGTGGTGGCCAAGCCTGATGATGTTCGGACCGAAAGACGCCGAATCTACCAACAGCGACCAAAGCATGAAATGGAAGATCAAACGCAAAACGAATGACGAACTCCGGCAGCAATTTGTAGACATGGCCGTGGAGCAGGTGAAAGTGTTGGGCATGACCTTACCCGATCCTGCATTGAAATGGAATGAAGAAAGAAAGCATTATGATTTTGGCGAGATCAACTGGGAAGAGTTCTGGAACGTAGTGAAAGGCAACGGCCCCTGCAACAAACAACGTTTGCGCGCCCGCAACAAAGCGCACGAAGAAGGCGCCTGGGTGCGCGAAGCTGCATTGGCATACGCGGCTAAAAAAGCAAATCGTTCCCTGGCAAAAACAGCATAAAAAGATCATCATGAATATTGGTATCCAAAAATTTTATTACGGCGACCTCCTGGGAGAAGACACAGGCGCCGGTGCAAATACAAATGCAGCGGCAACGGAGAACTGGCCTTTGTGGGAAGTGTTCATCCGCAGCAAACAGGGGCTCGATCACAAACACGCGGGCAGCCTGCACGCCACCGATGCGGCCATGGCCATAGAAAATGCCCGCGACGTATATACCCGCCGCATGGAAGGCGTAAGCATTTGGGTGGTGGAAAGCAAGTTCATTCATGCCAGCAATCCCGACGATGCCGAAGCCTTTTACGAACCCGCCAACGACAAGGTATATCGTCATCCAACTTTTTATGATTTGCCGGATGAAGTAGGGCACATGTAAAACAAATTCAAAAGTCAAAATGCAAAACCTGAAAATGGTAACTGCACAAGTCTTTTGAATTTTAACTTTTGAATTTTGACTTTTATGTCTTTAATCGATTATACACTCCACCTCGCCGACAACACGCTCATCCTCGCGCAACGCAATGGTGAATGGTGTGGTCACGGCCCGATACTGGAACAGGATATTGCCATTACGAATATTTCGCTTGACCTGATCGGGCAGTCGCGCAACTTTTACCAGTACGCCGCTTCGCTGATCAATGAAACGCCCGGCCATCCTTTACAGCCCGCTACGGAAGACAGCCTGGCTTACCTGCGCACCGAGCGTTTGTTTAAAAATTGTTTGTTGACAGAACAACCGATCGGTGATTGGGCGCAAACCATATTACGGCAATTCGTATTCAGCGTTTACCAGTTTGGTTTGTATGAAAAATTACAATTCAGTAAAGACGCACAGTTGTCGGCCATTGCTGCGAAGGCGTTGAAAGAAGTTACCTACCACGTAAGCTGGAGCAGCGAATGGGTGATAAGGTTGGGCGATGGCACAGACGAAAGTCATGAGCGCATGCTGAAAGCAATTGAAGAGTTATGGCCTTTTACCGGCGAATTGTTTTTGCCCGCGGACTATGAAAAGGAAGCGGCCGATGCAGGCATAGCCGTCGATCTTGCCAGTATAAAAGAAGAATGGAACAATAAGATCAACGCCGTTTTTGACGAAGCGACTTTACCAGTCCCCGAAAAGGTTTTCGCCCAAACCGGCGGCAAGCAAGGCATACATACAGAACAACTGGGCTATATTTTAACCGAACTGCAATATTTGCAACGAACGTATCCGGGGGCAGAATGGTGAGTGTAACGCTAAGGTGTTGTATGTTGTTGGAGATTTTCTGCGGTTTAGAAAGTTTAGATGGTTTAGAGAGTTTAGATTGAGAGTAGAACAATCAGGTTAATCTTTTAATCGATCTTAATCACAGTTCAGACAACTTCACGTTCCCGAAAAAAATATTACTTATTACCTATTCAATATTAAATCCTGAACACAATTACATCCCATACAAAAGAAGCCATCTGGCAACTCCTCGCCACCGTGCCCGATCCGGAAGTACCGGTATTGTCGGTGCTCGATCTTGGCGTGGTAAGGGAAGTAAAATTGGGAGACGGCACCGTGGAAATTGTGATCACGCCCACGTATACCGGTTGCCCGGCAATGGACATGATCGCCACGAATATTAAAATGGCCTTGTTGGAAAACGGCTATCACAACATAAAGATCAGTACCATACTGGCCCCGGCCTGGACCACGGACTGGATGACGGCCGAAGGAAAGGAAAAATTAAAAGCCTACGGTATTGCGCCACCGTACCGGGATAAAAATGGAGAAGCAACAATCGTGGCCTGCCCGCAGTGCGGTTCTGCACATACAACCTTGTTAAGCCAGTTTGGTTCCACTGCCTGCAAGGCTTTGTACCAATGTTTGGATTGCCGGGAGCCTTTTGATTATTTTAAATGCCATTAAATTAGTTTAGAAAGTTTAGGCGTTTAGAAGATTTAGCAGGACAACCAGTTAATCAGCCCTAATCAAGGTTCAGACATTCAACTTAACCTTTTAGCTTTGCATACAAATCATATCTATGTCTTCCATCTTATTTGAAATAAAAAACAATGTAGCCTGCGTGACGCTGAACCGGCCGGAAAAATTCAATTCCTTCAACCGGGAAATGGCCTTGTCGTTACAAAAAGTATTGGACGATTGCGCGGCTGATAAAAATGTAAGGGCCATATTACTCACCGGCAATGGCAAAGCATTTTGTGCAGGACAGGACCTGGCGGAACTGACGGGCGAAAACGCTATCGGCATCGACAAAATATTATCTGAGCATTATAACCCCATCGTTGCCCGCATCCGCAGGATCGACAAACCGGTTATTGCCGCGGTGAATGGGGTGGCGGCTGGCGCCGGCGCCAATATAGCTTTGTGCTGCGATGTGGTGGTAGCGGCTGCTTCGGCTTCTTTTTTACAGGCGTTCAGCAAGATCGGCCTGATCCCCGACAGCGGCGGCACCTATTTTTTACCAAGGCTGATCGGCTTTCAAAAAGCCAGCGCGCTGATGATGATGGCCGATAAGGTGTCGGCAACGGAAGCAGAAAGAATGGGCATGCTGTACAAAGTACTACCCGACGAAAGCTTTGCCGCCGATAGTGAAAAAATCGCCAACACGCTGGCGCAGCTGCCAACGCTGGGACTGGCTTATACCAAGCAGGCGTTGAATGCTTCTTTACACAATAGCTTCGATCAGCAACTATCCAAAGAAGACAAACTGCAGCGAAAAGCCGCCGATACGCACGACTACCGGGAAGGCGTAAATGCTTTTTTAGAAAAACGGGCGCCCACTTTCAAAGGAGAATAATAATACTTAAAAACTACATCATGCAAAACGAACAAAAAGATGCACTGGCAAGGAAAGTAGTGGACCACATGATGGAAAACGATCTTTTTTCGCAATGGCTCGGCATTGAAACCATCGATATAAAAGAGGGCTACAGCAAGATCAAAATGACCGTTCGTTCCGAAATGATCAACGGCTTCGGCATTGTACACGGCGGCGTGGCTTTTTCGCTGGCCGACAGCTGCTTCGCTTTCGCCTGTAACAACCGCAATGTGTTATCCGTAGCGCTCGATACTTCCATCAACTTTACCAAACCCGTTATGCCCGGCGATGTACTCACTGCCGAAGCAAAAGAAATACACAACGGCAAAAGTACCGGCCTGTATCACATCAGCATCAGCAACCAGCGTGATCACGTGGTAGCGATTTTTAAGGGGACTTGTTTCAGGACGAACAAAACGCTGATAGCTGAAAGTTGAATATTGTTGAAACAGTTTAAAATAGTTGAAGGGAACATTGGTTGGTTTAGAAAGTTTAGACAGTTTAGGATCTTTAGCCAAGTCCTCATTCCTGAAAAAAATATTACCTATTACATCTTCAATATTAAATTCCTCATGGTTTATTCCTTCAACAACATCATCCCCGTCGTTCACGAATCTGCTTTTATTCACCCGCAGGCCACGGTTACGGGGAACGTGATCATTGGCAAGGATGCGTATATAGGTCCGGGTGCGGCCATCCGCGGCGACTGGGGCCAGGTAATGATCGAAGATGGTTGCAACGTGCAGGAGAATTGCACGATCCACATGTTTCCCGGCATTTCGGTGCTGTTGAAAGAAGGTAGTCATATCGGCCATGGAGCGGTGATACACGGTGCCACGATCGGTAAAAATTGCCTGGTGGGCATGAATGCTGTTATCATGGATGATGTGCAACTGGGGGATGAATGCATTGTGGGCGCGCTCACCTTAATCCGTGCCGATACCATCATCCCTGCAAGAAGCGTGGTGGTAGGCAATCCCGGTAAAATTGTGAAACAGGTAACGGATGAAATGATCAACTGGAAAACGGAAGGCACCAAACTCTACCAGCATTTACCCGGAGATATGATGCAGGGCTGGGAGATATGCGAACCCTTACGCACCGTTCCGGCAGACCGTGAAGTGCAGCAGAGAACATACAAAACCTGGAAGGAAACAAAAGGATAAATTAGTTTCCAAGCAATATTAAATATTACTTCTTCAATATTACATTGCTTACTCCTTCGAATGTTCCCAAATCACTTTCTCCTTCTTCACCTCTTTGGCAAAATCAGGAAACTTGCCATCGCCCCTGCCGGTAAAACCGCCATCGGGATAGCCCATTAAAGTACAGTTACTGTCGTACAACTCGTTGAAAAAATCGCAGCAATGCGAAGAAACATAATATACGGTCTTTCCTTTGTACTCGTATTCTACCACGCGTTGCGGCTGTTCGTGCTGCGCCATTACTTTAAAGGAATCGATCTTTTTTTGAATGCAGGGTGGTATGCCCATTGCAGCGGCGGCGCTATCGGTGCGCGATTGTTGCCCGTTCCCGTTTTCACTTGCTTCCGATCTCTTGGAAGGGCCGCAACTGATGACGAAGATGCTGATGGCGAGGAATAATTTGTTCATATTTAATATTAAAATTGTCTGAACTGTGATTAATAGCTGATTAAAAGATTACCCTGATTGGTCTAATTTCTCCTTCAACGACTTTCAACTCTTCAACGACATTCAACTTTCCAGCTTCAGCCTTAAACTTTCTAACCCTATTTAAATAAAGATAAATCTTTAAAAAATACAGACCTTTGCCACCAATGGAAAAAACAAACTTTGTAGACCAGATCAGGATATTCGGCCGAAGCGGTCACGGTGGCGCCGGCAGCAAACATTTCATGCGCAATAAGCTTACTGCAAAAGGCGGACCAGATGGCGGCGACGGCGGGCGGGGCGCTCATATTATACTAAAAGGCAATTCCCAGTTGTGGACCTTATTGCACCTTCGTTATTTTAAGAATATTCTGGCAGAAGATGGAGAGAACGGCAGCAAGAACAATTCAACCGGCCGTTTTGGAAAAGACATCATCATTGAAGTACCGCTGGGCACTATCGCGCGCGACGAAGAAACAGGAGAAAAAGAAGTGGAAATACTGGAAGACGGCCAGGAAGTTATTTTAATGAAAGGCGGTCGCGGCGGATTGGGCAACAGCAATTTTAAAACCGCTACCAACCAGTCGCCCGAATATGCACAACCCGGCGAACCCGGTGTGGAAGGATGGAAAATACTGGAGTTGAAAGTACTGGCCGATGTAGGATTGGTAGGTTTCCCCAATGCCGGTAAATCCACGTTGCTTTCCAGCATCACTGCCGCCAAACCCAAGATCGCGGACTACGCTTTTACCACCCTGGTACCGCAACTCGGCATGGTGGAATACCGCGATGGAAAAAGCTTCTGCATCGCCGACCTGCCGGGCATCATCGAGGGCGCCGCAGAAGGTAAGGGATTGGGTCATCGTTTTTTAAGGCACATCGAACGCAATTCCATTCTTTTATTTTTACTGCCCGCCGATAGCAAAGACCATGCAGCAGAATTTCGCATCTTACACAACGAACTGGAAAGCTACAATCCTGAAATGCTTCAGAAAGATGTAGTGATCGCTATCAGTAAAAGCGATATGCTGGATGATGAACTGAAAGCTGATATTGAAAAAGACCTGCCCGCCGGTATCCCGCATGTTTTTATTTCTTCGGTAACGGGCAAAGGGCTGCCGGAGTTGAAGGATTTGTTGTGGGAGACGATGAATAAAAGTTCGGTTTGATTGCACAAATTTTTTAAACGCGGATTGCACGAATTTTAAGCACGAATTACACGAATTGGTATTTGTATCTATTGTGAATTTATTCGTCATCATCATCATCTAGGTCTGCCAATTCATCTTCATATTCTTCAAGGCGTTCTTCGTAAATACGTTTTGCATTTTCAAGGTTTTCCAATTCGTTATTCCTTAATTCCGTAATACGGTCTTCCGTATCATCTTCAGCATAATCGATCAAGGATTGAAGGTTAGATATTTTAATGTCAACATCCTGGATGTTATCCTCCAGAATGCTGATCTGTTCTTCGAGTGCAGCTCTTTTACTCATAAAATAGTTCAAATACTTATAAGAGAATTATTTATCCTTTCAAACATAGTATTAAAAAATTTAATTCAAAAGTTATTATTGCTGTATTTTTTAACACTAAAATACCCACTAACGCGTATTGCCTTCTTTCTGGCAACTAAGTACTTTGTCAAATCATTTCATAGTTAACCTGTCGGCTGCGGCAATAATATAAGTTTCTTTCATTCTTGTTTTAAGTCCCTGTCGTTCCCGGCGGGGGCTTTTGTTTGTTGGGATGTGTTGCCCTAACTTTAAGAAAAGAATTTACTTGGGCAGCATTTTAAAATACCTCCGCGATTTTTACGAAAAAGAATTTAACTGGCTGTATGCCGTTGTGATATTGCTGATGCTGGGTACGCTCATCTATTTTAATTACTGGCATGCGCTGGAGAAGCGTTTTGCCGCAGGCGGAAAGTCGAAGCTGGCGCAGCTTAGCGGCTATTATTTTTTATACCTCGCTCCTTTCGCACTTGCATTTTTGATACAGCCTTTCTTCCTCAAAGACTGCAGCTATTTTAAAAGCGGTTGGTTCTGGTTCATCCTGCTTATCGCTCCCGCTTTGTTTTCTTTCCGCATCAATTTCGATTTGCACGAAGGCATCATCGCGCGTACCTGGGCCGGCAACGAATGGCAGTTCCGCTTGCGCAGCATCAATTGGGTAGTGCGGGTTTTCGTTTTGCTGATCCCCGTATTCATCATCTGGTGGATCAAAGACCGCGTCAACCAACCTTTCTACGGTACTGCAGCACTGCAAAATATTAAGCCTTATCTCCTCATGCTGCTCATCATGCTGCCGCTGATCGTGCTGGCCAGTACGCAGAACGACTTTTTACATACCTATCCGAAAGCAAAATTTTTGATGGCAATGGATCCGCCGATGCCCTGGTGGAAAATTTTGATTTATGAATTGTGCTACGGCTTCGATTTTGTAAGCATCGAATTTTTCTTCCGCGGGTTTTTAATCCTTTCCTTGATCAACATCTGTGGCATGCATTGCATCATTCCCATCGCCTGTTTTTACTGTGCCATTCATTTGGGCAAACCCATGGGCGAAGCCATCAGCAGTATTTTCGGCGGTATGCTGCTGGGCATCGTAAGCTACCATACGAAAAGTATCTGGGGCGGACTCATCGTTCACCTGGGCATTGCGTGGATGATGGAAGCGGGAGGATGGATTGGGGGATTGATAAAAGGAAAATAAGCAAATGTGAAAATATGAAAATGGGAAAATGGCTCAATGCCTATGGCCAGGCTGATTACATTTACTCAATCCGTACATGGAAAACAAGTTATCATATTTTGCTCATGTACATGTACCAGTTCCATTCCCAGGTTTTACCATTGTCATCCGAAAATGCCTGGCTCCATACAGGATTGTTCTTATCCCGGGCATCCCAGCGAAATACCACGATGATGTGCTTTCCTTTAAAAATATCTTTTGTAAAGAAATGTCCCACATTATTTTCAAAAGAACCGAGCACCGGTGGGTCCAGTTTCCCTTCGTTTGAGTCGGCCCAATAAATGCTCCACAACTTTGTTTTGGGATTAAAAAGCCGTACAGTCATGCCTTCAAATGGCTGCCCGTCGAATTCCGCGAGAAAATTATCGATGTTGCCCATGCCGTTCAGCACGCGGTACATTTCCTGTGTCGATTCAAATTCGATCCAGTTGGTACAGCCGATCAGCCTCGATTCCAGCTTCCGGTTCCTGAGTTGCCATTTGCCTTCGAAGAAATCAAAGTCATGTTTCGAAGAACCAGGTGTTGCGGTTATGATCAATGATCCGGCTGCATCAAAGACAACAGGCGGAATAGGTAGCGTTTCGTTTAGCATGGTTGAAAAATATGGAAAGACAATTTACAATTAAGCGCCGGATATTGCCCACCCATAATGGGTAAGCTGCCATCACCGAAACCGCTTGCATTTTTAAAAAATCATTTCTATTTTACAGGAGCAATGAAACTCGTACTTTCCATTTGTGGCGGCTGGTTGTTGGCGGTGGGTTTGAGCGCCTGCCCCTACTGTTCGTCGCACGGACTGGATGACAATCCCAATATCTATGTAGAAGATGCTTTACTGGGCAACTGGAACACCTTTTTAAAGAAACCGAATGACGATAAAACGTATCCCATAACCCTTTCGCTTTCCAAAAAAAATGATACGGAATATAAAGTGTTGTTCAGTGGCTACCTCGATGAACTGCGCCCTTTCAAAGTAGTAGATTCCGACAGTGTAACCGGCACTGCTTTTATGTCTACTGTTGATGGAAGGCAGTTCCTCAACATCACCATCAAGTCCCGCACCTACATCGCCGAACTGCAACTCAAAAACGACCGGCTTTCTTTGTTGCCGCTGGCAGAACATTTTACTTCCAAAATGATCTTTACCAGCGAAGCGCTCCGCAACTCTGTTTCTTTTCATTACAAGTCGCGCGTACACCCGGTGTATGATGATGATTTTTGTTTGAAGGATATGGTGAAGGGGAATTAGGGTTTAGGGTTAGGCGGGTTTTAGTATGTGGCGTTGAGTGTTGTTGAAAATAGTTGAAAAGTTGAAGAAGATAGCTATGCCTTACTCTAAATTCTGTTAATCAACCTAATTCTTGTAATCCTGATATTGGTTGCAATTGAAACAGTTGCAAATGCCTCACATTTTGTAAATTGCCGGTTAAATAACGATTGCATGTTTAAAAGTAAGATCGCCGGCATCGGGTATTACGTGCCGGAAAATGTTTTCACCAACGAAGACATCCGGCAGTTTATGGATACGAGTGACGAATGGATACAGGAACGCACCGGCATCAAGGAAAGGCGCTATGCCAACCGCAAAGGAGAAACTACCACTACCATGGGCGTTGAAGCCGCCACCATCGCCATCGAAAGAGCCGGCATTACCCCACAGGATGTAGATTTCATCATATTCGCTACGTTGAGTCCCGATTATTATTTCCCTGGCTGCGGCGTATTGCTGCAACGTGCCATGAAGATGAAAGAGATCGGTGCGCTCGACATCCGCAACCAATGCAGCGGCTTCGTGTATGCGTTGTCGGTAGCCGACCAATTCATCAAAACCGGCATGTATAAAAATATTTTAGTGGTGGGCGCTGAAAAACATTCCTTCGGTCTCGACTTCAGCACGCGCGGCAGGAACGTAAGCGTGATCTTCGGTGATGGCGCCGGCGCGGTATTACTGCAGCCGAGCGATAAAGAAGGACAGGGCATCCTCAGTACCCATTTGCACAGCGATGGCAATAGTGCCGAAATACTGGCCATGTACAATCCCGGCACCCACGCCAACCATTGGCAGGAAGGACTCGCATCATTCGACGAAGCGGAAATGGGACAAATGTTCATGAGCCACGAAATGATCGACACGGCGCAAAACTTTCCTTACATGGACGGCCCGGCAGTATTCAAAAAAGCCATCATCAAATTACCCGAAACGGTAGAAGAAGCGTTGGCCGCCAACGGCCTCAGCACGAAAGACATCGACATGCTGATCCCGCACCAGGCCAATTTGCGCATCGCGCAGTTCGTACAGCAAAAGCTGGGATTGAAGGATGAACAGGTGCACAACAACATTCAAAAATACGGCAACACCACGGCCGCATCGGTGCCCATTGCCCTCTGCGAAGCCTGGGAACAAGGCAGGATCAAGGAAGGCGACCTGGTTTGCCTCGCCGCTTTTGGCAGTGGTTTTACCTGGGCCAGCGCGCTGATCCGGTGGTAATTTTGCAGCATATATTCTCATAAATGTTTATGTTTGCCGCTCAAATTTATCCATCACTACTAATTGCCTTATCATGAAATTTAAATTATTCCTTATTGCGCTGGCATTTGTATTCGCGGGCCAGGCACAAGCACAAATTACGGTTGATGTATTTATCGACGGGATCAAATCCGGGCAATACATTGTACCGAACAACGCCATAGACAGTGCCGGCATCGCTTATAAAAAGAAGGACTACAAAAAGATCGACCGGCTTTCCATACAGTTGAGCGGCAAAGGTTTTAAAAAAGGTTATCTCCGCAAAGTGCATGTGAACGACGAAAAATCTAAAGAGATATTTTCTATCCCGGAAACATTGGGTGCTGATGGCCAGTTCATCCTGACCGATAAAGCTGTTCTTAAAAAACTAATTTCCGGCAAGCCGATCAAATTATACCTCGATCAGACCCCGGCCAACACGCTGAGTAAAGAAAAGCCTTCTTCCATTTACATCGGTACACTTTCGAGGGGGTAATCAACTATGGCGCGCAGGTTCATCTACTTTATTAATCCTATTTCCGGCACCAAAGGAAAAGAAAAAGTGCTGGAACTGATCCGTAAAAAAACAAGCGCGCAGCAAATACCCTTCGAAATATTGCACAGCAACGCGGAAGGAAATTATGGATACCTGCGGGATAAGATCGCTTCAGAAAAAATAACCGACGTAATCATCTGCGGCGGCGACGGAACGGTGAACAGCATCGTAAGCAGCCTGCTGGGCCTGGCGGTGAACGTTGGCATCATTCCCATGGGAAGCGGCAACGGGCTTGCCTTTGCGGCTAAGATACCTAAAGCACCTTCAAAAGCATTGGACATTATTTTCAAAGGTCATGCGGAAGCGGTTGACAGTTTTTACATCAACAAAAAATTAAGTTGCATGTTGTGCGGGCTTGGCTTTGATGCACAGGTAGCGCACGATTTTGCCAAACAAAAAAAAAGGGGATTGCTCACTTATGTGCGGCAATCCCTTAAAAATTTTATAAAAGCACCTGCTTATCCATTTCAACTTTCCATCAACGGCAGCGAATTGAACACGGAAGCTTTCTTCATCAGCATCGCCAACAGCAACCAGTTCGGCAATAATTTTACCATTGCGCCAAAAGCCAGTTTAAGCGACGGTTTGCTCGACATCGTGATCGTGAATAAAATGAGCAAGGCGCGTCTGCTGTATGCCATACTGCGGCAGGTATTCAGCGGCGAAATAAGGCCTTACCAGGACAAAAAATTCCAGAGCGATGGCATTGGTTATTTTCAAACCAAAAAATTGACGCTGCACAATCCTCAACACGCCCCGTTACACATCGATGGCGATCCTGCGGAGACGAGTGGCCGGTTTCACATTGAGATTGTTGTAAAGGCGTTTTGTTTGCTTATGTCTGAACCGGGCCTCACCCCCAACCCCTCTCCTGAAAGAGAGGGGAGCTAGCAGCATTGGTTTCCAGCTAAGCTTCTAAACGATCATTGAGCCATTTTCAATTTCCAAATTTTCGCATCAGGATTTTACTACATCCTCCAGCTCCAAATCATTTTCATCTACATTGCCTTCAATCAATGCGTCCTGTACGGCAGTAGCTTCGGCCTGGCGCTGGTCTACGTATTTATCCTTTGATTTTTTTATCATCTGTGTCAAAACATCCACACATTCGCTCACAGAAGTTTCAAAATACTGGCTGTGTTTTTTAACAAAATGATCATTGCCGGGAACTTCCAGGCGTATTTCGCAATAATTATTTTCAGGATTACTGTCAGGTCCCATGTACAGGGTAACGTTGGCCCTTACTATTTTATCTGATTTCAACGACTCCACTTTTTCGCGGATGAAGGTTTCGAGGCTGTCGCCTGCTTTAAATCCAAGGGATTGAATGATGATATCCATATATAATTGTTTATGATGTAAAATGCTATTATTATGCCAAGGAAAGGAATTTAATATTTAAGAGGTAATATTTAATATTTTTTCGAGGTGGTAGTGTATGCGTTTTTTTGCAATGTTCTTTTCTAACTTTCTAAACTTCTAACCCTCTAAATCTTTAAAGATTCCCTTCAACTTTTCAACTATTTTCAACGACATTCAACGCCTCACCCCCAACCTCCCGAAATGCTTCGGGACAGGCTCTCTCCTGAAGAGAGGGAGCCTGCAACATTAGTTTCCAACTAAACTTCTAAACCCTAAACCTCTAACCTTTCAAGAGCTCCTTCAACTACATTCAACGATTTTCAACAATATTCAACCACATTCAACCTTCCTTTCACTTCAGCATCTCCAACACTTCCTTCACCGATTGCTGGTTGAGCCTGTTGTAAAACGATGCCTGCACATCTCTCTTTTCACTCGCGGTCAAATGGAAGTTGAGCGCGGCGCCCTTTTCTTCCACTTCGGGTACATATAAAAAAGGAATACGGTACAGGCGCCCGTTGAAACGATCAGACAAGTAATTAAACTGGTCGGTTTCATTGTAATCCTGGATCTTGTACCAGTTATGCTGCAACATGGTGGCGGGTTTGATGAGGATGTCGGACAGCGAACCGGTTTCAAAAGGTTGCTGCCAGTTGTCGTTCATGCGGTCGCGTATTTGTAATATCAATACGCCGCCGGTATTGGCTTTTATCCATTCGCTGAAATGATCGATGAAACGCAGGCTGGTTTCCTGGCCGAAATTATCGCGCAGGCCCGCATCCATTACGTCGATCACGGGATTACTGGGCAACCACACATTCGGCAGGATATAAGGAAAGGTAGCATTCATGCGCAGCGTCGTCAGCAGCCGGATGTTCAGCGGGTCCTGCTTTGCAAACAAGGCAGAGAAGTCAACCGCATCCGGGCTTACCGACGTGTTATCGGCATACAGGGCCGGTTTCATCATAAAGCTGATGGGTTGCGTGCTGATCATCATCCTTCGCCCGTCGCGGTTGATCGTTGAATTAAAAATGATGAGGGGAATAGCAGCTGATCTTTCTGCCAGGCTATAATCTTTCAACTGCCGGTGCAGCACACCTTCGGTATTGGCATCGAGTTTTTGTTCAAAGGCATAACCGCGGTCTTTCACATATTGACGCTTGCCCACGGAAAACTTTTGCGCCGGTGAAAAAATATCCCGTGCAATCATGGAAGAAAAAAGCGGGTTCAACAGGTCCTGTGCAATATTATCGGTGTATTTCGGATCGTGCAGGTTGATGGATTTCCCTTGTTGCCTGAGGTGATACAATTCACGGTAATAAGCCGCAGACAACATGCCGCCACTCGCGCCGCTGATGAGCATGGTATGCTGCATGAGTTTGCCCTGGCTGATGCTGTCGAGTTGCTGCAAAGTATTCATCACGAAAGTACCGCTGCGCAAACCGCCGCCGCTTACATTGATGAAGATCATCACGGGTTTATCTTCCTTTTGCTTTTTCTTCCAGTTTTCCAGCACCAGCAACATGCTGTCCTTATCGGCTTTTATTTTTTCGGGTAGGCATAACCGTTGTAATGATGCTTTATCGTACTTCGGCCTTTCTTTTACGTTGGTATAATCCAGCCCGTACGCTTTGTTCCGGGGATCGATGATCTCGTCCTGGTACAACAGGTTGATCAAAACAAGCAATACGATCACGAAGGGCAGGCTCCAGCTTTCCAAAAAATAACTGAGCGCGCCGATCACGGCCGTCATTACCGCGAAGAAGATCAGTACACTTGCGGCGGCCGGCACCTGGAACAACGTATCGTCCATAAAGAAGCCGATCACGATGAGCGAAATGAAGGCCAGGGCGATGCTGAAGATGCCCGACAGGTGATGCCGCTTGAAAACAAGGTCCATGAAATCCTGGTTGTAATGCGATACGTCGCGCACTTTTCGGAGTTTCATGGTGCCGCTCAGGTAATAGCTCACCGTCATGCCGTATTTGCGCTGCTGCTTTTCTTTGGGCGTATCTTCTTTGTCGGCATAACCGGTGAGTTCCGCCAGTACGGGCACGATGTTGCGCCGGATCCTTTTTTCAGCGCCAAAAAAATAAGCGAAAGAAAAGGCCAGCAACAGTACCGTACCGCCCATGATGCCCGCGATCACCAGCCAGGTTTCCGCCACCGTCATCAGTTCCTTTTCGCGGTTGAAAGGAAATAGTTTTACAAAATAAAAAACCAGGAACAGGATGGGCAGTAAAGAATTGTTGATGCAATATTTTAGGAAGGGTTGCGTGGTGGTCGCTAAAAACTTGGTGCGCCGGCTGTGTAAAATAAAAGTGGTAATGTTCCAGCTCATGAAGAAAACGCCAAGCGCCAGTCCTACAATGCCCGCGCCCAATGCATTCACCGTACCCAGGTATTCGGGCGCAAAAAACAATGCATCGGCACCGAATGTTTTCATGAAACCGCTGTTGATGGTACTGGCGAGTAAATACCAGAACACCAGCAGCACCTGGTACTTCCTGAAATGCAGGATGAAAAGCTGGAGGGGGAAGGAATAAAAAATATCTTTCAGCAGTTGCTTCATCAGGAATTATGAATTATGAATTATGAGTTATGAATTCTTTCGAAGCTGGTTTAAATAAATCAAACAACGTCTTCCCGCCTTCCCGGCAAATATTTTTCTTCCATTCGCGCTGCGAACCTTATACAATTTTTATCTTTTGCGCCTCTGCATGAAATCCTTACTGCCTTTCCGTCTTCCCGGTTAAACCTTATTTTTCACCTGCAAAAGAATGCCCATCGTTTGTGTGATGGCAAAGGAAGCCAGCAACAAATGAAGCGGTTGCGCCACCGCCGGCATACCGGCGTAAAATAAAACGATGCCGGTGATCATGCTGCAAAAAACGATCGCGTTCAACACAAATAATTTGTTCCTGATCAAGGTAAGGTTGCGGTAATAAAATCCAATACCCACGGCTGCCGCCAATATCACCCAGGAAAAAGTTCGGTGAAACAGGAACGCTACCGGTGTTGAAGTCAGCCAGGTTTCCCGTTGTTCATAGTTGAGTTGCCGCGATACATCATCTACGTACATCCGCACCATGGTACCGAGTACGCTTTGTATAAATAACAAAACAAGAAAAAGTACGAGCAACTGTTTTACTTTTTTGTCAACCGGCAGGATAAATAATTTTTCTTTTACCGATAACCACAATGCCAGTTGTACTTGCAATAGCAGTATGGCGAACAGCAAATGAACAGAGATGCTGAAATGCGCCAGGTTGAGTTTCACCACAATGGCGCCGAACAGCCCGGTCAGGATCACCGTTATTAAAAACGCGATGGCCAGCCGGTAAGCGCGCTTCCATGCTTTTCTTTTTTTGAACAACAGCGCGACCTGTATGATGGCAAACACCCCGAGCAAAGCGCCCAGCAGCCGGTTAAAGTACTCGATCCAGGTATGGTAAACGTTGAACGTATGATCGATGTCCTGGCGGCCCAGGTATTTCTCAAAATCCTGCGGCAGTTCGGATGCATTGGTAGGCGGAATCCATTTGCCGAAACAGCGGGGCCAGTCGGGACAACCCATACCGCTCTGCGTGGTGCGCACTACGCCGCCCGCGATGATCACTAAAAAACACAATATAAAAGTGGCGAGTATCCAGTTACGGGAGGAGCGCATAAGAAATAAATTGCCGCAAAGTTAGCAAAGCATCGCTGTTTTTACCGGATATTTGTAATCGTAATGTTGCGATCCTTTTTCGATAAAACCTATGTGGAAGCCGGGCTTGATGAAGCGGGCCGCGGTTGCTATGCCGGGCCGGTTTGCGCGGCGGCTGTTATCCTGCCAAAAAAATTCAGGCACCCCTTATTGAACGACAGCAAACAGTTGACGGAAAAGCAGCGCGATGAACTGCGGCCGGTGATTGAAAAGGAAAGCATTGCTTTCGCCGTGGCGATGGTCGACAATGACGAGATCGACCGCATCAACATTTTACAGGCCAGCTACCGTGCCATGCACCTGGCACTCGATCAACTTGCGGTGATACCCGAGCATTTACTCATCGATGGCAACCGTTTTAAATCGTACCAGCAAATTCCGCATACCTGCATTGTAAAGGGCGATGGAAAATTTGCTTCGATTGCTGCCGCCAGCATCCTGGCCAAAACCTACCGCGATGAATTCATGCGCAACCTGCACGCATCTTTCCCTCACTATGGCTGGCACAATAACAAAGGCTATGGTACGGCCGAACACCGGCAGGCCATCGAGTTACACGGGCTATGTAATTATCACCGCCGGAGTTTCAATATAAACGCAGAAATAATTATGAATTATGAGTTATGAATTAATGAATTAAAAACAGGCTGCCTGTCTTTATAACTGTTGCATTGAAATACATACTTTTTTCATAGTCTATCTTAAAAATCAATCAAAATCATAGTTCAGACAATTTACGGTTCCCACTCCCCCAGCCCCTGCCTCGTAATCGTCCATTCATCCGTAGTACAATCAACGATCGTGGAAGGCACCATACCGCCGATGCCGCCATCGATCACGAAATCCACGAGGTGGCCGAAATTTTCGTGCATTATTTCCGGGTCGGTATAATCTTCTACCATGTCGCCGGGCAGTGACGCACTTAAGATGGGGTTGCCCAGGGCTTCCAGGATATCGCAACAAATTTGGTTATCCGGCACCCGCAGGCCGATCGTATTTTTTTTGCTTTGTAATATCTTCGGCACCACTTTACTGGCGGGCAAAATGAACGTATAGGGGCCGGGCAAATAGCTTTTCAGCATCCGGTACAAAGGTGTATCGATGCTTTTGGTATAGGTGCTCAGGGCGCTGAGGTCGTGACAAATGAACGACAACTGGGCCTTTTGTGGGTCCACGTTCTTGATCTTACAGATCTTTTCAACGGCTTTGTGCTGGTTGATGTCGCAACCGAGGCCGTAAATGGTATCGGTAGGATATACCACCACGCCACCGTCTTTCAGGCATTCTGCTACCTGTTTGATCAACCGCGGCTGGGGATTTTCGGGGTGTATTTGTATTAACATATATATAAATGGCTGGCTTTAACAATAATCCGGTGCGTGTAACCTGTTTGCCGACAGGCAGTTCGTGATCAAACTTCTCTTTTATAATAAGCCGTTGGTCAAAGACCAGACGACGGCATCGGATTATCGGCAATCGCTGTACCACAATAGGGCGGTTGCTGCATTATGCCGTGCGCAACTTACAAAAATCATTTTAATCAATTACTTTTGCGCATTCTGTAAAAAAACAAAACTCAACCTATGTCAGTGATTACTGTCGGCACCATGGCGTTCGACGCCATTGAAACCCCTTTTGGAAAAGTAGATAAGATCATCGGGGGCTCTGCCACCTACGTGGCCTATGCTGCCAGTAATTTCGTGAAGCCCGTGCAGCAGATCTCCATCGTGGGCAATGATTTCCCACAGGAAGAAATGGACCTGCTGAAAGCCCGCTGCGTACAACTGGAAGGCGTGGAGATCGTACCGGATAAAAAATCGTTTTTCTGGAGCGGCAAGTACCACCTCGACATGAACACACGCGATACGCTGGTGACCGACCTGAACGTGCTGGAAGATTTCAACCCCATTGTTCCGGACAGCTACCAGGGCGCCGAATTTTTAATGCTGGGCAACCTGATGCCGAAACTGCAGCTGAGCGTGATCAACCAACTGAAAACACGCCCGAAACTGATCGTGATGGATACCATGAATTTTTGGATGGACATCGCGCTGGATGACCTGAAAGAAGTATTAAAAAAAGTAGATGTATTGCTTGTAAATGATGGCGAAGCGCGCCAGTTGAGCGGCGAAGTTTCCCTGGTGAAATCGGCCCGCAAGATCCTGGAAATGGGACCTAAATTTTTAATCATCAAAAAAGGCGAACACGGCGCCTTGTTGTTCCATGAGAACCACGTTTTCTTTGCACCTGCGTTGCCACTGGAAGAAGTGTTCGATCCAACCGGAGCAGGCGATACCTTTGCCGGCGGCTTTATCGGTCACCTTGCCAAAACGAAAGACATCAGTTTCGACAACATGAAAACGGCCATCATCGTGGGCAGCGCCATGGCGAGTTTCTGTGTTGAAAAATTCGGACCGGAAAGGATGAAAGAGATCACGCGCGAAGACATCGATGCACGCCTGAGCGAATTTGTTCAGTTGGTTAATTTTGATATCGACCTCGTTTAAATATTATTTATGATCGAAATAATCGTGGTTATTTTATTGTGTATGCACATCGGCAAGGTCGCCAAACGCAAAGGTTTGCAACCGGGCATCTGGCGGTTTTATACGGTGCTGGCCTGGATCGTGGCAGAGATGATCGGTATCAGCATCGCCGTATTTGTTCTCAACAGCCGCGACCTGCTGGGCCTTATGTTCATGGGATTGATTTGCGCGGTGGGCGGTTATTTGCTGGTAAAAAGCATACTCGATAAAAAGCCCGATCATGTAGAAGATGACATCGACCGTATTGGTACGGATGACCTGCGGCCATAAAATATTTGTTTGAACACATTAAAAAAAACCGGGACAATATTGCCCCGGTTTTTTTATGCTGATCATATTGTAGCGCAACCTACGGGGCGCGATTCATTCATCCTTGAAAATTACGTTTCTACCGATATAATATTCCTGACGGAATAACGTGGCGGCATCAACAACCCTCTCTGCCGGCAGACAGTTTTCAAATCTCAAAAGTAACAACCAATAGCGACCTCATTACCGGATACAACAGAATAACGAAATCATCATCATCACATCTCCAAATCATCACATCATCAAATTACTTATTGATTCCTTCCAGCGCGAAAATAAATCCAAACTCCCTCGCCTTATCCTTCAATGCTTTGAAGCGCCCGGAAGCACCGCCATGACCGGCTTCCATGTTGGTGTACAATAATATCTTGTTGTCGCCGGTTTTCAGTTCCCGGATTTTGGCTACCCATTTGGCCGGCTCAAAATATTGCACCTGGCTGTCGTGCAGGCCGGTGGTCACGAGCATGTTGGGATAGGTTTGCTTTGTTACGTTGTCATAAGGCGAATACGACTTCATATAAAAATAGCTTTCCTTGTTGGCGGGGTTGCCCCATTCATCGTATTCGTTGGTGGTAAGCGGTATGGTAGGATCGCTCATGGTGGTCACCACGTCCACGAAAGGAACAGCAGCGATCACGCCGCGCCACAGTTCAGGCCGCATGTTTACCACCGCGCCCATCAACAGGCCGCCCGCGCTGCCACCGCTGATGTACAGGTGTTCTTTGGAACTGTATTGCTGCGCGAGTAAATATTCGGCGCAGTCGATAAAATCGGTGAAGGTGTTTTTCTTTTTCATCATCTTGCCATCCTCATACCAGTACCGGCCCATTTCCTGTCCCCCGCGGATGTGCGCTATGGCAAAGGCAAAACCGCGGTTCAGCAGGCTCAGGCGCGTGCTGTTAAAACCCGCGTCCATGCTGGCGCCATAAGAACCATAGGCATAAAGGTATAAGGGCGCGTTGCCGTCTTTGTTGAAGCCTTTTTTATACACGATGGAAATAGGAATGGTTGTTCCGTCCTTTGCTTTGGCATACAATCTTTCGGAAACATAATCCGCAGCCTTGTAGCCGCCCACTACTTCCTGTTGCTTCATCAGCTTTTTTTCCTTGGTACCCATGTTGTAATCATACACCGAAGCCGGGGTTACCAGCGATGTATAATTATAGCGTACCACTTCCGAATTGTAATCGGGTGTGTAAGCAAGGCTGGCCGTATAAACGGGTTCATCGAATTGCAAATAATGGGAAGCATTGTTGCCGGTGTTGATGATGTGCACCTGCGTAAGGCCATTCCTTCTTTCCGATACGGCGATAAAATTTTTAAATACATCGATGCCCTGTACCAGCACACTGTCGCTGTGCGGGATCATTTCTTTCCAGTTGCTGCTGTCTGTTTTATCTTCCGTGCTCGTCATCAACCGGAAATTCTTTGCGTTTAAATTGGTGCGGATGTAAAATTTATCGTTGGCATGATCCACATCGTACAATACTTCTTTCATCCTCGGTTGAAAAACAACGAAAGCAGCATCGGGTGTATTGGCATCGATCCACCTGGTTTCAGAAGAGAGGGTGGCCTGTGAATTGATAAAAATAAATTTGTCGGATTTTGTTTTGCTTACACCAATGTAATTCGAAGGATCTTTTTCCTCGTACACTACTTTATCGGCGGCTTCACCCGTACCCAGTTTGTGTTTCTTTATTTTTTCAGATAAAAGGGTAGCCGGATTTTTAGCGGTGTAAAAGAAAGTAGCATTGTCGTTCGCCCACACCGGATCCCCCTCGGTATTGCTCACCACATCGGCATGTATAGCGCCGGTTTCCAGGTTCTTTACATATATCTTGTATTGCCTTCTCGATAAAATATCCACGCCGTAAGCGAGCAGTTTATTGTCCATGCTCACGTCGAAACCAGTAGCCGAAAAATAATTATGTCCTTCGGCCATGGCGTTCACATCCAGCAGCACTTCTTCGGCAGCGCTCAGCGAACCCTTCTTACGGCAATACACGAAATAATCCTTGCCTTCCACTACGCGGCTGTAATAATAATAACCATGTTTAAATACCGGCACCGATTCATCTTTTTCCTTGATGCGCGCCTTCATTTCGGTGTACAGGTTTTCCTGCAGGGTTTTGGTACCCGACATCATCGTATCGTAATAAGCGTTCTCCGCTTTTAAATAATCCACTACTTTGGTACTGTCCGGACCTTTTTTAAAATAGTCGTTCAGCCAGTAATAATTGTCGATGCGGTCATCGCCGTGGGCCGATAAGGTTTTTGGTATTTTCGGGCACACGGGTGCCGCGATGCTGTCGGGCCAGTCGTAAGCTGTTCTTTCCATATCTTTTTTATTGTTGCAGGATGTGAAGGCCATAGCAAGGATGGCAAATACTGGCAGGAGCCTGGATAACATAAGCAGGTTTTTTAGTTTCTGAACTAAGATTATAATTGATTAAATGATGGGCTATGAATGAACCCTCATTTTAAAATTTTCAAATCGTCACATTAATTTCTTCTCGCCAATACAATCGTATTCTTAAATCTTTTCTTTTTTCCTTCGAGGTTGAATATTTCTGTGTAGATCACGTAAATGCCTACCGGTAAGGCCTGGCTTTTATCCCCCAGTCCATCCCAGCGGAAATTGCCCGTGATGCCGCAAAGTGCGTTGCGTTGCAGGTTGCGCACGAGCCTGCCCGCCGCGTCGAAGATGGTGATGTTAGCTACGTAACCCGGTGAGGGAAAGTTGTAGCTGATGGTAGCAAAATCATCCATGCCGTCGTTGTCCGGGCTCATGATCTCCGGCGTTACGCCAATTGTTCCCTGCACCTGCTGGTCTGCGCGGTACTGCGAGTTTTTATAGGTAGGCGTGCCGTAACCCACGCTGGTAGCGGCGGAATGCCAGTTGGACCTGGTGCTGTCACCGCCTTTTGATTTTACATTGTAATCGATCCTTTCCAATGAAATGCCTTCATTATTATCGATCAGTGCGAAATGCCATTTTTCAGAATAAGCCAGTTCATCCACGATGTTACCCTGTTCATTTAAAATGATCACGTTGCCTTTGTCATCGTTGAAAGAAGGCATGGAAGCCGGTTTTACGAATGCATCGGGATTCAAAGTGATGTAATCTCTTTTTACGATCGCGGGGTCGGAAGTGATCACCATAAATTCTTCGGGGAACAGCAAATAACTTTCCACGCTCAGTTGGGTGATGCTGCTCACCGCGCCCGCGGTATTGCGGTTGGCGATGTAGGTATTTTTAAGGTCGATGATCTTGTTGCTGCGGTTGTAGATCTCCACGAAATCAACGCCATTGGATTTTGGATTGAACAGGACTTCGTTGATCACCAGGTCCTGGTCAACGGCAAAACCGGTGATGCCCACTTTCGCCGTTCTTGCCGCACCAATGATGTTGCCGCCACAATCCGTTACATTGGAAACGGTAACGGTATATACTTTGTTTGCCTGCAACGGTGTTGACAGGTGCAGGTTCACGTGGTTGAAAACAGGAGCCACGGCTACGGCTGATTGTGGGGCACCGATGCCATCGCTGATGCTGTAATTGCCGATGGTGGCGGCTTTGGTACTGTCGAGCGGTTCGTCGAACACCAATACGATGTCCTGGCTGCCGGTGGCATATGCACGCAGTAAGCGCGGGGCCACTACGTCTTTGTTGATGGCATCCACGGAGTTTTTTATGGCCGGTGTGCCGCCTCTTGAATCCGTACTTGCTTTCCAGTTGGTAAAGCCGCTGCAC
>Ga0247806_10000275_pt1 | contig 35495 bp, 29 predicted proteins | sample UWRJL059202B1_FD_179935 | JGI IMG/M metagenome (GOLD analysis project Ga0247806, IMG submission 179935) | Plant litter microbial communities from Arlington Agricultural Research Station in Wisconsin, United States - UWRJ-L059-202B-1 | ecosystem: Environmental > Terrestrial > Plant litter >... | reverse complement strand
CAATCCGGTTGGAATGTGCGTTAAACGTACCGCAGATTTCGTTGTATTAACCGATTGTCCTCCAGGTCCGGACGAACAGAAGAAATCAACACGAACATCGTTCATATCAATTTGAACATCAAACTCTTCTGCTTCCGGTAAAACCATAACCGTTGCTGCAGATGTGTGTACACGACCTTGTGTTTCAGTCTGAGGAACACGCTGTACACGGTGAACACCGGCTTCAAATTTTAAAGTTCCGTAAACATCTTCGCCCGAAACCTCAAAAATAACCTCTTTGAAACCTCCTGAAGTTCCTTCGTTCATATCTACAACCGAAGTTCTCCAACCTTTATTTTCACAATATTTAGTATACATTCTGAATAAATCTCCGGCAAAAATACTCGCTTCATCCCCACCCGTTCCGGCACGAATCTCAACCATCACGTTTTTAGCATCTTCAGGATCTTTAGGAATCAACATAAATTTGATTTCTTCCTCCAGTTCCGGCAATCTTTCCTTTGCTTCGTCTAGCTGCATTTTGGCCATTTCAGTCATATCTGCATCACTTCCATCCGCAATAATTTCGTTTGCCTCATCTATATTAGCCATCAAAAGCACATATTCATCACGCTTTTCAGCCAATGCTTTCAGGTTTTTGTACTCCTGATTCAATTGCACATAACGTTTCTGATCAGAAATAACATCCGGCTGGATAATTAAGTCTGAAATCTCGTCGAAACGTTGTTTTACTATTTGAAGTCTATCTAACATTTTCTAATTCCTTTTATTGGAGTGCAAATTTACGAAATTTTTGTTGAAAATTCTAGTATTGAGTTATTGTGTTTTTTAGCTAGAAATTTTAGTGGAATTATGATGGTTTTCTAAACTTTATTTATGAAATTATTTAAACCAAAGTAAGATCACTTAATTCATCTGCTAATTTGTGCAAGCCTTTAGAGATCTGCAACATTTTCTCGCTTGATAAATTGGCTAAGCCTTTAGTATATTGGCGAAATAAACTTTGATTCATTTCTGCATAATGTTCTGCAAAAGCCGACTTATTGATTACACTAAAATAATCAAAAACCTGCTCCAGATCTATTTGATAACTAATATTAAAATCAGCAATTTTAACCTTTTTTCCTTGTTCCTGCAGATATTCTACGTGATATTGAAGGACTTCATTAAAATTTGCTTTTATTTCAGATATACTACTTCCTACCGTAGCCAATCCATCAATTTCTTTTGCATAAGCCGAAAAACCTGTAGCAGTTTTTTCTATAATAACCGAAATTACCCTTTGTTTTGTATTCATATTTTTTTTGAGTAAAGTAAATTTATAACAAATTCGTTATATAACAAAATTGTTATAAATTAAGTTTAAATTTCGCTATTATGATTTTCCGTAAAATCATTGAAATAAAAGTAGTTATGTTTGGAGAAATTATTCTTGTCGGCTTATAAGTGTTAATTCATATATTTGATAAAGTAACTTAAAAGATAACATAATTTGCTGTATGTAAATTCTTTTGGATAAATTAACAAAATTTCTTTTCACATATACTCAAATTTACTAACAAACTTAGAACGTTTTACCACATGAAGGATATTAAGGGAATCGGATTCACTATACCGTCTGAAGACGATGATTTAATTAAATTAGATAGCTTTAGCTCTTTGGCTGACATTGATATTGCAATCATATCTTGTGACTTAACAACAACTAGCTATTCTTCATATGATGGAAATAGTTTCCCTTCACATCAGGAATATGAAGGAAAAAAGCTTTACAATAAAGAGTCATCTTCTCTTATCATAGATCACAAAGCTCACTGGAGAAACGAACTTTCTCATTTCGTTAAAAACGGTGGAACATTATTTATAGTTCTTTGTTCAAAAAAAGATGCCTTTTATTATACTGGCACTAAAAATGTTAGTGGAACGGGCAGAAATCAAAAATCGACTTATCATGTCGCACCATTTTGTAATTATGATTTTTTACCTTTTAATAATATAATTTATAATGTAGCAAGTGGAAAAAGTATTATTCCGCAATCTTCTGTAGTTTCTGATTTATTTAAAAATTTCAAAAATATATTCGATTATGAAGTTTATATTTCTGGAGAAAATTTAAGCAACTTTTTTTCAACTAAAAAAATGATCGAATTCTCGGAGGCCACATTCAATTAGATAAAGGCCACATTGTATTTCTTCCCAATATAAATTTTGACAGCCCCGAATTTTACTCAACCAGCAAAAAAAGCAATGAAACTTGGTCGAAGGAAGGTTTTGCTAAGGGAAAAGTTTTTAAAAATAATATCGCTGAAATTGATAGAATTTTAAGATCCGCGTCTCAAAAATCTCCCAAACCTACTTGGATATCTAAAACAGATTTTGACTTGTTAAAATCAACAGTAACAAAGAAACAAATTGAGAAACTGGAAAAAGAAATTGAAGTCAGAAAAGAAAAGGTAAATAATCTTAATTCAGTTATTGAAGAACAAGAGGAGCTAAAGGATTTACTTTTTGAAACAGGAAAACCCTTAGAAGATGCAGTTATAAAAGCTCTAAAAATTTTAGGTTTTTCGGCTGAAAACTATGATGATGGAGAGTTAGAATTAGATCAGATAATAATTTCACCTGAAGGTATTCGTTATATTGGGGAATGTGAAGGAAAAGACAGTAAAGATATTGATGTATCAAAATTTCGTCAGTTACTTGATGGCTTAGCAGCTGATTTTGAAAAAGAAAACGTTACGGAAAAAGCATTTGGAATTTTATTTGGTAACGCCCAAAGGTTATTTGATCCTGTAGAAAGATCTCTAGATTTTACCGCTAAGTGTAAGTCAGGTGCAAAAAGAGAAAAGATTGGTTTAATTAAAACTTTTGATTTATTTCGAATAGCAAAAATAATTGTCGAAAATGATAATTTGGAATATGCTAAAATATGTAGAGATGCAATTCAAAATCAACTTGGTGAAATTATAATATTTCCTCCATATGATTAAACTCGATCGTGTTTATATACCCTATCGATCCATAGCGAGGATTGCAATACGTTAAAAAAATTATTAAATATAATTAGTAACAAAATGAGTGGAAATAATAGTGGTCTTATAAGAAATCTTAAAAAGATAGATAGAAATCTCAATCGAGAACCAAAGCAGATTTTTGAAAAACAAAATAAAGATCATAGTAGTCTCATAATTTCATTTTTAGCTTTAGCTATTTCCATAGCATCAATTTATCTTCAATTTTTTTATGAATCTTTTAAATTAAAAGCTTCATTAGTAGATGCAAATGTTAATAAAAACTCCATTAGTTTAAATCTTATCTACACTAATAAAGGAAATCAAGATGCTACAATTATAAATTCAGAAATTTTTTTTCATTCTGACAGAAATGAGAATAAAGAAAAATTACATATTCAATTTGTAAATAATGAAAATGACAATACTCCGGCTTTTGTACTTTCACCAGGAAAACAAATATTTCATAAATTTTATCAGAGAGTATACTTCGACGATAAGGAAATGCTTAACTCAAAAAAAACAAATACACGAGATACATTACGGGTTAATTTAAAAATTAATTATATTACGGAAAGTGCATTACAATCGGATACAATAATCAGGTGTGGTTGGATTACTTTGGATAGTTTGAATAAAATCAAACATTATTCTATAGATTATAAAACTTTTGAATTGAATTCCAATAGAAATTTTTCTAGGAGCTATAACTACGAAACCTCCACTCACGCATTGTTCCGAATATCAAAGATAGTATTATTGAAGCTTTAAAATAATGATTCCGTTATTCCCGCTGGCACTAACGTCCCGCTCGTGAATGTAATCTAAATCAATGTTTTCTCAATTCAAAATAAATCAAAATGATTAGTTATTTAAAAATTTTAAGATTACGTATATGACAAATAAAATTGATATTTCATCGACTGTTGTTGAAAAAGGAATTGATCTTGCTAAAGACTTTCTTGATAAATTAATAATGCCTACAATTGAAGAAACAGGTTTATTGCTAAAAGATAAAGTTACTATATGGCGTTTTAATAATCAAGTAAAAATGCTAATTAAAGCAAAAGAAAATTGTGATAAACTTGGAATTAAACCTAAAACAGTTTCTCTTAAGATTTTATGCCCTTTGTTAGATTATTCAAGTTTAGAAGACAATGAATTATTACAAGATAAATGGGCAAATTTATTAACTAATATGGTCGATTCACAGCAAAATATAGAAAATCATGTTTTCCCTTATTTACTGAGCCAAGTTTCTGTTGATGAATTTATGATGGTTGAAATCGTATATAAAATGCGAATAGATAGATTAAGTAAGCTCAAAACTGAATTAAAAGAATTCTTAAATAATAAATCTGAATTTGAAAAAGAAGTTAGAAATGAAATATTAAAACTAGATTTAAAATTGATTGAAGAGAAGGATAAGAGACCATTTCCTTATGATACACAAAGACAAAAATGGAGCAAGGAAAAAGAGTTAAGAGAATTGGATAGCAAAGAAAGAAATTTTAGACATTTAATTAAACAACCAGAATTTATTCCTGCAGGAGAATTAAAAGACTATGAAGTATCAAATTTGATTAGATTAGGGATCTTAAAAAGCATTCCAAGACCATATGCTTACGTTGGTGAACACAAAATTCAAAATGATCCAAATAGCGAATATTTATACTTGCAAGATCTAGAAATTACTGTAGATGCTGACGATGATGATTTAATATTAACAGAATTAGGAAACCTTTTTATTACAGCTTGTAATACAAAAAACAAATAATATCGAAATTTGACTTGTAACTTAACCTCTTAGGAGTATGTTAAAGTTGTGAAATGTAATTTAAAAAAAACATTACGTAAATACCTGTATTTGCTGTAATACTTGACAAACTTTTCGCTAGCAACTGTAAAACACAATGGATAACTACCTAATAGACATAATCGATAGAATGTTAGATGTCAGCGATAAAACTATAGAAGCTGGTTATGATAGTTCTAAAACAATATCCTGGAAAGCATTAAGAGAAGCCGAAAAAGTTGACTATACAGCATATATTCCACAACTAATTGTATTTATTGACAATCAAAAAGATAAAAAGAAACGGGATAGAGCCTATTTTCTTCTTGGTCATATTGCAAAGAATACAAGTGATTTAAAAGCAGTAGAGTTTTTAATTAGCCGTGTTAACCAGGAAACAGACAAATATATAATTGCAGCTCTGCTTGACAGGATTGCAGCTATTCAAAAACCCATTGGAACAGATTTACAACCTTTAATTCTGGCAACAAAAAGTGACAAGTGGTTAATTCGGTATAGTGCCATACAATCCTTCAAAAATGCAGCGGACAGTATTGCAGAAACAGCATTGATTGAAATTCTTACTAACTCGGATGATCCATACGACTTAACTTATACAAATGCTACGTTAAATAGAATAGGAACACTAAGAGCTATACCTTCTTTAGAAAAACATCTGCAAAGCAGGAAAAGAGATGTAAAAGATTCGGCAAAGTACGCTATCGAAGAAATAAAAAAAAGACACGAAAATTAGTTTCCAGATTTTTCTAACTAATCAGAGCTATAATAAACCAGCAAAATAATTATACGATTAAAAAAGTAAATTCTTTAAATTTGACTAAAATAATGAGTGTACTATTTGACATAGTTTTGACGCTTATATAAATTCAAAAAAATGAAAACTTATTTTGTAGACTCGTTTACTACTGAAAAATTTAAAGGAAATCCTGCTGCAGTTTGTTTATTAGAAACAGAACTAGACAGCCCAACGATGCAAAAGATTGCAACAGAAATTGGATTTTCTGAAACTGCTTTTATAAAACCAATCTCAGACAACATTTACAGCATTCGGTTTTTTTCGCCAAAGACTGAAATTCCGTTATGTGGCCACGCTACATTGGCTTCATCAAAAATTGTTTTTGATACTACTTCATTTCAAAATATAAAATTTATAAACTTCGAAAGTGTAGAACTGCTTATTGAGAAAGTAGGAAATAAAATCAAAATGCAATTTCCTGTTTACGACACCGAAGAAACAGAAGTACCTCAAAAAATGCTGGAGGCGCTCGGAATTTCTGAAATTGCAAATAAAAGATACAGTCCAAAAAATAAAATTATTTTAATTGAAATTAAAAGTGCAACTGAGCTGGCCAATTTAAAACCTGATTTTACAGCTTTACTAAATTCACACACCGGAATAAGTGGTGTTCTGGTAACTGCTGTTTCAGACACTGAAACTTTCGATTTCCATTACCGCTATTTTTGGCCTTGGGCAGGCACTAACGAAGATCCTGTAACTGGTGGTATCCAAACTTTTTTGACTAAATATTGGGCTGAAAAACTGAAAAAAGCGAAGTTTAATGCTTTCCAGTCTTCATTAAGAACAGGAAAGATGAGTACAGAACTTTTAGATGACAAAGTTTTTATTTTAGGGGAAGCGGTAACGGTATTAGAAGGTAAATTTGTTTTATAAATACTTGTAATAATCCCACGCAGCAAAGCTTCTTCATAAAAAAAAACTTTGCGCCTTAGCGTCTTCGTGGCAAAAAAACCTAAAAAAGAGCGGGGAAATAACCAAATAAATTCCACCACATGAAACTACTAATCACATTTCTTTTAATTTTTAACCTTACCTTATTTGCACAATCAAACAATTTTGGTGGTGATTACTCGCGATCGCTTGGCGAAAAGGGAAAACATATTATTGAATATAAATTGACCTTAAATCAAGACGGGACATTTCTGTTTCATTCGTATACCAAAATTCAGGGCGGCATTCCACCTGAAGTAAACAAATACGGAAAAGGAAAATGGAGCGAAAAAGACAATCTGATTACTTTCTCTTCAAATAAACAAGAGGACTTTGATGAAAGATATACTTTGGATTTTAATAATTCTAAAGCGAGATTTATAACTAAAAATTCGAGAGATAAATCAGATAAAATAGTTAAAACAAGACTTGCGTTTATTGAATCAGAAATTCCGTGGATGCAAAGAATTGATATTTTTAAAATATAAAATTTAAAAAACATGAACAATTTTGACTATAAAGCCATAGAACCAGACGAGTCTTTTCTTGACTTTGTAGAAAATATTGGAATGTTTCATAACAAATCAGACAAAGCCATGGAAGTGGTGCTGTTACCTGACGGAAGAATTGATTTATTTTTTATGCAATCTGAATCGGAGCCGTTTAAAATTTCTCTTATTGGCCTGGAAACAATTCCTGAACAACAAAATATTCCTGCTAATACGCTGGCTTTTAAAATTACTTTCAAACCATTGGGAGTCGAATATCTTTTACAAACTTCTATTACCGATATCTTAAATAGTGGCAAAGTTTTACCAAAAGACTTTTGGAATGTTACCAACGACGATTTAAAAGATTTTGATTCGTTTCATACTAAAATAAATCAAAAACTAAAAGAACTTTTACCCGCAAAAATCGACGAAAGAAAACGCCAGCTTTTTAAACTTGTTTACGAATCAAACGGCGAAATAAAAGTACAGGAACTTTCAGAAGCAATATCCTGGAGCAGCCGCGAAATCAATCGCTATTTCAACAAACAATTCGGACTTTCGTTAAATGCATTCTGTAAGATCCTTCGTTTCAAGGTGTCTTTAGAACATATTGCAAAAGGCAAACTTTTTCCCGAATTAAATTTCACAGATCAAAATCATTTTATCAAAGAGATCAAGAAATTCTCCGGTGTAGTGCCTAGCGAATTATCAAAAAACACGAATGACCGATTTATACTATTATCCGTCCTGAAAGCACAATAATTTTGTCCCATCAAAAGGCTGAAAAGCCAATGGAAATAAAATTAATTTAAAACTTAAACAGGAATGTTACTAGAAAATAAACAAGTTGCCATCATTGGCGGCGGTCCGGGGGGACTTACTTTAGCCAGACTTTTACAATTGAAAAACGTAAATGTAAAAGTATACGAAAGAGATTTAAACAAAAACGCAAGAGTTCAGGGTGCGCCTCTTGATATGCACGACGGATCTGGTTTGGCGGCCATTCATAAAGCCGACTTATTTGAGGAATTCAAAAATAATTTTCTGCCTGGTGCTGATAAAACCTTGATCTTAAACGAAAAAGCAGAAGTATTTTACAGCGATCACGAAACAAATGTTCATGAAGATTTTGGAAATGAATATTTCCGTCCTGAAATCGATCGTGGTGCATTACGCAAAATATTGTTAGATTCTCTACAACCCGAAACTGTGGTTTGGAACAGTCATTTTGTTTCTATGGAAGCTCAAAATGAAGGCTGGTTATTGCATTTTAAAGATGGAAATTCAGTTTACACAGATATTGTCATTGCTTCTGATGGTGCCAATTCAAAAATCCGACCTTATATTACAGACATAAAAGCCTTTTACACCGGTATAGTAATGCTGGAAGGCAATATTTACGAGTCGGCAAAAAATGCGCCTACTATCACTTCGCTTATCAATGGCGGAAAAATTATGGCTTTTGGAGACACACAAAATATTTTACTGGGACAAAAAGGCGGCGGAGATCTTGGTTATTACGCCAGTTTTAAAGCCGATGAAAACTGGACTAAAACAAACGGTCTTGATTATGCTGATAAAACACAAATGCTGGAATGGTTTAAAACTGAATATCCGGAATGGAGCAGTAACTGGTACGAATTATTCGAAAATGTTTCTGCACCTTTTATTCCGCGACCAATTTATTGTATGCCTTTAGACCAAACCTGGGAAGCTTTGCCCAATTTAACCCTAATTGGCGATGCAGCGCACGTAATGCCTCCTTTTGCCGGCGAAGGTGCGAATATGGCGATGCTCGATGCTTTAGAATTAAGTGAATGTTTGACATCTGATCAATATAAAACCGTTCAGGAAGCGATTTCTGATTACGAAACCATCATGCGAAAAAGAGCTTCAGAAGCCGCACAGGAATCTATTGAGAATGGAGAAAAAATGCATTCTAAAGAAGCATTGAAAACGATGTTGGAGTTTTTTAGTCACTAAGATTCTGAGGTGCTGAGGTTCTAAGATTCTAAGAAAAAACTAAAGTCCTCGCGAGGAAGAGTTTTCAACAAGATAAAGCAATATCGCTATAAAAAATCAGTATCAAATTTTCGCGCAAAGACGCAAAGGCGCAAAGTTTAAAAATAATACACAAAAAACTTTGCGCCTTTGCATCTTTGTGCGATTAAAAAAACAACTTAAAAAACTTCATATTCAGCTCATTAATGATAATACAAAAACTTAGCATCTTAGACCCTTAGCACCTCAGTACCTTTAAGAAAAATTGCCTAATTTCGCTCTTCAAATGTAAAAGAAAAAATGAAGGTCTGTATTGCCGAGAAACCAAGTGTAGCACGTGAAATTGCATCCGTTTTGGGTGCCAATAACAAGCATGACGGATATTATGAAGGCAACGGTTATGCCGTGACCTATACTTTTGGGCACTTATGTACTTTAAAAGAACCCAACGATTATAAACCGCACTGGAAAAGCTGGGATTTGAATAATCTGCCTATGCTTCCCGAAAAATTTGAAACCAAAGTAGTTCAGAATTCTGGAATTCAAAAGCAATTTAAAATAGTAAAAAGTTTATTTGATAAAGCCGAATTGGTGATAAACTGCGGGGATGCCGGGCAGGAAGGAGAATTGATTCAGCGTTGGGTGATGAATGAGGCAAAGTATAAAGGCGAAGTACAGCGTTTGTGGATTTCTTCTCTAACCACCGAGGCTATCAAAGAAGGTTTTGAAAACTTAAAACCATCAACCAACTACGATAATTTATTCTACGCCGGATTTTCAAGAGCAATTGGCGATTGGTTACTCGGCATGAATGCTACACGTTTGTACACCGTAAAACATGGCGGTTACAAACAGGTATTGTCTATCGGCCGCGTGCAAACGCCAACATTGGCAATGGTTGTAGATCGTTTTAAAGAAATCGAAAACTTTAAACCTCAACCCTATTGGGAATTACAAACTTTATACAGAGAAACACTTTTTAGCTATGAAGAAGGCCGTTTTCTAAATAAAGAAGATGGTGAAATTCTAGCCAACAAAGTCAAAGAAAGTGAATTTGAAATCGTTTCTGTCGAAAAAAAGAACGGAAATGAATATGCGCCAAAACTCTTTGATTTAACGGGTTTACAAGTTTATTGCAATACAAAATTTGGATTTTCGGCAGATGAAACGCTTAAAATCGCTCAGAGTTTATACGAACAAAAAGTAGTGACATATCCCAGAGTTGATACCACTTTTTTGCCAAATGATATTTATCCAAAAGTGCCGGGAATTCTGCAGAAATTGTCGAATTATAATAAATTGACACAACCAATTTTAGAAAAAAAGATTAAAAAATCGCCTAAGGTTTTTAATGATAAAAAAGTTACAGATCACCACGCGATCATTCCAACCGGAATCGAAATCAATTTGCCCTACAATCAGCAGCAAGTTTATGATATTATTGTAAAACGCTTTATTGCTGTTTTTTATGATGATTGTTTGGTAGCAAATACGACAGTTGTTGGAAAAGCTGCAGAAGTCATGTTTAAAACCACAGGAAAGGAAATCCTGAAGAAAGGTTTTCGTGTCGTTTTTGAAGATCCAAATGCGAAGGAAAAAGAAGCCGATTTATTGCCCAGTTTTGTTGTGGGCGAAAAAGGTCCGCATGAACCATCCTTCTTAGAAAAAGAAACCAAACCACCAAATCAATTTACGGAGGCAACTTTATTACGCGCTATGGAAACCGCGGGTAAACAAATCGATGACGAAGATTTGCGTGAACTCATGAAAGAAAACGGAATCGGTCGTCCTTCAACGCGTGCGAATATTATCGAAACACTTTTTAAACGCCAGTATATTGTTCGAAACAAAAAGCAGGTTTTACCAACACCAACCGGAATTCAGCTTATTGGGACGATTCAGAATGAATTAATCAAATCCGCTGAATTGACGGGTTCCTGGGAAAAGCAGTTAAAAGATATTGAAAAAGGAACATTTACCGCTGCTGCTTTTATTAAAAACATGAAACGTATGGTCGAAGCTTTGGTTACCGAAGTTCGAAGCGAAACCAGACACGCCAATATTTCGCATGCCGGAAATGTTCAAAAAGAAGCAGTAAAAATCGAAAAAAAGAAAGCCGATGGAATTTCGGCAGAAGCCTGTCCCAAATGTAAAAAAGGAAATTTGTTAAAAGGAAAATCGGCTTATGGATGCAGTGCATACAAATCGGGCTGCGATTTTTTATTGCCTTACACTTTTGCAGGAAAAAAAATAACCGAAAGCCAATATTTACGCTTAGTGCAAAAAGGTTCAACAGTAAATATAAAGGGTTTTAAAACTGAAGATGGTGCTGTAGAAGGTTTGATTCGTTTTGAAGAAAATTACAAACTCAAATTAGAACCTAAAAAAACGACTCCTAAAGCAACCACAAAAACAACTTCAGACTCAAAACCTGATGTATTGGCTTGTCCTAAATGTAAAAAAGGAACGGTCTTAAAGGGAAATACTGCTTATGGCTGCAGTGGGTATAAATCGGGTTGTGATTTTAAAGTTACTTTTGATGAGGTCAGGGCAAAACTAAAAGATCAAAAACCTACTAAGGAACTGGTTTATGCAATTCTTTGCGCTTAAAGTTATAAATTATGCGTTATCTGCTTCACATTTCTTAATTAATAATTCATAACCAATAATTCACAATTTTATTTATAACTTAGCTACAGAATCTAACCAAAAAACACACCAGTATGTTTCAAAAAATAACCTTTTTAATGTTTTTATTAGCAGTCGTTTCATGCCAGAAAAAAGAAGCTGTCGAAAAAGATAAAATTAAAATTGCCGGTTGGCTTATCGGAACCTGGGAAAATAAATCTCCGGACGGAGTTCTTACAGAAAGCTGGCAAAAAGTAAACGACAGTACTTTTAGCGCGACCTCTTATTTTATTAAAACCGATGATACTTTGCATTCTGAAAAAATCACACTATCGCAAAAAGGCGAAATATTGATGTACAGTGCCACCGTGAATGGACAAAACAATGACAAAGCAATCGATTTTGGTTCTACTACAGAAACGGAAAAGAAGTTGATTTTCGAAAATCCATCACACGATTATCCTCAGAAAATTACTTATACCAAAGAAAATGATAATACAATAATTGCCGAGATTACCGGTGATTTACGTGGCAAGAAGACTACTGAAAGGTTTATTTTGAAGAAGAAATAATGATATAATCAAAATTTGTCTTTTTGAACTGGACTAAAGTCCAGTCCTAAAATATGGCTCGAACCTATGTTTCTTCTACGGGGATTTTTTTTACTGCTGCGTTTTAACGATTTATAATAAGAAAAAAAGCCGTACTTCTTCGCCCTATTAGAAAAACCTTAGAATCTTAGAACCTCAGCACCTAAAATCATTCCTTCTCCCCGATTTTATTCACCATAAAAATCATCAATATTCCTAAAAGTGCCATGATTAAAAAGGCAAATTTCATACTTAGATATTCGGATATAAAACCCACCATTGGCGGAACAAGCAAGAAGCCAAGATAACCAATTGTAGATATAGAAGTTAAAGCAGAACCACTGCTTAGTTTTGATGATCTTCCGGCAATACTAAACACTAAAGGCACTACGCACGAAACTCCAAATCCTATTAAAACATAACCAAAAATTGTGGGATAGGCATATGGCAGAAGAAAACAAATTCCAAAACCTACAGTAATTAATATTCCGCTGTAAAGCAAAATTTGTTTTGTTCCAAATTTCATTACACCATAATCTCCAAACAAACGGCCTAAAGTTACGGCTGTTGCAAAAAATACAAATGCAGCACTGGTTAACTTTGGCGAAGCATGTAGTATATTCTCAAAATAGATTCCGCTCCAGTCGTACATTGTATTTTCACATGCCATAGAAACAAAACAAATCAGTGCAAACTTTACCAGGTTTTTTTCTGGCAGCGAAAAGAATTTCTTCTTAACGGGCACAGGCTGATTATGAATACTCAACGGATAAAAACAAGCCGTTAGTCCCATCATAAAAATACTTACTCCTAATAAATGATAAGATGGTGCAATATGCTGTGTTACCATTACATAGCCTAAACCTGCCCCAGAAAAAACGGCTATACTCCACACGGCATGAAAACGGGTTATGATTGATTTTGGATATAATTTCTGAACTTCAAGAGATTGTGCATTAATGGATAAATTAAAAATATTACGCGAAGCTCCAAAAATTAAAAGGATCATAACCAACTGCCATACAAAAGCGGCTAAACCCGGCAAAGACAAGGCTATATTAAACATAATTGCTCCCAACAACATAATATAACGGCTGCTGTATTTATTTAGTAACATTCCTGTAAAAGGCATCGTTAGCATTAAACCAATAGGAAACGCAAATAAAACGGCTCCAAACTCAGCCTCAGAAAGCTGTAATTGTGCCTGTATGTGCGGAATTCTGGATACCCAGGAAGAATATCCAAAACCGGAAATGAAAAAAAACACAGTATTTGCTATTCTAAATCCTTTTGGGGAATTCTGGATTCTTTTAAAAAAAGGGAGAATCATTTTGGTGAAATTTATTTGGCTGCAAATTTAGGCGTTTTAAAGCAAACCTTACTTTATTATTGCTTTCATTTTGTAATAATTCCATTTTCAAAATCACTGAAAATAAAAATTGTTAAAATAATATTAATTTCTAAATTTGCTTTGTATTTAATCATTCTAAATAAGTACGTTAACAAACTAATTAAAAATGAAATTTCTTAAACAATTACAAGCCCAGGCTGTATTTACATTTGTACTATCTATTTTTTCCATTACAGCAATTTGTGCCCAACAAAACTTTGGTCAAATAAAAGGAACTGTGACAACTTCTGATGGACAAATGGCATCTGAGGTTTTTGTAGTTTTAAAAAATTCAAAATACATTACTTCAACAAATGAATACGGCGCATTTGAGTTCAATCGTGTAAAACCAAATACGTATACTTTAGAAATTTTCCTTACAGGTTATGAAACCTTATCGCAGGAAATAACGGTGAATGCCAATAGTACTATCGAACTTAATTTGCAATTAACCGTTTCTAATAAGCAATTAAAAGAGGTCATCATTACAAATAATAAATCAAAAGCATTCCCGAAACAAAGTGATTATGTTTCTAAAATGCCCCTTAAAAATATCGAAAATCCTCAGGTTTACAATGTTGTATCATCAGAAATAATGAAAGAACAGGCGATCACAAATTTTGAAGATGCCTTAAAAAACGTTCCAGGAATACAGAAATTATGGGAATCTACAGGTCGTGGCGGCGATGGCGGTTCTTATTACAGCTTACGCGGATTTGAAGTTCAGGCCAATATTGTAAACGGACTACCTGGTTTAACAAGCGGTACTTTAGATCCATCAAATATTGAACGCATTGAAGTTATTAAAGGACCATCAGGAACTTTATTCGGAAGCAGTTTGGTTAGTTACGGCGGACTTATAAATACCGTAACTAAAAAGCCTTACAGCGGTTTTGGCGGCGAAGCTTCGTATATGGCAGGAAGTTTTGGATTAAATCGTGTTACCGTTGATGTCAATACGCCCTTAGACGATTCAGATAATATTGCATTTAGAATTAATGCCGCATATCAAACAGAAAATAGTTTTCAGGATGCAGGATTTCGTACGTCGCTTTTTGTAGCTCCTTCCCTTTCGTATAATGTAAATGACAAACTTTCCTTCCTTATAAGTACAGAATTTATGCAGGAACAAAAAACAACGCCATCTATGCTGTTTTTAGGAAGAGATGCTCCCCTGCAATATGCCAATCTGGATGAGTTAAATTACAATACAAAGCTGTCATTTTACAGCAATGATTTAGCAATGAAAAATCCGAGATTTAATCTGCAGGGACAAATGACGTATAAAATTTCTGATCAATGGACTTCGCAAACGGTGATTTCAAGAGGTTCTACAAAATCACAAGGCTATTACTCTTATATTTATGATAATGAAAATGGAAATAAAGATTTTGCTTTGTGGATTACAAAAGAAAATTCCCAAACTGCAACAACTGATATTCAGCAAAATTTTATTGGTGATTTTAAAATTGGAAATATGAGAAACAGACTTGTTGCCGGTCTGGATTATTTTGAAAGAAACTTAATGTTTGGAGGTAGTGGTTATGGCCATGTATACAACGTGACAGCTCAGGGTGAAGTAATCCAACTAAGTCCGGATGCTTCTTATTACCTGACTCAGCCATCTATAGATCAATTTTTATCTACTGTTCCTGCAACCAGTTATAATTCTAAAGATGCGACTTACAGTGCTTATGCATCAGACATTTTGAATATTACGCCAACCTTGTTGGCAATGGCGAGTTTAAGAGTTGATTATTTTGATACAGAAGGAAATATAAACACAGATGATGACGATTATAACCAAACGGCGTTATCGCCAAAATTTGGATTGGTTTATCAGCCAATTGAAAATAAATTATCTCTTTTTGCCAATTATATGAATGGTTTTAAAAATATTGCTCCATCGGCTGTTTATGATATGGATAACAACTTTCTGGGAAACCAGACTTTTGAACCTGAACATGCCAATCAATTAGAAGTGGGAATTAAAGGAAATCTGTTTTCAGATAAATTAAATGCAACTCTAAGTTATTATGACATTAACGTTGCTAATCTGGTCGTAAGCGGTCAAACGTTTAGTTCACAAGGTGGTGAAGCACAGAGCAAAGGGGTTGAAATTGACCTGAATGCATCTCCGGTAAACGGTTTAAGTATCATTGCCGGCTACAGTTATAATCAAAGTAAAATTACAAAAGGCGACATTGCAAATGTTTGGCTGGATCAGGGAAAAAGACCTTTTTGGGCCGGACCTAAAACTTTAGTAAACCTTTGGGCAACTTATAAATTTGATGAAGGCACTTTAGAAAATTTCGGCCTTGGTTTTGGAGGAAATTATGCCAGCGACAATGCCATTTTGGATAGCGATGTAACCGGAAAATTTGTTCTGCCGGAATATACGGTGCTGAATAGTTCTGTTTTTTATAATTCGAATAAATTTCGCGTAGCTTTAAACGTAAACAACCTTACAAATAAAGATTATTTTAATGGCGGATGGTCTACTCTTAATCCGCAAAAACCCAGAAATGCTGTAGCAAGTTTTACTTATAAATTCTAAATAAAACAGCATTGCTAAAAGGGATTAATTATTAAAAATTAATCCCTTTTATTTTTAATTGTTCTAAATAAGAGTTAAGTTTGTAGAAAATATCATACTTAACAATTTTTAAACCTGATCTTATGAAATCAAATACTTTAAAAAAATTCGCATTGTTTCTTTTTATGTTAGTTGCAACTCCGCAATTATTTGCTCACGCACTTTGGATCGAAACTAAAGCAACGGGAACAAAAGGAAAAGCACAGGAAATCTCTGTTTTCTTCGGAGAATTTTCAGATAATGACATTACAAAAGCTGATAAATGGTTTTCAGATTTAAAAGATTTTACTTTGGTTGTTATTAGTCCGTCAAAAAAAGAAACAAAATTGACAGCAACAGCTTTAGACAATAAATATCAGGCATTTTTCACTCCGGATGAAGAAGGAGTTTATACGATAGTTATGCACCATAAAGTAAAAGATGTTTACGGAACTATGGTTTTAGATTATAATTCAAGCGCTAATGTTACTGTTGGAAACGCTGCAAAAGGAAACGAGGCAACTGCAAATACAAACGTAATCAGTGTGTTTTCTAAAGATGTAGCGGCTGCAAAACAAAAAGCTAAAATAAACATAAATGCTTTATATGAAGGCAAAGAAGCAAAAGAGCAAAAAATTAAAGTAATCGCTCCAAACGGCTGGGAAAAAGAATTGTGGAGTAATGATAAAGGAGAAATTTCCTTTACACCAATATGGCCAGGAAATTACATGGTAGAATTTGCTTACACTGAAAAATCTGCCGGAGAGCACAACGGTAAAAAATACGATGAAATCTGGAAAATGGCTACTTACTTAATTTCAGTTAAATAATTTCAACTGCAGTTTTCAGATTACATTTGAAGTTATATCTTCAATTAAACCTTGTTCTTTTGAGCAAGGTTTTTTTATATTCAAAAAACTGTTTTATAAAAAATAAAGTCGTTTTTATTATAGTACTTTTGCTTATAAATAATTCAAATTCCAAAAATGTCAGATTCCAAAAAGAACCAATTAAAGAAAAGTTTAGGATTAAGTTTTAATATCGCCGTATTAATTGGAGGAACAATTGGCGTTGGAATTTTAAGGACTCCCGGAACAATCGCAGAAATGCTGGACAATTACTGGCTTATCATTGCTTCGTGGCTTATTGGCGGATTCTATATTTTAATTGGGGCAAATTCGTATGCAGAATTGGCCACCATGTTACCCAAAGCCGGAGGTTCTTACAATTATATAAAAAGAGCTTTTGGAGATTATGCGGGATTTCTTTCTGGCTGGTTTGATTATATTACAAATGCTATTCCGCCTGCTTTTTATTGTATTGTTATTAGTGAATACCTCATTATTTTGTTTCCAAATCTGGCAAGTTATTCGACGGTTTTGGCTATTTCTCTTTTAGTTGCTTTTGTATTATTGCATTTAAGCGGGGTCAAAAATGGAAGTGTGATTCAGCAAGTTACCAGTTTTTTAAAAGTAATTTGTTTTGTTGCCCTGGTTGTTGCCTGCTTTATGTATTCTGGCGTACAATTAGATCCGATTCCAAAAGATAGTTCCTTCTTTCAAATCGGAATGATCTTTGGATTTTTCAAGTCACTACAACTTATTATCGGTACATATAATGGTTGGAACAGCGTTTGCTTTTTTGCAGAGGAAAACGATGATCCAAGTAAAAATATTCCCAAATCATTATACAGCGGCGTATTATTAGTTATTGCTATTTATGTTTTGGTAAACGTTGCCTTTTTTCATGTTTTATCTCTTGATAACCTGGCAAAATCAAATTTGGCTGCAGCCGATGTTGCCAATATTATTTTTGGAAAAAACGGCGCAATTATCGTTACGGTAATTTCTATTTTCTCTTTAATAAGTATTCTAAACGCTTTCATGATGATTCCGCCCAGAATTCTTTACGGATTAAGCCGAGACGGTTTTTTTATCGAAAAAGGTACAACAGTAAACAAAGGCGGAACCCCTATTGTAGCGCTTTTAGTGTCATCATTATTCAGTTTGTTTTTGATTTGCATTGGTTCGTTTGAGGTCTTATTCTCATTTGCTGCGTTTACCTCTATTATTGTATGGGGACTGGCATATTTTTCTCTTATAAAACTACGAAATTCAGAACCGGATTTACCACGACCTTATCGTTCACTTTGGTATCCGTGGGCAACAATTATTGCCATCATAGCTTCGATAATATTGCTAAGCGGTTTTATTTATAGTGATCCAAAAAGTTTTGTTATTATTGTGGGCATTACGGTGGTTTCTTATCCGTTGTTTTTGATTTTGAATCGAAAAAAATAGGACGCCTTTTTTTAATGTAAATAGTTTTTTTGTCATTTCGAGAAACGAGACTATAACAAAAAAGCTGTCCATTTTGGACAGCTTTTTATATTTAAAAATAATTTTTCTTATTTCAGTCCAGCAATACTCTGCTCGATTGTAGCAATCTTTGCCAAGGCATCTGCTTCTTTTTGTTTTTCGTTAGCCAAAACTTTTTCCGGCGCTCCGCCAACGAATTTCTCGTTTGATAGTTTTGCCTGAACCGATTTTAAGAAACCTTGTGTGTAAACCAGCTCTGCAGTCAGTTTTGCAATTTCAGCTTCAACATCAATATTTCCTCCTGAAATCGGAATGAAATATTCATTTGATTTTACACGGAAAGATAATGCTCCGTCTACTTTAGCCGAAACATATTCAAAAGCTGAAATATTACCTAATTTCGTTACGATTGTATCAAAATATGTTGAGATATTCTCGCTATTAATTCCTTTCAATTCAATTGCATCTTTAAACGGAATATTTTTGTCTTTTCTAATCGTCCTAATTCCTGAAATTACTTCGATTGTATTTTCAAAATCAGAAATCAAACTCGCATTAAACGGTTTTAATTCTGGCCATGTAGCAACAATTAAAGCTTCTTCCGGAGTTCTGTCAGCTATTAAATGCCAGATTTCCTCAGTTAAGAAAGGCATAAATGGGTGAAGTAATTTCAAGTTACTTTCTAACATTTCGATTGCTTTGTCAAACGTCGCTTTATCAATTGGTTGTTGATATGCCGGTTTGATCATTTCTAAAAACCAGGAACAGAAATCATCCCAAACTAATTTGTAAATCGCCATTAACGAATCTGAAATTCGGTATTTCTCGAAATTATCTTCAATATCAACTAAAGTTTGCTGCAATTTTGCTTCGTACCATTCAATCGCTACTTTTGATGATTCAGGCTGTGGAATAGTTTCTGAAACTTCCCATCCTTTTATCAATTTAAAGGCATTCCAAATCTTGTTTGAAAACGCTTTCCCCTGATTACATAATTCTTCATCAAACATAATATCGTTTCCTGCAGAAGCGCTTAAAAGCAATCCTACACGAACACCATCTGCACCAAATTTTTCGATCAAATCTAAAGGATCAGGAGAATTTCCTAACGATTTAGACATTTTGCGACGTTGTTTATCACGAACCAAACCAGTCAAATACACATTTGTGAATGGTTTTTTACCTGCATATTCATATCCTGCAATAATCATTCTCGCAACCCAGAAAAACAAAATATCCGGACCTGTTACTAAGTCATTTGTCGGATAATAATATTTATAATCTGCACTTTCAGGATCCATTATTCCACCAAAAACTGACATTGGCCAAAGCCAAGAGGAGAACCAGGTATCTAATGCGTCAACATCTTGCTTAAGGTTGTCGGTTGTTAGTTGTTGGTTGTTGGTTCTTTCTTTTGCTAATTCTAAAGCGTCTTCAATATTTTCAGCAACTACGAAATCTTCTTTTCCGTCTCCGTAATAATACGCCGGAATTTGTTGTCCCCACCATAATTGACGGGAGATATTCCAGTCGCGGATATTGTTTAACCAGTGCGCATACGTGTTTTCAAAACGTTTTGGATGTAATTTGATTTCTCCTGTTTCTAAAACTGATTTAATTGCCGGTTTTACTAAATCTTCCATTTTCAAAAACCATTGATCTGATAATCTTGGTTCGATAACGGCTTTTGTTCTTTCTGATGTTCCTACTTTATTTAAATGGATTTCGGTTTTTGCCAAAGCTCCACTTTCTTCTAATTCTTTTGCAATTTCGGTACGAACCACAAAACGATCTTTTCCCTGATAATGCAATCCGAAGCTATTTAATGTAGCATCTTCATTAAAAATATCAACGATTTCAAGATTGTGCTTCTCCCCTAACGTTTTATCGTTCATATCGTGTGCCGGAGTTACTTTCAAACATCCGGTTCCGAATTCAACATCAACATATTCATCTTCAATAATCGGAATCACTCTTCCACAAATAGGAACAATTGCTTTCTTCCCTTTCAAATGTAGAAAACGCTCATCATTTGGGTTGATACAAATGGCAGTATCTCCGAAGATAGTTTCAGGACGTGTTGTTGCAATCGTTAAGAAATCTTCTGAACCTTCAATTTTATATTTTAAGAAAAATAATTTTCCTTGTTGTTCTTCGTAAATAACTTCTTCGTCAGAAAGTGTTGTTTTAGCTTCCGGATCCCAGTTTACCATTCGGTATCCTCTGTAAATTAATCCTTTGTTGTATAAATCAACAAACGATTTAATTACAGATGCCGACATGTCCGGATCCATTGTGAATTTGGTTCTTTCCCAATCACAAGATGCACCCAATTTTTTAAGCTGATCCAGAATTACTCCGCCATATTTATCGGTCCATTCCCAGGCGTGTGCCAAAAATTCTTCGCGTGTTAAATCATTTTTATTAATTCCCTCTGCTTTTAATTTTGCTACAACTTTTGCCTCAGTTGCAATCGATGCGTGATCCGTTCCCGGAACCCAGCAGGCGTTAAAACCTTTAAGACGCGCTCTACGAATTAAAACATCCTGAATCGTATTGTTTAACATATGCCCCATGTGCAATACTCCAGTGACGTTTGGTGGCGGAATTACAATTGTATAAGGTGTTCTATGATCTGGTTCTGAATGAAAATAATTATTTTTCATCCAGTAATCATACCATTTATTCTCGATCGTTTTAGCGTCAAATTGTGCTGGAATACTCATTTACTGTAGATATGTTTAATCGTTAATTTGTTGATTTGTTTAATCGTTGATCCGTTAATTTGTTTAATCGTTTGTTTGTGTAGTTTTAAACACTTACACGATTATACAGTTAAACAAATAAACAATAAAAAAAAAATGGTTCAATTTTTGTAATTATAACTAATAGCAAAAGTAAATAATTAAGTACACTATAAAAAGAGAAATAATAATTTGTGTATTAATTAAAACAAAGTATATTTACTTACAACTTAAAAACAATTTCAAAATGAAAAATGTTGCCGCTTTTATTGCAATAGTGTTATTTAGTGTAATCGGTTATTCACAAAACGGACCAAAAATTGAGTTTTCTGCTCCGGATAATACTATTGATTATGGTAAAATTTCGAAAACTGATAATGGAGTTCGATCTTTTGAATTTACAAACACTGGCGATGCACCTTTAATGGTTACATCTGCAGAATCGACTGTAAGTTCTATCGTTGTAACAAAACCTGCCACTGCAGTTATGCCGGGTAAAAAAGGAAAAATTGATGTGAAATACAATATGGCTGCGGGTCCAATTCGTAAAACAATTACCGTTGAAACCAATGCCGTAAATTATCCTGATGGCCGAGTTGCCCTTAAAATTAAAGGGGAAGTTTTATAAAATTAAATTCTAAAAATAGTAAAAGCCGCTTCAAATGAAGCGGCTTTTTTATGATACTTTTGCTCTTATTCAGCACATTCAACACTGTCAAATTTATATTTGACGCGTTCAAAATCAATAGGCTCATCTTTCACTATATAAGTAACGCCCATTGTGGTCTGCATTTTTCCGTTCCCTAAAATAAGTTGTTTATCTTTCTTTAAAAACGCCATCGGGTTTTTGAAAGTTTTGGTTTTATTGGCTCCTTCTGTAAAGGTGTAATCTACAAACAACGTATCTCCGTGAAATTCACCTGCGATTTCTCCAGATCTCTCAGCTGCGCCAGCAACTTTCATTGTCATATTTCCTGATACTTTTTCGTTTTTTAAAGTATTTAGTTTTAAGTCAACAATATCATTTTCATATGTTGCTTTATAACATTGAACACTTACAGGTTTCTCGGTATTGACAGTTTCTTCTTTTTTTGCTTCTTCTTTTTTACAGCTCTGAAATCCAACAAGAGTCAAAAGAAAAACTGGTATGATTAGTTTTTTCATAATTTAATATTTAAAATCATTCGTTATTATATAGGATGAATTTACAAATTTTTAATTACAAATTCACTTCTTCTGTTTAATTCGTGTTCTTCTTCATCACAAGCGTCATCTGTTTTACATTTTACAATTGGCACTGATTCTCCATAACCTTTTGCTGTGACCCTGTTTGCATTAATGCCTGATTGTATGATAAATTCTCTGGTAGAATTGGCTCTTTTTTGAGATAAATCTTCGTTGAATTTTGCATTCCCTCTTGAATCGGTGTGCGATCCAATTTCGATTACCATTCCCGGATATTTGTTCATTAAAGTAACCACTCTGCTTAAAACAACTTTAGATTCTTTACGGATGTACCACATATTATAATCAAAATAAATTGGGTCTGTTTTAATGATTAATCTGTTTTTATCATCTTTTATAACGTCTTTTTCCTGTTTTAAAATCTGATCGACTTTCTCTTTTTTCCTGATTTCTGTGGCTACAATTTCATCAGCTTTGGCTTTTTTCTCTTTTTCTTTTAAAGCGATAACGGCCAATGCTTCTTTTTTCTCGTTTTCTTCTTCTATAAAGATTTCTTGTTCTCTTTTCTTTTTGGCATTTTCTTTTTCTTCCAGTTTAATGGCTTCTAAAGATTTAAGCGCCAATGACGCGTCGCTTATTTTGTTTCTGGTTTTGTCCAAAGATAAGGTGACAGATTCATTGGTGTATTTTTCCCTGAAAGCCGAAACTTTATACGAAGCTTCACAAGAAACTGTAAAACTAAATTTTCCATCGGCAGAAGTTGTAATGGTATTAAGGGTTTTATTCTCTGAATCCTGCAAAATAACCGTTGCGTTTTCAAGCGCTAATTTGGTATCGATATCCGTAATCATTCCTGCAATAAATTGTTTGCAATCTTCAACAATTAAATCTTTAATTTCTGTAAATTGATAGATATCGTCGCTTCCTTTTCCGCCTTCTCTGTTAGAAGCAAAATAACCTTCTTTGGTATTTGAATCGATATTAAATGAAAAATCATCCAAATTAGAGTTTAATGGCAAACCGATATTGGTTGGTTTCGAATATTCATTTCCACTAATATCAGAAACAAAAACATCAAGTGATCCGTAGCCCAAATGTCCATCTGAAGAAAAATAAAGTTTATTATCTGCAGACACAAAAGGAAATTGTTCTCTTTTATCAGTATTGATAACCGGTCCCAGATTTTTTGGCGTATCAAAGGCACCTTTGTTTACGTTAACCGAATAAATATCAAACGAACCTAAACTTCCGGGCATATCAGAAGAAAAATACAATACTTTTTCATCGGCACTCAAAGCCGGATGTTCAACAGAATAATTAGGACTATTAAATGGAAGTGATATAATATTTTTCCATTTCCCTTCAACTAATTCGGCTTTAAAAATTTGAAGATTCGAAATTTTCTGATCGTTCTTTTTCTTGCTTCCGTTTTTAGAATTGTTACGGGTAAAATAAATCGTTTTACCATCTTTTGTGAAAATCGCATTGGCTTCGTGAACACCGGATTTTAATTCATCTGCAAAATAAGTAAAAGGTGCTTCTGCAGAATTGATATTCTGAACTGGCACTTTCACTAAATTCAAATAGGTTTCATTGTCCCATTTGTATTTTTTGTCAAATAGTCCCGGTTTTAATTTTACACCCGCGTATACCAGATTGTCTTTGTATTTTACAGCTCCGAATTCTGAATTTGGGGTATTTATAGCCAGATTTTTTATCTCAAAACGATTTCCAATTGCAGATACATTTTCGAGTTCTTTTAATTCTTTTCGAAAATAAATCGAATCCTGACTATTTGCTGATTTTGCATAATATTCTTTTAAAACCACATTGGCATCGGCATAACTATTTGTTGCTTTTAAGGTTTGTGCATATCTGAAATAATAATCCCTGTTTAAATCATTGCTGTAATTGGTAACTAAAAGTCTGTAATAACGCTGCGCTTTAATTAAGTCGTTTGTATAATAATAAGAATCGGCCAGATTTTTAATTACTTCCTGCGAAGGTTTTGTTTCGGCTAATTTTTCATATAAAAGAATAGATTCGGTGTAATAGGTTTTATCAAAAAAACGCTTTGCCCTAATCAATTCCTGATCCTGAGCATTTATAAACTGTATTGAAAATACGAATATAATAACGAGTAGTTTTTTCATATTTTTCATTTTAAAAGAATCTAGGTGATTTGTCAAATCCTTTTCCTAATAAATCCAAATCAAAGAGCAGCATAATTTCGTGCGTTCCTGAATTGAACTGTCCTAAATTTGAAAGTGTGTAATCGTATGCATAACCTACTCTTAAAGATGGTGTTATATTTATATTCACCAAGGCACTTACAGCATCGTCTATTCTATAAGCTGCACCAAGTTCAAATTTATTATTGTAAAGAATATTTGCTGTAATATCTATAGAAAGTGGTGCTCCGGTAACATATTTTGTCATAAATGCAGGTTTTAGTTTTACCTTTTCATTGATCTGAAATACATATCCGGCAGTTAAAAAGGTATGAATTTCTTCAGATCCAAAGGCGTTTATTCCTGATTTTTCTTCGATATGTTTTGATTTTAACAGGTTTGGCGCTGAAATTCCGGCATAAAAATTATTCCTGAAAAAGTAAGCTCCTACTCCAATATTAGGATTGGTTACGTTTATATTTTCGGCGAAAGCCAAATCTGTAGCAACATCGCCACTCTGCAGCACAAAACCATTAAAATTTGTCTGCATGGATGAAAATCCTGCTTTTAACCCCAGCGAAAGTCTATTTTGTCCGCCTAAATTTAGCACATATGCAAAATCAGCGTAAACATTGTTTTCTTTTTTTGCCCCGTCTCCGATATCATCAGATACTAATGACAAACCTACTTCTACTTTGTCTGTAATAGCCGTGTGACCAAAAAACGTAAATGTTTTAGGAGCGCCTACTGCGCCAACCCATTGTGTTCTGTACAATCCTCCAAGATTTAGCATTGCCGGCGCTCCGGATGCATATGCCGGATTTACAACACTCATATTATACATATAATGCGTGTATTCCGGATCCTGCTGCGCAGATATTGAGTTTATGTAAAAGAAAAAACTTATAAAAATTATTATGTTTTTCATTGAATTTTATATTAATAAGGTAAAGGAATTATCGATTTAAATAAAGACGGCCTTGTTTAGGAGGTCTGTTGTCTTTATTAAAATTGATAATATAAAAATAGACTCCGTTTGGCGCCATTCCGCTGCCAATTCCTTCCCTCTCATAATTTAAACCATCCCAGCCTGGCTTACCGTTATAGCCTTTATACATTCCGTTTCCATATCTGTTAAAAATTTCCAGGGTATAATTTGGATATAAAAATTCGATATTTGGAATCACATAAGTGTCGTTTACGCCATCTCCGTTTGGCGAAAATCCATCGGGAATAAAAAAGTCGTTGGGTACATCATCGCAATCTGTAAGCGTTACAGTAACTTCAAGACGATCATTAGAAAAACAATTTGTTGTGGTGGAGAAGTCGTAACCAAAATATGTTCCCTGCTCGATTAAAGCGGTTGTTGGTGGTAATACATTTCCATTGGGATCATACCAAACTATTGACGAAGTCACATTTGTATTATTGGATAAATCAGCAATAGTTGGATTATTTAATCCACAAAAATTTTGCCCACCTGTATTTAACACAGGCGCTGGTATATCTTTTATAGTAACCGAAATCATTGTTGGATCTGATGTACAACCAGCTGTAGTTACTGTTACCCAATAATTTTCTGACTTTAAAACATAATCAGTCGCAAGAGCTGTTGTTAATGTTGCAGCATTATACCATTTATACTGTGTGCCGTTTGGTTGTAAATTTGCAACTGTTGCATCATCAATTTTACAAAATTCCTGATTAACAGCGATTGGAGCTACGGGGATTGGGTTTATTGAAAAAGGATCTCTAACTCCTGTAACCGCAACATCACAAGTGGTCGTATTATTTCTCAAATTTGTAATGGTTGCTGTTGTTGAACCGGTGTTTACAAGCAAACCTGCAGGAATCACAAAAGTCGCGTTTCCATTTGCTGGATTTAGTACAATAGTTTGTTGTGTTGAAGCATTTACTCCTGAAAGTACATAAGACAATGTTACATCCGTAAGATTTCCTATTCCTGAAACTGAAGCCAAAACCGGTTCTCCAAAACAAACATCAGCAATTTGTATCCTTAAATTTGTAATAATCGGTAACGGATTTATAATAATATCTCCTTTAATATTTGCCATGTTTGCACATTGTGAAATTACGTGCGTAATATTGGTAATAGTAATGGTACCGTTTCCACTTCTGGAATTAAAAATAGCAGGAACATCAAACCTGGCTGTTCCGCCTGTAAAGGTAACTCTGATGCTTTGGGAGTTCGCATTATTTGCACCCGAAATATTGTAACGAAGATCATAAAGGCCATCAATAAGTAACGCATCTGAAATTACTACGGATGCATCACTATTTTGGCAGGTTCTTATTTCGGGAATTTTTGCTCCGGTTAGATCCGGAATTGGATAGACGTGCAAAACATCTGATAAATTATCCGTGACATTGTTACAGGCTCTTAAACTATCCTCTCCGTATATATCAACAATAGTGACAATGAAATCCCCAACTTGCTTAAAATAATCTGATTTGATTGGAAAAAGAAGAACTCCGTTGGTAAAATTAGCTGTAATGGTTTCTGTACCACCGTTTGGTCCGGAAACATTAAATATAACTTTATAAGTTGCGTTTGGTATAGCAGCTGGTCCTTTTGTCACTCTTGCAAAATAGTTTGCTGTTGCAATTTCTGTTTCGCAGATATCAGAACTTACAACTAGTGTTGCACCTGTAAAATCTAATTTCTTTTCAATTTTAATCACTATTCTTTCCATGTCTGCAGGACAAACTCCATCAGGAGATGGAACACTGTAGTTGAAATAATAATAACCTTCGCCAAATCGATTGTAAATATTTTCAATGTTAATAGTACGATCTCCTACAAAACTTAATTCTCCGGTAGGACGAAGATTAACGTCTCTCCATGTACCATTATTATCGGCATCGGTAAGCATCGTAAACAAATCAAAATTGGTGTAATTTGATACTTCATCACTGCAAACCTTTAAGGGATCTTTGGCCGTTCCTGCTTCTGGTTTTCTAACTACTTTTAAATATATAGTGGCAGGTGGTGGAGCCGCACATGTGCCTATAGGCTCCATAGTATAGGTAAAAGAAAAATTTCCGGATAACTTCGTTACATTAACATTAGAGTCAGGCAAATCAGTATTTGTATTATTATTGTGCCATCTTCCATTCAACAGCGGACTAAGAAATCTGGTACCATCAAAAGCCTGAAAAAGGTTATAAGTACCAGCTGAAGAACAAATTGTTGCCTCTGAAGGACTTCCGGTGTATCCGCCAATAGTAACATAAACAGTCGCCGAATTATCTGTACATCCTGCTATACCATCTACTGTATAGGTAAAACTAAATACACCACTAAATGTAATAGCATGTACATTTAAAAATCCTGTTGCAGGATTTAATCCTCCGATTTCAAAATCATCTGACCATGTACCACCAGGAGTCGCTGATGGCCCTAATAATGAATATAGATTTATCGCTGAATTTGCAGCATTCTCATAATCGCAAACAGTTAATGATGCATCATCTCCTGCACACTGAGCGTAAGTGGATGTGGGTAAGAACGATAAAAAAACAAAAAACAAGACAACTTGTAAGAAATTTGCGTATTTTTTGACCATAAATTATATTTTTGATAAACATAATAAAAATATTACGTGAATTAATCAAAAAACTTAATTTTCTTATTAATATTAATTAAAAAATAGGAACATAGTCAAAAACTACCTCCGAACTTTAATCTATAAAATTATTTCAATTCATCTTCAAGTTTAAATCTGAATTTTAAAATCAGACTGTTTCGCTCTACTTCGATATTAACCCAAATATCTTCTTCAGATTTTAAAAGATTATTAATTTGCTGAAGCGAATATTTATAAGGTAATATTTTATTAATACTCACAATGATATCTCCCCTTTGAAGTCCGCATTTATCGGCAGCAGAATGTTTACGGATATTTACGATTTCATAAACAGGTTTTAATAAAAATTTATATCTGAAATTATCACTGTTTTTTTCTCTGGCTTCCAGCTCACTTACAGATCCCGCAACCTGAACGGTTTGTAAATGAACCGTTTCCTGAACCCATTGCAGACCATTGTGCTGAATTGTGATTCCGCTTTTGTTATAAGTAAAGGGATCATTAAACCGGGAGTTTTTTTTAAGGTATAATTTTCGGTCTGCATAATCTAAAACTAAGGTAAATCGTTTCAAAATTTCGCCACCGATAGAACCAATACGATCGGGAACCATTTTTACATTTCGAATAGAAGTCGAATCCGGAAAAGAAACAATAGGATTTTTAAACTCAAAATCGGCAATCGAAAATTTATCAATCTTAGCCCGATGTCCTTCAATATCGCCGCTAAATCCTTTTCCTAAAAAATCAGGAAAATTCTTTTGGGGGAGTTTTACCTTATTGTTTTCAAAAATCCAAAACGCATCGCTATTACCAATGTCAATTAATAATTTGGCGGGAATTTCAATACCATTTGTAACTGCTGTAGTATATATGTAAGGTTTTGACCTTTCGATCGTAATTGGAACTGATTTAAACTTTTTATCCAATTTTTGTCTCGTTTCCTCATTATTACGATGAATTACAATCCTTTTTTTATGGTAATTAATTTCGACTAAATTATTTTTAAAAAATTTATGCCCAATGATCCCGTTTACCGGAATCCCGATATGTGACGACAAATTAAAACTCTGATCTAAAATAATAAACACCAACTGATTGGTCGATTTTAAACCATGCGTTTCTAAAATATTATTGGTTGATTTTAAACCTTCAATTTCTTCTTCACTTCCTAATCCTCTCAGTTTTATTTTTTCGACATTATTAAAGCTAACTTCCTGCCTTTCTTCCATACTAAACAAAATCGTTTCTTCGACACCGGAATCGAGCAAAAAATTCAATTCAATGCCATTTACTTTTATGGGAATAAAAACAAGATTATTAATCAATTTAAAAGGAATAAAGACCTTTTTATGGTTGTTTTCGATCAAAAAATCAGATTGTGCTTTTAGCGAAAAAACTGTCAAAAGCACAAAAAACAACATAATATATTTTTTCATTGACAATATTTTAATATAAAATTAATAAAAATATCGATAATTGTTACATTTCTTTAAGTAGTATTATTGTTGGCGTTAAATTGAAAAAAAAAATGCAAATTTGCACTTCAATAATAGAACACATGCCAACAATTTCAAGCAAAGGCAGAAACATGCCCGAATCACCGATACGTAAACTTGCACCTTACGCAGATCTTGCGAAACAAAAAGGAAAAAAAGTGTATCATTTAAACATTGGTCAACCGGATATCAAGACACCCGAAGTGGCCATCGAGGCGGTAAAAAATATTGATTTAACTCTTATAGAATACAGTCCGTCAGCTGGATATGAAAGTTATAGAAAAAAATTAGCGAAATTTTACCAACGCCAAAATGTAAATGTAAACTCAGAAGATATCATTGTTACTACTGGTGGTTCTGAAGCCTTATTATTTGCATTGGCCACGATTACAGACCCTGGGGATGAAATTATTATACCCGAACCTTTTTATGCTAATTACCACGCATTTGCATCATCAACAAGTGCAACTGTAATTCCTGTTATCTCAACAATTGAGAGCGGATTTGCTTTGCCGAGTATTGAAGATGTCGAAAAATTGATTACTCTAAGAACAAAAGCCATTTTAATTTGTAATCCGGGAAATCCAACCGGTTATTTATATTCTGAAGCTGAAATTAAACAATTAGCGAGTTTAATTAAAAAACACGATTTGTATTTAATTGCAGATGAGGTTTATCGCGAATTTTTATACGATGGCGACGACGAGCATTTTTCTGTAATGAATCTTGATGATGTGCAGCAAAACGTAATTATGGTCGATTCAGTTTCAAAACGTTACAGTATGTGTGGCGCGAGAATTGGATGTCTGGTTACAAAAAACAAAGAGGTTCTGTCAACAGTAATGAAATTTGCCCAGGCGCGTTTGAGTCCGCCAACAATTGAACAAATTGCTTGTGAAGCTGCTATAGATACTCCTCAAAGTTATTTTGATGAGGTAATTTCTGAATACAAAAGCCGTCGTGATACTTTAATTATCGAATTAAATAAAATTGAAGGTGTAATTGTAACCAAACCAAAAGGCGCTTTTTATTGCATTGCACAATTGCCAATCGAAAACTCTGAAGATTTCGCACAATGGCTTTTAGAAAGTTACGACCTTAATGGAGAAACCGTAATGGTTGCTCCTGCTGCCGGATTTTATTCGACTCCGGGAATGGGATTGAATCAGGTAAGGATTGCCTACGTACTAAATAAAAAAGATTTAATTAGCGCTGTAAACGTTTTAAAAGAAGCACTTTTAGTTTACAACGGCAGAAAATAACAACTAAACAAAACTACAACCATTAAAAGACAATAACTTAATCGTTATTGTCTTTTGTATTTTAAAATGGTTTTGAATTGAATTTAAATTATATCCAAAAAGGAACGATTAAATAGTAAAAACCATAGAAAAGGTTTCCTTTTTATTAATTATCTTTACCGCCTTAAAAAGATATACCCATACTAATTGTAGTTTTTAATGATAAATAACGAAGATTTTTTAGACGAAATAGGAGACAATCATTTTAGCAGTAGCGCACAAAACCCTGTAAGACAGGATGCTTTTGATTTATCTGATGATGAAAAAATAGAAAGAATAAAAAAAGATGTTGAAAATATTCTGCAGACTTTAGGAATGGATTTAACGGATGACAGCATAAAAGGTACTCCAAACCGAGTGGCGAAAATGTTTGTAAAGGAGATTTTTGGTGGTTTAAATCCTTCAAAACAACCGAAAGCTTCTACTTTTGACAATAATTACAAATACGGCGAAATGCTAGTAGAAAAAAACATTACTGTTTATTCTACCTGCGAACACCATTTATTGCCAATTATTGGCCGAGCTCACGTTGCTTACATTTCAAGTGGAAGAGTGATCGGTTTATCTAAAATGAACCGAATTGTAGAGTATTACGCAAAAAGACCTCAGGTTCAGGAGCGTTTAACCATGCAAATTGTTCAGGAATTACAAAAAGCTTTAGGAACCGAAGATGTTGCCTGCGTTATTGATGCTAAACACCTTTGCGTAAATTCAAGAGGAATTAAAGACATCGAGAGCAGCACCGTAACATCTGAGTTTGGTGGAAAATTCAAAGATCCTCAGACGAAAAGAGAGTTTTTGGATTACATCAAGCTTGAAACGCAGTTCTAGATTTTTTCTTATTTAGAAAAAAAATGCACCAATTAAAAAGTTAACATTTAAAGCAATTATGCCACTATATAGCAGTCAACCCTTAAAAATATACAATTCATTATCAGGTGAAAAAGAAAATTTCAAACCAATCCATGAAGGAAATGTTGGAATGTATGTTTGCGGACCTACAGTTTATAGCAATGTACACTTAGGAAATGTTAGAACTTTTATGTCGTTTGACGTTATATTCCGATATTTTTTACATCTTGATTATAAGGTTCGTTATGTGCGTAATATTACAGATGTTGGTCATATTGTAGATGATGTGGATGAAGGTGAAGATAAGATTGCAAAGAAGGCACGTTTAGAGCAACTTGAACCCATGGAAGTGGTGCAGCGGTACACGGTAGATTTTCATGATATTTTAAAATCATTTAATTTTTTACCGCCAAGCATTGAGCCAACAGCTACCGGACATATTATTGAACAAATCGAAATTATTAAAAAAATTATCGATACCGGAATTGGTTATGAAGCTCATGGATCTGTTTATTTTGATGTTGTAAAATATAACGAAACCAACAATTACGGCGTTTTAAGCGGTAGAAATATTGAAGATATGCTAGCCAATACCCGTGATCTTGATGGCCAGTCTGACAAAAGAAATCCACAGGATTTTGCACTTTGGAAAAAAGCAGAACCAGAACATATTATGAGATGGCCTTCACCATGGAGTGATGGTTTTCCCGGATGGCATCTTGAATGTACTGCAATGAGTACAAAATACCTGGGAAATCACTTTGATATTCATGGTGGCGGAATGGATTTAAAATTCCCGCACCACGAATGTGAAATTGCACAAAATGAAGCTTGTACAGGTCAATCGCCGGTAAATTACTGGATGCATGCCAATATGCTTACTTTAAACGGTAAAAAAATGGCCAAATCAACCGGAAATAATATTTTACCGGGAGAGATTTTAAGTGGAGACAATAATATTCTAAGCAAAGCTTTTTCAGCCTCTGTAACACGTTTTTTTATGTTACAGGCACATTACAGAAGTATTTTAGATTTTTCTGATGATGCAATTGTAGCGGCAGAAAAAGGATATAAAAGATTAATGGAAGCCGTTGATTCTTTGTCTGATATTAATACAAGTGCTGCAAGTTCTATTGATATTGCAGCATGGAAGCAAATGTGCTACGATGCCATGAACGACGATTTTAATACACCAATTTTAATTGCTCAATTATTTGAGGCCGTTCGTTATGTAAATTTACTGAAAGAAGGAAAAGAAACAATTTCGGCAGAAGATTTAAAAATATTTACAGCAGCAATTAATGCTTTTGTATTTGATGTTTTAGGCTTAAGTGATGAGAAAGCAACAGATAGCAACAACGATAAGCTAGAAGGAGTTGTAAACATGCTTATCGGAATGAGAAATCAGGCAAGAGCCGATAAAAACTTTGCGCTTTCAGATCAAATTCGTGATCAGTTGATCGCCTTAGGAATTCAATTAAAAGACGGAAAAGAAGGAACAAGTTTTTCTATATAAACTTAATTTCTAATAAATCATGAAAGTTATAACTCCATTTGTTTTATTAGTCCGATTTTACCAGACTGCAATTTCGCCCTTTACGCCGTCGAGCTGTAGATTTGAGCCCACTTGTTCGAGCTACATGATTCAGGCGTTGCAAAGCCACGGTTTATTTTACGGTGGATATCTTGGAGTAAAACGAATTTTAAGTTGTAATCCGTGGGGAAGAACCGGCTATGATCCCGTTCCCGAAAAAAAATGTTCGCATAAACATTAACTTTAAATAAAGATTTACTCTTTTTTAAATATTTATTTTTACCATACACAAAACAATATAAATATATGACACACCCTTTAAATATCATTTGGAATCCTTCAGAAGGAATCGATTTAGGATTTTTTATGATTCGCTACTACAGTTTAATGTTCGTAATCGCCTTTGGATTAGGATGGTTTATAATGAAGAAAATTTTCGAACGCGAAAATGAACCGTTAGACAAATTAGACTCTCTTTTTGTATGGACTGTCTTAGCAACTTTAATTGGCGCTCGTTTGGGTCATGTTTTGTTTTATGATTGGGAATATTTCAGAAATCATTTACTCGAAATCTTCCTGCCGTTTAAATTCGAACCAAAATTCGAATTCACTGGCTTTCAAGGATTAGCAAGTCACGGTGCTGCAATTGCAATTATTATTGCGATGTATTTTTACAGCAAAATGATTTTAAAACGTTCTTTATTATGGATTTTAGATCGCGTTGTAATACCAGTTGCAAGCGGTGCAATATTTGTTCGTTTAGGAAACTTTTTTAATTCAGAAATTATTGGTCACGAAACTACATCTGCTTTTGGAATTCGTTTTTTACACGACCAGTTCAGCAAAGGTGAAGCTGTAAATGCTACTCAAATTGCAAACCCACAAGATGCCTATACAGCCATTGCAACAGATCCTAAATTTGCTGATTTATTAGCACAGGTTCCTGCAAAACATCCAACACAATTGTACGAAGGATTTTGCTATATTTTTGTATTCGCAATTTTGTACTTTCTTTACTGGAAAACCAACGCGAGATTACGATCAGGATATTTATTTGGATTGTTTCTAGTGCTTTTATTCCTTGTACGTTTTATCGTTGAGTTCGTAAAAGAAAGTCAGGGTGGTTTTGAAAGCGAATTAGGTCTATTTTCGACCGGACAATGGTTAAGTATACCTTTTATAATCATCGGTCTTTTCTTTATCATCAGAGCCAAAAGAAATCCTTTAGCCACTTCTTAAAAATTTACTTTAAAAAATATAAAATGCCCGACAATTGATTGTCGGGCATTTTTTTAAAATAAATACGAAATACCAAGTTCTATATTCTTAGTGTTGTAACCTGCGTTTTCAGAACCCAAACCGGCATTAGAAACATGCCTCACACTTGGCCGTAAATCAAATTGCAGGCTTTTTATTTTTATCGAAAAACCAACAGCCACTACATCAGCAAAAGCAAAACCATTAGACATGCGTTCTGTTTCTGTATCCGTAATCATCGGACCAATACTTCCCAAAATATAAAGTGAGCATCTTTTTCCAATTGATTTCCGAAATAGAAAACCAATATTTAAAACATATTCGTGAACATCTTTTAATTGCACATACCTTTCCCTTTTTTCAAGATAATCCGGTTCTTCCGGTTTAACAAAATAGAAATTCAACAACTGATTTTTCCAAAATTCACTTCTGGCTGCACTAAAATTTCATATTTGAAATGTTCTGTTTCTTTCCATTTATAATACAATTGCAACTTATAAAAATGATTTTTAAAAGTGTAATCTTTATTATTGAATTCACTTCCAAACCCATAATTAAAACCAACGGCGAACTTTGATCGTTCATCTTGTACTGACATTTTTATTACAATAGAAAACAACAAAATTAATAGTACTTCTTTGACCATATGTAAGTTTTAAAAACATTTAAATATTGACTAGTCCTAAATAAACGATACAGATTATTAGACAAATATATTTAATTAAACACCTGTGATATTTTTATTTCAGGTGTTTTTCTTTTATAGGTTCTCATCTCTATTTTGTTTTGTTGATGCAT
>Ga0247806_10000274_pt1 | contig 35716 bp, 33 predicted proteins | sample UWRJL059202B1_FD_179935 | JGI IMG/M metagenome (GOLD analysis project Ga0247806, IMG submission 179935) | Plant litter microbial communities from Arlington Agricultural Research Station in Wisconsin, United States - UWRJ-L059-202B-1 | ecosystem: Environmental > Terrestrial > Plant litter >... | reverse complement strand
CAATTTTTAGCAATAGCTTCATCAATTACGTCTTCAAGAGCATCGTGACAAACTAAAACTCCGGTGCTTTCAGTTTCAGAATTTCCCACTAAAAGGCCAACATTATCAAAATCTTCGGCATAAGCCAAAGGAGCCATTTCTTCAAGAACCCCTACTATTTCTTTGATTTTCATTTGAATTTTTGTTTCAGGTTTCAGGTTTTAAATTGTACCGTGAAACTTTAAAGTTGAAACAAATTAACGAAAAAAAAATGTATTTTTTTAGTGTAAAGAAGTAACTGTCTCATTTGAATTATTTAAACTAATGATTTGTATTTTGTATATTTGTAATTCTAAATTATAAGTCATAACCACAATAAAAATTAACGAACAAACGAAGACAGGACAAAAAATCCATACGAAGGATTTGGTAGTCCTGAACAATTGAAATATGAATATTCTGGATTATGGTCAAGACGCATTAATCAAAAACACAGATTAATTACAGGATAGAAAAAAATATTGTAACCGTTTTTGTAATCTCTGCAATCGGACATTATTCTGATAAATAACTTTATGAAATTACTTCGAATATTACTTTTTCCCTTCTCCGTCTTGTACGGATTTATTACTTCTGCAAGAAATTTTCTTTTTGATAAAGGAATTCTGAAATCGACTTCATTTGATATTCCGGTTATTGCTGTTGGAAATCTAAGCGTTGGAGGAACCGGGAAAACACCTCAAATTGAATATTTAATTCGTTTATTATCTGATAAATATAAAGTAGCAACTTTAAGCCGCGGTTACAAACGCAAATCTGAAGGTTTTGTCTTGGCTGATGCTGGTTCAAATGCTGAAATCTTGGGTGACGAACCTTTTCAGTTTTATCAAAAATTCCCGAATATTCAGGTTGCAGTTGATGCCAAAAGAACAAACGGAATTACACAATTGCTTTCTCAAAGCGAAAAACCTCAAATAATTTTACTCGATGACGCTTATCAACACCGAAAAGTAAAAGCGGGTTTTTATATTTTGCTTACATCTTATGGCGATTTATATGCAGATGATTTTATGCTTCCAACAGGAAACTTACGTGAGAGCAGGAGCGGGGCAAATCGCGCTAAAATTATAATTGTAACAAAATGCCCGAAAAATTTATCTGACGAAAAACAAAATGAAATTCGGAACAAACTAAAATTGGGTAGTTCTCAACAATTATATTTTACTTTTATAAATTATGACGGGACTGTTTATGGTAAAAATGAAAAAATTGCAGTTAGTGAAATCAAATCAGAAGCAAAATTACTTTTGGCGGGAATTGCAAAGCCAACTCCGTTTTTTGAATATCTGAAAAATGAAAATGACGAATGTCTGACTTTTCCGGATCACCATCATTTTTCTGAAAAAGATTTGGAAATGATTCAGAATAAAGCGCAAAACAAAAAGATTATCACTACAGAGAAAGATTATGTTCGCTTAAAAAATTCTAAACTGATTTCGCAATTGTATTATCTTCCCATTAAAAGTACATTCATCAATAATCAGCAAAACTTTGACTCTGCAATTCTCGGGTATTTAAAAAAAGATTAAAAAGGCAATTTAAACAAAGAACTTCGCAATTGTACTGTAGAAATGGTCTGGAGAAAAAGGTTTTGTAATTACGTCATTCATACCAAAAGCTAAAAGCATGTCTCTGTTTTCGTCAAGCGAAATGGCTGTTAAGGCAATGATGGGTGTTGTTTTATCAAATTCTCTAATTTGTTGGGTAGCAGTTGTTCCGTTGATTCCAGGTAAATGAACATCCATCAAAATCATATCAAAATGTTTTGTTTTTAACAGCTCGACAGCATCTTCGCCATTATCTATAATCTCGCAGAAAATGGCTTTGTTTTCGAGCATTTTTCGCGTAATCATCTGATTGATTTTGTTGTCTTCAATTAGCAGAATTGATTTGTATTTTAGTTGCGTGTCCGAATATAATTTTGCCTCTTCTACTTTTTGCAATGGTTCATTATTGATCTTAAAATCTAATTTAAATGTAAAAGTAGAACCTTTGCCAACTTCACTTTTTAATTTTATTTCGCCACCCAAAAGCTCAATTAATTTTTTTACAATTGTCAATCCCAAACCAGTTCCTCCATATTTTCTGTTGACTTCTACAGATCCTTGCGAGAAACTTTCAAAAACGCTTTGCAGTTTATCTTCGGGAATACCAATTCCGGTATCGATAATTTCAAAATAAACCGTTGCGGTTTCTTCGGTTTTAGTAAACAATTTCGCAATTAAACTTACATGTCCGTTTTGTGTGAATTTTAAAGCGTTGTTGATTAGATTCAGTATAATTTGGGATATTTTTGTGGGATCACCAAGTAACTGATCAGGAATCTTCTTGTCAATTTCAAGATTAAAATAATTTTTATTTGCCGTTGCTAATTCTTTTAATGAACCCTGAATGTTAACTAATAATTCTTTTAAATTAAAACTAATATTCCCGATCTCTACTTTCGCAGAATCTATTTTATTGATTTCCAGAATTTCATTAATAAAAGTAGTAAGATAATTTCCGGAGAATTTTAAAGATTCCAGATATTTTAACTGATTTTTTTTAGGATGATCTTCAAGTAATAAATGTGTAATTCCGTTAATGGCATTTAGCGGTGTACGAAGTTCGTGACTTACGGTTGACAAAAATTCTGATCTGGCTTTTGATGCTTTTTCTGCTTTGTTTTTGGCCAGGATAAGTTCTTTGTTTTTTTCTCTTAAAAGTAAATTATTCTGATTTCGTATAATGTTGTTTTTATATAAAGCCAAACTAAGTAGTGATAAAATAGAAATTAAAGCAATTGCCAAAATGCTGACAAGTTTAGAGTACCGATACGTTTTTAACTGAATTTTTTCTTCGCTTTCCTTTTTTAAAGTATTGTTTAAAGATTGATTTTTTTTGAATTTTTCAAATTCATTAAAATCAATTTTCGCATTTTTCATTTTTAAAATGTAATTCTCAATTTGATAATGTTGGTTGAGATAGGAAAAAGCGAGATCAAAGTTTTTGTTTTCTTTATAATATAGGCTTATCGCCTTAATAATTTTAGATTTTTGAATTAAATCTGTGCTTTTTGAATTAATTTCCAAAGCTTTATTGAAGTAAATAATTGCAGAATCGTTTTGTTTTAGCTGGCCTTCAATTAAACCAAGTTGGTAGTAAGAATCGACTTTAGTTTTTAAAAGAGCGGGATTGTCTGGTTTTTTGATAATTATCTTAAAAGTTTTTACAGCCGATTTTAAATCATTACTGGTTTTCAAAGCAATCGCTTTTTGATAGTTTAAAACTTCGGCACTATCTGTAATTTTTAATTTTTTAAGTAATGTCTGAGCTTTGTTATAATAAATATCAGCTGTTTGATGATTGCCCTTTATGGTGTTTGTAATGCCGATATAATGTAGTGCTAAAACCTTTGTATAAGTGGGTTTAATATTTTCAAACAGAGAAACACTTTTATGGAAGTTTTGTAATGCTTCCTTATATTTCTGTTGGTTATAATAAATTTTACCAAGCTTGTACGTTTGGTTGGCTAAGCCTTCAGATTTTTGGTTTGTGCTGCAAAAGTCAATTGATTTTTTAGTGTAGAAAATAGCCTGATCGTATTTTTTATTCTGAAGATTGTAATTGGCTAATTTGTTGTAATAGAAAATACTATCTATATTCTGGTTAGTTTGAGAATACAGAAATGAATTTAAAAAACTAATAAGAATTATAAGGTAGTATTTCATGTATTGCAGCGCTTTTACAATGAATTTATGTTTTCCTCATCAGTAAAATCAAATCAATTAATCGTGATGAGTAGCCAATTTCGTTATCGTACCAACCCACAACTTTAACCATTTTGTCGATAACAGAGGTAAGCTGTGCATCAAATAAGCACGAATTTGTATTGCCAATAATATCAACCGAAACGATTGGATCTTCTGTATAATCTAGTATTCCTTTTAAATTTGTATTTGAGGCTTTTTCGAATGCCTGATTGATCTCTTCAATAGTTACGGCGCGTTTTACATTAAATGTAATATCGGTTAATGAACCATCCGGCACTGGTACACGAATTCCGCAGCCACCTATTTTTTCATGCAATTTAGGAAAAATTTTCGTCAATGCCTTAGCCGCACCCGTAGTGGTTGGAACAATGGACTGACTTGCGCCTCTCGCTCTGCGTAAATCCTTATGTGGCTGGTCGTGAAGACTTTGATCTGTTGTGTATGAATGTATCGTTGTAATATAGGCCTGCTCAATTCCGCATAGTTCATCGATGATTTTTATCATCGGAGCCGCATTGTTTGTTGTACAGCTTGCATTCGAAACTATAAGTTCACTTCCGTCTAAAATATGATCATTTACGCCTAAAACTACAGTTTTTATAGTGTCAACTTCTGATGGAGCCGAGAGAATTACTCTTTTTGCTCCGGCAATGATATGTGCATTTAATTCTTCGTGCGTTTTATATAGTCCCGTTGATTCAACTACAAAATCAATATTATGATTTGTCCACTTTAAATTTGAAATGCTTTTTTCATGAAAAAATAAAAAATGTCTTCCATCAACAATAATGCTTTCTTCGTCATGACTTACCTTAAATGGCAAAACACCATGAATACTGTCGTATTTAATTAAATGCGACATGGTTAAATTATCAGCAATATCATTGATCGCAACAACTTCAATTTCAGGATGGTTTAAAAGAAGACGAAATAAGTTTCTGCCAATTCTTCCAAAACCATTAATAGCAACTCTAGTTTTCAAGATTTATGTTTATTTGTTTAACAGTTCAACTGTTTACTCGTTCATCACCTTGGCGATTAACGAATAAACAATTAAACAAATAACCTTTTTTTATAAAATGTGTTTTTGTGCTTTGTAAGATGAACGAACTAATGGTCCGCTTTCGACGTGGCGAAAACCTAATTCCAAACCAAATTTTTCATATTTGGCAAATTGATCCGGAGTAATAAATTCCTTTACAGGTAAATGTTTTTTACTTGGCTGAAGATATTGACCAATAGTAACAACGTCTACATTTGCATTACGTAAGTCTGTCATGGTTTGAAAAACTTCTTCTTCAGTTTCACCAAGGCCTAACATAATACCCGATTTTGTTCTGTTGATTCCTTTTTCTTTTAGGTAACGCAAAACTTCAAGACTACGATCGTATTTTGCCTGAATACGTACTTCACGTGTTAAACGACGAACGGTCTCAACATTGTGAGATACCACTTCAGGATTTGCTTCTACAATTCTGTCAATATTTCTCTCTATTCCCTGAAAATCCGGAATTAAAGTTTCAAGCGTAGTATTTGGGTTCATTCTGCGAATCGCTTTCACAGTTTCAATCCATATAATAGAACCGCCATCTTTTAAATCATCTCGGTCAACACTTGTAATTACAGCGTGTTTAATGTTCATGATTTTTATAGAGCGAGCGACTTTTTCTGGTTCGTCCCAATCTACCGTTTCAGGTCTTCCGGTTTTTACACCACAAAAACCGCAGGAACGTGTACAAACGTTTCCTAAAATCATAAATGTTGCTGTTCCTTCTCCCCAGCATTCTCCCATATTTGGGCAGCTTCCTGATGTACAAATAGTATTTAAGCTGTATTTATCAACTAAACCTCGAAGCTCAGTGTATTTTTGCCCAATTGGAAGTTTTACCTTCAACCATTTAGGTTTTGCAACTGGTATATTTTCAATGACTGTTTCCATATATCAAAATTCAAAGCACAAAGATAAGCAATGTAGTTTATTTGGAGATTTGTTTAGAGTTTATTTTAAAATGTGATTTTAAGAGATTCGCTCTACTAATTGTTTTGTTAAGATGTTAAAAAGTTATGTTTAGAAATGCTGAAATCTTGGAAAGTTTTATTATTTGATTCTTTTATTCTGAAATGATGACAATTGTAACAGCTCTTTGATTTTTACTCATTTAAAATTTATACCTTTAATTGTTAAAAAATAACTCCTAAGGGAGTAAAATGATATTTTCTTAATAGTACATTTGGTATTAAATTGTAATTATAAAAAAGATGAAAAAGAATTTAATTGTAGTAAGCGTTTTATTTGCCGCTTTAGGATTTACTAAAATGAATGCGCAAATTAATTTTGGTGAAAAAGCAATCGGCGCTGTGCAAAAAGGAGTTACAGCTTTCACGTTTAGTAATGCTGATGCTGCTGCTTTATCTAAAGCTGCAGTAGATAAAATGGATGCTGAGCATGAAGTGGCCGCTGCAACAGATGGTTACGCTGTAAGATTAAACAGAGTTTTTGGAAAACATACCACTGGAGAAGGCTACACTTTAAACTACAAAGTATACAAACTGAAAGAAGTTAACGCTTTTGCTACTGCAGACGGAAGCGTTCGTGTCTATTCTGGTTTAATGGACATTATGGATGATAATGAATTGCTTGCCGTAATTGGACATGAAATTGGCCACGTTGCTAATAGTGACTCAAGAGATGCAATTAAAGCTGCTTACAAAAAAGAAGCTTTAATGGATGCAGCAGCTTCTCAGTCAACAACAATTGCAAGTGTTACAGACAGTCAGTTAGGAAAAATTGGGAGTGCAATTATAGATAGTAAATTTAGCCGTAAACAAGAAGCTGATGCCGATTTATTTTCATATAATTTCATGAAAAAGAATGGTTATAATGTGAATGCAGAAGAATCTGCTTTTAGGATTTTAGCTAAAATGAGTGAAGGTTCTCAAGCTTCATTTATTGATCAAATGATGAGTTCGCATCCTGACTCACAGCAAAGAGCGGAAGATGCCAAAAAAAGAGCCGAGAAAGATGGTGTATATAAAGCCTATGTACAGCAAAAAATTGTAAATACAGTTCCTGCAAAAGCTACGACTGCCAAAAAAACAACAACTAAGAAAACGACAACTAAAAAGAAATAATATCTTTTGAAGTTATAAACACAAACCCGATAAGTTTCTAACCTATCGGGTTTTTTTTCGGATTAACCTAAAACGTGATGTGCCAGTACTTTTTGTACTTCATAAACATTTACCGATTTAGTAAATTGTTTTACAATGCTCGGCTGCGTTTCGCTTGAAACCCAAATTTTTAATTCAGCTTCAAGATCAAAAGTTCCGGCAGTTTCTACGCTAAAACGGGTAATGCTTTTGTAAGCGATGGATTTGTATTCTGTTTTGCTTCCTGTAATTCCTTGTACGTCAACTAGTATTAATCTTTTATTTGTGAAGATAAAAGTATCGCGGATTAATTTAAAACCCATTTCAACTTGTTCATTATCTAATAAAAGCTGTCCGTATTTTTTAATTAAATCTTCCTGGCTTACTGCGCCGGCATTACCAAGAAGTGCTGAAAATATTCCCATATTATTGATTTTTGTTTTAATGAATTTCTTTTTTGTATTATAAAAGTAATGGATTTTGTTGGTTTTTGCCATTAAGAAATTAAGAAAATATTAAGCAAATATGTGTATTGACTAAAAGCTGTGAAAAGACAAACAGAAAAAAACTTGAAATTAAACTCTGCGTCTTTGCGACTTTGTGATAGATTTTAAAAGAAATGGAAACCTAGATTAATTATGTTTTTAACGGTAAATTGCGTCCACAAAAAAAGCAGAACCTAAATTCTGCTTTTGTTTTTTTATTCTACTTCTGATTTTATTGTAATTGGGAGATTGTATGCAGTTCGAACTGCTTTACCATTTAAAATTCCCGGACTCCATTTTGTTTTTAATGATTTTAGAACTCGAATCGCTTCTTTGCCAACTCCGTAACCAGGATCATTTCTTACCATGATGTCAGTTATTGAACCGTCTTTTTCGATTACAAACGAAACATAAACTTTTAGCGTTCTTTCGGCATCTAATTCTGGTCTTGTAAAATTGTTTCCAACATACGTATAAAACTTAGCCATTCCGCCTGGGAATTCTGGCATTTTGTCTAATACAGCAGTGTTTACAATTGAATTACCTGTATCTGCAGGCTCAGGTGCTGTTCCGCTACTTCCACTTGATGGTAAAACATTTACAGTTGTTCCTGTTCCCGTAGAAGCGTTGTCTGCAACAGGATGATTATCTGTAGCGGGAGCAATAACAGCTGTTGTTGCCTGATCTGTAGGTGCTGCAACGGGATTTACTAATTGTACATCGGTTGACGCTGACGCAGCCTCTTGTACAGGTGGTGCAATAACTTCGTCTTGATGGGGATGTACAATAGTTGGGTCAATTGTTACAATTGTTGGAATTTCAAGAATTGTTGGTCCCTCAACAACAGGTACTGTTCTTAATTTACTAATCAGCATCGATACACTTCCTAACCCTGCTATTAATAACAGTGCCATAAAAAGTGCTGTAATAGTTGTTTTTGGATTCTCCTGGCGTAATTGATACGCTCCGTACTCTTTGTTTTTGTTTTCGAAAACAAGATTGGTCCACTTGGATTCGTAGATACTGAATTTAGACATAGTTAATTGGATTTTAAGGTTAAGTAAACATTAAATCATAAGCCAAATGGATTAGTTTGTAACTAAGAACGGAAAATTAAAGAACTTTTTGTTTGTAAGATTAATAATATTTTAAGAATAAATACGAAGATTGTTTATTCTTTATCTAAAGATAATAAATTATCTATTACGTTCGATGATTTCTGCTAATAATTTTTTAGCTCGAAGTAATTTTACTTTTATATTGCTTAAAGGCTCATTAATTTTGAGTGCAATTTCCTGATAAGTCATTTCCTGAAAGTAACGCAATTGAATTACTTCCTGATAATGTGGCTTCAGTTCTTTAATACATTGTAGTAAACGAGATAGATTTTGCTCCTTAATCAGGGCATCTTCGGCCGATGGAGTAGGGTCGGCTATGTTGTAAGCTTGCTGGTCTTCTGAATCTGTGATTTCAACAAAAAGGCTGGTTTTCTTTTTTCGCAATAAATCGATATAGACATTTTTTGCAATAGCGATTAACCAGGTATTAAATTGAAATTCAGAGTTGTAAGTTCCAATTTTATCAAAGGCTTTAGAGAAAGTTTCGATAGTGATATCTTCTGCAGTAGTTTCGTTTTCAGTGCGTTTTAGCATAAAGCTGTACACTTCATTCCAATAAAAATCTAATAAAAAAGTAAAGGCGATCTGATCGCCTTTTTTTGCTTTTTCTATTTTAGAATTTATTTCCAATGTACAGGTTTTGAAAAGATATTAGTTATAAAGATATTAATTTGTGTGAATATAAGCATGATTTCCACAACAGGAAACCAAATCTTAATGTCATTTTCTTTAAATTTTCCGGCAGAGAATCCCATTACGATCCACGCAATTGTATAGCGTGTAGCTAATAAGGCTAGTACGGCAATCCATTGAAATTGAAAAGACAGTAATAATATAACTGATAAAAAGAAAAATAATTGTGAACTGTAAAAAAGTCCCAATTGCATTTTATCAAAAAATTTATAATAATTTGCCGTGGCCACATGTCTTCTTTTTTGAACAAACCAGGCTTTGTACGATTCTTTTGGTTTAGAATATGTAAAACCTTGCGGACTGTAAGATATAGTAGTGTTTTCTTTTGTTGAGGCCTGATTTATAAATAAATCATCATCACCAGAACGAACCTGAATATGCTCGATGAAACCGTTTACGTTAAAGAACTCTTCTTTTTTGTATGCTAAGTTTCTTCCCACTCCCATATACGGTAATCCTGCTTTTGCCCAAGAAAAATACTGCACGGCAGTAAGTACGGTTTCAAAACGAATTACTTTATTTATAATTGAATTTTCTACTTTCTCGTAACCTCCATATCCAAGAACGATTGTCTTTTCAGTTGAAAACTGCGAAGTCATTGCTGTAATCCAGTCTTTTGAAGTTGGATAACAATCAGCATCGGTAAATAATAAGTAATCTTTTTTAGCAGCTTTTATTCCCAAGGTTAAAGCGTATTTTTTATTACCCCAAAATGCTTCGTTATTTTGAACTTTAACCAAACGGATGTTAGGATATGTTCTTTCATATTCTTCAAAAACTTCCAGCGTTTCGTCGCTTGATGCATCGTCTATCAAAACAATTTCAAAATCAGGATAATCTTGTTCCGCTAATAACGGAATATACTTTTTGACATTATTTTCTTCGTTTTTAGCACACACAATTACAGAGACCGGAATATTATTCGGTGTAAAAGTTTGTGGTTTGGCAAATGCAAATTTTCCAAAAATTCCAAGATAATAAAAAAGTTGTACAACAACGATAGCAATAAAAAAGTAAAATATATATATAAGCATCTGATTTTAATGTCGGTTAATTTCTGAGTCTTGCGAGTGCAAATGTACTTATGAATTCCTAATTTTCAATGGTTAAAACCAATTTACTTTCGGCATTTTGACATTTCTTTTGCAAGAGCAATAGATTGAGGGTTTTCGGTTTTTTCTAATTCTGAAATTATATTTTGATAATTGTGATCGTCACGGTTTTGAGACAGTTTTTTCGTGGCCTGAATTTCATCAATTTCGATTTCAAAACCAAAAATTCCCCTGGCTTCGCGCATTGTTTTTTCTGATAGCTCTTCAACGCGAACAGGATTTGCAGAAGTAGCTTCGTATTTATCTACTAATTTTGTGAGTTGTTCAACGCCGGTTTCGTAATTGACAATTTTAATACGGCCGTAAACATGCACGGCTATGTAATTCCACGTTGGCACATTTTCGTGATCGTACCAGGAAGAAGAAATATAACTGTGCGGACCCGTAAACACGGCCAAAACCTGATCGTTTTCGGTAAAGCCTTCTGCCTGCGGATTCAGTTTCGAAATATGTCCCTGCAGAATTTCTTTTCCTTCACTGTTTACTTCAAGTTCAATCGGAATATGGGTAGCACATAATTTACCGTTTGTTTGATTGATAAGAATTCCAAAACTGTTTTCTTTCAAAAAAGTTCTGACCGATTCCGGATCCTGGTCTTTATATACGTCTGGTGTATACATTTAATGAGTTTTATTTCAAAGATTTACCAAAACAAATAGCTTCCGGTCTATCCTTATATTTTCCATAATTCGGAATTACTCTGTAATTTTGTTTTTCATAAAACTGAGTCGCTTCCGTATTTTTCACTCTTGTTTCTAAAATCAATTCCTCATAACCACTTTTTGAAGCTATATCTTCTAAAAAAGCTAATAGTGTTTTTCCAATTTTCTTTCGGGGATATTTAGAATACATTCTTTTTACTTCTCCTACAGTTTTAGAAATTGGTCTAATAGCTCCGCAACCTACAATCTCATTATCAATTTCGGCTACAACAAAAACATATTTGGGATTCTCCTGTTGCCAGTCTGTGAAAGAATTTTTTCCGTCGCTTCCAAAACGAAGATAGAGATTTGCAGACAATTCGTCTATAATTGCTGCAACTTTTTCATCTGGATTTGTTATTTTTATGGAAAGGTTTTCGGTCATTTTGTTTTTTAAATCACATTCACTTCAGCCTCAATATGAATTCCAAAAATCTCAAAAACCGTTTTTTGCACATCTTTCGAAACCGCTAAAATTTCCTGCCCCGTTGCATTTCCATAATTTACCAAAACCAAAGCCTGATTTTTATGCACTCCTGCATCTCCAAAACGTTTTCCCTTAAAACCTGCCTGCTCAATTAACCAGCCCGCAGGAACTTTTACTTCTGTTTCAGAAACTTCATAATATTTCATTTCAGGAAACTTTTGATGAATTTTTTGGAAATCAGATTTCAGCAAAATCGGATTTTTAAAGAAACTTCCGCTATTTCCCAGTTCCTTCGGATCCGGCAATTTACTTTGTCTGATAGCAATTACAGCGTTACTAACATCCTTTAAAGTTGGAATTGTAACATTGTTTTTAGCCAATTCAGCCGTAATATCTCCGTACGAAGTATTGATTTTATGATTGTGTTTGGTCAATTTATAAATTACCGATGTAATAATATATTGATCTTTAACTTCATGTTTAAAAACACTTTCTCTGTATCCAAAATTACATTCGTTATTTATGAAGGTTTTCATTTCCTGAGTTTCGATATTCATCGCGTCGCACGAAACAAAAGTATCTTTTATCTCGGTTCCGTAAGCTCCAATATTCTGAACCGGAGTCGTACCAACATTTCCCGGAATCAATGACATGTTTTCTAAACCTCCAAAATTGTTTTCGATGGTGTAGAGAACGAACTCGTGCCATGATTCTCCAGCCTGACTTTCGACCCACACAAAATCATCATCTTCTTTAACTATTTTTTTACCCTTTAAATCAATGTGAATTACCAAAGCATCAATGTCTTTCGTTAAAAGCATATTGCTTCCGCCGCCAAGAATAAATTTTTTCTCGTTTTTGTTTTCTTCTAAAATGGTTTTCAATTCGGAAACAGAATGAACAGCAACAAATTGTTTTGCTTTGGCTTCAATACCAAATGTATTATAGTTTTTTAAAGAAAAATTGGATTGGATTTCCATATATGAAAGGCTTTTAAATCTGATTTCAAAAGTAAGGATTATAATTTATTTGAATTGTTTTTGTTTTATAAAATCAGACGAATTAAGAATATTGTAGGCTTTTGGGAACAAAAAAAGCCTTCAAATGAAGGCTTCATGTAATCTTTATTAAGTTCTATTTCGTTGCTAATTTTTTAGAAAGAGAAATAGAATTATCTCCAATGAATTGAGATGCTATTTCCATTTTTTGTTTTCCGAAGGTTTCATCAAACGATTTTCTGCTTTCCTTGTCTTTATAAGTTACAGTTGTCTTTTTTCCGGACTTGTCTAGAATGTTTTTGATTGTATTTTTCATGACAATGAATTTTAATATTACAAAGGTATGTAAATTATTTTAAATCATCTTTAATTTCAAAAGTTATAAAGTTGTATGATCTACTTTTAGCAGGGTCATATATTTGATAGTCAATTTTGTCAATGTTGATAATTGAATTTGGCCGCTTTCCTGTTTCTTTATTTTCGGTGATTTTTAAATCATTAATTATTCCGCCTTTTATAATGAAACAACTTTGGATGGAAATTAAATTGTTATTCAATCCCATTTTATAGAGTCTATGCTTCGCTGAGGTATTTCCGAAAAAAGTTAAAATTGAATCAGGAGAATTTGATAAAAAATCTAAAGCACAAGTAAAAACTGTTTTTAGAACTTTGTTTTTATCATCTCTATTGTTTTCTCTCGACATATCAGAAATCGATTCTTTGCCATTTTCATCAATATAGATATTCCCAAAACCTAAATTATAATATCGTTCTAAACCTGATTGCGGGTATTTTATTATTGCGACTCTTTTAGGTATTTGTTTTATACCGATGCTGACAAAATCATATTTAGTATGTGATGAATTCTTGTCTACTTGTTCGAATTCGTATGATTCATTTATTAAATCCTCCATCTACTGATTTTTAAATGATTCCAAATCTAAAGTAAATAACGTAATATCCTGTTAAAATATTTGATTTTAATTTTGGTTTTTGAAACTGCTTTTAGAATTTTACAATATTTTTATTCAATAATTCATGATACTTATCCGCAATAATCTTCATATTGATGTCGTAATTTGCATTTTCCTCCACAAATTTTCTATTCCGTAAAATAGCATCATTTCTGGAATCAACATTATCAAAAGACCAGATTAATTCTTCAGCCAGCATTTTAATATTGTCAATTTCTATTAATTGGCCATTTTCGCGATGTTTTATCCAGCTTTGATTTCCCGGAATATCTGAAACTACAGGGTAACAATTGCAAGCCATCGCTTCAAATAATGATGCCGAAACTCCTTCGGTAATGGGCATGCTGATGTAAATATTCGATTGCTGTAATAATTTCGGAAGATCAGTATTCGGGATTCTTCCTGTAAAAATTACTTTATTTTCGATGTGTAAATCTTTGGCTAAATCTTTTAAAAACTGCAAACGAGTTCCGTCGCCCACAATGGTTAATGAAAAATCAATCCCCTTTTGGTGTAAAATCGCAAAAGCTTTTAAAATAGAATCGTGACGGTATTCAGGTTGCAGGGAACGCGTTACAATAGCTTCAATTTTAGTTGAATTATTTATAGAAGAAGAAAAAAGTGTCAGGTCAATTCCTTTCGGAATAACCAAAACTTTACTCATTTTAACACCGATTTCTTTCATCGAAATGGTCATCACCGGACCCCAGGCATGAATTAAATGTGATTTTTTGAAAGCATATTTCTGAATGAATTTTTTAAAAGGATACAAGACAGAACCTTCCGGCCATAAATCAGTTCGGCCTTGTTGCGCAATGGCTATGGTTTTTGATCCTGATAATGCGGCAAGGAAACCATAACTTGTGGTTCGTTCGGCAATTACCATATCAGGTTTTTCCTGTCGAACTATTTTCCTGATCGAAATAGGAGAAAAGAAATATTCTGCAATACGTTTCAATCTGTTTAACTTAGAATTGCTCGGAGTTTGAAGTTCCCAGGTAATAATTTCAAAATCGCCAAATTCTTTCAGACCTTTCATCCAGGTGATAGCGTCGGCGCGGTAAGATTCTCCCAGAAAGAGTATTTTTCTTTTCATTCGGTGATTTTTTTGCCACGAATTTCACGAATTCGCACGAATTAATTAGTGAAAATTCGTGAAATTCGTGGCTAACTTTTAAATTAATTAAAGTTCATCCGTGTCTAAAGCACGATTGATGAATTCGTTTAAAGGTTTTAAAGCGATTAATTTCTGGCTCATTTTAGTAACAAAATCTTTTTTGGTTACTTCGCTAATATCATATTTTTGAGTTGCTGTAAAGCTTTTCAATTTTAAAAAATCAATTGCAGGATGGTCTTTTTCATAACCTCTTGGAGGATTTTTAAGCGAATTATTTTCGTCGAAATCTAAATTTCCGAATTCCTTTTTGAAATTTTTGTCAGCAATAGCAGCTTCTAAATCTTCCTGAAAAAAAGCAATTTCTTTACGCACTTTTTTCAGTTGATCAGGATCCGGAGAATAAAATCCACCAGCAATAAAACTCGCGCCTTTTTCAATATGAACATAATACCCGGAACGATTAGCACCTTTCGCACCAGCTGAAAGCCAAACGCCTAAATGCGCTTTGTATGGGGATTTGTCTTTTGAAAATCGAATATCACGATTGATTCTGAAGGTGCAATTTTTAACTTCCAAAAATTCTAATGAAGGATCTAAAGGTTTCATAGCATCCAAAAAATCACTCACCAATTGATGATAATCTTTTTTGAAAATCTCGTATCGTTTCTTGTTGTCCTGAAACCAGTCTCTATTGTTGTTGATTTTTAAATCGTCTAAAAATTGCAATGATTCTTTTGATAGCATAATACCTGTATATTGCAGTTGTTTTTAAGTTTTATTTGGAGCTAAATTAATGATTTTAATTTTGAATCGATATTAAAAGTTTGCCACGAATTACACGAAATTTACACAAATTCAAGTTTTGACAAAGTTTTAATCTTTGTCAAAGCTGAGCTAAAAATTAGTGAAAATTGGTGTAATTCGTGGCAAACAGAACATCACAAATTAAATATTTTATAACTCTGATGTGTTGATTTTACAATCGCTTCGGTACGTTCCGGATGTGTGTCAGAAATAAAAAGCTGCCCGAAAGTTTCGCTATTTACCATTTCGATAATTTTAGAAACGCGGGTTTCATCAAGTTTGTCAAAAATATCATCAAAAAGCAATAATGGTTTTACACCGCTTTGTTTTTTCAGGAATTCAAATTGCGCGAGTTTCAAAGCAATCAAAAAGGATTTTTGCTGACCCTGAGATCCAAATTTTTTTATAGGATGCGAATCAATTTCAAACGATAAATCATCTTTATGAATTCCGGCGCTTGTATAATGTAACGCCCGATCTTTGTTGATGTTTTCCCTTAGAATAGTCAATAAGTCCTTTTCGAATAAGTGGCTCTCGTAAACCAATTGTACCGTTTCTTCAGATCCTGTTATGGCTTGATGATGTGTGTTAAATATAGGTATAAATTGTTCGATAAAATCTTTTCTCTTTTCAAAAATAGATTTGCCAAAACCATTTAATTGCTCATTATATATAGATATGGTATCATTGTCAAAAACATGATTCAGCGCAAAATACTTAAGCAAGGCATTTCGCTGGGCGATTATTTTTTGATATTGAATAAGCTGATGCAGGTAATTTGAATCTAATTGCGAAATCACACTATCCATAAATTTACGGCGCGTTTCGCTTCCTTCCACAATTAAATCACGATCTGCCGGCGAAATAATTACCAGCGGAATAAACCCAATATGATCTGAAAATTTATCGTAGGCTTTTCCATTTCTTTTCAGGATTTTCTTTTGTCCTTTTTTCAAACTGCAAACAATTTGTTCTGTTCTGTCGTTTTTTTCTAATTCGGCATCAATCACAAAAAACTCTTCTCCGTGTTTGATATTTTGCACGGCAAGTGGATTAAAATAACTTTTTCCGTAAGCCAAATGATAGATCGCATCAAGCACATTTGTTTTCCCGATTCCGTTTTTGCCCACGAAACAATTGATCTTGTTATCGAATTCAAAACTGGCTTCGGAGAAATTTTTATAATTGAATAAAGAAATTTTATTTAAATGCATTTTTTAGTGAACTCTAAAGATAAATTTGCTGTTTCTGAATGTTACTTTCTAAAGAAAATAAGTATTTATGCCACAGATCGTAAGATTAAAAAGAATTTGTCCTGCAAATTTAATTCTTTAAACTCTTAATATGCATTAAACTGAAAAATCTATCAATAAATAATATTTTATTTCATAAAAAGAACATTTACAATAGTAAAAAAGCGCATGTCAAAGGTGTTTGCTTTTCGTTTTAATCTGTTCATATTTAGGTTTTTATATTTTATTTTTTTAATTTTGATAAGGAAAAAAGAGAGATTATAGAAAATTTTTAGTATTAAATAAATATAAAATTGATTTTTTTTACTTCAGTTTCAATAAAAATTTTATTTTTGCCGTTCACTAAATTAATTTTAAATGGCTACTTACAATAAAAGAGGATATAAAGCACCAAAAGAAAAGGAAGTTAAAGAAGTAAATGAAGAAACACAGGTAATCATTGACGAAAAAGACAGCACAACTGCTGGTGTTTTTTCAAAATTAGACGAAACTGCTTCAAAAACTGAGGATTGGGTTGCTAAAAATCAAAAAATCATTATTGGTTTAGTTGCTGGTATTGCAGTTGCGACTATTGGATATTTGGCTTACCAAAAATTCATCGAAGCTCCTAAACAAGATGAAGCTGCAACTGAAATGTTTGTTGCTCAACAAAATTTTCAAAAAGCAACTGATGGTGTGGCAAGCGATTCATTATACAAATTAGCTTTGAATGGTTCTGAAGGTAAATTTGGTTTCATTAAAATTGCTGACGAATATTCTGGAACAGATGCTGGTAACTTAGCGAACTATTATGCTGGTATGGCTTATTTAAATACCGGTAAATTTGACGAGGCAATTAAATATTTAGGTGATTTTAAATCTGAAGATTTAATTTTAAGTGCTTTGGCAAAAGGAGCAATTGGAGACGCTTATTCTCAAAAAAATCAACAAAAAGAAGCTCTTGACTATTATGTAAAAGCTGCTGAATCTAATAAAAACGATTTTACAACACCTCGATTTTTATTAAAAGCCGGAAAAACTGCTATTGCTTTAGGTCAAAAACAAGACGCCTTAAAATATTTAACAGATATTAAAGAAAACTACGATACAACTCCGGAAGCTGCTTCTGTTGATGCATTGATTGGATTAGCGCAATAATTTTATTGCAGATTTTAGGTTTCAGTTCCGAAGTTTCGGGATAGATTTGTATTTTTACATTCTGAAAAAAAAATTAAAATCTAAATATACAAATGGCTACCGAAAATAAAAACTTATCAGAATACGATAAAAACACAATCCCAAATGCGAAAGAATTTCGATTTGGGATTGTTGTTTCTGAGTGGAATGAAAACATAACAGAAGGACTATACAATGGTGCTTTTGATGCCCTGATCGATTGCGAAGTACCGCAACAGCAAATTATTCGCTGGAATGTTCCGGGAAGTTTTGAGTTGATTTATGGCGCAAAAAAAATGCTGCAGACTCAAAATGTCGATGCGGTAATTGTAATTGGATGTGTAATTCAGGGACAAACCAAACATTTTGATTTTGTTTGTGAAGGAGTTACACAAGGAATAAAAGATTTGAATGTTCAAACTGATATTCCGGTTATTTTTTGTGTTTTAACAGATAATAACATTCAGCAATCTATTGACAGAAGTGGAGGTATTCACGGAAATAAAGGAACTGAAGCCGCAATTGCAGCTATCAAAATGGCGTATATTCGTCAACAGGCATCTTTATCGCATTCCTTTAATCAGCCTTTGCTAAGTTCTGGTGCAATTCAAATAGAAGAAACTCCAATTACAATAGAGAAAGAATAAAAAACACAATTGTTTTAAAATATTAAAACCTGTGCTGTATTAAAATAGTATAGGTTTTTTGTTTTTTTTATGATAGGTGAAATTCTAAAACCCAGTAGAAATTCATTAAATTTGTACACCTTGGTTCTGAAAAAACCTGAGGGAATTAATAGTGTCAAGCTAAGATTTTTACGATACAATAAAACTAAAATTAAAGCATAACCTTAAACCCTAATTTTTTAATGTCGAGTATTATCCAATTACTTCCTGATCACGTTGCTAATCAAATTGCCGCTGGAGAAGTGGTTCAAAGACCCGCTTCGGTAGTCAAAGAATTGCTGGAAAATGCTGTTGATGCAAATGCAACCGACATTAAATTAATTATTAAAGACGCCGGGAAATCTTTGGTTCAGGTTATTGACAATGGAAAAGGAATGAGTGTTACTGATGCACGTTTATGTTTTGAACGTCATGCAACCTCAAAAATCCGTCAGGCCGAAGATCTGTTTTCATTATGTACAAAGGGTTTCCGCGGAGAGGCACTGGCTTCTATTGCGGCGATTGCGCATATGGAAATGAAAACCAAGCAGGATCAGGAAGAACTCGGAACACATATTGTTATCGAAGGCAGTAAATTTATTTCGCAGGAAGTAGCGGTTTTGCCCAAAGGAACTTCATTTGCAGTCAAAAATTTATTTTTTAATATTCCCGCCCGTCGTAATTTCTTAAAGTCAGATACAGTTGAATTTCGCCATGTTATGGATGAGTTTCAGCGTGTAGCATTGGCACACCCCAATATTCATTTCACTTTCTATCATAACGGAAGCGAAATGTACAACTTACCTGCTGCAGGTTATCGCCAGCGAATTGTGGGTATTATGTCTGGCAAGACCAATGAAAAACTGGTTCCGGTAAACGAAGATACCGAAATAATTAATGTTCAGGGATTTGTTTGTAAACCTGAATTTGCCAAGAAAAATAGAGGCGAACAGTTCTTTTTTGTAAACGATCGTTTCATAAAAAGCGGTTATTTGCATCACGCCGTTATGGCGGCTTACGACGGACTTTTGAAAGATGGTTCGCAGCCAAGTTATTTCTTGTATTTGCAAGTTCCGCCAAATACAATCGATATTAATATTCATCCAACAAAAACAGAAATTAAATTTGATGATGAACAGGCGTTATATGCTATTTTAAGAGCGTCTATCAAACATAGTTTGGGGCAGTTTAATGTGGCGCCAGTTTTAGATTTTGACCGTGATGCCAATTTAGACACACCATATCACTATAAAGATCTGGAAGCAGAAACGCCAACCATTCAGGTAGATGGAACCTTTAATCCGTTTACCGATGATAAAACCAATCAGCATTATTCTAAAGCGGGGTCAGGATCGGGTTCTGGTTATACTTCCGGATCTAATTCTTATTCAGGTTATTCAAAAAGAGTAGAACCAACTGCAAGTTGGGAAAGTTTATATGTGGGTTTAGATACAGAAAGTATTGAGAGTTCTCCTTTTAATTTTGAAAATGAAGAAGTAACATCTTCCTTATTTAATGACGATGAAGTAGAACAAGCTCCTCAGAAAACCTATCAAATACATAAAAAATATATCGTTTCTCCTATTAAATCAGGAATGGTAATTGTCGATCAGCAACGTGCGCATCAACGTATTTTATACGAGCAATTTTTGCTGAATATGACCGTTAACCAGGCTTCAAGTCAGCAATTGTTATTTCCCTTAAATTTATTCTATTCTTCTGATGAGATGACTTTAATTGAAGAATTGAAACCATCGTTGGAAACAACAGGCTTTGTTTTCGAAGAGGCCCAAACGGATCACATCGTAATTTCAGGAATTCCGGTAAATATTACCGAAAGTGAAGTTTCAATGGTAATCGAACAATTATTAACTGATTTGCAAGACGGAATTCCGGCAAGCAGTTACAGTCAAAATGATACCATAGCCAAATCAATGGCAAAAAGTTTAGCGGTTAAAACAGGATCTTATTTAACCGAAAAAGAACAAGATAATTTAGTAAACGGTTTGTTTGCTTGTAAAGATCCAAATATTTCACCTTTTCAAAAACCAACTTTCATCACAATGCGTGTGGAAGACATTGATAAAAAGTTTGCCTTATGATGAACATCACTCCCGTAGTAAAACAATTATTGATAATTAATATTATATTTTTTATTGGCGCTCAACTAGTGCCGGTTTCTTATGAATATTTAGCGCTTTTTTTTCCAGAAAATCCAGGTTTCAAATTTTGGCAGCCACTTACTCATATGTTTATGCATGGCGGATTTGCCCATATTGCATTCAATATGTTTGCCTTATATTCTTTTGGATCTACTTTGGAGCATTTTTGGGGCGGAAAGAAATTTTTATTTTTCTATATCTCGTGCGGTTTAGGCGCAGCTTTGGTCAATTTTGCAGTAAACTATTATTTTTATCAGGACAGTTTAAATATTTTAATAGAAAATGGTTTTCATAAAGCAGATATTCTCAGATTATTAAACGAAGGTAAAATTGATACAAGATGGCAGCAAATTCTAACTGTTTCAGAATTTAAACATTTTACTGAGGCTTATCTAGGAACAGTGGTTGGCGCTTCGGGAGCAATTTACGGGCTTTTAGTGGCATTTACTTTTATGTTTCCAAATGCCGAATTAGGAATTATGTTTATTCCTATTCCAATAAAAGCGAAATATTTTGTTCCGGTTTATATGCTTTTATTTGATGGTTTCTTCGGAGTTTTTGGTAGTTCATTTATGGGAATTGAATCCGGAATTGCACATTATGCGCACATTGGGGGAGCTTTTTTTGGCTTTATGATTATGTGGTACTGGAAAAAAAATCAGTTTAATAAAAATCGTTGGAATTAATTTTTAACTTTAGATAGTAAATAATAAACCCAAAAGTCTTTATGAATATTCTGGATGATTTAAAATTACAATATAAATTAGGAGGTATAGCAATGCGCGTTATTTATTGGAACGTAGCTTGTTTCATTGTTTCATTGATATTTTTCTATCAATTTTCAATAGGACAATTTGCTTTTCCAGATTGGCTGGCTTTATCTTCAAATCCGGATGTTTTTTTATATAAGCCCTGGACGTTTTTGACGTATGCTTTTTTTCATGATGGATTTTGGCATTTGTTATTCAATATGATGGTTCTTAATTTTTCGAGCACTTTATTTTTAACGTATTTTACTCAAAAACAGTATTTAGGATTGTATATTCTAAGTGCAATATTTGCCGGAGCAGTCTTTGCGTTAAGTTACTTTTTTTTAAATTATTCTGCTTCTATAGTTGGAGCTTCGGCTGCAATTATGGCCATTCTGGTAGCAACAACAACTTATCAGCCCTTAATGAATATTCGATTAATGTTAATCGGAAATGTAAAATTATGGCATCTTACAGCGGTAATTCTAATTTTAGATTTAATGCAATTTCGTATGGGAAACATGGGCGGCCATATTTCGCATCTTGCCGGAGCTGCTTTTGGTTTTATTTTTATTAAATTGCTTCAAAATGGAACTGATCTGAGTATCGTGATTTCTCGCATTATAGATTTTTTTACAAACCTATTTAAAAAATCACCGTCGACCCCTTTCAAAACAGTTCATAAAAATTACAATAAACCTACGCAAAGACCAGCATCAAAAATTGTTACGAAGGATAAAACGCAACAACAAATTGATGAAATTTTGGATAAAATCAGCCAGTCAGGGTATGATTGTTTAACCAAAGAAGAAAAAGAATTTTTGTTTAAAGCAGGAAAATAATCCTTCGAATAAAGAAAACATGCAAAACCTTTCGTGGTTTAATAAAATAATGTTCTTTTTGAATATAGTGCTAACTGTCGTAACATTTAGTATCTATATTCTCCCATTTTTGGCACCTAAAAGTTTTCCTCTTCTAGCTGTGTTAACGCTTTTTATGCCGGTATTTTTTGTGCTAAACGGATTGTTTTTTCTTTATTGGGCAATCCAGTTTAAAAAGCGTCTCATTTTATCTGGCTTAGTTTTATTAACCGGGATTACTTTTATCAGTAAATTTTATAAATTTTCTCCAACAGAGTACGTTGAAGATGAAAAAGATTTTTCTGTAATGAGTTACAACGTGCGTCTTTTTAATGTTTTTAAGTGGCTTGACCGTGAAGATATTCCAGCTAACATAAAAGCTTTTATCGACGAAAAAGATCCGGATATTCTATGTATACAGGAATACTCAAATTCAGCGCATTTGGACTTAAAAGTCTATCCTCATCGTTATATTTTTATTGAAGGAAACCAGATAAAAACCGGACAGGCTATTTTTTCTAAATTTCCGATAATAAACGAAGGCAATATTATTTTTCCAAAATCAGATAATAATGTTATTTACGCTGATATAAAACGTGGTAAAGATATTATTCGGGTATACAATATGCACTTGCAGTCAATTAAGATTTCACCGGATGTGGATAAAATTTCAAGTGATATTGATAATGTAAACCAACAGAAGTCGCAACAGATTCTTAGCCGAATCAGTAAAGGATTTAGACAGCAACAAGAACAGGCTGAGATTTTTAAAGAAAATATCAAGCAATCTCAATATCCGATTATTATTTGTGGAGACATGAATAATAGCCCATTTTCGTATGTATACCGAAGTATCAAAGGAAAATTAAAAGATACTTTTGAAGAAGCCGGAGAGGGTTTTGGTGCTACTTATAAATTCAAATATTATCCTGCCAGAATTGATTACATTTTTTCTGATAGTAAAATGAAAGTGAAGCAATTTGAAAGCTTTTCTGATTTTGAAAATTCAGATCATTATCCAATAATGACAAGACTTTCTATGGAATAACTTAAAAGAAATTCCAATTTTTTGAAATTCCAAATTCCAAATAAAATCACTTTATTGTAATTTTTGGCTTTTCAAATAATCCATTGCAAATTTACCTTCGTTAAAAAGCAAATCCAGAACGCTTAGGTTGTTTATAAAGCCATGTTTATCATCAAATACCTGTGGGTATTTTTCAAACAAATTAGGATCTTTTTTTCCGTTTACCAAATATCTGAAATCAGAAACATTTCCTGCATCATGAAAGTATTCGGTTGTTTTGCCAAATTCCAGTTTCATTCTTAAACACTTCGATAGCGTGTCTAAAACTTCCATGTTTAGATCCATCAAAAAAGTATGTTTTTTTTCGAATATCGGACGAATATCATCTTCAAAAAATTCAAAAAAAGGCGAACTTCTATAAGCTGCTTCAAGAGACTTAAAGTGCTGTTTTTGCCAGTCAAAATCATTCTCAATCAAAACGTCTCTGCTTTTTTGATGCGCTTCTTTAGAATGCTTAACCGGAATATTTAATAACTGAATGCCGTTTGGACTATAAATATAAGTACGATTTCTGTTGGTTTGTTTTTGAAAATTATCTTCCATTTCAAAAGTAATATTTTCAGATTGAGCCATAACTGCAAAGTGGCTAATCGACGGAAAATAGGTAGGAAGTAATAAGGATTTCATTGTTTTTTTGTTTAAAAGTTTCAGGTTCCAAGTTTCAGGTTCGTGTAAAACTTGAAACTTGGAACCTGAAACAAAAAATAACTATTTTTTTACGCTTTATTTTCTTTTCTTTTTCTCCAGAAATATTCTCCAACGAAATAAACGACAAGAAAAATAAGAAAATATTTAAAGTACGATTGTGGCTGTCCTTCACCGTCGACAGTAGTAAAAACTCTGCTCCAGCGAATTTTGTTAATTCCTTTACCGTTAGTATCCCAACTTAACCAGATGAAAACTGGTTTCCCTACGATATGATCTTCAGGAACGTAACCCCAGTAACGACTATCTTCAGAGTTATGACGGTTGTCTCCCATCATCCAGTAATAATTTTGTTTAAAGGTATAACTGTTAGTTTGTTTACCATTAATTATAAAATGAGAACCATCTAACTGAAGTGTATTTCCTTCATATTTTGTTATGATTTCTTTATAAAAAGGTAATGTCTCGTTTGTTAGCGCAACTGTTTTTCCAGCTTCAGGAATATAGATAGGGCCATAATTATCTTCATTCCATTTGTTGATGTGCGGAAACACTCTATCATCACTTGCTTTCTTTATATCCCTCACTACGGCAGTAATTCCGGGTGTGTTTTTTAAACGCTCAGCACTAGATTCCGTTAAAGCTCTGAAATATAAAGTATCTCTTTTTTCACTTTTAAAACCGGCACCGTCCGTGATGTCCAATTCTCTCATTATAGTTTCAAAATCAATAGGCGTTTTCCCGTCTAAAGCTACTGAATAAGAATACTGAGGTTTAGCTCGTTCTGGTAAAACTAATTTTTTGCCGTTGATAAAAACAAATCCATCTCTCACAGATAAACTATCTCCAGGAATACCAACACATCTTTTTACATAATTTGATTTCTTGTCGATTGGTTTAATAACTCCCGGTCTTCCTTTTGGCTCGTAGAAGTAATGAACCGTGTCTACCGGCCAGTTAAAAACAACAATATCACTTCTTTTGATTTTTTCAAAAGCAGGTAATCTAAAATACGGCAATTGCGGCCAGCTTAAATACGATTTTCTTTTTATAAAAGGAATAGTATCGTGCACCATTGGCATAGCTACAGTAGTCATAGGAACTCTAGGGCCGTAGTTTACCTTGCTGACAAATAAAAAGTCACCAATTAATAAAGATTTTTCTAATGAAGAAGTTGGTATTGTATAAGGTTGTACCAAATAAGTATGCACTAATGTCGCAACAATAATCGCAAAAAGTAAAGAACTAACTGTATCAGCAGCTTTGTTCTCAGGCGTTAATTTACGATCAGGATTGTATTCTAATTTCTGGGTGTAATTAACATAATAAATATAAAATCCGAATGTTACAATTCCTAAAATAGTATCTAAAGTAGACCTTTTTCCAAAAGTTCTTAAAGTTTCTACCCAAACTACCGGAAACATAATCAGATTAATAATCGGAATGAAAAGTAATACCGTCCACCACGTTGGTCGGCCAATAATTTTCATCAAAACGATTGAATTATATACAGGAATTGCAGCTTCCCACGGCTTTCGACCTGCTGTCTCATATAATTTCCAAGTTCCAAGAAAATGAATAATTTGAACGGCTAAGAAAAATACGAACCAAAGATATAGTGTCATGATATTTTGTTTAAAGTTTCATGTTTAAGGTTTTACCTTAAAGTTTAAATCAGTTTATTTTAAGTTTAGAACATCTTTCATGCTGTAAATTCCTTTTTTACCGGCTAACCATTCAGCAGCAATAACGGCACCAAGAGCAAAACCTTCGCGATTATGCGCAGTATGTTTTAATTCGATGCTGTCAACAATTGATTCATATGTTACAGTATGAGTTCCCGGAACATCGCCAATTCTTTTGGCTTCAATATGAATCTCATCATTTTTAGCTTCATCCAAAGTCCAGTTTACATAAGTACTGTTTTCTATAACGCCTTTTGCTAAAGAAATTGCAGTTCCGCTTGGAGCATCTAATTTTTGTGTATGATGAATTTCTTCCATCGAAACTTTATAAGAATCGAACTGAGACATTATTTTAGCTAAATATTCATTCAGTTCAAAGAAGATATTAACTCCTAAGCTGAAATTAGAACTCGAGATAAAACCACTTTGTTTTTCACCGCAAAGCGCTGCCATTTCATCGTAATGTTCTAACCATCCTGTTGTTCCTGATACTACAGGAACATTCGCATTAAAAGCATTCGAAATATTAGCAACAGCGGCAGTAGGAACACTAAAGTCTATGGCAACATCTGCTGTTGAGAGCCCGTCGTAAGAGTTAAATTCATCTTTTTTTAAAACAATTTCATGACCTCTTTCTAAAGCAATTCTTTCGATTACTTTACCCATTTTTCCGTATCCTAAAAGTGCAATTTTCATTATGTATATTTTTTGATTTTTAAACAGAAAAATCTATTTAAAAACGGTAATTAAAAGTTAGTCCAACATTTGGCTTAAATGTTACATCGTTGGGATAAATTTCAGGTTTCATTGATAATCTTTCGTTTACGTTAAACTGTATTAATGCCGCGTCAACATTGGCATCAATAATGTTTAAAACATAAAAGCCCACTATAAATAAGGCAGATAGATCTCTGTTTCTTTGATAAAATTTTTGGCCTGCAACAAGTCGGCTTTCGTCTAAAAATTGGTATTTATCATCGTTATATCCTTCTAATCTTCGTTTGTAGGCATTACGATAATCTTTGTATTTTCTGTTGTTGTCAATATAAAAATACATGCTGGTTCCAATTGCTCCGTAAACCAACGGAATTTTCCAGTATTTTTTGTTGTAAGCCTGACCCAAACCAGGTAGAATTGCCGAGTAAAAAGCAGCTTTTGCTGGCGTCAGCGGGTCTATTTCCTCCATTTTAGTGGTGTCTTTAGCGACTAAAACCGTTTCTTCTTTTGCCTGGGCAAAAAGAGAGACGGTTCCTAAGAGAAAGAACAATAGACTTATGGGGACATTTTTATTCACTATCCGTTTATTAATTTTATTATTCGGTTAAAGTCGGCTTCAGAATTAAAAGGAATTGTGATCTTTCCTTTCCCGTTGCCAGCGACTTTTACATCAACTTTTGCACCAAAGTAATCGTTAAAAGTATTTTTTTGTGTTTCTTTCACTACAAATGAAGAATCTGCTTTTGCTTTTCCTTCTACTTTTGGTTTTAAACTTTCGTGATAATTCTTTACCAAGGTTTCTGTTTCACGAACAGATAAATTTTGACTTACAATTTGTTGATAGATATCAGTTTGAATATCAAGATCTTCGATATTGATAATTGCTCGACCATGTCCCATACTAATGAAACCATCACGAATACCTGTTTGAATAATCGGATCTAGTTTTAAAAGACGTAAATAGTTGGCAATTGTAGAACGTTTTTTTCCAACTCTTTCGCTCATTTGCTCTTGTGTTAACTGAATTTCGTCAATTAAACGCTGATAAGAAAGTGCAATCTCAATTGGATCTAAGTCATGACGCTGAATATTTTCAACCAAAGCCATTACTAATGACTCGTTATCATTAGCAATACGGATGTAAGCAGGAACATGCGTTAAACCAACCAAAGTCGAAGCGCGCAAACGACGCTCTCCGGAGATTAACTGGTATTTATTAAATTCTAATTTTCGAACAGTAATAGGCTGAATCACGCCAAGTTCTTTAATAGAAGTGGCTAATTCACGCAATGATTCTTCATTAAAATTGCTTCTCGGCTGAAACGGATTTATTTCTATAGCACTTATTTCAAGCTCTATGATATTTCCAACAACCTTGTCAGCATTTTTGTCTTCTACTGATGTAATGTCGTTTTCCGGATCTTTTAATAATGCTGATAATCCTCTTCCTAAGGCTTGTTTTTTAATTGCTTTTGTCATAAAAACTATTTACTGTTTTTCTTTATAATTTCTTGAGCCAGATTAATGTAATTAACTGCTCCTTTGCTTGTTGCGTCGTAATTAATGATGCTTTCGCCAAAACTTGGTGCCTCGCTCAATTTTACATTTCGCTGAATAACGGTATCAAAAACCATGTCGTTAAAGTGTTTTTGAACTTCTTCAACAACCTGATTAGATAAACGTAATCTGGAGTCATACATTGTTAATAACAATCCTTCGATGTCCAGATCCGGGTTGTGGATTTTTTGTATACTTTTTATCGTGTTCAATAATTTTCCTAATCCTTCAAGTGCAAAATATTCACACTGAATAGGAATAACTACAGAATCAGCAGCAGTTAAGGCATTCAGGGTTAATAATCCTAAAGAGGGGGCACAGTCGATAATAATAAAATCATATTCGTCTTTTACACTTTCCAATGCTTTTTTAAGCATATATTCTCTGTTTTCTTTATCAACCAATTCGATTTCGATGGCAACAAGGTCAATGTGAGCAGGTATCACATCAACATTTACAGCGGAACATTTTATAATGGTTTCCTTTGGGGTGTGGCTGTGTTCAAGTATTTGGTAAGTTCCAATCTCAACAGATTCTACATCAATCCCAAGACCAGATGTGGCATTTGCCTGAGGATCAGCATCAATTAATAATACTTTCTTTTCTAAAACACCTAATGAGGCCGCAAGATTTACAGATGTAGTAGTCTTTCCAACGCCTCCTTTTTGATTAGCAATCGCAATGATTTTGCCCATTTATTTTCTGAATTTTGAACCGTAAAAATACAATTATTTATGGTTTTTGAAAATCTATTTTGTTAACATTTAATAAACCTTCATTTGTCGTTGTTTTGTGCGTGTTTGGCCAATTTTAATTTTTTAGAATAAAAAAAAAACTCCGAAAATTCTGTTATTTCTATCCTAAAATCATGTAGAATTCTTTTTGACTTAAAGTGAGAAACTAAATTATGACTAAATTTAATTTTTTTCCTTTAAATCTTTTATTAAACTTGCTGTGAAGTAAAGAATTGTAAGACCGCCTAATAGTATACACGCCCACATAAACCATCCTTGCTGCCAAAAAGATTTGTTTTCAGTTTGGTTTTTTGATGTTACGCTTTGTTTAATATTAAAAATTTCTGTTTTAGGCAATGAACCTTTTATATTGTTTTTAAAATCAGATAGATCATATACAGGTTCAGCAAATTTTTTATTACCTGTTTTGATCGTATATTTTTCATTGGCATTCAAATCAGCAATAATTGATATTGGTTTTTGGCTGTATGTTACTGCTGAAATTGACAAAGGCAAATTATCCTGATTTTCGATTTTTATAAAAAACTCTTTTTCAAATATTTCAGGAATCTCAAAGGTGTTTTTTGTGTTTGAGTTTAATTCAAAAGAAACAATTTCTTCGTCAATAATTTGAGTTTTTCTTTTTGTTTTAGAACTTATTTTTTTATAAATAATTGCCTGACGCTTGTAATAAGTTGGACGTGAAATTTCAAAAGAAATTTGATTGATAATCTGTGGTACATCAAATACAACATGAATCTGGGTTTCTTTTTGAGATGTAAGTTCTCTTGTTTCTGATTTTACCGGAATTACATCTTGTAAAATATTCTTTTGAAGCTGCGTATTGAAGTTCCCTGCTTTTAAGATATTAATTGGTAATGTTTTTTTATCGTCAAAGTCAATTCTTAAATATTTATAAGTACTTAACGGATATGAAATTGTCTTTACGACGCTCGATTCTGTAATGCTGTTTAAATCGTATAGAGTTTGTGAATTTGATATTCCAAACCATTCTTCCAGATTATTGCTTCCTGATATTGAATAGTTTTTTTCGACATCGGCGTTAGCAATAAGTAATGAAATATTATTGTTATTTTTAATCGAAGGAATTTCAATAACAATCGAAGTGCTTTTTTTCGGTAAAACCGTTTTTGAAACAATAGTATATGCTTCAAAAGAACTTAATAAAGCTTCTGAATTTCTCTGTATAAAATATGGAACCTCATTTCCTTTGGCATTAAAGATTCTGATATCGCTTAGATCCTGTTTTGAATATGAGCGGATTTCGGGTGATAAAACAATTTCATGGAAACCATTTTTCGAAACTTCTTTTATTTTTCCAGTTGTCTGAAACTGCGCAAACGAAAGGTTTGTTAAAAAGAAAAGAATAAAAAAACTATTTAATTTCATTGGATTCATCAGGTTTGTTTTCATCAATAACTAAAACTTTGATTTTTTGATAAACAAATGAGATTATCAAAATTAGAATTCCTAAAAGGATAAAGGATATGATTTTTCCGGTTTCGGAAATGTTGCTGATATCGTAGAAAAATAATTTTACAATAGTCAAGCCAAGTAACGTCAGCGCAATAATTCGAAGCGTTTTGATTTGTTTTTTTATTCCGATAATTAAAAACACAAAAGCTAAAACTCCCCATAAAACAGGAAATCCGGTTTTGATGATTTTAATTCTGGCGATTTCAATTAAATCATCTGCGACAACTGAGCGAAGGTATAATATGTCAGATTTGTTGCTTGTGTAATAAACGCTTGCCTGCAAATCCTGAAGTGTAATAGGTGAATTTAGTAAAGCAAGTCCATGAAGCATAACTTCTGAACTGGCAAGGTAAATAATAAAAAATGCTGCCGCCCAAATGAAATATTTGTTTTTAAAGAATGAAAGACTAATGCTTTTGTTAATCACAAACAATTGATAACCAAAATATATAATTATGGCTAGTGAAATATAATGCAGATAAAAGGCCACTGGCTGACCTGTTCCTGAAACAAGAATTTCTTTATGTTCGAAAAATGCATAATTTGAAAATCCGAAAGTGAATAAAACAATATTTGTGATCGCAATAACAATTGATAATTGATAGCCGGATTGCGTTTTGTTTTTAATTAAAATGGAAGTTAAAACAGCAGAGAATAATAGATGGTAAAGAGCAGATAATGCAATCGCGCTGTTTGAACTCGCCAGATACGTATTTGATTGAAAGATAACTTCGAGTAAACCGGTTAAATAGATAACGATAACGGCAAAAATCAAAATTAGGTTTTTGTATTTTTCAGGATTGAAAGTAATATTGAGAACAGTAATATTTTCGGTTTCCTTTTTCAGTAAAAACCAGACAGCAAATAAAGAAAAGGCAGCAAAAACACCTGTTATAAATATTGGATTAAATATTATTTTTAGCGGTAAATCGCTACTGTAGAATAAATTCCAGTCCATTATCAAACTTATAATCATTAAGGCATGAACGATTACAGACCCAAATCGATAACTTGATATTTTTGATTTCTGCGAAAGCCATAATAACAAAACAGCTTCGGCAGCCCAGAATAAAGTAATATAATTTCCTTCAAACTGAATAGGAATCGCAAGTGTTATAAAAGTAAGTGTTAGGCCTATTAATAAATAAACCGCTTTTTTGTCGAGACCAAATTTTTTGTATAAAAACCAGGCGTATGTTAGGTTTAGCAAAGCGATAATAGTAGTAAATAAACCTCTAAATTCTGGGTGATAATCGCTTAAAATTGCCATTCCGCCCGCGTAGAATAAAAAAGTATTGCTGGCTAAAATAGTTAATTGGGTTTTCGAAAATATGCCTTTTGTTCTGATATTATTAATAATATTCATTAGAATAAAAATAAAGTAAAACGCAAAGCCAAATATCAGAGCGCCAATATAATGCGGCTTGCCAGATTCAAGATCTGTAAATAGCCAGCCACCGTACAGTAAAATGGTAAAAATATAGGCCAGAACATTGACCAGATTCCATTTTTTATAATAGGCAATGGCTAAAATTCCGATGTTTAATATAATGATGTAACTAAAAAGAACTACATAATTTCCTTCGCCCGTACTCACCATAAATGGAACTGCAAAACCGCCAATTAACGAAAGTACTGCAAGTTCGATTCGGTCGTAAGACAATGATATTATCGCACTAAAAGCAGTGATAATAACCATTATACTAAAAGCAACAGTTTGATTAAACAGATGATAATCGTGAAAAGCAATTCCGATTGTGAAATAGAAAATTGCAATGGCTCCGGCAACGATTACACAACTAAATGCCGCATAATTTTTACGAAGTTTATGCGCAATTGCCATGACAAGTACGCCGCACAAAACGCCAATACCCACGCGCGCAGGTTCGTTGATCCAATCTTTGTCAATAGCATATTTTACAAAATAACTAATTCCTAATACAAGAATTAAAACTCCAATTTTATTGATTAGGTTTTCACCGATGAATTTCTCTAAGTCCGGATTTTGCTCTTTGAAATTTTCCCAAAATGATTTCTTTGGAACTTTTGGAATAACAGGTTTTGGTTTTTCTATTATTGGAGTTGCTTTTGCTTCCATAGAAAAAACAACTTTTTCTGCTTTTATTTCCTGGCTTTCGTTTATTTTGTTTTCGACAGAAGTTAAAATAAGAGCTTCTGTTTTTATGATTTTGGATTCTTCCTTAATTATTTGGACTGGCTTTATCAATATTTCTTCTGTTGTCTTTTCAACAGTTTTTAAAAGATCGATTTTTTTATTCAGCTTTTGAATATGGTCTTCAAGATTGTCAAAGCGGCCTTTGATTATATTGAGAATGTAAATTAAAAACCCAAATAAAAGCGCTAAAATAAAAGCTTCCATATTATTTATATAAGATGTTATGATTTGGTAAATATAATAACATTTTAATATGGTCAATTTTTTTTGTTAAAAGAAATAGATATTAATAGCAGAACATCAAAAAATAGTAATAAAGTTAATCTGTTTTTTCTATAATTTCAATTTTTACGAAAACGGCGCCACTTTTTTTATTAGACGTAATATTCATAAAAGCTTTTTTGCTCAGGTCAAGTTCTCTGCCGTTTACAAATGGACCTCTGTCAATAACTTCTACAATAACTGATTTATTATTTCTTTCATTTGTAACTTTTAGTTTTGTGCCAAACGGAAGTTTTTTATGTGCCGCGGTCAATTTATTATTGTTAAATCTTATGCCGCTTGCTGTTTTTCTTCCATCAAATTTATCATGATAGTAAGAAGCATGAGCATTTTCTTTGTACAATTTAAGATTCTCAACTTCTGCCTTTTCTTCTATCGAATCACGACATTCCTGAGCTGAAACGTTTAGAGTAAAAAGGAAAATTATATTTATAAGTAGATTTTTCATCATCATTTAAAATTTTGTGCAAAGAGACAAAATTGTTAAAACGCAGATGTATCGAAGAAGTCATATTTGTGATATGAAAAGCCATAATGTTTGTGATCCGGATTGTGATTTTTTTGTGTTAAATAGACAATGGAATTAAAAAGAAAATGATTTGTACTATCTTAAAGTTCATATATAGGCATTTGTTAACGATGGAGCGCGATACATTTGTGTGCAACTTGGATACCAATTTAAGATGGTACTTGCGAACTTTACTTAAACCTATAACATCTTTGTGGTAAAAATTTGACTTTTTGTGGAATTGTTAGATTGGAGTATGAAGCAAAAAAAAGTCTTTTCAAATAAATGAAAAGACTTTTGTCGGGGTGGCAGGATTCGAACCTGCGGCCTCCTGCTCCCAAAGCAGGCGCGATAACCGGGCTACGCTACACCCCGTAAGCGGATGCAAATATAGTAATAAATTCTGTTTTCAAAAGGAAAATCTCAAAATAAATAAAACTTATTTTTAATAAAGTTATTTTAGAATTATCATGAGATTTTTTTATTAAAGGTTAATCATGGTGAGATTCTCTCTTTTATTGAACAGATGTTTTAAAATCAATTATTTACTGCTTATATTTTGCATCAACATCGGCAGTCAATGTTTTTAAAAAAGTCACCATATCATTAGCATCTTCATCAGAAATATCTTTGTTGAGCTGTAATTTACCCATCATTTGTACAGCTTTAGTCAGCGAATAAACAGAACCATCGTGAAAATAGGGCCACGTCTTTTCTACATTTCTTAGTCCCGGAACTTTAAACATAAACTGATCATTTTCTTTTTTGGTTAAATCCGCAAGACCTTTGTCAATTTTCTTGCTTTGAGTCACTTTAGAATAGTCACCATAAACGCCAAATTTCTGAAATATCTGGCCACCAAGTGCAACCCCAGCGTGACAGGAAACACAACCGTTTTCTATAAAAGAATTCAAGCCCTTTTTTTCCTTATCGTTCAAAGCCGTTTCATTTCCGTCTAAGTAATCATCAAATTTGCTTTTTGGAATCAATTGTCGTTCAAATGCACCAATTGCATTAGCAAGATTATCAAAAGTTATAGGTTGTTTGTCATTTGGAAATACATTTTTAAACATTGTTTGATATTCAGGAATTGCCCGTAATCTTTTTTCCAGAAATGGTATATTCGGAATTCCGTGTTCAACAGGATTTAATAGAGGACCTTTTGCCTGTTCCTCTACATCTTTGGCACGGCCATCCCAAAATTGCATTGAATCCAAGGAAGAATAAACCACTGATGGAGAATTACGTGCACCGAGTTCTTTTGTATCTCCCAAAGAAAAAGATTTATTGTCAATGCCGTACGCTTCAAGATTGTGACATGAATTACAACTTATCGTTTGGTTTTTTGATAAAGCTTTATCATAAAATAATTTTTTTCCCAAGTCGATTTTTTCCTGTGAGATGTTTTCTTCGGTTAATGTTGAAACAGATTTGAAGTAAGTAGATGCTTTAGTTAATAATTCTGATTTTTCGACTACTGGCGCTGTTGAGAAATTGTGCTTGTTAGATTTATTGCAGCCGTTGAAGGCCATTACGGCAAATAGAAAGGTGATTTTTTTCATTACATATATTTTAGGTTTAAAAAACTAATGTAGGAAAAAGCTTAAATAATAAACCTGACTATTATCATGTAACCTGTTTATTTTAAAATTGCAAAACTGAAGTTGAAAATCAGTTAGTAAATGCTTATTTCGGAATAATAAAAACTGATTAACACATTTCTTTTTTCCAACAATAAAGACTTACTTTTGCACCATCAATTATTAATGAAATCATATTATGTCAGATACTATCGAAAAAATTAAATGCCTAATTATAGGTTCTGGTCCTGCAGGTTATACTGCTGCAATTTATGCTGCCAGAGCAAATATGAATCCAGTTTTATATCAAGGAATGCAGCCTGGTGGTCAATTGACTACAACAAACGAGGTGGAGAATTTTCCGGGTTATGTTGATGGAGTTACAGGTCCTGAAATGATGGTTCAGCTACAAGATCAAGCAAAACGTTTTGGTGCTGATATTCGTGATGGATGGGCTACAAAAGTAGATTTTTCAGGAGATATTCATAAAGTTTGGATTAACGATGCGATCGAATTGCACTGTGAAACGGTTATCATTTCTACAGGAGCTTCGGCTAAATATTTAGGATTACCTTCAGAACAACATTACTTAAATATGGGTGGAGGGGTGTCTGCCTGTGCCGTTTGCGACGGATTTTTTTACCGTAATCAGGAAGTTGTAATTGTTGGAGCAGGTGATTCTGCTTGTGAAGAAGCGCATTACTTATCTAAACTTTGTAAAAAAGTAACGATGCTGGTAAGAAGCGAAAGATTCAGAGCTTCAAAAATTATGGAAGAACGTGTTCGTAAAACAGAAAATATTGAGATTTTGATGAATCACGATACTGTAGAAGTTTTAGGAGACAATAATGTGGTTCACGCTATTAAAGCATTAAACAAAACAACAGGTGATGTTATTGAAATTCCTGCCACAGGATTTTTCGTAGCTATTGGTCACAAGCCAAATACAGATATTTTTGCTGATTATATCACTCTTGACGAAACTGGTTATATCATTAACGTTCCGGGAACATCAAGAACAAATGTTGAGGGTG
>Ga0247806_10000270_pt1 | contig 36045 bp, 30 predicted proteins | sample UWRJL059202B1_FD_179935 | JGI IMG/M metagenome (GOLD analysis project Ga0247806, IMG submission 179935) | Plant litter microbial communities from Arlington Agricultural Research Station in Wisconsin, United States - UWRJ-L059-202B-1 | ecosystem: Environmental > Terrestrial > Plant litter >... | reverse complement strand
ACCGCGCCGAGGTCACCGAGGCCAGCGAGAAGACCTTCCGTCAGCAGATCCTGCTCGACACCATCGCCGAGGCCGAGAAGGTCAAGGTCAGCCAGGACGAGCTCACCCAGTACCTGATCCAGGGTGCATCGCAGTACGGCATGGACCCGAGCGAGTTCGTTCAGGCGCTGTCCGGCAACGGCCAGATCCCCTCCATGGTCGCCGAGGTTGCCCGTAACAAGGCCCTCGCGATCGCGCTGGGCAAGGCCGAGGTGACCGACTCCAACGGCGCCACCGTCGACCTGTCCGAGTTCACCGCCGTCGTCGACGACGAGCCGGCCGCGGACGAGTCCGCCTCCGACGAGAGTACCGAGGCAGCGTCTGAGGAAGCTACCGAGGAGGCCCCGGCCGCCGAGGCCAAGCCGAAGAAGAAGGCTGCAGCAAAGAAGTAACCCCACCAGCCCGCACGGGCGTTGGGAAACGGGTCGGATGCCTTCGGGCATCCGGCCCGTTTCCTGTGTGCCGGTTCGGGTGGGTCCGGCCGGTGAATCTGCCGAGGGCGAACAGAGCCTTTTGCGCGCGTTGGACCCTATAGATTCATTCCTGAAGCGACAAGCGAAACGGAGCGCGACATGGCCGAAATGGTACCTACACCCGGAGTTTTTGACCGACTTCTCAGCGACCGCATCATCTGGCTCGGCTCAGAGGTGCGCGACGACAACGCCAACGAGATCTGCGCCAAGATCCTGCTGCTGGCGGCAGAGGACTCGCAACGGGACATCTTCCTCTACATCAACTCGCCCGGCGGCTCGATCACGGCCGGCATGGCGATCTACGACACCATGAAGTTCGTGCCGAACGACGTCGTGACCGTGGGTATCGGACTGGCGGCCTCGATGGGGCAGTTCCTGCTGTCCTCCGGTACGAAGGGCAAGCGTTACATCACCCCGAACGCACGAGTGCTGCTGCACCAGCCGTCCGGTGGATTCGGCGGCACCGCGGCCGACATCCAGACGCAGGCCAAGGTCATCCTCGACATGAAGAAGCGCATGGCTGAACTCACCGCCGAGCAGACCGGCAAGTCGGTGGAGCAGATCCTCATCGACAACGACCGCGACAACTGGTTCACCGCCCAGGAGGCGCTGGCCTACGGATTCGTCGACCACCTGCGCGAATTCGCGTCGGACGTGGTCGGCGGCGGCGGTACCGACGATTCAGTGAACAAGAAGTAGGACGGGCAGAAAATGGAATTCACTAATTTTGGCCACCAGGCGGGCGGCATGGCGCCGCAGGCTCCGCAGTCGCGCTACATCCTCCCCACCTTCGAGGAGCGCACGGCTTACGGCTACAAGCGCCAGGACCCGTACGCGAAGCTGTTCGAGGACCGCATCATCTTCCTCGGCGTTCAGGTCGACGACGCATCCGCCGACGACGTCATGGCCCAGCTGCTCGTTCTCGAGAGCCAGGACCCCGACCGCGACATCGTGATGTACATCAACTCGCCCGGTGGTTCCTTCACCGCGATGACGGCCATCTACGACACCATGCAGTACATCCGTCCGCACATCCAGACGGTCTGCCTCGGCCAGGCGGCCTCCGCCGCCGCTGTTCTGCTGGCCGGTGGAACGCCCGGCAAGCGCCTCGCGCTGCCGAACGCCCGCATCCTCATTCACCAGCCCTCCGCCGGTGGCCAGGGCGGCGGCCAGGCTTCCGACATCGAGATCCAGGCCGCAGAGATCCAGCGGATGCGCGAATGGCTGGAAGAGACCCTCGCGCACCACTCCAACCGCACCAAGGAGCAGGTGCACAAGGACATCGACCGCGACAAGATCCTCGGCGCACCCGAGGCCCTGGACTACGGTCTGATCGACCAGATCTTGACCAGCCGCAAGAGCATTCCCACGCTCGTCAAGTAGTCCAACCCCAGGTTCGGCCGCTGGCCAGCCTGTTCGCCGAACGGCGTGCCGCCTCCTGGCGGCGCGCCGTTTCGCTTTGTTCCGCGGGTGCACGCATCTGTCACACGCACCAGCTAGGCTCGAATCAGCATCATTGATGGAGGAGGCTCACGGATGGCACGAATTGGCGAGAGCGCCGACCTGTTGAAGTGTTCTTTCTGCGGAAAGAGCCAGAAGCAGGTACAGCAGCTCATTGCCGGACCCGGTGTGTACATCTGCGATGAATGCGTCGAGCTCTGCAACGAGATCATCGAAGAACGCCTGGCCGAGGCCGGAGCGGAAGAGGCGGGCAGCGAGTTCGAACTGCCCAAGCCCCGGGAGATCTTCGGATTCCTCGAGGAATACGTCATCGGGCAGGAAGCCGCCAAGCGGTCCCTCGCCGTTGCCGTCTACAACCACTACAAGCGGGTACGCTCACGCGCCACGCTCACGGCCGCGGACGCGATCCACGACGACGTCGAGATTGCCAAGTCCAACATCCTGCTCATCGGCCCCACCGGCTGTGGCAAGACCTACCTCGCGCAGACCCTCGCCAAACGGCTGAACGTACCGTTCGCGGTGGCGGATGCGACGGCGCTCACCGAGGCCGGCTACGTGGGCGAAGACGTGGAGAACATCCTCCTCAAGCTCATCCAGGCCGCCGATTACGACGTGAAGCGCGCCGAGACCGGCATCATCTACATCGACGAGATCGACAAGATCGCCCGCAAGGCCGAGAACCCGTCGATCACCCGCGACGTGTCGGGGGAGGGCGTGCAGCAGGCGCTCCTGAAGATCCTCGAGGGCACCGTCGCGTCGGTGCCGCCGCAGGGTGGCCGGAAGCATCCGCACCAGGAATTCATCCAGATCGACACCACCAACGTGCTGTTCATCGTGGCGGGCGCGTTCGCCGGGCTTGACGACATCATCTCCCAGCGTGCGGGGAAGAAGGGCATCGGCTTCGGCGCCCCGCTGCACACCAAGGGCGACGACATCAACCTCTTCAGCGAGGTGCTGCCCGAAGACCTGCACAAGTTCGGGCTGATCCCCGAATTCATCGGTCGGCTGCCCGTGGTGACCACGGTCACCCAGCTCGACCAGGTGGCCCTGATGCAGATCCTCACCGTGCCCAAGAACGCCCTGGTGCGTCAGTACCAGCGCATGTTCGAACTCGACGGGGTGGAGCTCGACTTCGAGCAGCCTGCCCTCGAGGCCATCGCCGACCTTGCCGTGCTGCGCAAGACCGGCGCTCGTGGCCTCCGCGCCATCATGGAGGAGGTGCTCGGGCCGATCATGTTCGAGGTCCCGTCCACCACGGATGTCGCCCGCGTCGTGGTCACCCGCGAGTCGGTCCTGGAGAACGCCGCGCCCACCATCGTGCTGCACTCCGACCGCCGCGAGGAGAAGTCGGCCTAAGCCGCCTGCACGCCCTGCGCGACCAGAACCGCCCCCGACCAGCGGTCGGGGGCGGTTTTGCGTTTCCCGCGCCGGAACTGTTCCCGAATCGGACTTCTGCGTCCGGTGTGCCGGCAACAGTTGTCCGCTTCGGCAACAGTAGGTGTCGCGTCTGTCGAATTGACAGGAGGAGCGCCGCCGTATCTAATATATTGCATGCCGGTTCCTGTTCCCGATGCCTCCCATCGCCCCGCCTCGCTCCGCGATTACGCCTACGACGCGCTCCGCACCGCCATCGTGGCCGGCACTCTGGCACCGGGAGAGAAGCTGCGCGACGCCGAGCTCGAGTCGTGGCTCGGCGTGAGCCGCACGCCCATCCGCGAGGCCATCGCCCGGCTGGAGACTGCCGGGCTGGTGCGCACCGAGAGGGCCAGGCACACCATCGTGGCGCCCCTGGACGAACGCGCGGCCCTGAACGCCCAGGCCATCGCGGCGTCGCTGCACGAACTCGCCGCGCGCGAGGCCGTCGCGCAACTCACCACGGCCGACCTCGATCACATGACGGCCGCCAATGACCGATTCCGGGCGGCACTGGCAGTCAACGATGTGGACGCAGCCATCGCCGCCGACGACGACTTCCACGCCGTCGCCGTGCGGGCCAGCGCCAACGAGCTGTTGCCGGCGCTGCTCGAGCAGGTGACGCCACTGCTGCGACGCCTCGAACGGGCCCGGTTCTCCTCCCTCGCCGGCCGGGCCTCCGTGTCCGACCACGAGCACATCATCGGCCTGTGCGCCTCCGGTCAGGCAGCGGAGACCGGCAGTGCGGTGCGGGAGAACTGGCTCACTCTCGGCCGGATGCTGGCCACGGCCGCACCCGACACGCACTGACCTGCACCCTCGCATCCCGCCCCACCCACAACGAGCCCATCACCGCTCACCCGACCGACAAGGACCCCATGGCACTGCGCGATTTTCCCCGTCATCCGCTCACCTTCGGCCCCAGCCCGATCCATGCCCTGGACCGACTGAGCGCCCATCTCGGCGGCGCCCGCATCTGGGCCAAGCGCGAAGACGTCAACAGCGGTCTGGCCTTCGGTGGCAACAAGACGCGGAAACTCGAGTACCTGATCCCCGACGCCCTGGCCCAGGGCGCCGATACTCTGGTGTCCATCGGCGGCATCCAGTCCAACCACACGCGGCAGGTCGCCGCGGTCGCCGCACACCTGGGCCTCAAGGCCGTCCTCGTGCAGGAGCAGTGGGTCGACTGGCCGGACAGCGTGAACGACCGGGTCGGCAACATCCTGCTCTCGCGCCTCACCGGCGCGGATGTGCGCATCTCCGCCGACGGGTTCGGCATCGGCTTCAAGGACTCCTGGACCCAGGCGATCGCCGACGTCGAGGCGGCGGGCGGCACCCCGTACCCGATCCCGGCCGGCGCCTCAGACCACCGCCTGGGCGGTCTGGGCTTCGCCAACTGGGCCCACGAGGTGGCCGCGCAGGAGGCCGAGTTGGGCGTCTTCTTCGACACCATTGTGGTGTGCAGCGTCACCGGTTCCACCCACGCCGGCATGATCGCCGGGTTCGCCGACCTCGAGACCAACTTCGGTGGCGCCAAGCGCCGTGTCATCGGCATCGACGCGTCCGCCAAGATCGAGGCGACCCGCGACCAGGTGGCGCGCATCGCACGCAATACCGCCGAGCTCATCGGGGTGGGTCGTCCCATCACGGACGAGGAGATCACCGTGCTCGAGGGCTGGGCAGGGGAGTATTACGGCATCCCGGTGGCGTCCACCAACGACGCCATCCGACTCACCGCCAGCCTGGAAGGCGTGATCATCGACCCGGTCTACGAGGGCAAGTCGATGGCCGGCCTGATCGACCTGGTCAGCACCGGCGACATCCCCTCCGATAGCAACGTGCTCTACGCCCACCTCGGCGGCCAGCCCGCCATCAACGCCTACAGCGCGCTGTACCACTGACCCACCGCCGGCCGGCTAGTTGAGGCCGCGGCGGTCGAGCAGCGGCTGGATGTCGGCGTCACGTCCGCGGAAGTCGCGGTACGCGACGAGCGGGTCGCCGCTGCCGCCCACACCGAGCAGCCGGGCGCGGAACCTGTCGCCGTTGGCGCGGGTGAGGCCACCGTTCTCGGTGAACCAGGCCACGGTGTCGGCGTCGAGGACTTCGCTCCAGATGTAGGAGTAGTAGCCGGCGTCGTAGCCGCCCGAGAAGGTGTGCGCGAAGTAGGTGCTCGCATACCGGGTCGGCACCACCGGATTGTCCAGACCCACCGCGGCGAGGGCGCCCGCCTCGAACGCGTCGACGTCCGTCACGTCATCGTCGGCGCCGATCCGGTGCCAGGCCTGGTCGAGGAGTGCGGCGGCGAGGTATTCGCTGGTATTGAAGCCCTCGTTGAATGTTGCCGAGTCACGGATGCGGTCCACGAGTTCCTGGGGCATTGCCTCGTTGGTGCGGTAGTGCCGGGCGTAGTTCGCCAGCACCTCGGGCCAGAGCATCCACATCTCGTTGACCTGGCTGGGAAACTCGACGAAGTCGCGGTACACATTGGTGCCGGCGAAGCGCGGGTACGTCACCTGGGCGAACAGGCCGTGCAGGGCGTGGCCGAATTCGTGGAAGAGCGTAGTCACCTCGTCGAAGCTGAGCAGCGTAGGGGAGCCCGCCGCAGGCTTGGCGACGTTGAGGTTGTTGGTGACGATGGTGGGCGTGCCCAGCAGGGTGGATTGGGAGACGAGCGAGTTCATCCAGGCGCCTCCGCGCTTGGAGTCACGGGTGTAGAAGTCGGCGATGTACAGGCCCACCGGCGACCCGTCCTCGTCGGTGACCTCGAACACTCGCGCCTCGGGGTTCCAGGCGGTCAGGTCCGGTCGCTCTGTGAAGGTGACGCCGTACAGGCGGGTGGCGGCATAGAAGACACCATCGTGCAGCACCCGCTCCAGTTCGAAGTACCGGCGCATCGCGCTGGTGTCCACGTTGTACCGGGCCTGGCGCACCTTCTCGGTGTAGAACGCCCAGTCCCAGGCGGCAAGCTCCACGTCACCGGCGGCCTCCTGCACCGCGGCCTGCAACGCCTGCTGCTCGGCTTTCGCGTTCCGGGCGGCGGCGGGGGCCAGCCGGCCCAGCATGTCGGCAACGGCGTCCGGGTTCTTCGCGGTCTCATCCGCCGTGACATACGCGGCGTGGCTGGCGAAGCCGAGCAGTCGCGCCCGCTGGGCGCGCAGCCGGGTGATCTCCAGCACCAGCTCCCGGTTGTCGTGCGCGCCGCCGCGGATGCCGCGGGCGCGCGACGCGGTCAGCAGACGTTCCCGCACGCTCCCGTTGGTGAGGGAGGCGAGGTAGGGATGGCTGGTGGGCAGCACCAGGGTCAGCACGAACTTCCCGGGCAACCCGCGGTCCTTGGCCGCCTCGGCCGCGGCGGAGATCTCGCCCTCGCCCAGCCCGTCCAGGTCGGCGACGTCGTCGATCACGACGGCCAGGTCGTTGGTGTCGGCCAGCAGGTTCTTCTCGAACCGGGTGGTGTGCGTGGACAGACGTTTGTTGAACTCGCGCAGGGCCGACTTGTCGGTCTCGTTGAGCCCCGCTCCCGCGAGGGTGTACTCGGTGTGGTACCGCTCGAGCAGATAGGCGGTCTCGGCATCGAGATCCAGCTCGTCACGCCGGGCGTACAGCGCGCTGATCCGCGCGTACAGGGCCGGGTCGAGGCGGATGGCATCGGTGTGCGCGGCGAGTAGGGGAGCGAGCTCCTCTTCGAGAGCGGTGCCGAAGTCGGAGGAGTCCGACGAGCTCAGCGAGAAGAACACCGTGGCCACCCGAGTGAGCACCTGTCCGCTGCGTTCCAGTTCGATCAGGGTGTTGTCGATGCTCGGCTCGGCAGGGTTGGCGGTGATCGCCTGAACCTCGGCGAGTTGCTCGGCCATGCCGGCATCGAACGCCGGGCGGTAGTGCTCATCGCGGATCTCGGCGAACGGCGGCAGCTGGTACGGCAGGGTGCTGGGAGCGAGAAAAGGATTCGAGGAGTCGGCCATCGCCCCAGCCTAGTGTCGGGGCCGCGTCGGTCACCGGTGCGCGTCGGGTCACACCGTCATAGGCTCTGGCCATGAGCGACACCCCCGAACGCCAGGAAACCGCGCCCCGAGACGAGTATCTGGCCGGCACCGAGCATCCGCCGCGGGTGCTCACCTGGCGCACCGTGACCAACTCTGCGGCGTACCTGCTGCCGCACCTGCGCCCCGGACTCAGCCTGGTCGATGTGATGTGCGGACCGGGCACCATCACCGTTGACTTCGCCCGACGGCTCTCGCCCGGCATGGTGCTGGGTGTTGACACCTCGCCGGTGCGGGTGGCGGAGGCAGCGGGGCTGGCCTTGGACGAGGGGGTACGGAACGCGCGTTTCGCGGTCGGCGACACATCCGCTCTGCCGGTGCCGGATGCCGCAGTGGACGTCGTTCACGCCCACCAGGTGCTGCAGCATCTGGCGAACCCGGTGGCTGCACTGCGGGAGATGCGGCGGGTTCTGAAGCCCGGCGGTATCCTCGCGGCCCGCGACGCCTGCTACAGCGGCGTGACCTGGCACCCACGGCTGCCGGGACTGGCGACATGGTCGCGTGTCTACGGCAGTGTGCACCGGCTGAGCGGCGGCAGCCCCGACGCGGGCGCCGCGCTCAAGGCCTGGGCGCACGAGGCGGGTTTTCGCACTGTGACCAGCAGCGCATCGATCTGGTGCTTCGCGTCGGCCGCTGAGCGGGAATGGTGGGGCCGGTCGTGGGCAGAGCGGGTCACCGAACCGGGATTCGCCGTGCCCGCGATCGAATCCGGTGCGGCACGGCTGGGCGATCTGGACGACATCAGCGCCGCCTGGCGTCAATGGGCGGGGGATCCGGACGCCTGGTTCGGCATGCCGCACGGCGAGATCATCGCCGTACGGTGATCCACCATCCGGGTCGGCTGGTTAGATCCAGTCCTCGTCGTCTTCGGTCGCGACGACGGGCTGAGTGATGGTGGCGCTGTCCTCGGAGGGATCGAACCTGATCACGGTGCCGTCGTCGAGCTCGATGACGGGCTTGCCCTCCAGCCAGGTCAACGTCCATCGCCAGCTGCTGGTGTCGTCCGGCAGGGCGGCAAGGTCACCCTCGACGGCCTGCAGGGCGATGAGGACAACCTCGGGCAGGCCTTCAGGGGGCGTGGCGCCGAGCGACCAACGGGTGCCGAGCTGCATGGTTAGACCTCGGCCTCGTAGGTGACCCAGCTGGTGCGGGCGCCGACCTCGTCGTAGAGCTTGCGGGTGGCCTTGTCGTCCGTGGTCGAGATCCACTGCAGCTTGCGGTAGTTGTGCGCCTTGGCGTAGTCGCGGGCGAAGTCCAGCAGGGACTTGCTCACGGCGCTGTCGCCGACGGCCTTGGTCACGAACAGATCGTCGATGAAGAGCCCGACGTCGCCGCTGAGGGTGCGCGGGAACGCCCGGTAGAGCGTGAAGCCGACGAAGTCGCCGTTGTCGTCGACCGCGACAGCACCGTCGAGGTCATGGTTCTTGTCGATGATCCAGCTCCACACACGCAGCGCCTTCTCGTCGGTCAGGTCGCTCTTGTTGAACTCGCTGTACCCTTCGAGAAGTCCAAGCCACGGGAAGAAGTCCTTGTCACCCAGCGGGCGGACCTGTACAGACATGCGGTTCTCCTTAAATTTCCGACACCGTGGCGAGCACGATGTCCGTAACACTCAGCTCGTCGGATTCGACGAAGGTCAAATCCGCGATGCGGCCTACTGCTTGCAAATCGGCGGCCACCTGCGTGAGCAGGGCCACCTCCGCTGTGGTCCCACCGATTGTGGCAGAAAGAACAGCGGACTTCTGTGAGGCTTTCGCGTCGGTCTTGGCGCGCCGGATGCCCGTGAGGGCGCGGCTGGCCAGGTCGAGCAGGGCCAGCGTGTCGGCATCCGCAACGGCGGAGCCGGCGACCGGCCATGCCGCACGGTGAACCGAGTCGTCGTTGGACCACGACCAGGCTTCCTCGGTGGCGAACGGAACGAACGGGGCGAAGAGGCGCAGCAGCGTCGAGAGGGCCTGGCGCAACGCCGCGACAGCGGATGCTTGCTCGGGGCCGGCGTCGCCGTAGGCACGTTCCTTCACCAGTTCGAGGTAGTCGTCGCAGAACGTCCAGAAGAAACTCTCGGTCAACTCCAGCGAGCGAGCGTGATCGAAGTTTTCGAACGCCGTCGTGGCCTGACCGATCACCACGTCGAGACGCGCGAGCATGCTGATGTCGATCGGTTCCGTCACCGGGGCGGCGTCGTCCCCGGCGAAGCCGAGGATGAACTTGCTGGCGTTCAGGATCTTGATGGCCAGGCGTCGGCCGATCTTGATCTGGGTCGGGTTCTTCGGGTCGAATGCCGCGTCGGTGCCGAGGCGGGACGACGCTGCCCAGTACCGCACGGCGTCGGAGCCGTGCTGGGTGAGCACGTCGGCCGGAGTGACGACGTTGCCCTTGGACTTCGACATCTTCTTGCGGTCGGGGTCGACGATGAAGCCGGACAGCGCAGCGTGCTTCCAGGGCGACTCACCGTGCTCGAGCTCGGCGCGAAGCAGGGTGGAGAACAGCCAGGTGCGAATGATGTCCTGGCCCTGCGGGCGGAGCGAGTACGGGTAGACGAGGTTGAACAGCTCCGGGTCACGCTCCCAGCCACCGGCCAGCTGCGGGGTGAGCGACGAGGTGGCCCAGGTGTCCATCACGTCGACCTCGCCGACAAAGCCGTTGGCTGCGCCGCGCTGCTCGGCGGTGTAGCCGGGGGCCACGTCGGAGGACGGGTCCACGGGCAGGATGTCGGCCGTGGCGATGATCGGCTGGTCGAAGACCGGGTTGGCGTCGGCATCCAGCGGGTACCAAACGGGCAGGGGCACGCCGAAGAAGCGCTGCCTCGAGACCAGCCAGTCACCGGTGAGGCCGTTGACCCAGTTTTCGTAGCGCACGCGCATGAATTCAGGATGCCACTGCAGTTCGGTTCCGTGGTCGATCAGGCGGGCGCGAAGCTTCTCGTCGCGGGCGCCGTTGCGGATGTACCACTGACGGGTCGAGACGATCTCGAGGGGCTTGTCGCCCTTTTCGAAGAACTTGACGGGGTGCACGATCGACTTGGGTTCGCCGATCAGGTCTCCGGAGGCGCGGAGCAGGTCGACCATGGCCTGCTTGGCGGAGAACACCGTCTTGCCGGCGAGCTGGGCGTAGGCGGCCTGGGCCTCCGGCGTGACGATGACGTCCGGCGCCTCGGCGATGATGCGGCCGTCGAAGCCCATGATCGCGCGGTTGGGCAGGTCGAGTTCACGCCACCAGACCACGTCGGTCACGTCACCGAAGGTGCAGATCATCGCGATGCCCGAGCCCTTGTCCTTCTGGGCCAGGTGGTGCGCAAGCACGGGAATCTCGACGTCGAATACCGGAGTGCGCACGGTTGTGCCGAAGAAGGGCTTGTAGCGGTCGTCGTCGGGGTGTGCAACGAGCGCGACACAGGCCGCGAGCAGTTCGGGCCGCGTCGTCTCGATCTCGATGGTGGAGCCGTCCGGTTTGTGGAAGGAGACCCGGTGGTACGCGGCGGGCATCTCCTTGTCTTCCAGCTCGGCCTGGGCGACGGCGGTGCGGAAGGTGACGTCCCACAGGGTGGGCGCCATGGCCTGGTAGGCCTCACCGCGGGTGACGTTGCCGATGAAGGCGCGCTGGGAGGCGGTGATCGACTCGGGGGCGATGGTGCGGTAGCTCTGCGTCCAGTCGACGGAGAGGCCGAGGGTGCGCCAGAGTTCCTCGAACTGCTTCTCGTCCTCAACGGTGAGGCGTTCGCACAGTTCGATGAAGTTGCGACGGCTCACCGGCAGCTGGTCGGCGGCCTTGGTGCTCTTGCCGTCTCCACCTTCGAAGGGCGGGACGAAGTCAGGGGTGTACGGCAGCGAGGGGTCGCAGCGCACGCCATAGAAGTTCTGCACCCGGCGTTCGGTGGGCAGACCGTTGTCGTCCCAGCCCATCGGGTAGAACACGCTCTTGCCCCGCATGCGCTGAAAACGGGCAACAACGTCGGTGTGGGTGTAGCTGAAGACGTGGCCGATATGCAGCGAACCGGAGGCGGTGGGCGGGGGCGTGTCGATCGAGAAGATCGAGGCCTTGGTTGCGCCGGCGCGGTCGAACCGGTAGGTGCCCTGTGCCTCCCAGCTGGTTTCCCATTTCGCTTCCAGCCCCTCGAGGGCGGGCTTTTCGGGAACGCGGTCAGCGTTGGTCATGACACTCCGATTCGTTTCAGCGGCACCGTGTCGGTGGTGAGGTGCCTTCAGTACTGCTGAACCAATCTAGTCGATATGGCGCCCGTGGCAGCACTCGTACCCCCTGAACGGGCTGATCCGGGCCTTGTTTGGGAGTCTTCTCAGGAGCGGTGGGCGGATTAGAACGGTGGATCGTTGGGCAGGTCGCTCGGTCTCGGTGGGTTGTCGGGTGTGGGTGGCACAGGGGTGTCGACCTGGGTGACGGGTGGGCCGAGGTGGGTTTCGGGGTAGGTGCGGTGGGTTTGCCCGGCGGGGGAGGTCCAGACCAGCACGCCGCCGGGTTCTTGTTCGACCTGCCACAGGGTTTGGTGTTTCAAGCGGTGGTGTGCGCGGCAGAGGTGGGCGAGGTTGTCCAGATCGGTCGGCCCGCCGTGTTCCCAGGGCCGGGTGTGGTCGATGTCACTGCGCGCGGCGGGACGGGTGCAGCCGGGGAACCGGCAGGTGCCATCGCGCACGTTGAGTACCCGTTTCATGTCGGCCGGAACCCGGTACTGTTCGCTGCCGACGGAGAGCACCGCCCCGGTCTCTGGATGGGTGAGAAGCCGGGTCCAACTTGTCGCGCTGCCGGCGATGTCCCGGGCCGCATCGGCCGGGATCGGCCCGTACCCTTCCAGGAAGCCCGGGGCGTCGCTGTGTCCCATCGCGGTGAGCACCGGCACGAGGACCATCGCCGATCCCCGGATGCCCTGGCCGGTGCCGGCCGGGGTGACCCCGTCGATCAGCAGGTCAGCGATCGCGTCGGCGGAGATCTGGCTGACCGTGCGCCGCTGGTCTTCCGGGATGTCTGTGTTGTGCCGTTCGGCGGTTTGGGTGGCGTCGGCGATGCTGGTCAGCCGGTCGTGTGCGGCCAGGGTCTGCTGTGCGGTGCCGTACCAGGTCAGCGTGCCCATCCCATCCGGCCGGCCCTCCCACCACACTCCACGATCCGCGACCGCCGCCGTGGCGCGTTTGGTGATGGTCTCCGGGTGCGCCCGCTCCCGCAACCGCCGGGCCTTGACCGCGAGCTTGGCCACGGTGAGGTCCTTCGCCACGGGCAACAACTGCGCCTCAAACTCTTGGGCTTCCTCGAGGGGCATGAAGCTGAGCTGCTCCATCATCACTTGGCCGTGCCGGTAACTGATCTCCCCAGTGCTCATCGCCGCCAGGGTGGCCTTCATCGGGCCGGCGAACAGGGACGCTTCGCCGATCAGGTTCTCCGCGGTGCGCTCCGCCAGGTGCAGGGTGCAGGCGATCTCCGAGGTGATGGTGCGGCGGGCGATTTCCTGGTCCTCCCACGCGGCGATCTTCCGCGGGCTGGCATCGGCATCCGTGAGCACCGGCCCGGTGGCGGATCCGGCGGCGTAGTCGGGGTTGAGCAGCTTCGCGGTGACCGGGTCACAACTCCACTGCCGCAGGTCGTCAAGGTAACGGGCACGCTGCGCGGTGGCCTTGGCGATCTTCCGGTGCGACTTTGCGACCCTGGCCACTTTCTTCGCCAGGGTGGTTTGTGCCTGCTCCTGGAGCGTGCGCCGTCGCCGGCGTGCGTGCTCCCGGGGGCCGCCGGGCTGGTCGCCGGGCTGGTCGTCCGGGTCTTCTGAGAACTGCTCTGCTGGGCTGCTCATACGTTGATAATCGCACCACCCACCGACACCCGAGGCCCTTACCGGGCGGGTGTGAAAAGGTCATCCGACCGCCTGCTTGTGGAGGAGCGGGGCATCCGTTGGGCGGGGTGAAAAACACCCACCGACCCGTGAAGAAACGTTCCAGTCCTTCTCAACACGTGGTGCTACGAATCCAGGGACCCTGCTCGGTACTATGGCCCCATGGCCACACTCCCGAGCTGCGGCGGCGCCCGGTGACGGAGATACCGCTGAAGAAGCATTCCGTCTCGCGCGAGACAACCCGGCAGCTCTTCGACCGTCTGCCGACAACCTGGCTTGTCACTGCAGTCGCGGCCGTCCTCCTCGGAGTGTCCGCCGTATTCGGCGGCCTGGATGAGGCCCCGGTAGAGGCGGCGGCGGTCATCGAGGCCGGGGACACCCACGCGGGCTCCGAACTCACGCTGACCGTCGACCAGGCTCTCCTCATCGACGCGTTCCCGGAGCAGCTTGTCATTCCCCAGAAGGGAAACCGGCTCCTTGTCGTGCGGGCGGTGGTGGAAAACACCACGAACGAACCCCGCCGGCTGAGCACGGTACCCCTGACGTCGAGCGGCGCCCCCCGCCCGCAGAGGACCGTCCAGGCCGACGTCTTGCGCATCGTGGGGGTTTCCGGCCAACGTGCGGCGACCCCGCCGACCAGCATCCTGGTGATCGATGACGGCAGCGACAAGGTCGTTGTACAGCCGCACGTCCCCGTCGAGCTGGCATTCGTCTGGGAGGTGCCTCAGGACGACGTTAAGAAGGGCGACACCATCAACGTCCAGCTGCTGGACCGGGTTCTGATCAGCGAGGGAGAGCTCACCTACGGTGGCCTGTACGGTGATCCCGTCGTCACCGCCAGCCTCGAGCTCGTTCTGGGTGACGTGGGCGCGGGAGTCTCGGAATGAGCCCGTCGCGGTGGCAGTATCTGGTCAACGGCACGGCGCTGGTGGCTATCCTGTCCGTCGCAGCCGTGGTCATGCATTCAGCTCCGGACCGGGACCTGCAGCAATCCCCGATCCGGGTGGCGGCAACGCTCGGCGAGCCGGCCAGTGGGCGCAACATCCACGCCACCGTTCACTCCGTCGCCGTGGCCGAGACCGTGACCGCCGGGAACGGGTGGGCAGGCACCACCGCCGGACTCTGGGTCGTCGTCGACCTCAGCGTGGAGGCGGTCGTGGACGACGTGGGCGCAGCGCTGGGCACCGCTGTTCTGCGCGTGGGGGACACGAGCTACAGCGCCTCGACCCGGCCGGGGGATGCCACGGTCGCCGCAGTGGGACTCACGACAGGCATCGCCCTCACCGGTCCGCTCATGTTCGAACTACCCACGGATGTCGTCTCGAGCGACGCGGCGGCGACCGCCAGCCTCGAACTCGCCACCAATTCCGATCCGCGCGTCGATTCCCTGCTGGTGGTTCCCGTCGATCTGGCCGCCCTGGAGGTTCGGGAGAACATCGACGTGGACTTCCCGGAATGGGGAGTGCGGTGAAGGGCGCGGTTGAGCCGGCCGGCTGGCTCAAGCGCAACCGTCGGGCGTTGCTGGCGGTCCTGGTGCTGCTCCCGGCGACGCTGGGAATCATGTTCGCGAACCAGTGGCTCGGCTACTTCGAGGAGTGGCCCAGCCGGCCAGTGCCGGCCGCGGCCGGCGAGACCATCGAGTACGGCAACGCGAGGTGGAGCATCGAGACGTCCGACCGGGTGCTCGGCGACAGCGCAGCTGGACGCGAACGAAACCTTCCCGCCGGTTCCGACCTCCTGGTGGTCACCGTCGCGGTCGACCCGACCGGTACCGGTCCGGATGGCAAGACCGATCTGTGCTCGGCGCGCCTGGAGGAATCCGGCAGGCAGGAGGCGACCCGGACGTGGTCGAACACGGGCCCGATCAGCCTCGACGGCCCAGGGCCGGAGCGTACCTCGTGCAGCTCGACGCTGACCACGCCGTACACCTTCGACGCCCAGTTCGTGGTGCCGGCCGACGCCGGGAAGGCGTCCTCCCTCAGCGTGTCCATTGTGGTCGTCGAGGCGTTGCCCGACTACGCCAGCCTTGCACTCGACTGAGCCGCGGATACGTCCTCAGACGGGAGTCGGCTCAGGCTTCGGGTCCGCGATGGCGGCCGCATCGCGCCGCTCACTCAACCGGCGCAGGCAGTAGTCGTAACCCGCGGCGATGAGGCAGATGCGCAGCGGCTCGAGCAGAACGTCGATGCCGAAGATCAGCGCCCCGTCCACGTTCATCCACCAGGACTCCAGGTCGTGAGCGCCGATCAGCCGGGTTGCACCGAATCCCAGCCAGGACCCGGCCGCTTCGAGCACGGTGTAGGCGAGCACGAAGATTCCCATCGGGACCACCCCGGCCCGCCACACCAGGGTGAGAGCATTTGCCAAGGGTTTCCACCGGCCGACGACGCTGCCGCCGACATCCGCGAAACGGCGGGTAACTGCCGCAGGTACGCGGGCGTAGCGGGTGCGCACTCTGTCGGCGTAGCGGTTCTGCGGCACCCGGATCAGGAAGGGTCCCGCGGTGAGCGCCCGACCGTAGACGATTCCCGCCAGGGCAAGCCAGGCGACCGGGAGGAGCACCAGCGCGCCCGTCTCACCGATGGCCCAGGCGATGGCGTCCCAGACGACCCCGATCGGCGCGAAGAGGTCACCGAGCAATGCGCGCAGATCCGAGACCCAGTGCATCGCGGCGCGGTTCGCGACCCAGGCGTCGAACTGGTTGAGGTACGTGCTGATCAGGAAAACGGTGAGGTACACCCAGACCGCCTCGAGGTAGACCGTCAGCAGAGCGGTCCAGCGGGGCAGCGTTTCGCTGTACCGCCGAAGCAGGTGACGGCCGGTGAAAGCGAGCACAATCACCGCGCCGGATGCCCAGGTGAGCTGCAGGTTGAGCACCCCGGCCGAGGTGTCGGTGTCTGCGAAAGGGTCGATATTGTCCAGGGCCGCGGAGGCGTACTGCAGGGTGTCTTCGCGGAGGAACTGCCACGCTGCATAGAAGGCGAAGAACGGCAGGATGCTGGCGAGGAACAACTCCTGCAGGCTCGGACCCGTTGGCTTCGCGACCGGCTCATCCTCGGTGCGGTCGATGGCGTCTTCGCCGCTTGCCGCGAGCTCGTCGAACGCGGGCATGCCGGGCCGCAGCACCAGGAACATGCCGATGAAGCTCGCCAGCCGGGCGAGAATGGCGATGGGCATGATCAGGAACGCGGCCAACGCATCCGTGGTGCCGACCATGGCGGCGCCCTCGATGACCAGATACCGGCCCAGCCAGCCGGCCAGGTACAACGCCAGCAGGACCGGCCACCTGGCGGCGGCCAGCCGGAGTGTCGAGGTCAGGATGGAGAACACAGCCTCAGCGTAGGGTACGGGCGCGCCGACCGGCCGGGTTGTTCAGCCGAGACGTGGTACCGCCGCGAGCAACGCCCGCGTGTACGGATGCGTTGGCGCGGTGAAGACCGAAGCGGCCGTGCCGGTTTCGACGATGCGGCCCTCGTGCATGACCGCGACCTCGTCGCTGACGTGCTGGACGACGCCCAGATCGTGCGAAATGAACAGCAGGCTCAGCGACAGCTCGCGTTGCAGCTCGTCGAGCAGGTCGAGTACCTGAGCCTGAACGCTCACATCCAGGGCCGACACCGGCTCGTCGCAGATGAGGATCGACGGCCGCGAGGCCAGGGCCCGGGCTATGCCCACTCGTTGCCGCTGACCACCTGAGAGGTCCACCGGCCGACGGTCCAACAGTGATCCTGCCAGGCCGACCTCGTCGAGGAGCTGATTCACCCGGCTGGCCCGCTGGGCGGTCGCGACACGCCGGCCGCGTCGCCCCTGGCCAGCGTCACGGCCGCCGTCCGGCCCGGCAACGGCATGTCCGAGGATGTCCCGCACGCTCAGGCGGGGATCGAACGAGGACAGCACATCCTGGTACACCGCACCGATGAGCGCACGACGTGCGCGCCGCTCGGATTCGGGCAGGGTCGTCCAGGCCTCGCCGAGCAGTCGCACTTCACCGGCATCCGGAACGGTGAGTGCCAGCGCGAGCCGGGCCGTGGTGGTCTTACCCGAGCCGGACTCGCCGACGATGCCGAGGGTGCGGCCGCGGTGGAGCCGGAACGACACGTCATCGACGGCCCGATGGTTGGCCCCGTGCGGGACGGTGAAGTCCTTGTGCAGGCCGATCGCTTCCAGCACCACGGTCGCGGCACGGGCGGCGGAAGCCGGGTCGGCGAGCGCGCTGGCGTCCGGTGCCGGTGTTCGGTCCGCCACGGTGATGAAGGATGCCTCGACGGCAGCGGATGCGGACCCGCCGACGGAACGGGCGCCGGGGGCGAGCCTGGACCCGCGCGGCTTGTCGACCGGGACCGCCGCGAGCATGCGCCGGGTCTCGGCGTGCCGGGGATTGCGCAGTACCTCGTCGGTCGTACCGGTCTCGACGATGCGCCCGTCGTGCATGACGGCGATCCGGTCGGCGATGCGGCTCACCACGGCCAGGTCGTGGCTGATCAGCAGAATAGCCGTGCCACGTCCACGCACCTCTTCGAGCAGGTCGAGCACCTGGGCCTGCACCGTCACGTCCAGTGCGGTGGTGGGCTCGTCTGCGACGAGCAGCGGCGGGTCCAGCGCGAGGGCGGCCGCGATCAGGGCCCGCTGGCGTTGCCCGCCGGAGAGTTCGCCGGAGCGGCGCCCGGCATACAGTTCGGGCTGCGGCAGGCCCACGGATTCCAGCGTTTCGAGCACCCGCCGTGCGCGGGCGGTGCCGTCGAGGTCGGAGTGCAACCGGAGGGAGTCACCGATCTCGCGCGCGACCGGGCGCAGCGGGTCGAGGGAGGCGAGGGCATCCTGCAGCACCAGGCCCACATCGCGTCCGCGCCGGCGGCGCCAGGCGCTCTCGGACAGTCCGAGGACGGAGTCGCCGGCCAGGGTGAGCTCGTCGGCCGTGACGACGGCGCCCGCACCGGCCAGACCGAGCAGGCTGCGAGCGGTGACGCTCTTACCCGACCCGGACTCGCCCACGATGGCCAGGCATTCGCCGGCGGCCACCTCGAGGGACACACCGTGCACCACCGGCGACGTGCCGGCGGCGCCGAAGCGCACGCTGAGGTTGCGCAGGCGCAGCGCCGGAGCGGCTCTGATTGGGCCGGGGCCGGCCGATCGGGTGTCGATCATGCGTGCCTCATCCGTCGTTCGATGGCACGACCGATGTAGGTCGCGCACACTGCCGTGAGCACGATGAACAGGCCCGGGTAGAAGCTCATCCACCACGCCGACGTTATATAGGTGCGCCCAGCCGAGAGCATGGCGCCCCACTCGGCGGCGGGCGGTTGGGCACCCAGCCCCAGGTAGCTGAGCGCCGCCGCCCAGACGATGGCCTGGCCGATGCCCAGCGTGCCGAGCACCAGGAGCGGAGAGAGCGTGTTCGGCAGCACGTGCCGGGTGAGGATGCGCCGGCCGCTGAGCCCCTGCACCGTCGCGGCCTCCACAAAGGCGCTCGAGCGCACCCGGATCAGCTGGGCGCGGATGATGCGGGCGTACCCGGGCGCCGTCGAGAGGCCCACGGCGACGATCGCGGTGGCCGGCCCCGGCCCGAACACCAGGATGAACAGCAGCGCAAGCAGCAGCCCGGGGAAAGCGAACAGCACCTCCAGAAACCGGTTGACGGTGAAGTCCACGGCGGCGCCGAGCGTGCCGGCGATGGTGCCGAGCACCACACCGAGGCCGAGGCCGATGAGGGTTGCCGTCACCCCGATCACGAGGGAGTCTCGTGCGCCGTCGATGACACGGGTATAGATGTCCCGCCCCGACTCATCGGTGCCGAACCAGTGCGCCACCGACGGCGCCTGAAACGCCGACAGGGGATCGATGGCCAGCGGGTCGCCGGGCGCGAGGAGGCGCGGGGCGATGGCCGCGGTGAGGAGGAACAGGGCCAGCAGGGCCGCGAGCACCTCGGCAAGACTCGGTCGGCGGCGACCGGCGACGTTGGTGCGGCGGGGGACCGCCGCCTGGATCTCGAGTTCGCTCATCGGCCGGCCTCCGTTCGCGGTCGGGGGTCTGCAATACGGGAGGCCACGTCGGTGGCGATGGTCATGAGGATGTACGCGACGGCGACGACCATGACGACGCCCACCACCACGGGAACGTCGCGCACGGTCACCGCCGTGAGCAGGGTGCGGCCGAGGCCCGGGCGGGCGAAGATGGTCTCCACCACGACCGCCCCGCTGATCAGGGAGCCGAATGCCCAGCCGGACAGGCTGATCGCCGGCAGCGCGGCGTGGCGCAGCGCGTGCCGCCAGAACACACCGCGTTCACTCTCGCCGCGGGCCCTGGCCGACAGCACGAACGGGGACTCCAGCGCCGTGAGCAGGCTCTCCCGCATCACCTGCCCGAGAAAACCGGCCAGCGGCACCGCGAGGGTGAGTACCGGCAGCACCAGCCCGCGGGCATCCGACGTGCTGATCGGCGGCAGCACCCCCAGCCACACACTGAACAGGACGATCAGCACGGTGGCCAACCAGAAGTGCGGCAGTGCAGCCGCCACGATCTCCAGGCCAGAGCCGATGCGCCGGGCGAGCCGGCCGCGGCCCGTTGACCAGGTCGCCAGCGTCAGGGCGAGCACCCAGGCCACGGCGAGTGAGGTGACGGCCAACACCAGGGTGCCTCCGAGCTGCGCGAGTACCAGCGGACCGACGTCCTGATTCAGACCGTACGACCGGCCGAGGTCGCCCGTGGCGAGCCGGCCCAGCTGCTGTAGGTACTGCACCCAGATCGGCTGGTCCAGACCGTACTCTGCACGCACCGCCGCCAGCGCCTCCGGCGAGGTCTGCGAACCGGGTCCGCCCAGGATGGCCTGGGCCGGGTCGCCGGGGATCAACCGCACGGCGAAGAAGGTGAGGGTGGCCACCGCCCAGAGCACGAATACCGCGCCGGCCAGGCGCCGGAGCACCGCGCCCAGCCGGTCGCGTGTGCGGGCGCGCGGCCGGATGGGCGTCGGGCGCTGGGTCAGCGGTTCAGCCACGCGTCATAGAACGTGGGCGTGGACACGGCGGGCAGCACCCGCGCGCCCTCGAGGGAAGTGGCGTACAGGAAGTGATTCTGCTGGTCCATGAGCGGCAGGATGTAGAAGCCGTCGAGTACCCGTTCCTGGGCGTCGGCGTACAGCGCCGCGCGCCGCTCGGGATCCGAGATCTGGCCGGCCTCGGTGAGGAGGGCGTCGATCTCCGGGTCGTTCACCTGCGCGTGGTTGGCGAAGTAGCCGCTGGGCGCCGGGGTGATGCCGTCGGAGTGGAACAGGATGCGCAGAACGTCGGGGCCGACCTTCGTGTACGGGGCGCTCACGGCGTCATAGGCGTTGGCGCCCAGCTCCGCGTACCAGCTGGACAGGTCGAGCTTGGCCAGCTTCACCTCGAAGCCGGTCTCCTTTGCGGTGGCCTGGATCTGCTCGTACAACGACTGTTCGGCGGGAATGGACTGGTTGGTGCTCACCGGGAACACCACGCTCAGACGCACGCCGTCCTTCACCCGGTAGCCGTCGGAGTCGCGCTGGGTCCAGCCGGCGCCGTCGAGCAAGGCGTCCGCGGCGTCTGGGTCGTAGTCGAACAGGTCCGGCTCGCTCACGCCGAGCGGCTCCACGCTGGAGAGCGCCGAGGTAGACCGGTCGGCGGTGCCCTGGAACAGGCTCTCCACGCCGTCGACGATGTTGGCCGAGCGGATGAAGGCCTCCCGCACCGCGATGTCGTCGAACGGGGCCTTGCCGGAGTTCAGTTCGATCCGGTTGGACGCGCCGGGGCGCGGGGCGTCCAGGTGAACGATGGTGTCGCTGCTCTCGGCCTGGGCGATGGTGTCCGGCTGCACGTTGTCGATCATGTCGACCTCACCGGCCTGCAGGGCGGCGTAGCGGGATGCAGAGTCGGGGATGAACCGCCAGACGATCTCGTCCAGATAGGCGGGCCCGGCGTGGCCGGCGTCCCCTGGAGGGGAGGTGTAGTCGTCGTTCCGCACCATCGTGATGGCGTTCTGCTTCACCCAGGAGTCGACCTTGAACGGTCCAGTTCCCACCGGGGCTGCGCAGTTCTCGTCCTGGGTGCGCTCGAGCGCCGTGGCCGACTGGATGGCCAACCACGGCTGGGACAGCGACTCGAGCAGGGCGCTGTCGGGTTCGGACAGCGTGAAGCGCACCACCGAGTCGCTCACGGCCTCGGTGCCCGCCACCTTCGCGAGGGCGAGATACCCCGTGGACGAACCGGTCTCCGGGTCCTGCAGGTGGGCGACGTTCGCCTGCACGGCCGCGGCGTCCAACGGGGTGCCGTCGGTGAACGTCACACCGTCCCGCAGCGTGAACTCCCAGGCGAGCCCGTCGTCGCTCACGGTCCAGCTGTCGGCCAGCCAGGGGATGACGGTGCCCTCGTCGTCGAGGGACACCAGCGACTCCAGGTACTGCGAACTGACCAGGGCCTGCGGGAAATTGCCTCCCACGTGTGGGTCGAGGCAGGTCGGCTCGGCGTCACCGGATGCGTAGGTGAGCGTGCCGCCGCTCTTCGGGGTGTCGTCACCGGCGTCGGGGCTCGCGGTCGTGCAGCCGGTCAGGGCGAGGCCGAGTGCGGTGACGCCGGCGGCGAGGGCCAGGGTGAGCGGGCGCGGGGTGGAACGAACGATTCCCGGACGGGGCATGCTGCGGTCTCTTTTCACGAGGGTCTCACGGGCTGCTGTGGCATTATTGGACCCGATCCATTAATTGGACGTGTCGAGTCCCATCGTAGAACACCGGAGCACCATGTCTGATTCCCGCACCGTGGGTCGCCCCCGCGGCTCGTCACGAGCGATGCTCGAGGAGGCCGCCGCGGAGCTGTTCCTCGAGCAGACCTACGCGAAAACCACCGTCGGCGACATCGCCCGCCGGGCCGGTGTGAGCCGCAACACCTTCTTCAACTACTTCACGGCCAAGAGCGACCTGCTCTGGGTGGATGTCGACGCCGGTCTGGCGGCCCTGCCGGGCGCTCTCGCCGCCTGCGACCGGGCAGCGCCGGTGACCGAGTCGGTACGCCAGGCCCTCCTGCGGGTGGCGGCCGGGTTCGGGCCCGGCCGGGTGCCGTGGGCGCTCACCCAGTACGAGCTGATGGCGACCGAGAGCGAGCTCGAAGCATCCGCGCTGGCCCGGATCCTGGTGCAGGTCGGGTTGGTGCACGAGTTCGTCGGGGCACGGCAGGGTTCCCCGCTTGAGGGGGACCTGGCCGGTCGGGCGTTCTCGACGGCGGTCGTGGGCGCGGCGGCCGCGGCGGCCCGGGAGTGGGCGGGTGCCGGGGTGAGCCGGGGCGTGCTCACACCCTACGTGGACGCAGCGATCGCGCCGGTGTGTGCCGGCTTTCGGCCGGTCCTGGACGCGTGAGCGTGAACTCTGCGCCCGAACGACCGGGCACGGTAGTATTGACTCTGCATTGATCCGGCTATCACCGGGGAGTATTCGGAAGAACAGGGGTAACGGGCTCACGCTCGGAACCTCTCAGTAGAGCCGAACGGGTCGGGCCCGTCACAGCCTCAGTTTGAGCGGTCGTTCGCTTCGGTCAGGGACGGCAAGCGAGGTGGTACCGCGTTTTCGTCCTGTCGGGACGGGCGTCCTCGTGGAATAGGCCAGCGGCTTTCACCGCCTCGTCCAGGAGAAGCATGACGTACCCTCAGCAGCCCAACGTCGATCCGACCGACCCGAACGGCCCCGCCGAGACCGGCAAGCCCGCCAGCGTCGTGCCCTCACCGAACTTCCCGCAGATCGAAGCCGACGTGCTCGACTTCTGGGAGAAGGACGGCACCTTCCAGGCCTCCATCGACAACCGTGAGGGCGCCCCGGAGTGGGTCTTCTACGACGGCCCGCCGTTCGCCAACGGCCTGCCGCACTACGGCCACCTGCTCACCGGGTACGCGAAAGACCTCTTCCCGCGGTTCCAGACCATGCGCGGCAAGCAGGTGCACCGCCGGTTCGGTTGGGACACCCACGGCCTGCCCGCCGAGCTCGAGGCCGAGCGCAAGCTCGGCATCACCGACAAGAGCCAGATCGAGAAGATGGGCCTGGCCGCGTTCAACGCCGTCGCCCGCGACTCCGTGCTCGAATACACCAAGGACTGGGAGAAGTACGTCACCCGGCAGGCCCGCTGGGTGGACTTCGAGAACGACTACAAGACCCTCGACATCACCTACATGGAATCGGTGATCTGGGCGTTCAAGGAACTGCACACCAAGGGACTCGCCTACGAGGGTTACCGGGTGCTGCCGTACTGCTGGCGCGACCAGACCCCGCTGTCCAACCACGAACTGCGTATGGACGACGACGTCTACAAGATGCGCCAGGACCAGACCGTCACGGTCACCTTCCCGCTCGTGGGCGCCAAGGCCGAGACCCTCGGCCTCACCGCCGTGCGCGCGCTGGCCTGGACCACCACTCCGTGGACCCTGCCGACCAACCTGGCCCTGGCCGTCGGCCCCGACATCGTCTACGCCGTTGTCCCGGCCGGTCCGCACGGCACCCCGGATGCCGAGGTGTTGCGTGAACAGGCCGGCGCCACGTCGGGCACCGAGGTGCTCGGCGCCGAGTACCTGCTGGCCATCGACCTCGTCGGTAGCTACGCCAAGGACCTGGGTTACGACAGCCCGGCCGACGCGACGGCCGCGATCTCCCGCACCGTCACCGGCCGGGAACTCGAGGGCGTCTCCTACGACCGCCTGTTCGACTACTACGCCGACGAGAACGAGTGGGGCACCCAGAACGCCTGGAAGTTCGTGGTGGCCGACTACGTCACCACCTCCGACGGCACCGGCATCGTGCACCAGGCGCCCGCCTACGGTGAGGAGGACCAGATCGTCTGCCGCGCCTACGGCATCCCGGTCATCCTCTCCCTCGACGACGGCGGCAAGTTCCTGCCCCACGTCACCGAGGTCGCCGGTCAGCTCTGGAGCGATGCGAACAAGCCGCTCACCCAGCTGATCAAGTCGCAGGGCCGGTTGCTCCGCCAGGCCAGCTACGAGCACTCTTACCCGCACTGCTGGCGCTGCCGCAACCCGCTGATCTACAAGGCCGTCTCCAGCTGGTTCGTGCGCGTCACCGACTTCCGTGATCGGATGGTCGACCTCAACCAGGAGGTCACCTGGGTCCCCGAGAACGTCAAGGACGGTCAGTTCGGCAAGTGGATCGGCAACGCCCGGGACTGGTCGATCAGCCGCAACCGGTACTGGGGATCCCCGATCCCGGTGTGGAAGAGCGACAACCCCGCGTACCCGCGGGTGGATGTGTACGGCTCCCTCGACGAGCTCGAGGCCGACTTCGGCGTGCGCCCCACCGACCTGCACCGGCCCTACATCGACAACCTCACCCGGCCCAACCCCGACGACCCCACCGGGCAGTCCACCATGCGCCGCATCGAGGATGTGCTCGACGTCTGGTTCGACTCAGGCTCGATGCCGTTCGCCCAGGTGCACTACCCGTTCGAGAACCGGGAGTGGTTCGACAGCCACAACCCCGCCGACTTCATCGTGGAATACATCGGGCAGACCCGCGGCTGGTTCTACCTTCTGCACGTGCTCTCCACGGCCCTCTTCGACCGGCCCGCGTTCAAGAACGTGATCAGCCACGGCATCGTGCTCGGCAACGACGGTGCGAAGATGAGCAAGTCACTGCGCAATTACCCGAACGTCAACGAGGTCTTCGACCGTGACGGCTCCGACGCCATGCGCTGGTTCCTGATGAGTTCGCCCGTATTGCGCGGCGGCAACCTCATCGTCACCGAGGAGGGCATCCGCGAGGGTACCCGTCAGATGCTGCTGCCGTTGTGGAGCACCTGGTACTTCTTCTCGCTCTACGCCAACGCCGCCGGCTACACGGCCACCTGGCGCACCGACTCCACCGACGTGCTCGACCGCTACCTGCTCGCCAAGACCCGCGACCTCGTCGAGGTGGTCGGTGACGACCTCGAGCGCCTCGACAGCACCCTCGCGGCCGCACGCCTGCGCGACTTCGCCGACGTGCTGACCAACTGGTACGTGCGCCGGTCCCGCGACAGGTTCTGGGCCGGCGTCGCCGCCGACGGCACCGGGTCCGACGCGTTCGACACCCTGTACACGGTGCTCGAGACGCTCACCCGAGTGGCCGCTCCACTCCTCCCGCTGGTCTCCGAGCGTGTCTGGCAGGGTCTCACCGGTGGCCGCAGCGTGCACCTGACCGACTGGCCGGATGCGTCCGCCTTCCCGGCCGACCCCGTGCTCGTCACCGCCATGGACCAGGTGCGCCTGGTCAGCTCCACGGTGCTGTCGCTGCGTAAGAAGGCCGGCCTCCGGGTGCGCCTGCCGCTGGCGAACCTGACCGTCGTCACCACGAACACGGCCGCACTGGCCGGGTTCGAGGGCATCCTGCGCGACGAGCTCAACGTCAAGGCCGTCACTCTCGTCGAGCAGCAGCAAGACAGCGCCGAGAGCTACGGCATCACCTCCAAACTCACCGTGAACGCCCGTGCCGCGGGCCCGCGCCTGGGCAAGCAGGTGCAGCAGGTCATCAAGGCCGCCCGCACCGGCGACTGGACCGAGACCGACGGTGTTGTCACCGCCGGCGGCATCGAGCTGGCCGCAGGGGAGTACGAGCTCGAACTGCAGGCGGCGTCCACCGCCTCCGACGCCGAATCGGTGCTCAACACCTCGGCGCTGGCGCTCCTCGCCGGTGGTGGCTTTGTGCTGCTGGAAACCACCACCACGCCCGAACTCGAGGCGGAGGGCCTGGCCCGCGACCTCATCCGTGCGGTGCAGGACACCCGCAAGTCGGCCGGTTTCGAGGTCAGCGACCGCATCCGTCTCGACGTGGTCTTCTTCGACGACGCGGATGCGGCGACCTTCGCGCTGGCCGCCGCGGTCGATGTCGCGGGCGAGACCCTGGCCACCCGCTTCGCCACCCACTCCTCCTCGTCGGTGGCCGACGCCGTCCTCACCGCCGGCACCCCGGCCGAGTGGCTGCCCGGCCTGACCGGCACCCCCGTCGAGCACTACGTGCGCTTCGAGGCCAACCACTACGCGAACACGGCTCCGGTGCTCATTGCCGTCGCCCGCGACAAAGGAACCATCAATGTCTGACGACTACTACCCCGACGAATTCCGTGACGCCGGCGACGCCGTGCTCGCGGCGCTGCTCGAGCGGGTGGGGGAGAGCGCGCCGCAGCCGCGTCTGCAGCCCACCCGCCGCGCCGTGGAACTGCTCGGCGACCCGCAGAACTCCTACCCGATCATTCACGTGACGGGCACCAACGGTAAGACCAGCACCAGCCACATCATCGAGAGCATCCTGCGCGCCTACGGCCTGCGCACCGGCCTGCTGGTCAGCCCGCACCTGGTGCGGCTGAACGAGCGCATCGTGATCGACGGCCAGCCGATCAGCGACGAAGCCCTCGCCGCGAACTGGGCCGATATCCAGCCGTACCTGCTCATGGTCGACGCCGAGCTCGAGGCCGCAAACGATGTGCCGCTGACCTTCTTCGAGGCGCTGACGGTACTCGCGTTCGCCTGCTTCGCGGATGCGCCGGTCGACGTCGTCGTGCTCGAGGTGGGCATGGGCGGCGAATGGGACTCCACCAACGTGGCCGACGGCCAGGTGGCGGTGTTCACCCCGATCGCGCTGGACCACACCAAACGGCTCGGCAGCACCATCGCCGAGATCGCCCGCACGAAGGCCGGCATCATCAAGCCTGCAGCGGCCGTCGTCACCGCCGCCCAGCCGCCCGAGGCGATGGGGGAACTCACCCGCGCGGCCGAGCTGACCGAGTCCTCCCTCGTGGGCGAGGGCGCCCAGTTCGAGCTCCTCGCGAGCCACGTCGCGGTCGGCGGGCAGCTCATCTCGGTACGCGGCATCGCCGGCACCTACTCCGAGCTGTTCCTGCCGCTCTACGGCACCCACCAGGCCCAGAACGCCGCGGTGGCGATCGCCGCCGTCGAATCGTTCCTCGGTGCCGGCAGCCAGGCCCTCGTCGAAGACATCCTGGTGGAAGGTCTCGCCACGGCGACCTCACCCGGGCGCCTGCAGCTGGTCGGCATCGAACCGACCGTGCTCGTCGACGCCGCGCACAACCCGCACGGTGCCCTGGCCCTCAGCGCCGCCCTGCAGAGCTATTTCAACTTCGATGAGATCGTCGTCGTGATCGGCATCCTCGCCGACAAGGACGCCGGCGGCATCATCGAGGCGCTCCGCCCCGTCGCCACCCGCTTCCACGTCACCCAGTCGCACTCCGAACGCGCGATCCCGGTCGACGACCTGGCCGACGTCGTCGCCGAACACGTCGGCGACGCTGACACTTTCCGGTTCGGCGACCTTGCCCAGGCGCTGGACGCCGCCCGCGGCTGGGCTCAGGACGAACCCAAGCGGGCCGTGCTGGTCGCCGGGTCGATCACCCTCGTCGGCGACGCCGTGGCGTTGGCCGACGCGGGAGACTGGATGACCCCGTGAGAAGCGGATCGGTTCGCCGGTCACTCGCCTCGATCGTGCTCGGCTTCGAGCTGATCGTGGTGTTCCTGGCGACCCTGGTGATCTTCGGTCTCAGTGATCTGCCGCCGTGGGTGACCCTGGGCGGGGGAGCGTTGCTCTGCCTGATCATGGTCGCCACGATCGGCTTGTTACGGTTTCCCTGGGCGTACTGGATCGGTTGGGCCGTGCAGGTGGTCATCGTCGCCACCGGATTCCTCAACCCCGCGATGTTCGTCGTCGGGGCCTTGTTCGCCGGCATGTGGGTCTACTGCATGATCACCGGCACCAGAATAGATCGACAGCATAAGGAGAACACATGAGCACTCAGGTTCAGGAAACACTCGTACTGGTCAAGCCCGACGGCGTGGCCCGCAATCTCTCCGGCGAGATCCTCCGCCGGATCGAGGCGAAGGGCTACTCCCTCGTTGACATCAAGCTGGTGCAGGCGGAGCGTTCGCTCCTCGCCGAGCACTACGCCGAGCACGCCGGCAAGCCGTTCTTCGAGCCGCTCGTCGAGTTCATGGAAAGCGGCACCATCCTGGCCATCCGCGTGGCCGGCGACCGGGTCATCGAGGGCTTCCGCGCCCTCGCCGGCACCACGGACCCCACCACCGCGGCGCCCGGAACCATCCGTGGCGACCTGGGCCGGGACTGGGGCCTGAAGGTGCAGCAGAACCTCGTACACGGCTCCGACTCGCCGGAGTCCGCAGCGCGCGAGCTCGCGCTCTGGTTCGCATAACCCCAGTCACGCGAGACGTGAGAAGGGCCCCGAAAACCTCAGGTTTTCGGGGCCCTTCTCACGTCTCGGGGGCTGGTGAGCTCTAGATCCGGTGCAGGAAGTCCATTTGGAGCTGGGCTACCGTCGCCGCCACGATGTAGCAGGCGATCGTGATCACGAAGAGCCAGGAGTACAGGCCCGCCGCGACGCGGCGCAGCCCGGCCGGCCCGGGGATGATCCCGGTCTTGAGGTTGTACAGGGTCACGGCCAGGAAGACCGGGATTGTGACGACCCAAGTGACCATGCACCACGGGCAGAGCACGTCGAGCACGAAGAAGCTCTGGCCCATGAGCCAGATCACGAAGGCCAGCGCACCCGTCACGCCCACGTTCAGGCCGAGCCAGAACCAGCGCCTGAAGGAGGCACCGGCGAGGATCGCCGCACCGATGGTGATCACCACGCTCCAGCCGATCACACCGATGAGCGGGTTCGGGAACCCGAACACCGCGCCCTGCCAGGAGCCGAGGTTGGTGCTGCAGCCGACCAGAACGCTGAAGTTGCAGGACAGCTGCGCCGTCGGATCTTCCAACATCGTGAACTTGTCGATGGTGAGGGCAAAAGCCGCCGCGAGGCCGATCCCTCCGGCGATGATCAAGAAGATGGCAAGGCCGATGGGAGGCTTTTTTGACGCGGTTGCTGGCACCTACGGATTATGTCACGGGGCGCGCACGCGACCCTGTGAATGCATGCGATAATCGAAGCAGTCGTTTGAGCCGCGCTCAAACCGATGCCATAAGGCTTAATGGGCGTACATTCGCCCAGATTTATTGGTCGTAGACCAAAGGTATTAGCAACCAGAGCCAAGAGCCGGTTGCAGCACGCAATAGGATTCGCGGGGTTTTTTGCGCAAGCGGAAACGTCGCTCGAGAGAGTAGCCGAGTGGGTGGCGCGGTCACCCACAGCGGTCAAGGAGCGCACCAGTGATGGTGGAAGACAACGACAACAAGAAGCGCAAGGGCCTATTCGGCACTCGCAAGACAACCAGAAAGGCAGCACCGGCACCGCAGGCCATACCCGCCCTCGAGGCGCCGGTGGCCGCATCCGTTGCACAGCCCGTGGTGGACGTCGAAGCGTTGGAGGCCGACGCGGTCGACCAGCCCGTCGCGTTCCCGGCGCTGCCGACGCCGTACGACGAGAGCGTCGAGACGGTGCGCCGGCCGACGACATCCCTGATCTTCCAGGCCCCGGCGATCCTGCCGGCACCGGTGCGGACCGGCGGACGTGTTCTCGACGACGAGGATGACGACGCCGAGGCCTCGACAGTGCGCCGCCGCGCCCGTCGGCGTACCGGCGAGGAGGGGCGCAGTGACGACCCCGCCAACACCGTGGTGCGCGTGCGTACGCCGCGCGAGCCCGAACTCATCACCGAGCCGCAGCGCATCAAGGGCTCCACCCGACTCGAAGCCAAGAAGCAGCGCCGTCGTGACGGCCGTGACGCCGGTCGTCGTCGACCGGTGATCACGGAGGCCGAGTTCCTCGCCCGCCGTGAGTCGGTTGACCGCGCCATGGTCGTGCGCGCCAAGCACAACAAGATCCAGATCGGCGTTCTGGAAGACGGTGTGCTCGTGGAGCACTACGTGGCCAAGAACCAGGATGCCTCGCTCATCGGGAACGTGTACCTCGGCCGGGTGCAGAACGTGCTGCCCAGCATGGAAGCCGCGTTCGTCGACATCGGACGTGGCCGCAACGCCGTGCTGTACTCCGGCGAGGTCGACTGGGACGCCGCCGCGGTGAACTCCCCGGGGGGCACCCAGACGCGTCGCATCGAGCTCGCGCTCAAGCCCGGCGACAAGGTGCTCGTGCAGGTCACCAAGGACCCCATCGGCCACAAGGGTGCCCGCCTCACCAGTCAGGTCTCCCTGCCGGGCCGCTACCTGGTCTACGTGCCGAACGGGTCCATGAACGGCATCTCCCGCAAGCTGCCCGACACCGAACGTGCCCGCCTGAAGAAGATCCTCAAGGAGGTGCTGCCCGACAACGTGGGCGTCATCGTGCGCACCGCCGCCGAGGGCGCCACCGACGAGCAGCTGACGTTGGACGTCAACCGCCTCACGGCGCAGTGGGCATCCATCGCCAAGCAGGTCGACAGCGTCGCGGGTCCCGCCCTGCTGCACAGCGAACCCGACCTGCTCATCAAGATCGTCCGCGACGTCTTCAACGAGGACTTCCACAAGATGGTCATCTCCGGAGACGACGCTCAGGAGGTCATCGAGTCCTACCTGCGCCAGGTGGCCCCCGACCTTGTCGAGCGTGTCGAGCGTTACGAAGGCGAACGTGACGCGTTCGACGAGTACCGCATCTCTGAGCAGATCGAGAAGGCCCTGGACCGCAAGGTGTGGCTGCCGTCGGGCGGTTCCCTCGTGATCGACCGCACCGAGGCCATGACCGTGGTCGACGTGAACACCGGCAAGTTCGTCGGCTCCGGCGGAAACCTCGAAGAGACCGTCACGAAGAACAACCTCGAAGCGGCCGACGAGATCGTGCGCCAGCTGCGCCTGCGCGACATCGGCGGCATCATCGTCGTGGACTTCATCGACATGGTGCTCGAGTCCAACCGCGATCTGGTGCTCCGGCGCCTGGTCGAGTGCCTCAGCCGCGACCGTACCAAGCACCAGGTGGCCGAGGTCACCTCGCTGGGCCTCGTGCAGATGACCCGCAAGAAGCTGGGCCTTGGCCTGCTCGAATCGTTCAGCGAGAACTGCGAGGCCTGCGCGGGCCGGGGAATCGTCATCCACCACGACCCCGTCGTCAAGCACCGCCAGAGCGCGCAGCCGCCGCAGGAGCGTCGTCCGCGCAGCAAGTCGAACGGCAACGGCCACGACTCCAGCCAGGGCGGCTCGCGCAACAACGGCTCGGGTACCGGTTCAACGGCCCCGGCCGCGACCGAGGCCGCGAAGGCCGGTCACGGTACCCACGGCATCACCGAGGACGCCAAGCACGCCCTCGCCCTGATCGCCGCACGGACCATCACCCGGTCCCTCACGGGTTCGATTCCGGTGATCGCACCGGCCGATTCGAACCCGGCCGACGCGAACCCGGCAGATTCGAATCCGGCAGCCGCAAACCCGGCCACCGGGTCCGATACCGTCCAGGCCTCGGTCGAACCGACTGTGACGACCACCGACCCGGCGGGAACCCGGGCACCGGATGTCGCGGCCGAGGCGGCAGAGACCGCACCGGCCGGCGCCGCCGGAGGGCGTTCCAGGGGTAACCGCGGCCGCTCCGGCAGCCGGTCGGGCCGGGCCGCCGACGAGTCCTCGGACACCTCCGCCGGCGCTGCCACGTCCGCGGGTGAGCCCGTTGCCGAGGCCACGGCTGACACCGCACTCAGCGGTGCGGTCGACACGGGCCCCGGCCGTACCGAGCCGACGCCGGATCGCGCGGATTCCGGCGCGCCGGAGTCCGACGGTGTCGAAATTCTCGATATCCCGGTCAAGAAGTCGCCGCACAACCGACGCCCGGTGAGCAAGCAGGTCACCGACCAGCTGCTCGACTCCGTTCTGGACTCCCTGCCGGAGCCCAAGCAGCCCGGGCAGGGCCGCTCACGCAGCCGACGTGTCACGACGGCCGGCGGTCCCACCGCGACCGTGCAGCCCATCGTGATCCCGACCCCCGACAACCGGTAGTCGACAGCACCAGCCGACAGCACCAGCCGATGCGGCGCCGCCCACGAGGGCGGCGCCGTTTTCGGTTCCCGGCGCTGGTCTAGACTTGCCTGATGCGCGGGGATCGAGTGGGAGCGCGCGTCATCCCCTCAGGTCTGATCGTGGGAGTCGTCCTCGTCGCCCTGGCCTTCCTCGTCCGCGGGGTGAGCCCGGCGTTCGACGGTCTGGGTCTGCCCGATCGGGCTCAGGACGCCGTCACGCTGGCGCTCAGCGTCATCATCGAATCCGCGCCGTTCGTGTTCCTCGGCATCCTGTTGTCCACCGTGGTGCAGGTCTGGTTGCCGCACGGCTTCCTGCTGCGATTCCTGCCCCGGCAGCCTCTGCTGCGCCGGGCGGCGATCTCCCTCCTCGGGATGTTCTTCCCGGTCTGCGAGTGCGGCAACGTCCCGCTCGCCCGCGGGTTCATGGTGGGCGGCTTCACGGTGCCCGAATCGATCACGTTCCTGCTCGCGGCGCCGATTCTCAACCCGATCACGATCATCACCACCCACCAGGCCTTCGGCTTCAGCGACGGCATCCTGATCACCCGCATCGTGGCCGGGTTCATCATCGCCAATGTGATCGGCTGGTTGTTCAGCCGGCACCCTGACCCGGACAGTCTGCTCACCCCCGACTTCGCCGCCAGCTGCGCCCGGCCCGAAACCGCCGGGCACGATGACCACGACCACGACCACACGCACGGCCGTGGGCCGAGCCGAATTCAGACCTCGGTCGATCTTTTCGCCCGGGAGACCGCGGTCATCATGCCCGCACTGTTCATCGGGTCCCTCGTCGCGGCCCTCACCCAGGTCTTCGTGCCGCGGTCGGTGTTGCTTGAACTCGGCAGCAACCCGGTCTGGTCGGTGCTGGCCATGATGGCCCTGGCCTTCATCGTGGCCGTCTGCTCCAACGTGGACGCCTTCTTCGTGCTGTCATTCGGCAGCACCTTCATGCCCGGCGGCATTGCCGCCTTCCTCACCTTTGGAGCCATGATCGACGTCAAGATGCTGGCGCTCATGCGCACCACCTTCACCACCCGCACCCTGGTGCAGATCACCGCGCTGGTGGCGCTCATGAGCGCTGCGGCGGGATTGCTGTTGAACTATGTCGGCTAAGCGCGGAGCTGACTGGTCGGCCCGGCTCGCCGAGCACTGGCGTGGCATCGGCCTGAGCCTGGTGGTCGTCGTCGCCACAGTCTGGCTCGGTTTTACGGGCCAGCTGGGCCTCTACATCCACCCCCGATACTTCGGATTCACCCTGGTGATGGCCGCTGTCGGCCTGGTCTTCGTGGTCGCCTCGTTCTTCTTTTCCTCCTCCTTTGTGGCGTCGACGCCCGCCGCCAAGACCACCCCGCGCCGGCTGGCACTCTCGGTCGTCGGCAGCGGTGTGCTCCTCTCGATTGCCGCCGTGGCCGTCCTCGCGCTTCCGCCGGCGACACTCACCAGCGCCACCGCCACCCAGCGCGAGGTCAACTCGGGCGGTCTGGACACCAGCGATGCGGCCGAGCAGGCCGCCACTCTGGTGGGCACCGGGGATTATGAACGGCTCAGCGTGAAGGAGTGGGTGTCATTGCTGGCCCAGTCCGACGACCCGGCGCTGTTCGCGGACAAGACCGCCAAGCTCACCGGTTTTGTTTTGCCGGACGCCGACGACCCCGACAACGTCTTCTACGTCGCCCGGTTCGTGGTCACCTGCTGCGCCGTCGACGCCCAGCCCATCGGGGTCCCCGTCTACCTGCCGGGGTGGTCGAACACGTACAGCACCGACGAATGGGTTGAGGTGGAGGGCACGTTCACGCCGAACCCCAGCGGCCGCGCCCAGGCGTCCCTGGCCGTGGAACCCACGACGATCGAGTCGGTCGAACAACCGAGCGACCCGTATGTCTACTGAACACTCCAGCGTCGGTCACCCGACAGCCGATCGGCCGGATGCCGCCCAGACGGCTGCGGGATCGGCCGGCGACCGGAGGTTCCGGCGAACCCTCGCTGCCATGCTCGTCGGGCTCCTCATCGTGTGCCTGGGCCTCGTGGCGGTCAACGTGCTCAACGGGCCCCGACTCACCGGCACCAGCATCGACACGGTCGCTGTCGTCACCAAGGCCAACCAGCGCCTGATTCTCGAGACCAACCAGCAGTTGACGCAGGTGACCGCCGAGCAGGTGAGCGTCACGCCGGCCAGCGAGGTACAGGTGCAGACCTCGAACGACACCGTCGTGATCGTGTTCTCGCAGCCGTTGGACTACAACACCGAGTACAGGGTCGCCGTCACGGGAGTCACCGGACCGTTCCCCGACCGGGTCACCACCCTTTCCACCTCCTTCAACACCGGCGAATCTCCCCTCTACGTGCTCAGCCGCGCCCCTGCACTGCCGACCGACACGACCAAGGCGCCCGACCGGGTCCTGCGCACCAGCATCGGGTCCGCCGAGACGACCGAGGTGTTCACGGCCCCATACATCCAGTCCTTCGTTCCCGTCGGAGACGAGCTCGTCGTCGTCACTCTCGCCGACGACCTGACCAGCCGGCTGAGCCTCGTCGACAAGGAGGGCACGGCCGCCGAACTCACCCTGCCGGGCACGGGGACGGTGCAGGACCTCCAGGTGTCGACGGTCTCCGCCACCGTGGGCTTCAGGTTCAGCAGCGTCCAGGGCGCCTCTGGCACCGTCTACGAGAACACCCTCTTCCTGCTCGACCTCAACACGGGCACCCTGGCCACCGTGGAGGGGCTCGACGGTGCACCGGTGCAGGCCATCAACTGGGGCTTCATGGCCAACCGTGGCGAGCTGGTGGCCCAGATATTCGACACCACTCTGCTCCTGGTCGATCCGGCCTCCGGCGAAGCGGCCATTCCCATCGGCCAATTCCCCAACCTCAACGCCTTCGCCCCCGACGGGCTGCGAATCGCCGTTTCCGATCAGGAGCGCCAGTACGTCCTCGACCTGTCCACCGGAACCGAGGACGCGATTGTGGCCCAGGATGTTGCCGGCACCTCGCCGTACACGGCAGAGCTGGAGTTCCTCACCGGGGGAGAGGGCTACGTCCAGCGGGTCGCCCAGTTCGATCAGGCGACCGGCCGGGTGCTGCAGTCGCTCACTCTCGTGACCGGGGAGCCCGGGGCCGAATCCAGCCGGGTGGTCTACGAGCCGGCGCTGCCGAACGAGACCATCGTCGGCTTCAGCCTGTCACCCAACGACCAGTACCTCGCCATCCAGACCGTGCCGAACAGTGAGACCCAGGTCAGCGACGCGTATCCCATCGATGCGCAGGCCACAACGACCACGATCGTCTTCGTGGAACTGGACACCGGTGTGATCACGCGCAGCATTGTCGGCATGAACGCCACCTGGTGAGTCAGCGCCGCCCGCGGTCCCTGGCGCGCACCCGCAGTCCGCTGGCGCGCAGCCTGGTGACCAGGCCTCTGAAGTCGACGGGCTCGGCGCCTGCCGCCACCAGGCTGTCGTACCGGGCTTGCGGCACGTCGTAGTGGTCGAGGTCGAAGCCGCGGCGGGGGATGCCCTGCGCGGCGGCGAACGCGTGCAGCTCCGCCAGGGACGTGTCGCTGACCAGGTGGGACCACAGGGTTCCATGAGCAGGCCAGGCGGGCTGGTCGATCAGTATGCTCATCTTGGAAGTGTATGCAGGAGCGGGTTGCGACACGCGGAGCCCACATGGTTTGACCGGGGCATTCCGATCCGCTAAAGTCGAGTGTTGGTGTGCGGAGGACTATGTCCACGCTGCGCCCAAGGTTTTCTGAGTGTCGTGGTCCGACTTGGCCCATCGTCACCAGTAACTTTCCATCATAGGAATCGGAGCCCCCGGGGTTCCCCAGAGATAGGTACGTAAAGTGGTTTACGCAGTTGTGCGCGCCGGTGGGCGGCAGGAGAAGGTAGAGGTCGGGACCATCGTAACG
>Ga0247806_10000269_pt1 | contig 36078 bp, 34 predicted proteins | sample UWRJL059202B1_FD_179935 | JGI IMG/M metagenome (GOLD analysis project Ga0247806, IMG submission 179935) | Plant litter microbial communities from Arlington Agricultural Research Station in Wisconsin, United States - UWRJ-L059-202B-1 | ecosystem: Environmental > Terrestrial > Plant litter >... | reverse complement strand
TGGTGGTTGCATGGCCTTCGCGGATGCAGGATACCGCGCTCATGATCTGCCCGGGCGTGCAATAGCCGCATTGAAAGCCGTCGAATTTGATGAAGGCTTCCTGCATGGGATGTAGTTTTTCACCCATCGTCAGTCCTTCGATAGTCGTCACGTTTTTTCCTTGTGTAGTAACGGCCAATGTCAGGCAGGAGTTCACCCGCCTGCCATCCACGTGCACGGTACAGGCGCCGCATTGTCCGTGATCACAACCTTTTTTAGTGCCGGTGAGGTGCAGTTGCTCGCGCAACAGGTCGAGCAGGGTAACGCGGGGTTCTATGTTGACCGTCCATTTTTGCAGGTTGACGGTAAGGCTCAGTTGCATTTTTTCGAATGCCGAAGCGAGTTCATTATCCAGGTTGTCTTCCGCGGCTTTCACCACGGCAGCCGGCGTTAGCGCAAGGGCCGCGATGGCGGTTGATTGCTTGAAAAAGTTGCGCCGGGAAGGGTTGGCAGATTCGCAGGACTGGCCGGGTAACTTGTTTTTATTCATGCGGGAAATTTTAAGCGTAAAACAGTTGTCTTAAAGTTAACTATAAAAGTTAAGGAAAGGTTGCACCGGGGAAATGTGCAAATATGCTAATGTGCAAATATGACAATGTGAAGATGTGAAAATGAAAGGCAGGAGTAAGAATTTTCCTGCCCTGGTTTTTAGCACAGGATAATGTTTGACTGTGATTTTAATTAATCAACTATAAAGTCGGTTCTGTTGATAGAGCTTCTTAAAAAAGAAAGGAGATACCATTTTATAATATCTCCTTCAAATTTTCAACTATGTTCAACGACATTTGACCTAAAACGCCGTTGGTCAGGAAATCGGTTTCCAAACTAAACTTCTAAACCCTCCAACCTCCTAAACTTAAAATGTCAATACTGCTTTCAACTGCGCATACCCCGTTTGGTGCCAGTAGGGATAGATCATCGGTGTTTTGGAAGCATCGTCCAAACGTTTTACCTGTTCGGCGCTGAGGTTCCAGCCGGCGGCGGCGAGGTTTTGTTTGAGTTGTTCTTCGTTTCGTGCACCGATCACGATGGTGGAAACGGTTGGCCGTTGTAGTAACCAGTTGAGTGCTACCTGCGCTACTGTTTTGCCTGTTTCTTTTGCAATGGATTCCAGCACGTCGACGATGGCATATAAAAATTCATCCGGTTGCTGCGGTCCCATGGCGCCGCCCTGCCCGATGCGGCTATCGGCAGGTGCCGGGTTGTTCCTGGAAATTTTGCCGCTTAATTTTCCCTGCGACAGCGGGCTCCAGATCATAGCACCAATATGCTGATCGATCCCCAGCGGCATCAGTTCCCATTCGTATTCGCGCGCAAGTAAAGAATAATAAACCTGGTGACCAATGTATTTTGCCCAGCCTCTTTTTTCGGAGATGGCCATCGACTTCATTAAATGCCAGCCCGAAAAATTGGAGCAGGCGATATAACGAACCTTACCGCTTTTTACAAATCCATCCAGCGTGCTCAATGTTTCTTCTATCGGCGTAGTGCCATCGTAACCGTGCATGTGGTAAAGATCGATGTAGTCGGTGTTCAGTCTTTTCAAACTTGCTTCCAATGCTCTTGTCAAATGCAAACGTGAAGAGCCAATGTCATTCGGACCGGTTCCCATGGGGAAGGTTGCCTTGGTGGAGATCAGTACCTGGTCGCGGATGCCTTCCAGCGCTTTGCCTAAAATTTCCTCGGCCATGCCTTTGGAATACACATTGGCGGTATCGAATAAATTAACGCCCGCTTCGAGGCAGATGTCTACCAGCTTCCTGGCTTCTGCAACATCTGTAGAGCCCCATTTCTTAAAAAAATCCGTTCCGCCGCCAAAAGTAGCGGTTCCAAAACTCAGTACCGGGACCTTCAATCCCGAATCGCCCAATTGCCTGTATTCCATATGTATGATTTTTAAACAGTAAAAAATGAAGGTTATAACGGTAAGGCCTACCTGCTTTTCTTAACCGTCCAACCCCTTTGATATTGTACCGGCGGCGTGATGGTGACGCCCAGTTCTGACGCGGCTTTGAACGGCCAGTAAGGATTGCGCAACAGTTCCCGCGCCAGTATGATGAGGTCGGCTTCGCCTTTTTGTAAAATGTCTTCCGCCTGTTGTGGTTCGGTGATGAGGCCAACAGCGCCCGTGGCAATGCCTGCTTCTTTTCTTATCAGTGCCGATGCGGCCACCTGGTAACCGGGGAATGTTTTTATGGGTGCCAATACCAATCCGCCTGAAGAACAATCCACCAGGTCCACGCCCTCTTCCTTCATCAGCTTTGCATAGCGAACATAGGTTTCGGGTGTATTGCCGCCTTCCGTGTAATCGGTGGCTGAAATGCGCACGAACAAAGGCCCGTCCCACACCGCTTTCACCGCAGCGATGACCTCTTTTAAAAAGCGGTAACGTTTTGTTTCGTCGCCACCGTATTCATCTGTCCGGTGATTGCTGAGCGGCGATAAAAATTCGTTGATAAGGTAACCGTGCGCAGCATGCAGTTCCAGCAAATCGAAACCGGCGGCTTTGGCGCGAACAGCCGCTTGTTGAAACGCGTTGACCAAACCTTTTATCTCCTCAACAGAAAGTTCTTTGGGTGGCAGCATCTGGTCAAAAGCAATGGCCGACGGCGCTTCACCGGGTACCCCCAGCTCTGCTTTTCTTCCTGCGTGTGCGAGTTGAATACCGGCTTTGCTTCCATATACATGGATCATGTCCACCACTTCTTTCAATCCCGCGATGTGCCCGTCGCTCCAGATGCCGAGGTCTTCAAAACTGATGCGGCCCTGCGGCACCACGGCCGATGCTTCAAAGATGATCAGTCCAACCTGGCCAACAGCACGTGTTGTATAATGCACGCGGTGCCAGTCGGTGATCTTCCCATCTTTCGCCCTGCAGGAGTACATGCACATAGGCGACATTACGATCCTGTTTTTGAGGGTGAGGCCGCCGATGGTATAGATTTCAAATAGTTTGATGCTCATTTCAATTAAAGATAAGAGTCCAGCTAGTAATTACTAATTTCTAAAGTGTTGCCATATCAATCACAAACCGGTAACGCACATCGCCCTTCAGCATGCGTTCGTAAGAAGCGCTGATGTCTTTTATGTCGATCACTTCAATGTCGGAAACAATGTTGTGTTCGGCGCAATAGTCCAGCATTTCCTGTGTTTCGGGAATGCCACCGATGGGTGAACCGGCCAGGCTTTTACGGCCGCCGATCAAACTGAATACGTGAATATCGGCAGGTGTTGGCGGAGCGCCTACGCAGATCTGAACACCATTCACTTTCAACAAGGAAAGCGACATGTTATAATCATGCGGCGCCGAAACGGTATCGATGATGAAATCGAAATAACCCTTTACCGTCTTCAAAGATTCGGGATCGGTAGTTACCACGAATTTATGTGCGCCCAGTTTTTCTGCATCTGCTTGCTTGGAAGCCGAAGTGCTCAACACGGTTACTTCCGCACCGAAGGATACGGCGAATTTTACAGCCATGTGCCCGAGCCCGCCCAGGCCCATTATTGCCACACGATGCCCCTTGCCAATCTTCCAGTGACGCAATGGTGAGTAGGTGGTAATGCCCGCACACAACAAAGGCGCAACAGCCGCCAATGGTAATTTTTCCGAAACCTTTACCACGAAGTCTTCGCTGGCAACGATCATTTTTGAATAGCCGCCGTAGGTTACGGTTTTTTTATCCTGTTCGTAACCATTGTAGGTTGCCGAAGCGCCATTCAAACAAAATTGTTCAAGGCCTTCTTTGCAATTATCGCAACTGCGGCAGGAATCAACCAGGCAACCGATGCCCACGAGGTCGCCTACCTTGTGTTTTTTTACGTGGTCACCCACTTTGCTGATGCGGCCCACGATCTCGTGACCGGGTACCATCGGGAAAATGGAATTGCCCCACTCGTTGCGGATCTGGTGAAGATCGGAATGGCAAACGCCGCAGTATTCAATATCAATCTGCACATCGTGTGCGCCGGGTTCGCGCCTGTCGAATGTCCACGGAGCGAGGGGCGTTTTGGCATCCTGTGCCGCGTATGATTTTGTAGGAGTCATAGTTTTTGTTTATGGGTGATGATGATTAAAGTAATAATTAATTTTTATCCACGAATTTATATTGCGCTTCGCTGTAGCGATCGCCCACATCGGGATATTGTTTCAGCAGCGCTTCGATGGAAGCGATGTCTTCCGCATTCAATACCACGTCAACACAGCCGGCATTTTCTTCCAGCCGGTTTACTTTTTTTGTTCCGGGAATGGGAATGATGCCTTCCCACTGCGCCAATACCCATGCCAATGCCAGTTGTGCGGGCGTACAGTTTTTGGTGGCGGCGATGTCGGCAAAACCCTGCGCCAGTAAATTATTGTTGTTGGCGTGTTGGCCCTGGTAACGCGGTAATCCTTTGCGAAAATCATTGTCTGCCAGTTCATCCAGCTTCAATGTATTCGTAAGCAAACCGCGGCCCAGCGGACTGAAGGGCACAAAGCCGATGCCCAGTTTTTTGCAGAGCGGGATGATCTCCGCTTCCACATCGCGGCTCAATAAAGAGTATTCACTTTGCAGCGCACTGATGGGATGCACGGCCTGCGCTTTTTGTATGGAGCCAACCGATGCTTCCGACAAACCGAGGTAACGCACTTTGCCCTCTTTCACCAACAGCGACATGGCGCCTACCATTTCCTCCACCGGCACGTTGGGATCGATGCGGTGCGCATAATACAGGTCGATGGTGTCGATGTCCAGTCTTTTTAAGCTGGCTTCCACGGCTTTTTTTATATACGCCGGAGAACCATCGAAGCCGGAAAGGTTACTGCCGTTATCCATTTGAAATCCAAACTTTGTTGCGATGAAGATCTTGCCGCGGTTAGGTTTCAGCACTTTTGCAACCAGGCTTTCATTGGCGCCCTTACCATAAATGTCGGCGGTATCCCAGAAGTTGATGCCCAGGTCGAGTGCGCGGTGGAGCGTGGCGATGGAAACGGCATCATCGGGTTCGCCGTAAGCGTGGCTCATGCCCATGCACCCGAGACCGATGGCAGACAATGGTTCTTCTATGTTCCCAAGTCGACGATATTGCATAATCCGAAGTTACGACATTGAATAAGGCAGCAACTTACGTTTTGCGAAAAAGCTTTCAGATGAATTACACGGATCAGGCAGATTACACGGATTTTTAACCGGCAAAATTTATTGTGTTTATTTAAAGATGTCTTTCTCTGGCCGTAACAGAATTATTTTTGATGCCGGCGATGAGCCCACGGCACTGGGCAGCACCGCAGCGGCATTGAAAAGGTTCCATGTGTTCATCCAGGAAGGAGGCGTAATCGAGCGTTAGTTCTTCGCCTTTGGAGATGGGTGTCAAAGCCACAACATCGAGCCCTTCGTAACCCGTATTGGGTGCGCAACTGTGGTTCTGCGGCGCCCAGCCGGAAGGATCGTTGTCCCACAATAAAAAGACTTCATTGCTGAGCGGGTAAGCATAGCGTTTGAAAACGTCTTTTTCTTTACCGGTCCAGTTTCGTTCTACGTGACTGCGCGTGACCATGCGTTGCGCGCGCCCTTCGCCCTGGAATATCGTTTCACCGGCTTCGATGTTGCGCAAAGCATAAATGCCATAACCGGCGATGGCATTGCCTTTTACAGCGTAGCATTTTTGATGGCGGCGGTGGCGGGCCATTCCTTCTTCAATGATGTGGCGCAGGAATTTTGCCGTGCCGAAGCCATCGTGCTTCAGTATGTGATCGGCGCTGCCTTCATAACCATCCGGGTAAAAAACCGAACAGGTAAAATTGATTTCGAGAAAAAATATTTCATTGTTTTCATCCACCCTGAAGTCGAGCCGCGCATAGCCAACGCCGCCGAAGCCTTTGAAGATGGCGGTTGCCGCATCGCGCAATCTTGCTTCCAGTGCTTCATCGGTACAGGGAATATTTGCATTGGGATGCAGTTCCGATGTTTTTAAGCTGTAGGTTTTAAATGCAAAGCCTTCCGGAAAAACATATTCAACGGGTTTGAAAACCGTTACCGTTTTTCCATCTGCGTTGGCCGCCAGCATCACGGTAAATTCGCGGCCTTCAATGTATTCTTCTACCAGCAAGGGCGCGTATTCGCCGATAATGGAGTGAACCTTTGTTTTCAATTCCGCGGCATTGTGCACCAGGCTGTGTTCGTCGATACCGAGACTGTCGCCCGCTTTGCCGGGTTTAACAAACAGCGGGTAACGCAAATGGCTGCAATCTTCCAGTTGCGTTTCATCATCGATCAATGCGGCAGCCGGCGTGTTGATGCCTTCGCAATACGCTACATATTTCATCAGCGTTTTGGGCGGATCGTACAGCAACGCGGTGGGACCGGTAAAAGGCAGGTTGAGCGTTTCCAGCGCATGGATCACGTCGATGGAAGGAACGCTCCATTCGAGGTAGCCTTCGCAAAGATTCACAAAAATATCGTAGCCGTTCTTTTTAAGATCGCGCAATTGCCGGTAGGTGGTGAGCTTGTTCAGCAGCACATGGTCCACCTGCGCTTCGGGGTACAAAGCGCTTAGGTCGCGCTGCGGATCGTAGTGCTGGTAATCTACATCGGAAGTGGAATAGTCGGGCAGCAACACACAAATTTTCATGCTCACGCTTATATGCTTGAATTGATTTTTAAAGAAGTGGCGGAACGATCCGCGGCTCTTTCGGGGTAAGCGGTGTTTCTTAACAGTGCATCGTTGATGATGGCGAGCACCAGTTGGGTAAATGTTTTTCCATTCAGCCGGAGGATGGCGCCGATGGAAGTAAAATCTTCGTCGTCGCTGATGCCGCACTGGGCATTTACTTCCAGCACATACAGTTTGCCCGATGACTTGTCCATGCGCAGGTCGACACGCGTATAACCCTTTCCTTTCGTAGCCACATAAGCGTCCCAGCTTATCTTTTTTATGTCTTCCGCCAGGGAAGGATCGGCGAGCGCATACTCATAAAAATTGGCTTCGTTGGGCATGGGTGTTTCGTCTTCATAGATCTCCCAAAGCCGGTCGAAGCTGAGGAATTTTTCTTCGTCGGGCAAGGAGGGATGGAACACGCGTTCTACCGGTTCATATACTTTTGCTTTCTGTGGCTGGTCGTAAGCGCCAACGATCAGCACAGTGTATTCCGGCCCGTTGATGAAGGATTCCAGGATCAACCCGCCGGCGCCGAGGTTCCAGCCGCGGTACCCTTCAAACATTTGGTGCGCCTGTGTTTTAAGCTCTTCTATATTGTGCACCACGTTCTTTATGCCAACGCCCATGCTGCCGCCGGAGACAGCGGGTTTGAGGATGGCCGGGAGCGACAACCGGTCTAAAATATCATCATCGATACCTGCTGATGAATGTATGGCCAGCCACGGAGCTGTCGGTACGCGGGCCTCATCGAAGGCTGCCTTCATCGGGATCTTCGAGGTGGTGATGTCGTAAAAAAAAGCATCAGCGCCGGTATAGATCTGGCCTTTCGCTTCGAGCAATTTTACAACGGATATGCCGGGCGCACCGTTTATTTCGTCGCCGTCGCAAAGGTTCAACACCACCTGTAACTGCGCCGATTGGTTGCTTTTTTTTGCGATGCGGCTGATGATGGTTTCGTAATCATCCATGCCCACGGGCTGCCATTTCCATTCGATGCCCAGTTCTTCGAAAGTGCTGGTATATTCCGCGATGCTTTGGGTAAAGTCGTAATAATAACCGATGTTGCCATCCTTGCTTTCCACGCGCGGCGCCAATACCCATACGAACAACTGTTGCAATGGAACGATGGAAATATAAGGAGTTGCAGGTGCCATGGTTATTGGGAAGCGAATTTTTTAGCGGCCATTTGGCGGATGAAAGCAGTGACGCGGTAACGGGAAAGCGTAGCCGAAGATAGCAGCGCGGCACCGTTCACCAGTTGAAGGCAGTCTTCGGCACCGCAATTACAAATGAAAGGCGCTGCCATTTCCCATTCGGTAGATGGATAAAAGAAGCGTAGTTCATCGCCCTTGCTGATCTTTTTGATTGCGGTAAAGCAGCCTTGTTCCGTATCGAAGAAAACATTGGGATCGCAACTGTGGTTGGTATATTGCAAAAAGGCGGGCTGCAGGGTAATGTGTTGCTGTTGGCCGGTTTGCAGCGTAAGGTAATTGGCGGCGGTTAAAACCTGGTCAGCAGCAAAGGCACAGATCACTTCGTTCACCGCAAAATCCTGCCCGGCATGTAAAGCGTGCTGGCCGCTGTTGTTGTCGCGGTACACATGCACAACCACGTGACTGCTGATCAATTGCTTTTGCCCGGCTTGTAAAGTGTTTATCTGCATCGGCCTGTTGTGTAAAGCAGGATGTTTTTTTCGGTGAAATTGTAGTGAAGTAAATGTATAAAAGATTGCGGGATAATAAGGTTAATTGAAGCGGCCATTGGCAATGGTGGATTAATAGCCGTATTATGTGCATAACGCTGCGGTAAGAATTACAGCAGGTAACTTTATAGAATCCGTAATGCACGATCTTTACAAAAATTATCGTGATGTCCGAACCTGTTCCCGACCCGGGTTTATTGATGCAGTTGGTACAAATGAAAATGCCTTTTGGAAAATACAAGGACCAGCTCCTGTGTAATTTACCCGAGGCGTACCTGGAATGGTTTTCCCAAAAAGGTTTTCCCAAAGGCAGGCTGGGTATGTTGTTGCAAACCCTGTACGAGATCCGGCTCAACGGGCTTGGCCATTTACTGGAGCCATTAAAAGAAAGGAAGTGAGGAAATGTATCAGGAGATCAGGAACGAAGCGATGCCCAGCACAATGAGTGCGAGTACAATAAAAAGCAGCAGCAGGTAAATATCTTTCTTCCCCATGGGGCCAAAAGTACAGTATTGCCTGCTCTGATCGTGGCAGGAGCATTGCCGTTTATAACCCGGTACCAGCGTGATTAATAACGGTAGCTGGCAATTGTATAAAAGAAAACCGGCAACCGGTGAATGGTTCGGGCCTGGATTTTGAAATACCTCTACAAACAACAAACATGGGCTATCTTTTTTTACTGTTGACGATCCTCGCGGAAAGCGCATCCGTAATCCTCGTAAAATTCAGTAAGGGATTCGTGGAGAAGCCCTACGCCATCGCGGGGATACTTTGTTATGCCGCCAGTTTTGTTTTCCTCAGCCTTGCCCTGCGGTCGCTGCCGGCAGGCATCGCCAATGCGTTGTGGGCGGGCACCAGTACGGTTTTGGTGGTGTTGCTGGGCATGTATTTTTTTAAGGAAAGTTTGTCCGCCTGGCAATGGGTGTTTTTAGTGATGATCGTTGCAGGTATGGTGGGGTTGAATTATGCGGGGAAATAAAATTTACTTAGGAACCATTTCCTTTACTTCCCCGATCTTGCTTTTGTTGTAATCCTCAATCCTTTTAAGTAAGAATAAAGAAATGAGCAGCCAGAGTACACCTACAAAATAACCTACCAATACATCGCTGGCATAGTGAACGCGCAAATAAACGCGGCTGATGCCAATGAGCAGGATTATGGCGATGAACACAAAAGTGATCAGCCAGCGGAACCAACGGTTGTTGATGGTTTTGTGCGTGATGTAGATGAGCAACCCGTAAAAGCAGGTACTCATCACCGCGTGGCCGCTGGGAAAACTATAACCATCGGCTTTGAACAATAAGGGATCGTCGGGCCGCTCGCGCATGAATAAAAATTTGAGGGCAAACATCAGCAGCAGGCTCGATAAACTAATGGCCGCGATGCGGATGGAGAACCAGCTTTTGTGCCGGATGAATAAAAAATAAGCGATCAGTAACAAATTAAGCGGGATCATGAACCACTGCTGCGCCAGTTGCGTAACGGCGTAAAAAAAATCGGTGTTCAGGTGGTTGACATAAGGTGCGATGTAGTCGAACACTTCCAGGTCGAGTATCTTATATTGCTGTATCCGGGGCCTGGTGAGAAAAACAATGCCGGCCAGCACCGCGGTGAATACGGCCATAGCGCCAACCAGCTCTACGCTTACCACGGCTACGCCTTTCCAGAAACGTTTATTTGCATTGTTCATCAGGGATAATAAGGTGATAACAAGTTAGTATAAAAAAGGTTACGGTAATTATGCACAGTAACCAGGAATGAGCATGCACCCTGGTTGGCTTGTTATTTGATGCCTGGTTGTTATGGCAGACACATTAAAGCTGGAAGCGCCCTGGGAACAGGTAAAAGAAAAACTCAAGGAAGTGAACATCGAACTATCCGATGAAGACCTCGATTACACACCCGGCCAGGAAGCAGCACTGCTGGAACGACTGGCTAAAAAAATGAACCGCAGTACCGAAGAAATAAAGGGCTGGATAGAAAGCGTATCGGCGAACAAGGGAAAGGCTTCCTGATTTTTTAAAGCAACGATCATGGCTACAAAAAAGAAAGCGGCAGCTAAAAAGAAAACAACGCCTAAAAATAAGCTGGGCGTTAAAAATTCTTTGGTGAATAACATCAATGCCCGTAAAAAGAAGGGCACTTCAAGGCCGAAGAAAAAATCTACCATATCAAAAGACAATTACGATGATATGGAAAACAACTGGGAAAAATAGTAACGGCGATAAAATAGAAAAAGGTACAGCGGTTAAACTGTACCTTTTTTAATGCGGTCAATTATTTTCTCATCATCATACCGCCGCCACCGAAAACGATGCCAACGTTGAAACGGCTGAGGTTATCCAATGGTGCATCGGCAAGCGTTTGATTGTCGCTGCTTTTCCAGCGGTTGTCTTTGAAGCTGCCGGTATAACCCAGTTGCAGCCCGATGGTGCCATCGCCTTTCGGTGATTTAAGCGCAAAACCCAAACCAAAGCGGTAAGTAGCAAACGTATTGTTGAACTTCACGCTGCGGATGCTGTTCTGCACCGTTGGTGAGGTGAGCACATCGTCGAAATCCACGGCCGATACGTCTTTGTAGAAAGTAGCGCGGTAGGTTTCAACGCCCACGCCTACGGTCGGGTACAGCATCACCTTGTCTGATGGAATTACATCATAGCCCAGGTCGAGGCCGGCGCTGAGGAAACGCATGGCGCTGCTTTTCTTATCACGGTCGCCGCTGAGGCTGCTACCGCCCGTTACGCTAAAACCGGATACGAAGTTGTTCATGGTGTGGATGGAGCCCAGGCCCAGGGTCCACATGTAATCTTTCAGTGGTTTGTATTGCGAGTAGGGTGCAATGCGCTGGTTAAGATCGCCAAAGCGCTGGAAGCTTACGCCGATGCTTTTTGTCATGATCATGCTTGATTTGCGCTCTTTTTTCTTTTCCTGTGCAGTTGCAGATAAGCAAATACCTGATAACAGGACTAACATCATTCTTTTCATAGTGAGTTTTTTAACTAAATAATAATAACATGTTTTGCACATCATTACATTTATCATGCCGTGCTTAGTGGGCTGCACAAGGCTTGCAGCGATGAAAATTTATATATTATAGTCCTCCTGTGCATTTTGTGTGATGCATTGTTTCAAAAAAATGCGATTGCATGAACAAATATTTTTTAAAAAGAAAGGCGGCATTAAAAGGAATTTTTATAAGTTGGTGGAAGTGTGTTTGATTGGGAAAAAAATTCCTCGGGGAGAGTGGATGGTGCAAATTGGCTGTTTGCTTTTAGATAATTCGAAGAGGAGCTTCCGTTTCTCTCCTTGCAAGTTTTAGGTGAACAAACTGGTAATTATCTAAATACCTGTTATGTATTGAGGGCTTCCGGTTTGAATTAACGCGGAGAAACGTAATGCTATATATAAATAATATGGTCCCGGAAGGTGGTTGTGTTACGGTCCGGGGGTTCGAATCCATCGTTCTCGCGATGGTATCTGCGGTACAGGTATTGCAATATTATTCTTCACCCGCTTAATTTTACCTTATGGCTGATGTCCACAACAAAGCAACCCGCAGCTATAACATGAGCCGCATCAGGGGCAAGAACACAAGACCCGAAATGCTGGTGCGCCGTTTTCTGCACGCCAACGGTTTCCGTTATAAGCTGCACGACAAAACACTGCCCGGCAAGCCGGATATAGTATTACCCAAATACAAAACCGTCATTTTTGTGCATGGCTGCTTCTGGCATGGACATGAAGGTTGTAAATATTTTGTGATACCTAAGACCCGTACCCAATGGTGGACTGATAAAATAAATGGCAACATAGCCAATGATGAAAAAGCAATAAAAGCTTTGAAGAAAGATGGCTGGAAGATTATTAATGTTTGGGAATGCGACCTCAAACCAGCCAAAGTAGAAGAAACCTTGAACGCTCTTCTTACAAAACTCTCCTGATTATTTACGCACTTATTAAATATGACTTAAAGCAAATCTACTTTAAGCCACGTGCCATACAATTGTTCATACTTCTGAAAATCTTATCACTTAACCAGCAATGTGTTCTAAAGTATACCGCTTTATAGCACACATAAAAATACATTTGAATATGGATTTTAATGAGCTTGTTGGAAAAAGAATTTCGACATTAAGAAACAAGAAAAACCTCTCCCAGCAAAAGTTTGCGAACGAGGCAGATATTGAAAGATCGTATCTGACACATGTTGAAAAAGGGAGAAAAAATATTTCCATGAAAACACTTAAAAAAATTACTGCGGCACTGAATGTATCGCTTAAAGATTTTTTTGATGCAAAAGAATTTTCAAAACCATGACAAAGAAGTTGAATTTTATTGACCTATTTGCCGGCGCAGGAGGATTATCGGAAGGTTTTATAAGAGCAGGCTTTGAACCCATTGCACATGTTGAGATGGATAAAGCCGCCTGTTATACATTGAAAACAAGAGCAGCCTATCATTATTTGAAATCAATAGGCAAATATGAAACCTACAAGGATTATCTGAAGAATAAAATAACCCGTGCTGAACTGTATAAAGAAATACCTGACGATATTTTAAACAGCGTAATCAATCTGCCGATAGGTGGGGAAAATAATCCTAAAATACATAAAGCAATTGAAGTACAGTTGGGCAACCGCAAAGTTGATCTGATAATTGGAGGACCGCCATGCCAGGCTTATTCACTGGTTGGCAGAGCCAGAAAAGAAGACAGTATGAAAGGTGATCCCCGTAATTACTTATATGTACAATATGCAAAATACCTGGAGAAGTATGCACCAAAAATGTTTGTATTTGAGAATGTGCTGGGTTTAAAATCGGCTGGCAAAGGTGTTTATCTGCAGAATATGCAAAAGCTTTTTGACAAAAAAGGATATAACATGAAACTCTTTACTGTGGAAGCCAACAATTTTGGTGTGCTGCAAAACAGAAAAAGGGTAATCATTGTAGGATGGAAAAAAGAACTGAACAAACAAATGCCCGATCTTGAAGCTATTCGCAGTAACGATAAACACACCGTTAAAGAATTGTTCAATGATCTGCCTGTACTACAAGCTGGAGAAGGGGTTGATAAATATATTTCTTATACTAAGCCGTCAACGGATTATCTGAATAACAGCGGAATCCGTAATGGGATCGATATTCTTACCCAACATGTTGCCAGGCCACATACCGAACAGGACAAGGAAATATACCGCATAGCTGTATCCATGATGAAAGACAAAAAAAGATTGAATTACAATGAACTGCCTGATAAATTGAAGACCCATAAAAACCGGGCTTCCTTTTTTGACCGGTTTAAGGTGGTGAAAGCAGATGCTGAATATTCACATACAGTTGTGGCGCACATCGCTAAAGACGGACATTATTATATACACCCGGATATAAAACAGAACAGATCAATAAGCGTTCGAGAAGCAGCCAGATTACAATCTTTTCCAGATGACTTCTATTTTGAAGGTGTAAAAGAAAATACAAATAGAACCGCAGCTTTTAAACAGATAGGAAACGCGGTACCTCCTCTCATGGGAAAAAAAATTGCTTACTCAATTAGAAAAATCTTAAATGGAAATTAATCTATTAGATAAATATAAAAAAAGCTATTCTGAAGAACATACTTACAGAGTTTCAAAAAATGGGGTTCTAAAAATAGACACAAGTAATCTTAATAAAGATTTTCCTCAATCTGTAGTAGGTTCTATAAATGGGTCTGTGACATTAAGTAATAGCATCATCTACTACTCTCCAAATAATGATTTTATAGGGAATGACGAGTTCTATTTTTTGGCAAATGAAAGGGAACAATCTATAGTAACAAAAATAAAAGTGGAGGTAGTCAGTACATTTAAACCTAAAGCACACATTCTTATTTTATTAGGCGAAGAATTAATTAAGAGTCCCGTAATGGCTATTTATGAATTAATTAAGAATAGCTATGATGCTGACTCAAAAAGTGTTGACGTAAAATTCGTTAATATAGAAAATGTATCTAGTGCGGAAATATTAATTACAGATTACGGAACTGGCATCACAAAGGAAGTTTTAGAAAATGTGTGGTTTGAGCCTGGTACTGATTTCAGAAAGCCCATACAAGAGGATGGAAAAAGAAAAATAAAAAGAAGCCCTATTTTTTGGAGAATTCCAATGGGTGAAAAAGGTGTAGGTAGGTTCGCGGTCCATAAATTAGGACATACAATAAAGTTAACTTCTCGACCTGCTAAAGTTGAAGTTGACCAGTATGGCAAAGCCACATCTATAATCCCCTTAGATTACGAAGTAGAAATTGAAATTGATTGGAGAACATTTTCACAAAGTAAATATTTGGAAGATGTGAAGATTGAATGGAAGATTAAGCCAAATGAAGAAGATTTTGAATTTAAGGGTACTCATGGAACAAAAATTATTATAGGTAATCTAAAAGAAGGCTGGACGAGAGGAATGGCAAGGCAACTAAAACGTAATGTTATTTCTATGATTTCTCCTAGAAATGACCCTTCAAAGTTTAAAATAAACTTGGATTTTGGTAACTGGTGGCTTAATGATTTTCCAGAATTTGAAGATGTTTTAGCATCGGCTCCATATAAACTTACTGCTCTCGTAGATGAAGAGTATAACATGACATTTGAATATCACTTTGGCCTTCGAAATAATAATAAAATAGGGAAAAGAAGTATTGATAAAGATAGCAAAGAAGAAATTAAAAAGTTGAAATATGAAAGGAATATTAAAGAGGAGTTGGTACCAATATATCGAGAATATTTTCAAGAAAATGAGTTAAGTCTTGAAAATGTTGAAAGTCTGATTGATAAATTTTTATCTTCAATAAAAAAGGTTCCTTTTGGCTCACTCATGCTCGAAATTAATTCCTTTGATTTGGATTCTGTATCACTTAAAGATTATACAAATAACCCAAGTATCATTAAAAGCACATTAAAAGATCATTCTGGAATCAAAGTATTTAAAGGAGACCTGAGAGTTTACGATTATGGTGATCCAGGAAATGACTGGCTTGGTCTTGATATTAAACGAGTCAATAGTAAAACATGGTTTTCTAATAATCAAATCATTGGTTATGTTTATTTAGATGATGAGAAATCAGGCGCATTAATTGAAAAAACTAACCGTGAAGGTTTTATAAAAAATGAGGCCTTTGAACATTTCATAATTTTATTAAACTTTATATTGAATGAATTTAGAGTTGAGAGACTTTCTGATAGAGGAAAATGGTTACAATTTAATAAAAAGCCAATAAATAATTCTCTCGAGTCCCAAATTTTAGAAACTAAGGCTTTAGTTAATAATATTGATTTATCTGATGAAGAAAAAAAGAAGGTCTTATTCTATCAACTTGATAACATTGAACAAAAATATAAAGAGGATAAGGAAAGTTTATTAATACCAGCAAGTGTCGGTATGACTGCTTCATTTGCAATTCATGAAATTGAGAAACTTGTTCCTAGAATGCAAGAAAGTGTAAAAGAAAGCCCTTTAGATAAAATTAAACTAATTGGCCAGGTAGAGGAGCTAAAAGACTACAGTGATGGAATTCTGTCGGTACTAAGAAAAGCCGGAGCAAAAGCAATTGTTGTGGAAGATGTAATTAAACAAGCGATAAACAATTACCGGTCTAGAATTAATTCGAGAAAAATCGACACTGAATTAATATTCGATAGTGATGTTACTACTGTTTTTTGTGACAGGAGGTTGTTAATTACAATGTTAATGAACCTTATTGATAATAGTATATATTGGCTAGATACAATTCACAAAGAAAAAAAACAGATTTTATTTAGAGCGAAAACAAATCAAACCGGAATTTCTATAATTATTGCAGATAACGGACCTGGTTTCCGAGATGAAGTTGATGATTTAATTCGCCCTTTTTTTAGCCGGAAATCTGATGGGATAGGGATTGGCTTATTCATGGTTGACACTGTTATGATCCAATACGGCAAATTAAATATTATTGCAGATAAAGAAAATGCAATAGAATTAGGAGTGCCTGATAGCTATTCAGGCGCTATTGTAGAATTAAAATTTTCAAGATATGAATAGTATGTTAGATGACATTTTAGGACCCCAAGTTGCGATAATTGATAATAATGAAGATGAAATAAAGTCTATAGAAATAGAATTGAATGAGCTTAAAATAGGGAATAAATTTTTTGAAGTTGATTATGTTGAACCAAATTTCCCTGACCAACCACTAAATACTGTCGAATTAGTTTTTTTAGACCTGTATTTTCAAAGTGGCTTAAGCAGATTCGATCCCTACATGTGTATTAATTGGCTAACCGCAATTGTACCTCATGGAAAAAAATATATGTTAATAGTTTGGTCGAATGACACTCATGAGGCAAATAATTTAATGGATGTGATGATGAAAGAAGGGGCACCTATACCTTTCCTTTTGGAAACAAAATCAAAAGAAGAATATCGCATATCAGACAAAGAATATGATATACAAAGGTTATTTAAAGAACTCAATATTGACTTAAGGACTAAGATTAATATTGATACACAAGAATATTCAGGGCAGATAATATTAGTTGAACCACAAAGTGTTTTAATCAATTGTAAAATATTTGACGAACCACCAACATTTGAGGTGCGTCGCTTTGATAAAAAACCATTTCAAGGTTATATAATTCCCGAAAAAGGGATGTTTTTGAAAATTACAGTTACAAATAAGCCCGGTAGTAAAATATTCGAATTTGCGTTGGATCCTACAGATCTTTCCGAAGCGTTTAAAAAACCAGATGATTTTGAGGGGCTTGACTTATCATTTTTAGATGAACCCAAAGAAGAAAATGAAGATGAAAATTACTTATAAAGATGTTGGGCAAGGAGATTCGATTATACTCGAATGGGAAAAAGAAGGGAAGCAAAAAATCGCTATTATTGATTGTAACAAAAAAGGCAGATGTAACCCTGTACTTGAGCACATAGCGAAACTTGGATATTCGGAAATAGAATTGATAGTGTTATCACATCCTCATAGAGATCATTTTTCAGGACTACTTCAATTATTCAATTATATAGAAAAAAAAGGAATTATAATTAACAAATTCGCTCATACTCTTCATTGGTCTGCGACAAATTATTGGAAATATTTTGAATCATCGTCTTCAGCTTCTCGTTTGTTAAGTAAAACTATTTCTAAATGGGCGGAGCTAAAAAAATCCAACTTGATAAAACGATTCATTGGTTTGCAAGAGAATTTTTTACTACCAGTTGATGATCATATTTCCTTGCATTTCTTATCTCCTTGCCATAGCGACGCAGAAGAATACCAAAGAATCGTAAAAAATGATGCCGATAAAAATATTAAGGATGCAAGCCAAGCAGCCAATCACCTATCAACTGTTTTTCTATTAACACAAGGCGATTTGAATATCCTGTTTACGTCAGATGCAGAAATTTCAAGCTTAAATAATATTTTAAATAATTATCCACAAATTATTAAAGATAAAGTTTTTCACCTTTGTCAACTTCCTCATCATGGGTCCTTTAACAATCATAATTCGGTTTTCTGGGAAGCAATGAAAACAGGCAAAATTGAAGGGAAACATGTAATTGCTTCAGCAGGTAAACATAGAATTTATAATCACCCTTCATTTGAAGTACTTAAATATTTTCACGAATGTGGCTATTTAATTCATTGTACTAATATTCTTAATGGAATGCAAGAATATACAGAACATTTAGAAAAAATAAGTGAATCATCATTAAATTTTGATGGCGGGTCTTCAATTGCAGAGGAGTACAGAGTGTCAAAAGATAGAGTCTTTAACATTTCAGAAAACAAAATTATTTTTGAGTAAGGTATAATTTGTAAAAAAATCTAAAGAAACGATTCCTTAGCAAACAGAATAGTGGCGCCAAGGAAAGTGAATTACAAATTATCGCATCACGAATATCCCCCTCACGCCTTCCTCTTTATCCACTTCTCAAACCTCGATAAAAAATCTTCCTTCCGCCGCGAAGCAACGGGTAGTTCCTTGCCGTTCTCCAGCACCACGTCGCCGCCACTGCCCTTGATGTATTCCTTGATATAGGAAAGGTTGAGGATGTATTTGTCGTGGATGCGCGTGAAGTCGCTGTCGGGCAATAGCTTTTCGTATTCGCCGAGTTGGCGGGAGACGAGGATGCTCTTGCCATCGTTTAAAAAGAAGCAGGTGTAATTGCCGCTGCTTTCGCAGTACATGATGTCGGCCAGCTTTACGAACACCAGGCCGTTGCTGGTGGAGAGTGGGATCTTTTGCGCCTGCGTTTGCTTGCTGGATTGTTCGATGAGGGAGAACAGGTTTTTACTAAATGACTTCTGTTCAATCCTGGCAGCGGCGGCATTCACCACGGAGATGAGTTTTTCGGTGTTGATGGGCTTGGTGAGGTAACCGATGGCGTGGTGGTCGAAGGCTTCTACGGCGTAATGGCTGTAGGCGGTAACGAAGATCACTTCAAAATTCACCGGCTCCAGTTGCTTTAATATTTCAAAGCCATTGAGGTGCGGCATCTCGATGTCTAAAAAAAGCAGTTGGGGTTGCAGTTCGCGGATCATCACCAGTCCTTTTACCGCATCGCTTTCGGTGGCGAGTACCTGCACCTGCGGGCAATAATTCGACAGCATTTTGTTGAGCAGTTGCGCGTTGCGGGCCTCGTCGTCGAGGATCATACAGTTTAGGTTGGTCATGGTGGTTAAGGTTTAAGGTCGCCCGGTATGGTTAAAAGGATCGTAGTGCCCGTGGCGTTGCCGGCCACATCTTTTTTATCCACGATCGCTTCTTCAATGTTGTACAGTTCGGCCCTTCTTTTCGATATCTGCATGCCGCGGCTCTGGTATTCGGTGTGCAGGGCGTTGCGCAACTGCACGGCTTTTTCCCGGCCGATTCCATTGTCGTCAATCGAGCACAGGATGCCGTTGCCGGAAGCGGTAATGCCGATCTGTAAAAGGCCTTGTTTGTTTTCGAGGTGACGGATGCCATGGCGGATCGCATTTTCCACGTATGGCTGCAGTAACATGGCGGGTACAAAAATCGATTGCTGATCGATGCCTTCTTCTACGGATACCTTGTAAGTAAACTTATCATCGAAACGCAGTTTCTCCAACTGTAAATAATTGTCAAGGTATTTAATTTCTTCTTCCAAAGCAATAAGGGAGGAAGAAGAATTATCGAGCGTGCTGCGCAGCAACTCGGAAAACTTGTCGAGGTATTTATCGGCCTGCTTAAAATCTTCCTCGAATAAAAATCCCTTGATCGAGTTAAGGCAGTTAAAAACGAAGTGGGGATTGATCTGCGCCTTCAGGGCCTGCATTTCCAGCTCAGCCAGTTTCTTTTCCGTCACCACTTTTTCCACCGCCGCCTGTTGCTTTTCCTTATTCCTTCTTTGTAAAAAGAAAAAGATGCTGAAGAAGAGCACGAGCACCACGGCCAGCCAGAACAACCCGTTTTTCCAGAACGGCGTGTTGATGAAGATGTTCACCGTGGCCACCTGCGACGAAGCCAGCCCGTTCCTTTTGAGTGCGCGGATGCTGATGTTGTTCACGCCCGGCGCCAGCCTTTTCAGTTCGAGTACGTTGCGTTCCAGCTTCAGCCAGTTGCCATCGTTTACCCTGTATTGAAAAGTAGGATAGTAGCCCGTGAGGTCCACCGCGGAATATTCGATCGTCACGTCGTTTTTATCATAGGGCAGGTCGTACGCAGCGGCCACAGCCGTATCTCTCCCGTCGATGGTAACGCGCGTGATGAAAGTGGTGATGTCGGCAACCGGCAGTTGCATACTGGCGGGTAAAAAACTGATGCCGCCATTCGTTGCCAGGAACACCGTGTCATTGGAAATGAAGATGTCGTTCACCTGTTCGCCGCTCAGCCCGTCGGCCGTGCCGAAAGAAGTATTGCTCCAGGCAAAATCATTGCCGTTCATTTTATAGATGATGCGGTTGAGGCCTTTGTTGGTGCCCAGCCACACTTCACCCGACCTGTTGCTGTACAGGGATTTGCAGGTGTTGCCGGGGATGATGTCGCCGAGCGCGATGGCCGCAACGATTATTTTATCCCTGATCACGAAGAGCGAATCGGAGCCGGGACCAACGAAGAGCAAACCATCCGGCGTGCTGCAAAGCGAATTGATCTTGTAACGCAATCCCTTCCGCCGGGCGCCGAAATAATCCAGCCGGTTACCTTCCCAGCGGTACAGCCCGTCATTGGAACCAACATATACCCTGCCTTGTTGATCGGCCGCCAGGCTCACTACCCTTTTGTAGATGCTGTCGGTAACGCGAAAGCCGGGCAGGGCCATCTTATATACCCAGCCGTGCGTTCCCATGGCAAGCGTACTGTCATTGACCTTCACCACGGCTTTGGAAGACCGGTTGGCCATCACGGAAAAAGTATTCAGTATTTTGTTGCCCGCCTTGTTGAAAAGATAAGAGCCCGTTTGCGTGGCTACATAAATACCGCCGGGTATCTCCAGCACCTTTCTTATCCAGGTATCGGAATTGACTTCAGTGGAAAGTGCTGTTTTGGTAAGACCGTAAACGCCATCATAGGCAAACACTTCGCCCTTGTTGTTGCCCGTTATAAAATTGCTGCCCACCCGCGCGATGGTATTGAAATTTTGTTGCAACGCCGGCAACGCGGTAAAAGAAGAGATGCGCTTCTGCTGTACTTTGATCAGCCCTGCTTCGCGTGTGCACAGCCAACTGTTGCCATAATTATCCTGCAATACGTTTCTTACGTTGGAGCCGCTGGCGATGATCTCGCCCAGTTCCAGGGTGCCGGGGTTTAAAAGATAGGTAATGTCGTTCACTGAAGTGATGGTCGGCTTTTTGCCGGTGTAACCCAGGATGCGGATGTCGAATGGATATACCTGCTTGTGGAGCAACGTGGTGTTGCCTTCGGCATCCAATAAAATTTTACTCACGGCATTTTTTTCGCCGATGTACAGGGTATCGCGCACCCGTTCGCACCAAATGCCTTTTGCCGCGTTCAGCGCTTTGCCGGGACTGATGAGGCCGTTGTTGAAATAACGGAACGAATCACTGCAAACGAATAAGAGTTTGCCCGGCTTTAACTGGTATATTTTAATGGGTAAAGGTATTTTGGGTTTACCGGGATTCCTGTATATAGTGGTAATGCCTTCCTGGTAAATAAAAATATCGTACCAGTTGTTGGAAAAGGCCAGGCCGCCATTTTGCAATACGTTGGCGGTGCTGCTGCTGGCCAGGTCGATCTTTTTCATCTCCGGGTCGGTATCGCTGTTCTCGAAACGGTCTTTGCCGAGGTTGTAATAAGATGGGCCTTTACCGAAAGGAATGGCCCACACAGTGCCGGTGCTGTCGAGCATCAGGTCGATGATCTCGTTGTCGGGCAGGCCTTGCGTGGTGGTGTAGGTGCGGAATATCTTTCCATCGAAACGGCTTACGCCCAGGTCGGTGGCGATCCAGAGAAAGCCGCGTTTGTCTAACAGTGCCCGGTAAACGCTGTTGCTGGCGAGACCGTCTTTGGTGGTGTAGACGATGGTTTGGGAGCTTTGCGCCAGCGTGTTTCTATAAAAGCAAAGGCAAAATAAGAGAAAGAGGATATGTGAAAGCAGTTTTGGCATGCGTGATTAAAAATACATTCTTTCACGGAAAGGGAGAAGGGTTTCACGCAAAGGCGCAAAGGGAAAGCTGCTGCGCACCTTTGTAGACAGGACAAACATCAGGGCCCATCATCAAATCATTCAACATCACAGTTCAGACAATTCCTCCTGCACAAAATTGTAACAATATGCTTTGATCTGTTCTCTTACTTTTCTGAATGCTGTTTTAATTTCTTCGGGCGAACCGGTTGCCTTTGCCGGATCGGGGAAGTTGTGGTGGAATTTTTTGGCCCGGGTAGGGAAGAAGGGGCAGCTTTCGCGGGCATGGTCGCAAACGGTGACCAGGAAATCAAAATCGATATCCCTGTATTCGTCGATGTGGTTGGAGGTATGTTGCGATATGTCGATGCCATCTTCTTTCATCGTTTCAATGGCCATTGGATTTACGCCATGCGTTTCTATGCCCGCGCTGTACACGAGCGCCTTCTTACCCGCAAAATGGCGGAGGTAGCCTTCGGCCAACTGGCTGCGGCAACTGTTGCCGGTACACAACACGAGGATCTTTTTCATTTATATTTTAATAACGCTGATGAGTATCCACAGCAGGTTGATGATGGTGAAGCGCATGTCGAGCCCGTACAGCATATTCAGTACCACGATGCCTGCGAGAATAACGAGGAATCTTTTGTGGCGCATCGTATAACCCAGCAGTTTTTGTTTCATAATCCAACGGTTTTACTTCTTCTTTCCAAAAGGATATTGTCGCGCCAAACACCGGCCATTTTCCCGATCTTTTCTCGGTAGCCGATCTGCCGGAAGCCGCAGTCTTCGTGGAGTTTGATGCTGGCGGTATTCTCGGGGAACACGCCCGACTGCAGGGTCCATAAACCATGGGCTTCGCTTTCGGTAATCAGTGCTTTGAGCAACGCTTTGCCAATGCCTTTGCCCCTAAAATCTGCGGCAATGTAAATGCTCACTTCTCCCACGCCGGCATATACGCAGCGGCTGCTTACCGGGCTGAGGGCAGCCCAACCTGACATTTCCTTATCAATGAAGGCAGCGAGGCGGCTGTGCGGTAAATGACTTTCATCCCAGGCGGTCCAGCCCGGGGCGGTGGTTTGAAAAGTAGCATGACCGGTGGCGATGCCTTCCAGGTAAATGACCGCCAGTTGTTCGTAATGTCCGGGTTCTATGTTAACGATCTTCATACACTAGCAACAGCCGCCACCAGGTGCGCAGCTTTGTTTTTGTTCAGTTAATAAACCGGGAGCAGCCGCGGCTCCGGGCAGGCCGCAGTTTTCTTTCGCCAGGCAGGCGGTGTGTTTTGCCAGCAGGCGAAAATCTTTACCGTCGTACGCAAGCCCGTATTTGCCGATGGTACCGGCCTGGTATTCTACTTCTATTTCCAGATCGCCGATGCCTAATTTTTTCTCTGAAAGGGCGATGATGTTCAGCAGCTTTTGCGGCTTCAGCCGGTGTTCGGTATCGTTGGCATCCCACAACTGGAAGTTCACGGTTTTTTCAAGGCGTTCCTTGCCGCCGCAATCGATGAAATGCTTGGTTACCAGTCCCACTTCCGTTACGTGAAAATGCGAGGGTACATAAGCACCTTCGGGCAATAAGAAATTAACGGCTTCGGCGCCGGCTAAATGTGTTTTAATGTCGGAGAGTTTCATGGTTCGTTTATTTTAGTTAGCAACACTTTGGATTGTTCTTATTGGCTTTGAAGAAAAATTCATTGAAGGTTTTTTCAAACTTTTCAAATGTTTTCCAGTTGATGCAATAGCAGGACTTTACACCATCCACCGTACCGGTTATAAGACCGGCTTTCAGCAATTCCTTCAAATGCTGCGATACGGTGGATTGAGCCAGTGGCAACACTTCCACGATCTCGCCGCAGATGCAGCTTTCCCTTGCCGCTACCTGCTTGAGGATGGCTACCCTTGCCGGGTGACTGATGGCATTGGCGAAGTCCGACAGCTCGTTCTCTTTTTTACTGAATTGTGCCTTTTTGTTTTGTGCCATGCTTTATTTTATATCGTAAATATACGATTAATGCTTTCATAACAAAAAAATTTTACCGGGAAGGTGGCGAGGTGGAAAGGTTTCACGCAAAGACGGTAAGGGGCGCAGGGTTTTACTATGAAGGATTCACTGATTTGCATTGCTGTATGGTATTTTGAAAAGAAAGGCGCAAAGGGAAAGCTGCTGCGCAACTTTTGGTAGCGCACCTACGGAGCGCAGTGCAAAGTTCATTGTACCTGTTACCGGTATATTGCTCCTGGCGGAGCAGGGAGGCTGGTCACATTTCCGGTCCGTGCGCCACGAACCGGGGCTGAAGGGAGCTGGCAGCTTTCGTTTCCAAACTAAACCCACTAAACTTCCTGATCCTTCTAAACCCTAAACTCCTAAACCCAATCATTCCACCAACCGCTCCAAACACCCATACTCCTGCTTCAGCAGATCATCATAAGCATCGGCGGTTTTAAAGAGTCGTTCAAAATGTTCTTTGCCGTGCTGCACCGTCATGTCCATATCGTAGAGGATGCAACTGAGGATAACGTTCTGCCCGTTGCAACTGATCACGAGGCCGTTCAGGTTGTAATTTTCACTCAGCAAAAACTGGTACAGTGGTTTGATGCGCAGCCCGTCGGAAGGTAACTGGCAGAGGTAGGCATCGGCGGCAATGAAATAATTTTCGGGGTTGTACACGATCTTGATCTTCGCACTGCCTTCCGTTACTTCCCAGTTGTTGAGGCCGTTGCGGGCCAGCTTGATGTCTTTGCCCAGTTCTCTTAAAACGCCTTCAATGGTTTTGGCGATGCCCATTACTTCCACTTCTTTTTCGGGCATTTCGGGCAGCTTTACTTCGGTGCCGCAACTCGGGCAGTATTTCCCGGCGTCGAGGTTGGTGCTGGTTACTAAAAAATCGCAGGTGGCGCAGCGGGTACCGGGATTGCCGCGGTTGGGCTGGTACAGTTGCAACGCCGTGCGCAGGTAATTCACGGGTAAGGCAAAGCCTAAATTATCGCCGCCGCGGATGATGAAAGAATTAACGCCCACGATCTCGCCCTGTTCATTTACCAGCGGTCCGCCGCTGTTGCCGGGGTTGATGGCGGCATCGATCTGGATGAACTTCAGCCCATCGCGTACCCGGTCCACCTTGCTGATCACGCCCTGCGTGGCGGTGTAATTCAAACCATAAGGATGGCCGATGGCAACGATGGCATCACCGTCTTTCATGCCTTCGTATTTGCCCAGGGCAATGTCGGGCAATGCGGCGCCGGCGGGCGGTTCCAAAAAAGCCAGGTCGTGTTTTTTGTCGGTGTACCAAACCCTGCTCAATGATTTTGGAAATAATTTTCCCTGGATGGTTACTTCGGGCGACTGGTCCACCACGTGGTTGTTGGTCACGATCAGGTCGAATTCTTTTACATAAAACCCGGTGCCCGTACCGCCCTGCGTAGCGATCTGGATGATGGCGCCCTGGTATTTTTCTATGATGTCCTGTGTTGGCATATAGCGTATTGATTGGCGTGGTTAATTGGTTAGGCGTCGAAATTCAGCACTTCTATTTCGTTGGTAAAGGAATGGTTGAAATCGACCAGGTTGGTAAACTGCAAACGCGTGGTATCGAAATTAAGGTTGGGATATTTCTTCCGCCATTCGGTATTGATGTTTTGAATGGCGATCTTGATGGCCGAATCATCGAAGGTTTGCGGCGTAGGATCGTACAATCTTTTGGTGAACCCCAGCGCAACGAAATAATCGCTGTAGTTCACCTGCATGAAGAGGCGGAGCAACTGTGACAAGGCTTTCGGAACGCTGTAACTGTATTGCGCAAACGACAAACCATATTCGCAGATCTGCCGCGCGATGATGGGATATGCATTATCGCGGTACCATAACATCGTGTTGTTGGAACTGTTGATCGTTTCCGCGATGCTTTTGTGTACCTGCGGCGCTACGATGGCGAAGCTGCTGCGCGTGCGGTACAGGTGCCTGGTAAAATCTTCTTCGCTGCGGTTGCGGAATTTTTCAAACGCTTCCACCATGAGCCGGTTCTTTTCGATGGCCGGTTTTTCATCTTTACTAAAATATAAAACCGGGATCTTTTCCAGTTCGGTTTGCAGGCTTCCTTCGGGCCGTACCAGGTAATCGATCCGGTATACCAGCACCAGTAATAAAAACGAAATGCCGCCGCTGAATTTATCGGCGTCCAGGGTTTTGATGTAGTCCAGCGTTTCGCCGATCCACCGCTGTGTAAAATCGTATTTGATTTTCTTTTCTGTTGCCGGCAGTTCCTGTATATGATCAGTATCCAGCGGTTGCAGGTTGCTGAAGTCCTGTACCAGCAGGTCATCCTGGCGATCGGCCTTGGTGGCCAGTTCCTTCATACCGTAATATAATTTGTTGGGATTGGCGGCTGCGATCGAACTGTCGAACCGCATGCACAAGCGTTCGCCATCCAGCGCGTAGCGGCTGTAGTACAACGAAAAATTTTGTTCGAGCAGGCGGCGCATTACGGGTACGGAAGGTTGCGGCATTTTTACCAGCGTTACTTCCGCCTGCATGGTTTCTGCGTTACCGCTGCCGCGCACGATCTTGGAACCCTGCGCAAGTTCGAAGGTGAATTTATCTGAACCCGCTTCGCGTTTAAGGATCACGTTGTCGGCGGCATCGTCGCGGAGGTAATCAAAAAAAGCATCGATGCTTTCCTGGAACTTGCCATCCTTGTACAGTTTGTCCGCGTCCGTCCAGCGGCTTGTCTTTTCTACCGTTTTGTTGTTGTCGCTGTAACGCCCAAAGATCACATCGGGCTCCGGGGCGGCGCTTTCTTTTTTACCCCAGTTGAAGAGTTTGTCGAGCATACGCTAAGAATTATGGGAAACTAAGATAGGAGAATAATTACGAATTACAAACGCGGTTGACGGTTAGCGGTGGGCAGTTGGCGATTGACAGTTAGCAGTTAGCGGCGGCAAAGTTTATATAGCTATATAATTCCTTTTAAGGGGCCAGGGAGATCAATAATATAATACAACTTTATTTTAGCTGCGCCCACTGCCCACCGCCAACTGTATCTTAAAAGCTGCCGACTAAACAAATGCTCCTTTGTACTGCATACTTCTCTTGCCTCCTGCCCACCGCCAACTGTTTCTTAAACCTGCCAGTTAAACAAATGGCGCTTTGTCCTGCCCACCCCAAACTCCAAACAAGCATCTATTCTTCCTCTATGTTTGCCAGCTTAATTTATATATATTTGCCAACTAAAGAAATTATCTATGAAGTTCATCGTTTCGTCATCGGCGCTATTGAAACACCTGCAGCAGATCAGTGGTGTGATCAATGCCAACACGGTATTGCCCATCCTGGAAGATTTTTTATTCGAGATAGAAAAAAACAAGCTGACGGTAGTGGCCACCGACCTGGAAACGGTAATGAAGGTACACCTGGATATCGAAGCAAAGGACAGCGGTAAAGTTTGTATCCCGGCCAAAATACTGATGGACTCTTTGAAGAACATCGCCGAGCAGCCGCTCACTTTCAACATCGACAAAAACTTCGCGGTGGAGATCACCAGCGACAACGGTAAGTACAAAGTAATGGGTGAAAACCCCGACAACTTCCCGAAAGAACCGGCAGCCGACGACGCCAATTCTTTCACCATGAGTTCTACCGCGCTGGTAACGGCCATCAACAAATCCCTGTTCGCCGTGAGCAACGACGACCTGCGGCCGGCCATGACGGGTGTATATTTTGAACTGGATAAATCAAGCATTACCTTCGTGGCCACCGATGCGCACCGCCTGGTACGCTACACGCGCAATGACGTAAGCTGCCCGAAAAAAGATTCTTTCATCGTACCCAAAAAACCATTGAACCTCCTGAAAAGCGCGCTGCCCGACAACGACGACGAACTACAGGTTTCCTACAACAGCAATCACCTGTTTGTAGTGCATGGCGGAACAGAACTGGTGTGCCGCCTGATCGATGCGCGTTTCCCCGATTATAAAGTGGTGATACCCGCCGACAATCCGTACAAAATGTCGGTGAATAAAAATGATTTTCAAAACGCGCTGCGCAGGGTGAGCGTGTTCAGTAATAAAAGTACCAACCAGGTAGCCTTGAGCATCAGCGGCAGCGAACTGCAACTCGCCGCGCAGGATGTTGATTTCAGCTTTGAAGGCAACGAACGCATGTCGTGCCAGTACGATGGTGAAGACCTGCAGATCGCTTTTAACGCCCGTTTCCTCATTGAAATGCTGGGCGGCGCCGATACCCCGGAGATCAACATGGAACTGAGTACGCCTACCAAAGCAGGCATCATTAAACCAACGGAGCAGGAAGAGAACGAAGAGTTGCTGATGCTGGTGATGCCGTTGATGCTGAATAACTAAAAGGCAAAAGTCAAAATTATAAACTGGAAGCTGCGGTGAGAACTGCGGCTTTTTACCTCACCCCCCAACCCCCTCTCCAAAAGGAGAGGGGGAGCTAGGAGCATTTCGTTTGTTAAGCCGTTGGTCAGAGACCAGACGGCGGAGCATCCATCCGTGTAATCCGATAAATCCGTGTAATAAAATTGCATTTCATTCGTGTAATTCGTGCCTTCAAAATTCGTGTAATAAATAGCCTTTCGTTCGTGTAATCAACCCTCCAAATAAAAAAATCCACCAAACAGCACCAAATCAGCCTTAAGCCCCTGCACACCTGCATTCAACGAGTTTTCCCCGCCCCGTGCATAACTGTCGCGGCTAAAAAACCACGCATTCAGTTAATTTGTAAGAATTATGGTTGCAGTTGCTGATCGTTTAAAACTGCATTAAAAGGGAATACCGGTGCAAGTCCGGAACTATCCCCGTAGCTGTAAGGTGTGGTAAGGAACAGAGTACAAAAATTTTACCGTGCCGGATCTTCAACCACTGTTGCGCCAACGCGTGATGGGAAGGTGTCCGGCATAGCCAAGTCAGAAGACCTGCCGTAATCGATATATATGTTTTATGCTTTCGGGTGAAAGGCGCCGAACTGAGAACAAATTAAAAGGATCACTCCTTCTGTAATCAGCTCCACCTCTATCCCCTGGCTTTTGCTAATTGCTTAATCAACTTGTAATGCAGACAGAATTGCTATTGAAGGAAAATAAGGATCGTTTCGTGATCCTGCCGATCAACTATCCAAAGATCTGGGAACAATATAAAAAACACGAGGCGAGCTTCTGGACCGCCGAAGAGATAGACCTTAGCGGCGACCGTAAAGACTGGGAAGCACTGAACGACGGCGAGCGCCATTTCATTTCACACGTGCTGGCTTTCTTTGCTGCGAGCGACGGCATTGTGAACGAGAACCTGGCCGTGAATTTCATGAGCGAAGTGCAGTTGCCCGAAGCACGTTGCTTCTATGGCTTCCAGATCATGATGGAAAACATTCACTCCGAAACCTACGCGCTGCTCATCGATACCTATATAAAAGATCCCAAAGAAAAAGACCGGTTATTCCATGCCATCGACACCGTTCCGGCCGTAAAGAAAAAAGCCGAATGGGCCCTGCGCTGGATTAACAACGGTACGTTTGCCGAAAGGCTCGTGGCCTTCGCCGCCGTGGAAGGCATTTTCTTCAGCGGCAGTTTCTGTTCCATTTTCTGGATGAAGAAAAGAGGGTTGATGCCGGGACTCACGTTCAGCAACGAACTCATCAGCCGCGACGAAGGACTGCATTGCGAATTTGCGTGCCTGTTGTACGGCATGCTAGAAAATAAATTAAGCGAAGAACAGGTACACAAGATCATCACCGATGCGGTGGAGATCGAAAAAGAGTTCATCACCGAAGCCTTACCTGTTGCCCTCATCGGCATGAACGCGAAGCTGATGCAGCAATACATTGAGTTTGTTGCTGATCGCTGGCTGTCGGAACTCGGGTATAAAACAATTTACAATACCAGCAATCCATTCGATTTCATGGAAATGATCTCGCTGCAGGGCAAAACGAATTTCTTTGAGAAGCGCGTGGGCGATTATCAAAAGTCGGGCGTGATGAATACCAGCGCCGACAATAACGCTTTCAGTCTTGATGAAGATTTTTAAGCCGCCTCTATCCAAACAAATATTACCAACACCCCATAAATTTTGAAGCACTATGTACGTAATTAAAAGAAACGGTAAGAAAGAAACCATAAAATTCGACAAGGTAACCGCCCGCATTGAAAAACTAAGTTATAGCCTCAGCAACCTCGTTAGCCCCATCGATGTAGCCAAGAAAGTAATCGAAGGCATTTACGACGGGGTACCCACCACCGAGCTGGACAACCTGGCTGCAGAAACCGCCGCTTCTTTAACCACCAAGCATCCAGATTACGCACAACTCGCCAGCCGCATCGCGGTGAGCAACCTGCACAAGAACACCATCAAGTCGTTCAGCGAAACGATGGAAAAATTATACAACTATACCGACAAAGGTTCGGGTAAAAGAATGCCTTTACTGGCAGATGATGTGTACGAGATTATACAGGCGAACGCCGAGTTGCTGGACAGCACCATCATTTACGACCGCGATTTCGGCTTCGATTATTTCGGTTTTAAAACACTTGAAAAATCTTATTTATTAAAGGTAGATGGTAAGATCGCGGAACGCCCGCAGCACATGTACATGCGCGTGGCCATCGGCATTCACAAGAACGACATTGAAAGTGCGATCAAAACCTACAACCTCATGAGCGAGCGCTGGTTCACCCACGCAACGCCCACCTTGTTCAACGCCGGTACGCCAAAGCCGCAGATGTCGAGCTGTTTTTTGCTGACAATGAAAGACGACAGCATCGACGGCATTTATGATACACTGAAACAAACGGCCCGCATTTCGCAAAGCGCGGGTGGCATTGGTTTGGCGATACACAATATCCGTGCAACGGGCAGTTATATCGGCGGCACCAACGGCACGAGCAACGGCATCATTCCTATGTTGCGCGTGTTCAACGATACGGCCCGTTACGTGGACCAGGGCGGCGGCAAACGCAAAGGTGCTTTCGCTATTTATTTAGAACCCTGGCATGCCGATGTGTTCGAATTTTTAGACCTGCGCAAGAATCATGGCAAGGAAGAAATGCGCGCCCGCGATTTATTTTATGCGTTGTGGATCTGCGACCTGTTCATGAAACGCGTGGAAGCCAACGGCGAATGGAGCTTGTTTTGTCCCAACGAAGCGCCGGGCCTCAGCGATTGCCACGGCGAAGCATTCGAAAAATTATATACCCAATACGAAGCGGAAGGCAAGGCACGTAAAACCATCAAGGCGCAGGACCTGTGGTTTGCCATCATGGAATCACAGATCGAAACCGGTACGCCTTATATGTTGTACAAGGATGCAGCCAATGCCAAAAGCAACCAACAGAATTTGGGTACCATCAAGAGCAGCAATCTCTGCACGGAGATCATGGAATATACCAGCCCCGATGAAGTGGCGGTTTGTAACCTCGCATCATTGGCGCTGCCCCGTTTCGTGATCGACGGTAAATTCGATCACCAGCAATTGTTTGACGTTACCTATGAAGTAACAAAGAACCTCAACAAGATCATCGACAATAATTACTATCCTGTAATAGAAGCAGAAACTTCCAACGTACGCCATCGCCCAATCGGGCTGGGCATACAGGGCCTGGCCGATGTATTCATCTTACTGCGTTTGCCATTTGAAAGCGAGTTTGCCAAAATGCTCAACAAGAACATTTTTGAAACCATCTACTTTGCGGCGATGACGGCCAGCAACGACCTGGCAAAAGCAGAAGGTGCTTACGAAACCTTCAAAGGCTCACCGTTGTCGAAAGGCATCATGCAGTTCGACATGTGGGGCGTACAACCTACCGACCGCTGGGATTGGGAAAGCCTGCGTGCTTCGGTGATCGAGCACGGCGTGCGCAACTCTTTGCTGGTAGCGCCGATGCCAACAGCTTCCACTTCGCAGATCCTGGGCAACAACGAATGCTTTGAACCGTATACTTCCAACATTTATACCCGTCGTGTACTGAGCGGCGAGTTCATCGTAGTAAACAAGCATCTACTGAAAGACCTCGTGCAACTGGGCTTGTGGAACAACGACATGAAGAACCGGATCATCGCGGCCAACGGCTCGGTGCAGAACATCAAGAACATTCCTGCGGACATCAAGGAATTATACAAAACTGTTTGGGAGATCAAGCAACGCAGCCTGATCGATATGGCCGCCGACAGGGGCGCGTACATCTGCCAGTCGCAATCGCTGAATTTGTTCGTTGACAGTCCATCCGCTTCCAAACTTACATCCATGCATTTTTACGCCTGGAAAAAAGGATTGAAGACCGGCATGTATTACCTGCGTTCGCAGGCGGCCACACAGGCGGTGCAGTTCACCATTGAAAAACAGGCCGACAATGACATGGAACCGATGATGCCCAGTATTTCTGTAAGCAACACCAGTACTACCTTAGATGATATTACAACCGACTTTACCGCCCCTTCCTGCAGCATGGAAGAGGGTTGCGTTACCTGTAGTTCCTAAACAATTTTCAGCTTTGGCTGTTATAGGAAGATGACCGGCAACGAGGACAACGATATTCAACCAGGAAATGATCCCGGCTACACAGGGGCGCCCGCGCCTTTGTTGAGCTGGGATATTTTTATGGGCGGCTATCAACGCAAAATGAAATTGCTCGACGATGCAAAAATGATCCATGACCTGTCGAAGCAATTCAACTGGAAGCATGGCTGGGACTTCAGGCAAAAACTGCTCGCCCAGGAAAAAGTAATACTCGTTACCGATCCGTTGCTGCACATCGTTTGCGCCAGCAGCAATCTTTTTGAAATGAACGGTTACCATCCCCGCGAAGTGGTTGGACAAAAGCCATCGATGTTCCAGGGCGCCGCCACCACCGAAGCCAGCCGGCAGTTGATCCGGTCCGCCATACAATCCCAACAACCCTTCGATACCAACATCATCAATTACAAAAAGAACGGCAGCCTGTACGATTGCCACATTGAAGGCTACCCGGTTTTTAATGCGCAGAAGGAACTGGTGCATTTTGTTGCGTTTGAGGCCCCTCATCCCCAACCCTTCTCCCCGGGGGGAGAAGGGAGTTAGCCTCACCCCCAACCCCTCTCCTGCAGAGAGGGGAGCTGGCAGCATTCCGTGGACCTCACCCTCAATCCCTCTCCAAAGGAGAGGGAGGCTAGCAGCTTTTCGTTTACAATCTGTGATTTAAAAAATTCGTGTTGCAAAACTTTCGTGTACTAATGCCGTTGGTCAGAGACCAGACGGCGGAGTTCCATCCGTGTAATCCGCCTAATCCGTGTAATAGAACAATTCGTGTAATTCGTTCTTCAAAAATTCGTGTAATAAAAAATACCATCCATGTAATTCGTAAAAAAATTCCCACCATTTAAATTATCTTCCCTACACTAAAAACCAACTGTAATGAAACGTATTGTCTTAGCCATCGTTCTTTTCTTTTCTATTTCAGAATCCGCCATTGCTCAAACCATGTGGAAATATTTTGCACCGGAAGATTTTGCCCGGCGCAGGGCGAAGCTTATGGAGCAGATCGGCAACGGTGTAGCGGTGCTGCAGGGCGCTGAACTGAATGAAGCGTACATCAAGTTCCGGCAGGACAATAACTTTTACTACCTCAGCGGCGTGGAAGTGCCCGATGCCGTGATGGTGATCGACGGGAAAAACAAAAGGTCTTTTTTATTTGTACCCGATGAAACACCCAACGACATCAAAACCGAAGCGATCATTAAACCCGGCGATTCTGCGGCGAAAGCTTATAAGTTCGACCAGGTGATCCCGAAAACGAGGCTCAGCAATTACCTCAACTGGTTGTCGCAGTCCGGCAATCCCTTTTACATCAGTACCACCCCGGAAGAAACGATCGAGATGAGCCGCGACCGTTGCGAGCAGATCAGGTCGAGGCGCCTCAACGATCCGTGGGACGGCCGTACACCGAAAGAAATGGTATTCCTGAAAAAAATGCAGGAGCGTTTCCCGCTGGCCAGTTTTAAAAATTTGTCGCCGCTGATGGATGCGATGCGCTCCATCAAAGACGACAAGGAAATTGCCGTGCTGCGCGAGTGTGGCCGCATCGGTTGCCTCGGCATCGACGAAGCCATAAAAGTTACGCGCCCCGGTATTTACGAATACCAAACTGTGGCTGCCTGTGATTTCATTTATGCAGATATGGGTTCTTCCTTTCCTGCCTATTATCCCATCGCGGCATCGGGCGAAAGAGGGCTGATCTGGCATTACAACGCCAACAACCATTTACTGGAAGCCGGCACCGTGTTGCTGATCGACTATGCGCCCGAACTGAATTATTACGTGACCGATATTACCCGCACCTGGCCTGTATCCGGCAAGTTTACGCCCGACCAGTTGAAGATGTACAATTGCCTGAAAGAAGCACGCGATGCCATGATTGCCGCCATGAAACCCGGCATTACCATCAAGGGGCTGGCGGAGATCGGCAAAGCCATTTATACAAAACACGGCATGGAAAAATACTGGCTGAATTATGTAGGGCATTTCGTGGGCATGTCGGTGCACGATGTAGGCAACTACGATGCACCCTTTGTAAAAGGCGTTGTGTTCAATGTAGAGCCGATCATTGAAGACAAGGAAAAGAAAATACATTTCCGGCTGGAAGATACCATCGTGATCACCGAAACCGGGGCAGAAAACCTCACACCACAATCACCGGTGGAAGTGGAAGCGATTTATAAAATGATACAGCAGAAGGGAGTGGGGGAGAAATAAAACTGGATACTGGATATTGGATGCTGGATAAGTTCGGGTAACCGGAAGCGTACGTTTCTATTGTCTGAACTGTGATCGCCCTCATCCCCAACCTCCCGAAATTAATCCGGGACGAACTTCTCCCCGGGGGAGAAGGGAGTTAGCAACATTCGTTGGCCTCACCCCCCAACCCCCTCTCCCGCAGAGAGGGAGAGTTAGCAACATTTCGTTCAATCCATGTAATAAAAAATTCGTGTAATTCGTTTTCAAAAATTCGTGTCATAAAAATGGAATTCAAACAAATCGCCTCCTTCGACAATTACCTCCTCGCCAATATGACGCTGGGCTTGTTGCAGGAAAATGAGATCAACTGTCATTTAAAAGACGAATACATCGTTACCACCGATCCGTTGCTGAACCCGGCCGTGGGCGGCATCAAATTACTGGTGGCCGTGGAAGAAGTGGAATCAGCGAAAGGATTAATAAAGGATGCCGAAACAGAATACCTTGACCAACTTACCTGTCCGAATTGTAATCAAAAAGGCATCGAAGCCGAAGAAACCGTGAATGCGCCGGCAGATTTCTGGGGCAAACTAAAGAACCAGGTGTTGTTCGGGCAAAGTTCAACGCATAAAAAAATATACCGTTGTAAAAACTGTAAAAAAGTTTTCGACGAGTTGCCGGGTTACGAAGAGGAATAAAAATTCCGTATTATAAATTTACTTGCCAGGATTTTTTACCTGTTCAATAAAATTGTCAAACAACCGGTCGATACCGGTAGCATCCACTTTTTGTTTGTACAAGATAAATGCTTCCTTCCCTTCTTTAATGGAGAACTGGTAAGGGTCGGTTGAAAAAGCACCCATGATGGATGTATACACTTCGGTGGACCTGGTAAACTGGCAGGTGATCCTGTAAATGTAAAAGCGCGACTGAACACCGTTGACCATCGCATCTTTTATCGAAAACAATTCATAATGGCGGGGTACACTTTCCGGCAACCGGTCATCAACATATAATTTCGTAAAAGCTTCTGCAAAAGACTTTTGGCTGGCATACTGGCCTTTGAATGCCGATTGTTTACCAATCTTAAACAACTGGTCATACAATTCGATCCGCTGCACCGGTACTTCAGCATAGCGCTCGATCATTTCCGTTGAAACAGCCTGGTTGTTTTTGATCTTTGCAACAATGATGGCAGCCGTAAACTGGTTGCTGCCAAAAGAAAGAAAATCATCAAGCAGGTTTTTTGCGGAGCGTTTGTCTATGCGCGTCAGCATATCCAATACTGCATTGGTATGCGGGATGCGCAGGTCGGAGCTGCCTTGCTGGTACTGCTGCAATATTTTTTTCCCGAAGCC
>Ga0247806_10000268_pt1 | contig 36116 bp, 38 predicted proteins | sample UWRJL059202B1_FD_179935 | JGI IMG/M metagenome (GOLD analysis project Ga0247806, IMG submission 179935) | Plant litter microbial communities from Arlington Agricultural Research Station in Wisconsin, United States - UWRJ-L059-202B-1 | ecosystem: Environmental > Terrestrial > Plant litter >... | reverse complement strand
TTCTGAAAGATAAATAATATTGGATCATCCGATGAACTCTCTGTCTACATTTGTCTTTCAAATGTGATTTTAGGGATGCTTACAATGGCGATTACGAATTAACTATCGGTAACATTAAGTTATGAAAATGAAATCAGTAAACTATATCCACCTATCAATAGAATCAGCATACAAATTAAGACTATAAAGTTTTTTCGTAAGTGCCCGGTGTTGAGCGGGCACTTACGAAAAAACTACAAATAGGAACTAATTTATACGACAAACGCCCGCTATACAGCGGGCGTTTAAGCCTAAAGTGCGCAAGTCGGTACAAAAGTAGAACCCGCTTTATAGCTCAAATTCCTTTTCCCAATATTCCAAAAGTGAACATCCATAAACAATTACATCTGTTCCCTGATGTACGGAAACGACAGGGCTTAGTGATATGTCTTGAAAAACTACAAGAGCTCGGTGAGCATATAATGGTACAAAACCGACTATGAGATTGGTGTCAAAGCCAGCTTTTGATAAAGGTTCTTTGGTGTAGTTAATAAATTCAACTATTTCTTCTGTCAGCCACCTGGTCCTATCGTAATCTTGAGGGTACATGTAGATTATTCTTTCAAATTGATCTTCAATGTCTCCGTCTGGGTCAATTGAAATTTCGTCACGATCAAAACCATTCATAGTTAATAACATGGATTTATAGTCGTCGGGAAATTCGAATCCGAATAATTCTTCCAACGACTCGATTTCGGATGCGGCCAATCCGGGATTCCATTTTGTTCCGGGCTGAATCTGAAAACCGTAGCAATTGGAGTAAAGCGGAATCTTCTTAAATTTTTTCTCAGATCGTTGTTTAAATTTTTTCCAATTCATGAGGATAATAATTTAGGATTAGTCATGTAGTTTAAAAAAACAATACTCTTTCGAATTACTGTTTAATCTCTCTGTGTGTAAGTTGGTGCAGAAGTTGAACCAATAATCTAATATTGTTTTATCGATGACAATCAATATGATTTGAACTCATACCAGTATTGATTCAGCTTCTTATATTTCATATATCTTCCAAAATTCTCCTTCGGAAGTTTACCATCCTCATCATAACAGAGCCCTTGGCCGGCCCAATCTGGATCGTACAGGTAAAAATAATACGTGCCCTTATAAATGTTCATTTGATCAAAATCCAAATCTTTGAGTTCGCTGTTTTTTATCGTTCGATTTCTTTCATTGTCGTAGCGTTTTATAATTTGATTTAGTACTTCTGCGCGATTGCTGTAAAAATCTATGACTTGCTCTTCAGGGAATTTGTATTGTATAAGAGGTCTGACAATTACCCCAATTAATAGAAAGAACCCTAACAACCCGATTTTTTGCATTCGGATGATTGGTGTGATCAGAACGATTGAGCCAATTAATACAAACCACCAGGTAAATGTGCGTGTAGATGTATACTTCCATCCTGGACCCAGTAAACCGTAACCGGTGTTGTAGGGATGGACATAAATATATTCGCGGATTAGCAGTAAGGAAAAGAATACGAAGAAACTTAAATAGGTAATTAATTGACGTCGGTTTTTTATATGCATGAGTTAGATTTCCACGAAAATAACAAAAAGGCATTAATGCGGTTATAACATTTTGAATCTTTGGAAAAACCGTCAGAATGTAAAATTAATTTCGGAAAATAGTTTTTCGCTAACCGCCCGCTAAACACCGGGCACTTACTGAAAAACTACAGATAGGAACTGATTTAAACGACAAACGCCCGCTATATAGCGGGCGTTTAAGCCTGAAGTGCCCACGACTGGATTAAATATCCGGAAGTATGTGTCAGACTTCCTTTTGTGCGCAATCCGGTACAAAAGTAGAACCACTTTGAACGGAATATCGAGAGCCAATTTTTATTTCCAAAATCTTTGCGCCACTCAATTATATCGTTAAAATCTTCAATTCTAATTCAAAATTCAAAGGTTTTACAAATTACTTTGCTTCTCTTTTACACTCAATAACAATATTTGATAACCGAACGGACTTTTATACATTGCGACAATATCTTTTCCACCATCTCTTGTTTGCGAATCAATGTGACCTCCTGTATTTGTTAATTTCTTCAGAATTAAATTGCTTCAAATCGTTTGTCCCATTTCGGAATAACGGTCCTGATAAAGTATCAATAAACGGCGTAATGTTTTCGGACTAACTTTTAAATCCGTCAAATCCAGTATCTCTGACCCGTTCGGATAATCGTATGTTAAGGAATAGTAACCTCTGTGTCCACGCAGTAACTTTGCATTTGTAACATCCTTCCATGATACAAAAGCAGTCGAAACGGTTTGTATCCCCTTTTCAGAAATTATAATCTGCGGCGCTTTATCATGTGCATTTTTTATCGCTTTATAAGTTGCGTATAAGAAGTAAGTATCAAATAACAAAAGGGCATATTCGCCTGTCGCATACGTAAACAAAATTGTCAGGACAATCAAGAATATCAAAAGTATACTCTGTAAATAATTCTTTCCTTTGGAGAAGTAAATAATGGTTTGGGCTGGCCAATCCGGATCAGCAGCAGGTATGTGCCTCATATGCGTAAAACATTACAATTAGATTCACCAGTTAAAGTAACCAAAATACCAGACACTTATAAAAATCGATGAACAGGAACTAATTTAAACTACAAACGCCCGCTATATAGCGGGCGTTTATGCCTTTGGTGCCCAAGACTGGAGTCGAACCAGCACACCCGTAAGGCGCCGCCTCCTGAAGACGGTGCGTCTACCATTTCGCCACTTGGGCATCCTTGCCTCATTACTGAAGCGGTACAAAAGTAGTTATATTTTTAGATTTCTGCGTTTTTGGAACAGTATTTTTTTGAAAAACTGCACTTTTACCTCAGAAATAAGGGTAAAAAGCTTACTTACAGCGAATTTCCTGCGAGTTGCAGCAGCAATGCGCGCGAAGCAGGCGTATCCATGCGTTCCAGTTCGGCCATCATGCGCGCTTTCGCAGCGGGGTCCATTTCAGGTTCGGCGGGCTGAAAACTGCTTTCCGGTGCCATCGAGAAGAATAGCTCGTCGGTCCAGGCATTGCGCTCCCCGTCGATAACGAGGTGAATCCGGTCTTCGGTGCCGCGGTTCACAACGGAATGCTCCTCATTCGCATTGATGTACCAGCAGGTGCCTTCTTCCATGATGAGCCGCTCGCCGGCAAGTATGAATTCTACGCCGGGATTCGTGACCAGCGGGATGTGGAGCCTGAATTCACCGTCTTCGTAGCCGAGGCAATGGTCGCGGTGTGGCTGAATGACCGCCCCTGCCCCGAGTCTCAGCAGGCGGACGATTGTTTTTTCGAACTGGAAACTGTCAAGGACTTCCTGGAAATAGCTGCATGCAGCGAGCGCTTCTGTCGGCAATATGGGTTCCGTGCGGTTCACAACAGCGTGGATGGCATCTGCCCTGCCGCCTGCAGCCAACAGCGATACAGAAGTCCAGTTGCCGGAATAATGGGCTTTGTTGTAATGTGCAGTCCAGTTTTTATCCATGACGCAGGCGAGATCGGCCTGCAGGCGCGCGACATCAAAAGTCATGGGGAATTGGAGGTGTTTAACGATTTCCATTTTATAAAGTATCTGTATGAATCAATTCATTCCGTTCCGGATCTGCTGGTTGCGCTGTTTTTTCAAAAAATACATTTTCGATGACCAGTACATCCAGCGCGCTTTCCGCAAACAAAGCCAAAGCTTCTTCAGGTCGTTCAACCATCGGCATACCTTTGCGGTTAAAGCTCGTATTGAGCAGGACACCGATGCCAGTCAACGCATGAAATTGCTCCAGCAGCAATGCAAATCGCGGATTCCAGCTTGCATCGACCGTCTGAACGCGTGCCGTTCCATTGACATGTGTGACATTTTGCAGCTGTTCGAGGTATTCCGGTTTGGTTTGATCGACAAGGATCATATAAGGGCTTTTCCTGCCGGAAACGAAATAATTGGCCGCCAGGTGCGGCAATACAGCCGGGGCAAAAGGACGAAAATCTTCGCGGAACTTGATGTTGGCATTGATATGGTCCTGCAAACCGGGAATTCCGGGATGCGCCAGAATACTGCGATGACCCAAAGCGCGCGGACCAAATTCCGCACCGCCCTGGAACCAGCCGATGGTTTTACCTGCAGCGAGTAAACGGGCCGCCTCCCCTACCAAAGCCCGTTCATCGGTAAATGTCCTGGATTTGTATGGAGCTGTCTCGTCCACGGAAAGCGCAGCGATTTCAGCGCTTACATACGTTTTTCCAAAACAGGTATTGCCATTGTGCGGCACTTTGGGCTGGGACATCGCTTCCAGCCAGCCGTAGAACGCACAACCGAGCGCGAGACCATTGTCTCCGGCAGCCGGTTCGAGGTACAGGTTTTCAACAATTCCTTCGTTCAGCAAACGGGCATTCGCAACTGCATTCAGCGCGACACCTCCGGAAAAGCAAATGTTCGCATGCGGAAAACGCGTCAGCCTGTTTTCAAAACACGCTGCCACCGCCCGCTCTACGCATTCCTGCGCCCAGCGCGCGACATCGGCATAATACTGGAAATTTTGTTTGAAATCCCCGGGGCCCTGTGCAGGACGATCCAGCAATTGCTGCCAATCCGTGCGAACGAATATGCGGCCATCCTGAAAATCAAATGCAGGCATGGTCCACGCTCCGGACTGTCCGTAAGGTGCCAATCCCATGAGCTTTCCTACATCGTCGAGGTTCCCGAAAACATATTGGCTCACGCTCGCGTAAAATCCACCGATGGAATGTTTCGTCGTTTGCAGGGAGAAAGATGCACTTGTCGGCGGTTCGAATTCGCTGAAATCCTTGTACAAAGTCGAGAGCCGCTGCCCGTCGAAATGGTAAAAACTGTCCTTTTCGCACCAGCGTTTCTGACGGCTCAGTTCCGGCAAGTTCTCCGGCGACAATTCTCCCGTCTGTACATCGATGCATTGTTCAAAAGGACTTCCTGCGCCATCAATAACGAGGATGTTACAGGTTTCAAAATCACAGGTTCCCGCTGCGCTGTACGCATGTGCAAGGTGGTGAGAGATTGTGATCAGCGGCGGATGTTCCTGCCCGGCAAACAACCTGGGACCACGGAAACGCTCGCGATCGGGCGTTTCAAAATTTGCGCACTGCACGACGAGCGAAACATCGGCCAGCGTAATACCGGCTGCATCCAGGCAATACTGGATCGCAGCAGTATCGTTGCCACCATCGTGTTTCAGACGCGTGACCCGTTCTTTTTCTATGCCGACATGTATCGCGCCGTCTTTGAGCAGGATTGCAGATCCGTCGTGGGAAAGCCCGGTTCCAAGGATATATACAGGTGAAGACATGTAGAATTCAGTATGTTGGATTTTTTTTTAAAGATACTAAAAATGTATTCCTTCCTTTCAAAAACAGTACAAATCCATGACCAGGAACCGTTTTTTGAAGATCATCATTCCTGCCGATTGCTTTTGAAATTGGATTTGATTATTTTTAATCATCCAAAAACAGACCATGTCAGATACCTCTTTTGAAATCACGAACAATACATCCGAAATGCAATTTGAGATCCTGCTCGACGGCGAAAAAGCATTTCTATCCTACCGGTTCTACAAAAAAAGCATCGCCTTCATGCACACAGTCGTGCCGAAATCCCACGAAGGAAAAGGCGTTGCGAGCGCTTTGGCACGGGAAGCTTTTCGCTATGCGGAGGAACAGAAAAAACCGGTGATGGTCTACTGCCCCTTCGTATCCGCTTTCCTGAAGAGACATACAGAATACAGAAAACAACTTGACATGAATTATCACAGGCCATGATCCCAGGGAAATAAATAAATATGATTTATTTCAGGACTGAAATATGTCCTGTCAGCTCGTATTTGATCGCATCCTTGCCGAGCCCTTTGATCTTATAGACATAAACGCCATCCTGAACCACGGCGCCTTTGTAAGTGCCGTCCCAGCCAAAATCGAGGTCGTGTGATTCATAGATCACTTCTCCCCAGCGGTCGAAAATCAGGATGTGGAAAGAAGCCATGTTGCTGTGGCCAATCCGGAAAACGTCATTGGCTCCGTGCGTGCCATCCGGCGTGAATGAATTCGGCACATACAGGGTGGATATTTCGGACAGGCCGATGAAAAGGGAATCCACGTCGGTACAACCATTCCCATCCAACACAGTCACCACATACCAATACGATCCGCGGGCGATACTTGTCGGGTTTTTGACCGAATTGCTGCTCAGGATCGCTTCACTCGTCCAGGAATAGATCAGCTGCGAACTGCCTGATTCCGCCTGTAGCTGGATGAAATCACCATATTGTATGCCCAGACCGTTATACACGACGGCATTCACAACAGGCGATGGATACACCAGCAGATGAATCGTTACCGTACTGTCGCAGGTCGCTGTTGGGAAAACATGCGTATAATTCCCGGATTCCATATAACTGACGCCATCATACAGGAAAACCGAACCGGAACACATGGTATGATTAATCGTGTGCTGTTTGGCGGGCAAAACTGTCAAATGCAACTGCACAATGCTGTCGCAACCACTGCTGGACGTCAATGTATCGGTATAACTGCCGCTATTGTGATAATATATGTTCCCGGATAAAATACTGTCGCCACTACAAATCGTCGCTGTCGCCGCAGATGGAATGCCACCAACGCTGAGCTGTGTGAAAATGTAATCATAACAGCCGGTCACATTCAGGATGGAATCAATAAAAATACCCGCCGATTGGTGATAGTTTCCTCCTATTTGCAGACTGTCGCCGTAACAAATGGTAATCGCAGTGGTGTCGCTCTGTGTGGCGATCCATACGCGGGTCTGCACAATGCTGTCGCAACCGGCAGCGGTCTGAAGCGTATCCTGGTAAATCCCCGGTCCTTCATACACACCGGAAACCAATACCGAATCACCGGGACAGATCAATACAGTCAATGTCTCGAAAGCATGCAGGGACAAATGGTAAGTGGTGTAAACGGTATCTGCACAGCCGTTGATATTCGTTATTTTGGCTACCTGGTACAAACCTGTATCGGCAGCAGTGACAGGCGATACAATCAGGCTGTCGCTCACAAAAACCTGGTTGCCGGGCGTTGTCCAGCTATAAGTTTCAAAAAGGGAATGCGGGAAAACAATGTGTGCATTATTACAGTTGATACTGGCTTCGGCTGGTGCAAAGGTAAGTGTATCAACCGTGACCTGTCGCGACGTTGCATTGCCGCAATTGTCGTAAATGCGAACGGTATAAATGCCGGGAGCATTGACCAGAAATGTACTTTCCGGCTGTACGGGGAACAATTGCGGCCCGCCGATCACTTCATACTGATAAGGACCTACGCCCTGTGTACTGTCTGGAACCAGCTCGAGGTGCAAGCCGTTGTTGCAGATAATGGAATTATTCGTTGAAATATCCGGGAACACATAAGGCGCTATCGTTAACGTATCCTGGATGAACCAGCACGGGATGGGCGTATCGTTGATCTGGTACATGACCGCATGCTGGTAATAATAAGAGATTTCATATTGTCCCGCGGGAACATTCAGCAGGGAATCGTAATTAAAAATACCACCGTAATCTACAAAAGTACGGGTCCTGATCACCGTATCGTTGGCAATGTCCCGGATCCGGACTTCACCGCCTGCGGTCATGCCATAATAGATCTTATTCTGCCCCGGGCATCCTTTGCGGTAATTCGCGAAGCGACTCAGGTTCGTCACATCCTGCGGCTCGATCGTGAACTGGTCGCTGATCTCATGACCGCAATCGTCGATGATTTTATACGTGTACGTTCCGATCGCAAGGTTGCTGAAGAAAAAGTAATCGTTTCCCGGGATCGTATCCGGATAGGAATAGGTATCCGAATAGGCATATTCCGGTTTCGTGCTGCCGAGCGTCGCAGGTCCGGAAAGCAGGATCAGGCGTGCATTGGTCCCAAAGCCGCTGGTCTGGATGCGGTAAGTGCCAACGACCGAGTCGATGCAGGCAAAATAGATCGGCGTTTCACTGTGGATCTGTGGAGGCGCCTGTGAAGGCACGGTATAATCGTTCTGAAAATTCTGCCCGCAGCCATCTGTAATCGACAAATGATACGTGCCTCCCGGTGCAATTGTAACGGGAATACCAACACCAACTGCGTTGGCATTATTGGGAACGGTACCCGAAGAAACCATGACACCCGTCGCGACATTGGAAAAAGTATAAGTGACCGGCGATTGCAGGAACGTATGGTATTCCACAAAATTCAGCGGCGGATTCTCAAACATCGCGATGGCAAGACTACCGCAACCATTGAATTGATACCGCGGATAGAAAGCAAACGGATAGGTGTTTAACACCTGCGAGCTTATGTGGTTTCCACAGGCATTTGTAACTGTCGCCTGGATCTGGGCACCATAGGTCAGCCCGGGAATCACCTGTTCCACATCAATGACACCGTGGCTGTGCAGCATCGTACTGTCGATGTAAGTGGCATTGTAATACGTAAATGTCCCGATGGAAGTCGCGTACTGGTAAACCATCGGCATCCGCAGTTCGCCCACGTACAGGCGGTAGCTGATGCGCATCGTATCGCAACCGGTTTTCCGGGCAAACAATCCGCTGTTGAAGTGCATGTCTGTATCCGGATCCTGGAGCGTGATACTGATTGTACGCAGGTTATTGCAGGCATCGGTCACGCGCATCGAATAGTCTCCGGCCACCAACCCGGAAAAAAGCGGGCTGCTTTGCGGTGGGGTGATCAGCGGTGCGGAGGAAGTCAGTTGCCAGGTAAATGGCGCCAGCCCTGTGTTGGGAATAAGCATCCCGGTTAGGCTGCCGTTGTTGTCTTCCGGGCAATAAGGCAAAGTAGCCACCGGACTGAAATCAACATTGGTATAATTGCCGGTGATGGCGATGGATTGCGTTGCATGATTTCCTGCAGCATCCGAAATAGCAACCGAATAATTTCCCGGAGGAAGTGAGGTGAACACGGGATTAGTTTGCACAGGCTGCACGACAGGACCGGCAGTCAGACTATAAAGCAACGGTGGATTGGAAGATGTTGCTGTGACAGTGATGCTTCCGTTGTTCGGACAGGTACTCACAGTCGAGCTCACACCTGTCACCTGTAGCTGGCTGAACAGTACGGATGGCAGTAGCAGAAAGCTCAGGATGTATATGAGGGAAGTGCGGATAATAACAGGTATAATGAATAAATTGCTCTGTGTGACGACTGCTTGTCGTACCCCACAGCTGCAAAGATAAAGCAATAACTTGTGTTGAACCTAACGATTTGCCGTGAATTTAAAACACATCGCTCTTTAAATATTTGTATTTCTTTTGTTTACCTGTGTTCAGCAAGGGTTTTACCTTTTTGAAATACTGAATTTTGTTTATTGGACGACCGGTGCGAGCAATGCTCCCTCATCCGTTTCGGAAGTCACCAGCTGGTTCCCGGAGAATTTCCCGATGAACTCTTTTTTGCCGGGCGCACCTGTTTTCTTGAAGATATTGGAAGCATGCTTGCGGGCAGTACTCACCGCGGTAAACGTAATCTCTGCGATTTCTGCATGGGATTTGTCCTGGATCAGCAGGTAAGCGATCTGCAATTCTGCGGCGGTGAGGTTGAATTCCAGCAAGGTTGGTAATATATGCGGTTGCGGGCCAAAATGCCCGACTTTTTGAAGAATCTCATATTCAATCCGGCTTTGGTACAGATAGTAATTGATGTAAGCATAGCAGGCCAGCGCAAAGCTCACATTCACCAGCGAATTGTTGAGTACCTGGTGATCGCCGAAAGCAACAACCACCGGCATCGATGCCATGAAGATCACGCCGATATACCCTGAATAAATCATGAGCCTGTAGGGCGTATCCCCCGATTTCCGGCTCCGGTCGCTGATCAGGAAACGAACCGTCAGGAAACAAAAATAAAGGGAGATCAGGATAGGCGGAATGATAAAAACCTGGCGGGAAACCTGGATATTGCCGGTAATGACGTACGCGCAGACAAAACAAAGCACCAGCGAAGCCAGTAAACTGCTGAAAAGGATTTTCGTCTTGAAAAACCTGTCCTGCGCAATCTTCAGTTCGGCAACGAGGTAATAAAAATAATACGTTGCCAGCAAAATCCCGGATCCGAGCGACAAAACATTCTGGAGCAAAGGATGCCACGTCAAATTTCGATCCGGCAGGAAACCACTGCAAACATTGTAAAAAATAAAAGCGGCAATAAGAATTAAAAACCGGCGGCGGGAAAGATCCTGCGGACGGGAAAGGTAATTGACCAGCTGAAAAAAGAAAATGACCGTTTCAATGCAAATGAATACAAAGGTTGGTAATTTGATCTCCGTTCCAAACATAGCAGCAGTCAATTAAAGTACATCCACCCATCTCAAAAAAATGATCTAAGCATGTAGTTCCATCAAAAATAAGCATTGTGTCGGATCATCTGCAAGCGATCTGAATTTTTTTTAGTTATTGACCGATCCAAAAAAGTTGAAACATCAATAATCTGCCCATTTCACAAGGGATTTCATTCTGAATATTTTATTTTTGTTTTAACCATAAAGCTTTTAAAAAGCCCGCTTACCTGGATGTTTTTTTTCTGAAAACAAGCTTTTTTAACACAGATGTATGGAAGGCAATCCTATTTTCTCTCTACTTTTAGGCATGAAAAATTCTCTCCTGCTAATTGGCTTTGCCTTGTTATTGTCCAACCTCGGACTTTCTCAGAACATCGATTTTACAATCTCCGGCATCCGAAGTAAAAATGGCACCATCCGGCTCGCTTTTTATACTTCTGCCAAAAACTTCGAGGACGAAAAGCCCTTCATGACCAAAACAGTACAGAAAACAAACCTGAAAAACGGTACGCTGACCGTCAGCTACACAGGGCTCACCGCAGGATTGTATGGCGTTGCCTTGCTGGACGATGAAAACAGCAACCGGGAAATGGATTACGGCCTCATGCTGCCCAAAGAAGGCTTCGGCTTTTCGGATTATTACCATTCAGGCATGTCGCGGCCGACTTTTGACCTGTTTGATTTTTACCTGAAGAACGAAACTAAAAACATCAGGATAAAGGTGCGCTACATGTAAGATCAGCTGCGATCTGCTTATTTTTCAACTAAGTGGCCCGCTTTCGTGCCACTGCTTATTCCATACACGGGTAGCGAAATTCGCCGATTCTGGCATACCATTTGAGAACGCCGTTTTACAATTTATTAAAAAACAGCGTATGAAGCAGCTTTTACTCTTCTTTACAGCATCTTTCTTTCTGTCAGCCGTCTATGCTCAGTGGCCTGTTGCACAGCCCGGACTTGGAACGGCAATCGGCACGATTTATTCAATGGGTCGCGAAATCCGCCAGGCGCAGGCAGAAAAGGAGCGCCAGCGCGAACAGGAGGAACTCGATTTTGCCTATGCCCAGGTCGTTACCCTCGCTGATACATTTTACAGCCACCAGGAATACGAAAAAGCCATTTCGCATTATGAACGCGCACTTGGCCTGAAAAATGAAACCTACGCCAAAACACAATTGGCGAAGGCGAAAACCGAACTGGGGCGACGCAACCGGGATCCTTACCAACGCAACATCGATGAAGCTGATAGTTTGTATGCCCTGCTGATGTACGATGCAGCGACGCTCCGTTACCAGGAAGCCCTCGAGCTGAAAGACGAAAAATACCCAAAGGACCAGGTCGCAAAAATCCAGTTGGAAACAGAACGCTGGCAAAAAGTCCATTTCAGCGGCCTTGTAATTGCCGGAAAACGCACAGACGACCAAACGTCAAAAGCCTTTTCGGATGATCCGTGGTCCGACTTCGTAGCCATTGGCAAATACGAATGGATCGATCGCGCGCTGACCTACTCTAATTTCCAGACCCTCGACGGCATTGCCGTTCCTCCTGATACACGGCTGATCATCTACCGCGACCGCCAGTTCAAAGGCCCCGTCCTGCTCGATGTGACCGGCCCGGCGATCATTTACAATGTCGTGCACATGCCACCTGCGGATATTTTGTCGCAAACCTATACACCGGCGCGATTAGAGGAAACCTTCCCGAAATCCACGCGCATGCAAAGCTCCAGCGATATGCAGCAATGGGTGAACGGCTCTATGGAAATTACCCATATCAAATAGCAATACGAACGATTAAAACATACCCCATGAAAACACTCTTTACGATTTTATCGATCAGCGCAGCGTTAACAGCAGCGGCGCAGTCACGTCAGCCATTACCACCGCAAACGACAGGAAGAACGCCTACTCCAATACCTGCGCCTGCGCCAAAACCCACACCTACCCCTTTTCCTACACAATTGCCAACTGTCTTCAGGCCCGCGCCCCCAAAAGTAGCCCCGCTAAGCTACGACCAGCTCATCACGCAGGGCGATCAGTATTTCAACAACAAACAATTCAAGGCTGCGATCCAGCATTATGAACAAGCCATCGCGCAACGCCCCGAACAATATCCGAAAGACCAGATGTTGCGTGCACAGGCGCAACAGGCGCGACTAGACAAAGATGCTGCACTTCAAAAAGAAGCATACGTCATGTCCGAAAATGTACGGCTCATGCAGTCACAGTTTGTATCCCGAACATTGGTAAATAACAACTGGACAAATGCCGCGGTTGTATGCGATGTAACCGGTAGCATGACCTCCTATTACGACCAACTGTTGCTTTGGCTGAGAAAATTCCCCGAGGGCGATTCCTCGCTCCCGCACATCGTCCTGTTCAATGATACTGACAAAAACAGTACAAAAGGCTTGTATTCTTTCAAGCCGACAACCTATGCAGAAACCAAATCAATGGTCCATAAAGCCGCTACTTCCGGTTCAGGAGGCGGAGCCGAAGAAAACAATATTCACGCATTACTTAAAGCACAGGAAGATTGCCCATCAGCCGAAAGCTTGGTCATGATCAACGACAACAATATACCCTGGGATTTTTTCATGGCACACCTCGTTGAAAAGCCTGTCCACATCATGGTTTGCGGAGATCCGCACATACTGGAAGTGGCTTATCTGAACCTCGCCCGCATGACGAAAGGTTCTGTACACGTTGGCGATCAAAACTATACAGCCCTTGAAAGTTATGGCGAAGGAGCAACACTGAGTTACAAAAAAACGGTTTACACGGTACGCAACGGCGAATTTGTGCGTCAGTAAACAGGATCCGATACTTACCATCTACATTTCAATGCTAAAAGGAGACACGTTCTCCTTTTTTTTGTGCGGGAGCGCAACGTCTGTGAAAAATCGCGCCTGCATGCCGTCTTTTCCCCAAAAGCGCTATATTTGGTCGCTATAAAATATAACGACATCCGGTCACCTGGATCAATGCCTGAAAAAAGCCATGAAAGTAACCATCATCAAGACCATTCGCTACGTCAAAGGACTCACGCTCATTCTGAAACCCCACGCATGGCTGGGTTGGATGAGAGGCCCGATGCAAATTTCCGCCAACATGCTGAGCCTGTCCAGATGGGTTGCTGCGCAGGACAAAAAAAACATCCTGAACGACTTCTACACGGCAAAAAGGGATTACAGCAAGCGCTATACGCTCTATGCATACATCTCCGAACAGCTGAAGCTCGAAAATGAAGCGGTTGATTTCCTCGAGTTCGGTGTGGGCATCGGCAAATCTTTCGAATGGTGGAGCGGACACAATACCCATCCGGAAAGCCGTTTTTATGGCTTCGATACGTTTGAGGGACTTCCTGAAAACTGGGGCACTTTCAGCCGTGGCGCAATGGCCGCAGACATCCCGGTACTGAATGACGAGCGCACACAGTTCATCAAAGGACTTTTCCAGGATTCGGTGCCTGGTTTCCTGTTGAACAGCGACCTGCGGAATGGAAAACGCAAGATCCTGCACCTCGATGCCGATCTTTTCTCCTCCACGCTGTTTGCGCTGACAAGTCTCGCCCCTTACCTGAAAAAAGGCGACATCCTGATGTTTGACGAGTTCAACGTGCCGAACCACGAATTCTTTGCATTCAAGCTGTTTTGCGATACTTATTATGTAAAAACCAAGCTGATCGCCGCGGTCAACAATTACTACCAGGTTGCGATGATCATCGAATAAATTTGCTGCATTCCAATGATTTTGACGCCGTTTTCAATAAGAAAACGGCGTTTTTTTGATCCCTGCCGGGATGAATTGAGCGGGATTTTTTTATCTTCGGCCCAAATACTTGGACATGTGCGCTAAATCTTTCTTTTTCCTGCTTTTTTGCAGCTTGCCGATCTTCGGCCAAACACAAGCCGGGCCAAACATCGTAATCCTTTCCCCAAACGAAAGCAAATTCGAAAAATCCATCGAAAAGGAGATTTCGGATAAAGTGATGGACTTCAAAAAAGGCCTCGACCTCCAGGAAGCCAATGCATTCCTGAACTCCGCTGAATTTAAGCAGCGCCCGGAAAATGTGCAGCTCATTTCACGCAGCGAAGTAGATTACCTGAAGACGATCGACCACATCAGCCTGACAAGCTACCTCGCGGAACAACACCTCGTGTATGCCATTTATGAACAGCTGAACCAAGTGGTAGTTCAGCTCTCGACTACCCGCAGCAAAGGCGATAAAGGCAATCTCGACAAAATCGCAACCGCAGAAAACGCGGCATTCGTGCTGAATTTCAGCGCACTTGATTTTTATGCCGAAAACAAAAAGCATTTTGCCCGCATCACCGTGCAACTCTATGAAAAAACTTCCGGTTCCATCCTGCTCAACAAAACCTACAAAGGCGACTGGGACAATCCCGGATTCGAATATGCCTGCGAAGAAAAATCTGTGGACTGCTGCATCAACAATGTATTGCTGCAACTGGTACCCGACGTTGCCGGACATATCCTGGCAGCCAATCCGACGATCCGCAGGCAAAAACAACTCGCGCAGGAAAGAAAGGCTGTTTTAGAGCGACACCTGGAAAAAGCACCAGATCAAAAGGTCTTGCGGGCAATTATTCCCGCTTCGGAAACGACCATCGAAACAGAGACAGCTTACCAATTGATCTTCAATGCGGATCAAACGAAATTCGTCGCGTTTTTCCTGGAGCCGGTACCGGAATCCGATGCAAAAGCATTCCGCACGGCGAAAAATGACGTCAATGTAAATATCGTGTCAGACGACCAAATGGGATTTTTTGGCGGCATCCTTCCCAATACTTACGCCCACATTGTGAAAGGCGTACTTTACAAGGGCAAATGGTATTACGAAAAAGCAGAAGTCACTTATTTCAATGCAGACGGTCTCCAGGAAGCCCGCATGGAATTCCTCAACAAGCTCCAGGACTGGAACTTCTTTGTCGAAAAATCAGCGGAACTGAACCCGAAATTCTGGGAAGATTCCGAGACAGGAAGAACACTGGCCACGAAATCACTTTTTCGCAAGGCAACAACCACAGATGATCCTGCGGATAAATCTTACATCGGCTTGAATGAAATCGTTGCCGATCAATTGAAAAAAGAAGCAGCAGGCAAAGCGAAAAAATAGTTTTCTATCAAGGATACCGACCGCTTCCTTTGCAGCTGTTATTCATCCGGAAGGTGATACTGAATTTCAAGGGTCGAAGCAATCGCAGAAATCCATACTTTTACAAATAGTTTGAATTTCGCAAGTACCTTGTTATGAAAATTACCTCCATCGAAGATTTTTACCAGGAAGCATTCGCCGTTCCCGGCAGCGGGATTAATGCCTTGCTGCCCGACGGCATCCACAAGGAAATCGGCCATTTCAATGTTTTCAGTACGGCCAACACGATCCACAAAGTCAAAAAAACAGGCGTGATGCCTTACAACCGGCGTGCATACTACAAAATCAGCCTGATCAATGGCCACAACAAAGCTGAATATGCCGACAAGGTCATCGAAATTGAAAAACATGCCTTGTTGTTTGCAACACCCAAAATCCCGTATCACTGGGTTCCGCAGGACGATAACCAATCCGGGGATTTCTGCATTTTCACCGATGATTTCCTGAAAAGCAAAGGCGGGACCATGCTCGACGAGCTGCCGATCTTCAAGGCCGGCGGTTATCCGGTTTTCCAGATCTCTGACAAAGAAGCAGATGACATCGCCCGCATTTTCCGGAAAATGCACGAAGAGATCCAATCGGACTATGCCTACAAATACGACCTGCTGCGCAATTATGTCATGGAGCTGATCCATTACGGACAAAAGCTACAGCCGGCTACGGCGCTTTATCCGACGCACACCGCTTCTGCACGCGTCTCCTCATTGTTCATCGAATTACTGGAAAGACAATTCCCGATCGAATCCCATCACCAGCAACTGAAGCTGCGGACCGCGAAAGATTACGCAGACATGCTTTCCGTACACGTCAATCACCTCAACAAAGTACTGAAAGAAAACACCGGGAAAACGACGACAGCGCTGATCAGCAGCCGTGTCGTGCAGGAAGCGAAAATCCTGTTGCGGCAAACCGACTGGAATATTTCAGAGATCGCGCAATGCCTGGGTTTTGAAGAAGTCGCTCATTTCTCGAATTTTTTCCGCAAACAAACCGATTTGACGCCGCTCGGATTCCGCTCCTGAATCTACAGATTTGAATTTTGCAAACATTGGATTGTTCTGTGCAAACGCAGTGCAGGGAATCTGCCGCACCTTTGTATCATCATTTAAAACAAAGACACGATGCAAAGTAACAACACAAAAATTGCCCTGGTAACCGGAGGAAGCCGCGGGCTTGGCAAAAACGCAGCACTGAAACTCGCCGCACAGGGCACACATGTCATCCTGACCTACAACAGCCAGGCGGATGAAGCCAATAAAGTCGTTGCAGAGATTGAACAACTGGGAATGAAATCAGCCGCTTTACAATTGAATACCGGCGACATCAGCACTTTTGGCGCATTTTTCACAGCACTTGCTGCCCTGCTGAAAAGCAAATTCGATACAGATCATTTCGATTTCCTGATCAACAACGCCGGCGTGGGACTCTACGCACCTTTTGCCGAAACAACGGAAGAACAATTCGACAACGTCATGAACATCCATTTCAAAGGCGTTTTCTTCCTGACCCAAAAAGCATTGGTTCACCTGAATGACGGCGGACGGATCGTCAACATTTCATCCGGGTTGGCCCGTTTTTCTTTACCTGGAAGCGCAGCTTACGGCAGCATGAAAGGCGCGATCGAAACCTTGAGCAGGTACATGGCCAAAGAGCTCGGCGCACGCGGCATTGCAGTCAATACAGTTGCGCCAGGCGCGATCGAAACAGATTTCGGCGGCGGCATGGTGCGCGACAACGCACAAACAAATGCAATGGTGAGCAGCATTACCGCTTTGGGACGCGCAGGATTACCGGACGATATCGGTGGTGTGATCGCCTTCCTCTGTTCAGATGCAGGTCGCTGGATCAACGGGCAACGAATCGAAGCTTCCGGCGGAATGATGCTGTAAGGAATAAATCCACAAATACTGAAAGCGATGGGAAACTGTCGCTTTTTTTTCGTTCCGGAAATCCAGTTTGGCTTCAATACTAAAAATTTTACGTAGCATTGCAGGTACTTTAACCGAACTGTATGAAAACCAAAAATACTGCTGTTTTTCTGATTGTTGCCTGCATCATCTGGCTGATCAAAGATCTCAATTACATCCTTTTTCGCTTCTTTTCTGAAACCCAGTTCAAATACACCTGGATTGACAACCTGTCCAATATCACCTCATTGCTGATTCCGATCGGGCTGCTGTTGTGGGCTTTTACCTATGTGAACCCGCGGTTTCAGCAAACCAAAGCAGCTGCTACCCTTATATTGATCGGCAGCAGTGTCTGGTGTATATTTTCGATCTACTATTCCTTCCTGTATTTTTCAAAATCTGAGCTTTACGAATCGCCCCTGAATTACCTCGCCAATCACCTGACCCTCCTTTTCCCGGTTTCGCTAACCATACTCGCGATCCTGCTGTTCAGAAACAAACCGGACGATCTCAAAAAAGCCACCTATTGGCTGTTTGCCGGCTCCCTGGTCTTCCTGTTCTCCATTTTCGCTTCGCAGCTGATGATGCTTTACAGTTTCAGTTTTCGGTTCTACAACACACCCTGGGAATCTGTAATGAACATGCTTTCGCTGATCCGCATCGTTTATCCGTTGGCGATACTGTTTTTTGCCATCCAGCTGATCCGCAGCCTGGAATCTCCGACTTTGCCTGAAACGGCTTATGAACCCATTTTTTCCGATGCAGAGCTCATCGATACGCCGGAATCTGAAAAAACAATACTTCCCGGCGATGCAGTTGCATATCCGACACTCATCGACTGGATCTCCGATTTTCTGCGTGCGCTCATTCCGGTTTTCGGACTGGTTTTCCTGTTCTGGCGCGGACAAAACAAAGCCGACCGAACCCGCAGGAACTGGGCAATTGCCCACCTGTTTGTGACTGCGATATACATGGTCATGCTTTTGTTATTCTTTTTTCCCTTGTTGGAATACATCGACCCGAACAATGGCATTTGGCTCATTTTCCTGTTATTTATGGCTTTATTGCTCGTGAGTGGATTTATCCTCGCCCACAAAATGCGCAACGACGATTACGATTATCCGCACGAACAGCCCGATGCACCTACAGTTGGCCAGTTCCTCGGATGGACATTTGTCGCGGGGCTTCCGGTTGCGGGATTGATTTGCCTGATCATCTGGGCAGTCGACACCCAAAACCGCGTGCGCAGGCAATGGGCACTGGCGAGTCTCCTCTGGATGGGAATTATGGCTGTTTATTACCTGTACCTGTACAACGCCTACCATGGAATCACAAGCTATATGCGTTTTTCCCATTTTTAGACCGCTGCAATTGTAATTCCTGCTGCGCTATTGAACCCATCTGTTTTTGAAATGTATCTCCCGGGGAACAAAAACAAAAACGATGAAAAAAAGCTTATGCACTTTCTCAGTCCTGGCGCTGTATTGCCAGTTGGCCCTGGGTCAGGTATCCGGAAATATCAATTACAGGCAGCAAACCCGTTTGCCTGAAAGCAATATCGATGTCGGCATTTACTCGAAAGATGTCACGATCCGGATCAAGGGACTCGCCAATGTCAAGGCCGACAGCTATGTCGCGATCTTCAACCTCACACAGGCCGGAGAAAGTATCGAAGAATTGAATGTGCTCGCCGAAAACCGCATTGCCACAATCCGCAGGAAGTTTGAAGGACAGGCCGACATGGAGTTTTATACCGACATGATCTCTTTTGTGCCGGTTTACGAATACGAAACAGAAAAAAAACTGTTCAGCAAGAAGACCTACAATGAAATCCCGAAAGGCTTTGAGCTGAAGCTGAACCTGCATATCAGGTATAAAACCCCCGACGTATTAAGTAAGATCGTTTCCGCCTGCGCAACAGCCGAAGTGTACGACCTCGTGCGCGTGGATTATTTTTCGACCCAGCTGGAGCAAATCAAAAAAGACCTGGCGACAAAATCCAAAATCCTGCTGAAGGACAAACTGAAGCTGTACCAGGAATTGCTCGGCAACGATTTCGCGACCCAGAAAAAGCAGATGAACGATGCGTATAAAGTCGTTTATCCGCTGGAAATGTACCAATCCTACCAGGCGTACGCAAGCTCCTCCCTTACGGCTAAAAAAGCAGCTACACTCGTGCAGGCTGACAAGTCGACGACGCAATATTACCAGCCGGTACTCAACAAGGAGTTCGATTTTGTGATCAATCCGGAAATTGTGGAACCTGTGATCCAGGTGATGTATGAGATCATATTTGTGGTCGTGATGCCGGAAGAAAAAATTGAAAAACCGGCCAAAGAATACCTGTTCGTCACGCCCACCGGCGAAATCAAACCACTTCCTGTGAAGCCGTAATTCAAACATAAAAAATTAACATACAAAACTTTCAATATATACTGAAAGTTTTGTATGTTTGCTTCATGGAATTAGCACAGGCGAAAAAACAATTCATCAATTTGTGGGGCAATTTCGGCACGCAATGGGGCATCAACCGGTCGATGGCGCAGGTCCATGCCCTCTTGCTCAGCAGTGAGCAACCACTGTGTACTGAAGATGTGATGGAACAATTGGCGATCTCCCGCGGCAATGCGAATATGAATCTGCGCGAGCTCATGAACTGGAACCTCGTTTACAAAGATTCCGTGCAGGGCGAAAGGAAGGAATATTTCAAGGCGGAAAAAGACATGTGGGAAGTCGCGAAACGCATCGTGCGCGAACGCAAAAGACGCGAAATTGAGCCGCTGATCCAGCACCTCGACGCATTGAAACAAATCGACGGGGAATCGGAAGAAAAAGCCGCTTTTGAACAAACGATTGAAAATATCAGCCATTTGGTTTCGAGACTGGATTCACTTTCCAATACGCTGATGAAGGCGGAAGAAAGTGCCTTCTTCGGACTGTTTATCAAAATGTTGAAGTAAATCAGCGCAAACGGTTTCACGACCGTTTTTTTAGATCCTAAACTTTCAAACATTCCTGAAAGTTCAAAAATTAAACTTAAAAATAAACCGCTATGAAAATCATCATTACAGCAGCCAACGGATTTATCGGCGAAACACTTGTGCGCTATTTCAGGCAACAGCATGTCGTGATTGCACTTGTTCGAAAAATGCCTTCAAAGTCGATCAATGGTGTTAAATATATACTTTGGGATGGCAAAAATCCGGGCACATGGGCCACGGAACTAGAAGGCGCGCTCGCAGTTATCAATCTCGCCGGTCGCTCTGTGAATTGCCGGTACAATGCGAAAAACAAGCGCGAAATCTACAGCTCGCGGCTCGAAAGTACCGCCTGTCTCGGAAAAGCCATTGCGCAATGTGCCGATAAACCCCAGGTCTGGATCAATACAGCGAGCGCGACAATCTACGAGTATTCGCTGCATGAACCGATGACCGAAAAAAATGGCACCATCGGCACAGGATTTTCTGTCGATGTTTGTCAGCGCTGGGAACAGGCTTTCAACGCTTATTCAACAGCCGATGTACGGCAAATCCTACTCAGAACAGCGATTGTACTCGGCAAAAACGGCGGCGTGCTGAAACCTTTCAACCGGCTTGCCCGCTTTGGTCTGGGCGGAAAAATGGCAGCTGGGAATCAGATGTTCAGCTGGATACACGAAATGGATCTGTGCCGCGCGATCGATTTCCTGATCCGGGAAACAAGCTGTGCCGGCATTTACAACCTGTCGGCACCTCATCCGGTTACGAATACTGCGTTCATGCAAACCCTGCGTAAATCACTCGGCAAATCCTTTGGCCTTCCGTCTCCGGGCTGGCTCCTGAAAATCGGCGCAGCCCTGATCGGGACAGAAACAGAGCTGATCTTCAAAAGCCGGTTCGTTGTTCCTGAAAGACTGACCGAAGCCGGATTTGAATTCAGATTCAAGCAGATCGCCCCTTGCCTGACAGACCTGAATGCCTGATCATTCTTTAGAAACCTTTTATTTTTTTCACGATGTCCAATACAGATAAATACGCCGGCTTGTGGATCGCCACAAGTTTCTTCGGCAGCGCAGCAATTGCATTGATCCCATCCTTTTACAGCTTTTTTTTCGATCCCATAACCGCATTCATGCTGTTTTTCATGATCTTAATCCTTTCTTTAATTTTCAGCCTGATTGCATCTATCCCTGTATTCATTTACAGCCTGCTGCTCCCCAAAGGAATACTGCCTCGGTCCATTTGGAAACGTATCCGCAACTTTCAGATCATACTGTACGGTTTGATCCAGCTTGGTTTCGCGTGTTATTTCTTTGAGTGGGATTCATTCAGCATCAATGGGGAATTCTGGCTTCTTCCGGCAATCATGACGGTTTACCTGATTACTGGTTTTATTGTCTGGAAACGCGGGATTGTTCCTAAATCGCTGTATGCAGACACCTCACAAAAAGATGATTATTGATCCCAAAATATAACACGTCATGAACACAACATTGGCTAATAAAAGCACCGGGCTGTGGCTATCTACGAGCTTTTACGGAAGCATTCTGTATGCGCTGACATTCAGCATCCAATTTAAAAACAGCTCCCTGGAAGGCGCGTTTACCGTATTTATGGTTACCCTGATCCTTTCATTCATCCTGAGCTTAATCGCATCCATCCCACTCCTGGTTTTTACGCTATTTATTCGAAAAGAAACACCGCTTCAATCCACCTGGAAGAGGATCCGGAACTTTCAGATCCTACTGTGTGGCCTGTACCTGATCGGTTTTGCCTGCGGCACACATTGGATGGATAGTGACATCTGGTTCCAATCACTACTGCTATTCGCGTATTTGACGATCGGCCTCATCAATTGGAAACATGGGATATTCAGGTAACACCCATACAGACAATCAGAATTCGAGACAAAAAGTATTTGTATAATTCTATCGCCATTTCCTGATTATATTTCGTATCATTAGGTATTGCGATCTAAAGACATTTCTATGAAAAACAACAGCGCTTTGTGGTGGTTCCTCACAAGCTTTATAGGCAGCCTCCTGCTTGGCATGATTTGTACGGTGTATGCGGGTGAAGGCGTTGTCTTTCCAATTGTTTTTATCATTTCATTGCTCATCAGCGCAGCCGCTTCCCTTCCTGTGTGGATATTCGCGCATGTCGAAACCCGGAAGGGAACAGATCGTAAATCGGTGCTCTACCGCATCCGCAATTTTCAATTGTTTTGGTATGTGCTTTCTCTCATCGGGTTCGGGTGGCCTATTCTCGCGGATTCAGCTTATGAGATCGAAGAACCATTCTGGCTCGTTTCAGGCATGATCACTTTTTACCTGCTTATCGGCTTTGCTGTCTGGGGATATGGTTATAAATCCAACGATGTGCCTGAAGAACCGCCATTGGAAGATGCAGAAAACACAAACGATCCGTCATGAAGCAAGAAGAACCAATCCCAAACATAGACGCTTACATTGCCGATTTCCCGGTGGAGACCCGCGAAAAGCTCGAAACGATCCGTGGTCTTGTGCACGCATTGGCACCGGACGTCATAGAAACGATCAAATATCGCATGCCGACTTTTATGCTGACCAAAAACCTCGTTTATTTCGCTGCATTCAAAAAACACATCGGTCTTTTTGCTGTTCCTGTTGAGCATCCGGATTTCGCAACTGCTGTCGCGGATTTCAAAACCGGAAGCGGCTCGATCCAGTTTCCGAACAACCGGCCTTTGCCGCTTGAACTGATTACTGCGCTGCTCGAAGCACGCATCCGCCAGCACAGGGACGAACCAGCTCTCTAACCCTGGACTGAACTTCTTGATCTATGTCAAGTCGCGCAAACCGGAAAGCCGCGATCTTTGTTGCATCAAACCATGAAAGATGACCAAAGAAATTAAAACAAGCATCCGCATCCAGGCTCCGGCCAGTAAAGTATGGGAAGTACTGACGGATTTTGAAGCCTACCAGGCCTGGAATCCATTCATCCAATCGCTGACCGGCGAAGTCAAGGTAAACAGCCGGATCAAAGTTGACCTGCCGGGCATGACTTTCCGTCCGAAGGTGCTGGCATTCGAACCCAATAAAGAATTGCGCTGGATCGGGAATTTACTCTTCAAAGGGATTTTTGATGGTGAACACCGTTTCCTGTTGACCGAAAACGCCGACGGCAGCACGACTTTCGAACACGCGGAAAAATTTACCGGGATTTTGGTCGGACCATTCAGCAAAAAACTCGACCGGGACACAAAGCCTGGTTTTGAAAGCATGAATGAAAGTTTGAAAGCGCGGGCGGAGCAAGCTTAATATAGCGTCAAAAGTACGTCGTTCCTCCATGAGCGCTGCGCTTGCGTTCTCCAGTTGAAAGGTCGCAAAGTCTGAGTCAGCAATCAATCCCTGTAAATCCCATCCGCAGTACCTGCATACAAATGCCCGTTGAAAAACAGCAGGTCGTTGACAGGTTCTGTGATCAGCTTGTCAATCACCCAATCGGGTCCTGATTTCCTGAACACATTGCTGGATTTTCCGGCCTGCGAAAGTCCGTTGCCGTAGGCGTAAATCTCCCCGTTGATTTCTTTTACGCGGATGTATCCGTCTGCCGGGATCGAAATCGTCTCAATCGGTTCGAGGTAGGTATCATACGCTTTGGCCAGGCGATACGGACTGTTTGGACTGTACTGATAGGTCAGGTAAGCTACATTATTGACCCAGGCCATGCTCCGGATATCCGGAATTGCCGGGTTAGCGGTATATGCGATGCCGGTCCAGCTTCCTGTATTCCATTCGGCGAGTCCGCTACCGTCTTTCAGGGTTTTGCCGTGGGCGAATATACCTCCGTTTTTCGTAAACAAGCCACGCGGCGCATTGTCGAGCCCGTTCATCGCTGTCGTTTGACCTGAAGTCTGCAAAGCAGCTACGAAAGGAGAAGCCGCAAAAGCTGTCGATGCATCGAAATTGCCGGAAAAGATCATTTGATTGCCCATGGGAAGCAAACTGGTAATCCCGTTTCCCGGATCTTGCAGCGGCATGTCGAAACCGGTAATGACATAGTTCCCGAGGTTAATTGCGAACAGGTGATTGCCATTGTTGGCCGGGATGTATCCTGCATAATACAATTGCCCGTTGAAAAGCGCGATGTCGCGGATCGCTGCACCGGGCGACAGATTCACCAATGTACTCACTGTTCCTACCGGCGATAGGGTTTTCACAAAATAAAGATCGCTGATGCGCGTACTGAAATACAAATGATCGGCATCGGCAGTCAGCTTATTGACATTTCCTGTGACGTCAGATACTTTCAACCAATTTCCTGGAGAATTATCCACGGCCGGAGGGGTTGTGGCGTTTACTTCTTTTTTGCAGGAAAAAGCGGTGATTCCAGGTAAAAGAACGAGGAACAGAAATTTAGAAAAATGGCGCATCATCAATTGTTTAAGGTTATTCAAAGGTTTTGGATTGGATAGGCTGTTGAAGTATGCTTATTGTGGCGTACTGTGATCCCTGGTTTGATTCAGAAATTGCGTGCGCAGGCCGGAATCTCAGGTTCAACGATAATACTACTGGGCACGCTGATACTTGTTTCCCTGTTCACTCCTTATATGCCTGACGGTCGGAAGTATTTGTACAACGCTAATCCCACGGAGACTTACCTCCCGGTTGGCAGGGCTGCACAAATGCTTACTGTTAGCTACGCTACTGCCTGCGGCGGTCGCAGGCAAAGCCTGTGAGTTCAACGCTAATACCACGGGGAGCTGCTCTAACGTTTGCTCCTTCGCAGACATTGTTCACCCCTAATACCAGGAGGAGTTGCGCTAACGTTTGTCTCTTCGCAGACATTGTTCACCGCTAATACCAAGAGGAGTTGCGCTAACGCTTACTCCTTCGGAGCCGAAGGCTCCTCACATCTTTTGTAAAAAAGAAGCTTTCAGTACCATCATTGATTTTTCGACACGACCTTCGATCTCTTCTTCGTCATCGGTCAGCCGGATGTTTTTTACAACCGTTCCGCGTTTCAGTACCTGGGAGCTTCCTCTTACTTTCAGGTCTTTGATGATCTTTACAGAATCCCCTTCGGCGAGGACTGTTCCATTGCTGTCTTTTGTTTCCATGTCGCAAAGAACGGAAATCCGATCGGAAATCGCAACTATTCGAGCAATCGCGAGAGCTTCGGGAGCACTTTCTGCAAAGCGATTCCTTTTCCCAATACCCCTTTCCACAGGTCGCCGACACGCTGGATGCGTTCTTCTAGGTTGTGTATCGTGAATTGCTGCGGCGTCAGCGCATGGTTGACTTCTTCCCACAACAATGGCGTAGAAACGGTTGCCTGTGGTTTCGGTCGCACGCTGTATGGCGCTACAATCGTTTGTCCCTTGCGGTTTTGCAGGTAATCGAGGTAGATCTTCTCCCCGCGTTTCGAGATCGTCCGTTCCATCGTTGTCGTATCCGGAAGTCTTTTGTTGATGACTGTTGCGAACAATTCGCCAAAAATCTTGACCTCGTCATAGGTATATTTTCTTCCCAGCGGAAAATAGACATGCAAACCGGTCGCCCCACTCGTTTTACAAAAACATTTCATGCCGATCTCATCGCAGATGTCCTTGATCGTCAGCGCAGTATCGACCACATGTGTAAATTCGATCTTGCCCGGATCGAGGTCCATCATCATGTAGTCCGGCAAATCCGGATTGGCCACAGTGCTGTGCCAGGGATTGATCTCGATACAGCCGAGGTTGGCCATGTAGAGCAAGGTCGCTTTGTCATCGCAGACCAGGTAATCAAGATAAGCTTTGTTGGATTTAGAATATTGCTTTTCAGTCCGCACCCAGTCCGGCAATTGTCCGACATCCATGTCTTTTTGGTAAAAACTGAAGCCTTTGATGCCTTCCGGATGGCGGTTCAGCGATTGCGGCCTGTTTTTCAGGTATGGCAACATGTACTTCGCGATGCGTTTGTAATAATTAATCAGATCGCCCTTTGTGATCTTGTCGGCCGGCCAATACATCTTTTGCAGGTTGGTCAGCTGTACTGCATGTCCATTGGCCCGGATCTTTTTATCCAGGCGCGGCGCTTTCCGGGATGTTGTTTTTTTCATAAAGCTATTATTTTAACCTGAGTTCAGGATGCCTTGTTTTTCTCGAGACTTGCTTTCAACTGCGCCATGAGGTCGCGCGATTTGCTGTGCACGACTTGGAGTTTTTGCTTCGCCGGTTTCTTGCCTTTCGCTTTGGCCTTGATCACTTTCAGCAATCCGGCCGCGTATTCGTCCTTGAATTTCTCGATGTCGAAAGGGCCGGTGTACTGATCGATCAGCGCAACGGCCATTTTCAGCTCGGCAGGTTTCACCGCGGACTTCGCCGGCAGGTTCAGCTCCGCACTATCCCTGATCTCCTCCGCAAAGCGGATCTTGCTCAGCACGAGCGCATCACCCATCGGTTTCAGAACCGCGAGTACTTCTGTCGTGCGCATCACAAATTGTGCAATGCCTACTTTTCCTGATTTTTTCAATGCTTCTCGCATCAGTGCATACGCTTTTGCACCTGATTTTTCAGGTTCCACATAATAGGAATTCTCGAAATAAATCGTATCGATCTCTTTCTCCGCCACAAAATGATTGACGCCGATGATCTTGCTTTTCTCCGGCGCCACGGCTTCAAAATCGGCATCGTCCAGCAAAATATAATCTTCCTTCAATTTGTAGGCTTTCGCGATGTTTTCCCATTTCACGACCTTGCGCGTATCGGCATTGATGCGTTGAAATTTGATGTGCGCCATGTCGCGGGCATCGACCATGTCGAGATCGAGGTTGCTTTGCTGCGTCGCACTGTATAATTTGACCGGGATATTGACCAGTCCAAAACTGATGGCTCCTTTCCAGATTGATTTCATGGCTGTTGGTTTTGAATGAATAAGCGTTCCTGTAATTCGAGGGCGTTCGAAAAACCGGCTTCGAACATCGTATTGTTGAAATACACAAAGGTTTTGGCTGCTTCCGCCGGTAGCTCGTCTGCAACTCTTTCGATCTCTGCCGGCGCATAGGCCGATTTAAACAATTCCGGCACGCCGTGCATGCGCATGTAATACCGGTCACTCGTCAGGAGCCGGTCTTCCGGCAATCCCGGGTAACTGATGTTGCAGAACGTTAAATTGTGTTCTGTAAGCACCTGCGGCAATTGTTCATTCCACCAGGAGATATGCCTGAATTCGACGACATTCCTGCTTCCCGGTGGAATGCTTTCCAGTAAATGATGCAGGTTTTCTTCACTGTATTTGAAAGACGGCGGCAGCTGGAACAAAATACACCCGAGCCTATCGCCAAATCCAGCTTCCGCGGTATCGATGAATTCCTGTACTTTTTCGCGGGCATTTTTAAGGCGTAGTGTATGCGTCACGTGCTTGTTCATTTTGACGGAAAACACAAAATCATCCGGCGTGCGTGCCGCCATTTTTTCGAGTGTTGCAACCCGCGGAAAATGATAAAACGTACTGTTGAGCTCCAGCGAATTGAATTTCGTGCTGTAGTAGGTCAGCCAGTCCGCGCTTTTCATGCCCGGCGGGTAAAAAACATCCTTCCAGGCCGGATAACTGAATCCCGATGTACCGATGTATGTTTGATTTTCCATACCCATGTTTTATAAAATCCCGTGCCAGCTGGCATGCGTTTTTCACGATCCCGGTAAAATAAAGACAGCGTATGCCTGAAGGACCATCCATTGTGATTATGAAAGAGGCAGTTGCCGATTTCACCCGACAAAAGATCATTTCCGCGACGGGAACGACCACCAAAGCCGATCTCGACCGCATTGCGGGAAAGACTGTAATCGCATTTCGCAGCTGGGGCAAACATTTCCTGATCTGTCTCGAAAAGGATTACACGATCCGCATTCATTTGTTGTTGTTCGGTACCTACCGCATCAATGAACGGAAGGAATCTGCACCGCGGCTCAGCCTGCAATTCGAGAACGGCGAACTGAATTTTTATACCTGTTCAGTCGTCGAGATCACGCAGCCGCTCGATGAAGTCTACGACTGGACAGCAGATGTCATGAACCCGGAATGGGACGACAAACAAGCACTCCAAAAACTCGCAGATCAGCCGGAAATGCTTGCGTGCGATGCCTTGCTGAACCAGGATATTTTTGCAGGGGTTGGCAACATCATCAAAAATGAAGTGCTGTACCGCATCCGCGTACACCCGCGTACAAAGATTGGCGACCTGCCCAAAAAGAAACTGAAAGAACTTGTGCACGAAGCCGTCAACTACAGCTATGACTTCCTGGAATGGAAAAAAGATTTTACGCTGAAGCAACATTGGCTCGCCCACACGAAAAAAACCTGTCTGCGCTGCGACCTGCCGATGCATAAAGAGCACATGGGCAAAACCAATCGCCGCACGTTCTTTTGCGACAATTGCCAGGTGTTGTATACCTAAGGCTGCGGATTTTTCTCAACAGGCTGTAGAATTAATTGCCCCGGAAACTCTGTTCTGTCACTGACTATCAAATATCTACTGGCATCCGGCTTGTTTAGATTTAGAACAGAAGTATTCACCGCGCCCTGCGCATTCAAAATTAACGATCATGAAAAATGAAAATCAACAGGATGCATCCCGCTCCAATGAACCACATGCATCACAAGGAAACCAGGCATCTCAAACAACCGGTACAACGCCTGGAGGTAAACAGGCAGCAGAAAATCATCCTGCCAGCAAAGACCCGGTAGAAAACTCATCCACAGGTCCGTCCGGAAAACCGGAATTTACGGAAGGAAAAAATCCTTTGGAGCAAAACAATCAGCCATGGGACAATGATGATCTTTCAACCGGCGATAATCAGTCTGAAGGCAAACGCCCGACTTCCAATCCTTCCGGAAACCCTGGAAATACAAATTCCAATACGCAGACTGATCTCGAGCAGGATGATCTGTGGAACAATGAAGACGTCTCGCACGACGATCAAAATCCGCAGGCATCTGCGCGCCGGTTCGACGGGCAAAACACGCACAATCACAACCAGAACCCCAATCTCGGCAACAATCCGAATCCACAGAATCACAGGCCGAATCCGGAACAAAGAGACGATCTTTCGCCCAGGAATTCCTGATCGGTGATCAACATACGGATCTGAGGCGTTCCATCGGCATGTAATCTTTACGCGCCGGTTGAACGCTTCTTTTTTTGTAATAAACACGTATCTTTCAGCAACAATACCAGCCCATGAAAGACCTTTTTTCAAGTCAGTCCGATCAATACGCTGCTTTCCGCCCGGATTATCCGCAGGCTTTGTTCGATCACATCCTGCAATTTGTACCCGGCCGTGAAAATGCCTGGGATTGCGGGACGGGCAACGGGCAGGTTGCTGTGAAACTTGCTGCTTACTTCCAACAGGTTTATGCGACTGATATCAGCGGGAACCAGCTGCAAGAGGCACAAGCACATCCGCGAATCGAATTCAAACAAGAAAGCGCGGAAGCAACGACCGCGGCAGACAATCGTTTCGATTTGATCACCGTTGCACAAGCTATTCACTGGTTTGATTTCGATGCTTTTTATACGGAAGTACGTAGAACGGCGAAACCCAACGCGATACTCGCCATCCTGGGATATGGATTGTTGCAGATTAACCCGGCGCTGGATGCCGTAATCGCAGAATTGTACACAGCGATGCTCGGAACTTACTGGGATCCCGAAAGGCGGTTCATAGATGAACATTATCAAACAATCCCGTTTCCCTTCCCGGAAATAGAACCTGTGGCTTTTGCACATGCAATCGACTGGACATTTGAGCACCTGACCGGCTATTTGCGCACGTGGTCCGCAGTCAAACACTATCAAAAAGCATTGGGCGAAGATCCTGTCGCGCTGATCTCCGGAAAATTGCAGGAAGCCTGGGGAAAAGAAATTCTCCACACAATTCGTTTTCCCATTTTGTTGCGACTGGGACGAGTCAGGTGACTTAATTTTGCTGCAACTGTCCGAGAATCCAGGTGTACAATTCCTTACACGCTTTTTCCTTGATTTCCAATGGCGAACCGCGGAACAATTTACGGGTCTCATACAATTTTCCGGCGTAACGCATCGCATAGAAAACCGTTCCAACTGGTTTATCCTTCGATTCTGTTCCACCCTTGGAGGCCAGTCCAGTTAAGGCCGCATACACATCTGCCTTGCTTTTTTCGGCGAGCCCGGCTGCCATTTCCGCAGTAACTTCTGCTGATTCACAGGTAAAGCGATCCATCGTTTGTTGCCGAACGCCGAGCAATTGCGCTTTTGCATCCGGTGTATAGCAAACCACCGATGCCTGTAAGACATCCGATACGCCTATGCACGAAGAAAGCTTCGCTGCCGCAAGTCCACAGGTGATGCTTTCGGCCAATGCGAGCGACAATTTTTTTTCCTGCATATACGCAATCAATTCTTTAGAAGCAGGTTTCATACCTTTCCTATCATAAAATCGGTTATTAGATCGAATCCTGATGGGTATCAACCCTTGGATAACCTGGATCGGTCGACGTCCTTCCTTCACCATCAATACCTCCCTGTGCGGAATTCGTTCCATTCCGGCTTTCACCAGCTGGATTTTTTTCACTTGAATTTTGGCATGAAGCCAGTAATAACAGGCCTGCGCAGATCAGCGTAAAAATATTTTTCGTTTTCATACTCTTGATTTTAATGTGCTACAGCTTTCAATGCAAGCCGCATACCTAATGCATAGAAGTCCGACTTTTAGCCATGCCATTGCACGCTACTCAAAAATACATCACACCATTGCAAAGCGCTACAATCCTCCGAAACCGGTTATTTTATGAATTTGCAGCGTCATTTTTAAGTTGACAAAACGCTTTTCTCACATATTTTTTATGTTGTAAACTGATTTTCAGTCCAAAATATTTTTATTATTGTCTGGATGCTTGGGACGTCGACTGCTACTGGCTCCATAACCCGAAAGGCAATTGCGTTTATTTTGCTTTGTTTTTAACGCATCATTTTTGTATCTTGGCTTGCTGCTACCAACCTGTACTGCTAACCGGAATTGCTGAAACCGAAAATACTACTACTATGAGACTCTTGAAAGTTGGAATCCGCCGGGAAGGAAAAAATCAGCAGGAATTGAGGCAAAGTCTACCTGCATCCCCATTTTTACAGGAAATAACGTTGCATGCTATTGCGTCGGAAAACGAGATCCGGGAATTACAGGCTACGCATCCCGATTGTCTGTTTGCCGTGTTTCACCTCCTGCATGGCGAAGTTGCCACCATCCTTAGTCAACTGGCCGAAGCAGGACTGGAGCTGATCTATATTTCCTACCATGCAGCTGCGCACGCTTCAGATGCGGAAGAGACGGGTGCTGAATTTTCGGCAGCGAACAAGGAGAAATTCATGCATTCCTTCGAGACGGCTGCGCAGAAAATGAGTCACCTCAAAGGCGATCTGCTCGAATCGTTGCTCAAAATCCCGGTTTCTCAAAACCGCAAGATCAACCTGCCTACGCTGAATGGCTTCAGGCGTTTTGACGTCGGCACAATCATCCGTTGCGAATCTGCTGAGAATTATACGACCGTTCATTTTACCGACCGGAAAAAGATACTTGTTTGCCGCACGCTGCAGGAATTTGAAACGAAGCTCGCCGGATTTGGCTTTTTCCGTGTGCACCACAAACACCTCATCAATACCGAACACATTGTCGAATACCAGAAAGGAAAAGGCGGACAAATCATCCTGTCGGACAATTCATCAATTGACGTTTCAGTGCGCAAGAAGAGCGATTTTATCCGTTACATTAACGATTTTTCCTGAAAGATTCCCGTAACCGGGTCAGCCTTGGGTATAATCCTCCTCAATGCGGCCGATTTTCAACGGTTCCGGGCTAAAATCAACTGGTATCCATGTTGCAGTACTTGCTATATATTAACCCGTTAAAAATTAGCAAGATGAAAAGTATATTTATAACCCTGATTGTTGGAGCGAGCGCTTTCGCTGCCATCGACAAAGACCAATCTGTATCAGACATGGACAGAGCATATGTGCACTGCGCTTACCAGACAAGCATGCTGGAGCTTCAATTGGCACAGCTGGCCCAAAACAACGCCGCTTCACCGGAAGTACGCGATTACAGTGCAAAACTCGTTGCTGCACATACAGATGCCAACCAAAGCCTGAGAACGCTGGCTGAGCAAAAAGGAATTGCCTTGCCGCTGGCGCTGGACAGCAAAATGCAGCAAAAATACAACCTCATTGCTTTGAAAAGAGGTAAGTATTTTGACAGCGCTTACCTGGCAACTACGAAAAAAGACCACGAAAGAATGGTTTGCGCCTCTAAAAAAGAAGCCAAACACGGATCTGATCCAGCTGTAAGTGCATGGGCTTCTGCCTCCGTACCTGCATTGGAACACCACATTGAGGAAGCTACACTGGCTGCTCATTAATAATGATTTATCGCAATCTGAAAGTCCCGGGAATCTATTCGTTTCCGGGATTTTTGTTTTAAAGCGCATTGATAAACGCCGCCATTTCCTCCGGGTTGAGTATGAGATCGATGGCCAGCTGACTGATCGCTTCGGCAGGCATGAAAGGAGAGACAGCAGTTTCCGGATTTTGAACGACAATCAGTCCGCCCTGGCGCTTGACTTCCCGCAGGCCTTTCACACCGTCGGCATTGGCGCCGGAAAGCAAGATGCAAACAAGCGAAAGCGGGAATACGTCCGCAGCGGACTCGAAAGTCAAATCGATACTTGGACGGCTGTAATTGACCTTTTCAGAAATATCGAGTGCGAAGATGCCTTCTCTTTCGAACAACAGGTGATAATCAGGCGGTGCGAGGTGGATCATTCCAGGAATGATCGGATCTTTGTCCTCGATTTCTTTCACCGGCAGCGCTGTTTTATAAGCCAGCAAATCAGCCAGGGAAGAATCACCGGAATTTTTGCGGTGCAGGACGATCACAATCGCGAGGTTGAGCGTTACAGACAGCTGGGGCAGCATTTCGAGAATGACTTCGAGGCTGCCTGCAGACCCGCCGATGACGACCATTTTAAAGTCCTTATTCATTTTGTCTTTCTCCAAATCTTCTCCTTGTTCATGAGTGTATACTTGGGTTGAATGTCCGAGAATTTCAGCGTTTCTTTGGAGCCAAGCCCAATATAGCCCAGCTTGGCCAGGCTGGCATCCAGTACGCCGAACACACGCTCCTGCAATTCTTTATTGAAATAGATCAGCACATTCCTGCAAATGATCAGGTGGAACTCATTGAAGGAACTGTCCGAAACAAGGTTGTGTGTGGAATAAATTACCTTTTTGATCAGGCTGTTATCGAACTTTGCGCCTTCGTAATGTGCCGTGTAATAGGTGGAGAAATCTGCCTGGCCGCCGGACTGTATGTAATTTTCAGAATATTGCTTCATCTGCGCGAGCGGGAAAATCCCCCGGGCCATTTTTTCAAGAACTGCCGGGTTCAGGTCTGTCGCGTAAATCAACGACTTGTCCAGCAGGTTCGCTTCTTTCAGCAGGATGGCCATCGAATAGACCTCTTCCCCTGTGGAACAACCTGCATGCCAGATGCGGATATAGGGATTCGTGGCCAGCATCGGCAATACTTCCTCGCGCAAAGCTTTGTAGAACAAGGGATCTCGGAACATTTCCGTGACGTTTACCGTGATCTCTTCCACAAAACGCTTGATGTAAAACTGGTCTGAGCGGACCTTGTAACGAAATTCTGCAAAGCTCGGGAACTTATCGAGAATAAAAAGCCGGTTGACACGCCGTTTCAGGGATGCATGTGCATAGAACGTGAAATCGTATCCATACAATTCCAGGATGTCATTCAGTACCGTATCGAGCTCTTCCTCCGTCAGCATTTTCTCTATTTTATTGGATGTAGCTTTCGACAATTTCCATCAGCCTGTCTACATCGATGGGCTTTGAAATGTAATCGTCTGCCCCTGCTTCCAGGCACTTTTCGCGGTCGCCAACCATTGCCTGTGCGGTGACAGCAATAATCGGCAGTTTTTCCTTGCCAGTAATTTTCCGGATCAGCGGAATGGCTTCGTAGCCATCCAGATCGGGCATCATCATATCAATCAGCACCATGCCAATGTCCTGCCTGTTTTGCAGCAATTCAATGGCTTCATGCGCGCCGGTACAGGAAATATAGCCGAATCCTTTCGATTTTAACGTCGCAGCCAGGGCGAAAATATTCCGGGTATCGTCGTCGATGATCACAATTTGTTGCTTGTCTTTTTCCATCCGCTCTTTTTTTTATCCCTGCAACTGAAGACTTCAGCTGCGATACCTATTTTTAGGTGTATGTGTGTTTTCGCTTGTGCGACTTTGCATTTCTTAACCTCGGTCATACAGCCATACGCGCAGCAACGAAAGCAACTGATCGATATCCACCGGTTTGGTGATGTAATCGGAAGCGCCGGCATTGATGCATTTTTCACGGTCGCCGGTCATTGCTTTCGCTGTCACCGCAATAATGGGCAATTTCTTCCACACCGGGTTCTGGCGGATCATTTTAGCCGTTTCATAACCATCCATTTCCGGCATCATCATGTCCAGCAATACAATGTCGATACCTGGATTTTCTTTCAGCTTTTTCATCGCTTCTTTCCCATCCGTCGAGGTAATGACATTCAGTCGCAGGCTTTCGAGCGCTTTGCTGAGCGAGAAGATGTTGCGTACGTCGTCATCCGCGATCAGGACGGTTTTGTTACTCAATACTTCATTCAGCGCGCCGAGTCGTTTGTATTCTTCCGTGCTCTCGCCTTTGCGTTCCTCAACCAGGTGCAGGAACAACGACACTTCGTCGATCATACGCTGGTAGGAATTGGCCGTTTTGATAACGATGGAATCTGCGTATTTCTTGATGCGCTGCTCTTCAGCCATCGACAGGCTTTTTCCGGTGAAGATGATGATCGGCAGGTTCTCGAGCCCATCCTGCATCTTGATCTGCTCAAGGATCTCGTAAGCATTGTTGGTCGGAATCCCCATGTCGAGGATCACACAGTCGAGGTCCTTGCTTTTCAGCAAATTGATACTGTCGAGGATGTTGCCATTGACTTCCGAATTGATGTTGAAGGTCTCCAGGAAATATGCCAGCGCCTCCGCATGCTTGCGGTTGTCTTCGATGATGAGGACCTTTTTGGAGCCTTTCGCCAGCACCTGTTCAATGCGCGAGAAAACTTCCTGCATCTGCTCAAAAGCCAACGGTTTTTCGATGAAATCGACCGCACCTTTCAGCAAGCTTTCTTTTTTCACCTTGTGCGAAGACATAATGTGTACGGGAATATGGCGCGTACCGCTATTCGTTTTCAGCTCCTCCATCACCTCCCAGCCGCTTTTTACAGGCAGCTGGATATCGAGTAAAATGCCCTGCGGCTTGTATTGCAATGCCAATGGCAACCCTTCGTCACCGCGAACGGATAAAATTCCTTTGTATCCTTTTTTGCGCGTGTATTCGAGCAATGATTTCGCGAAATTGACATCGTCCTCCACAATCAGGATACAATTTTCACCCGGCTTGATGTTATTCCTGTCATCCGGGATAGTTTCCGGGATGTTTGCCGCGACGTATTCATCCGGTACTTCCGTTTCAGTCGGCGTGTAAACCGGGTTGGCCGGCAAATGCAGGGATTCGCCTGCGTATTCCGAATTGCCATGCGGCCTGTCGATCGGTACATAGAGTAAAAACTCACTGCCTTCATTGCTGGCGCT
>Ga0247806_10000267_pt1 | contig 36146 bp, 31 predicted proteins | sample UWRJL059202B1_FD_179935 | JGI IMG/M metagenome (GOLD analysis project Ga0247806, IMG submission 179935) | Plant litter microbial communities from Arlington Agricultural Research Station in Wisconsin, United States - UWRJ-L059-202B-1 | ecosystem: Environmental > Terrestrial > Plant litter >... | reverse complement strand
CATTTGGTTCGACGGTCACGGCCGCCGCGCCCGAGCAGAAGCTGGAATGGGCCGCCACGATCTTCAGCAAGGCCATCTTCGAGGGCCGGCACACCTTTACCCTGACGCGCAACCCGGACGGGTCGACCCATCTCGACAATACCGAGACGTTCCTGGGCGGCCTGATCTGGCCCCTGCAGCGGCTGTTCAAGCAGAAGGAGGGTGGCCGCGCCACCGGTTACGATGGCTTCAACCAGGCCCTCAAGCGGCGGGTGGAGTCGACCCCGACCGCCAGCTAACTCCGGATTTCGCTGCGACGTTCGACACCCGTCTAAGGCCCGAGGCCGCCAAGTCCCGTACCATCAAAAATTCTGCCGTCACTCGCCCCAGTGAGCCCAGAGCATCCTGCCTCGGCCACAAGTGTCACTCAGGAAATTCCAAAATGACCAATTCCGCCTCTAAGCCCCAGTGGGCCACGCAAATTGTTCTTCCCGGCATCGTTGCGCCGTCCGGCCTGCAGGTTCGGCAAGTCAAGATACCCGTACCCGGTGCCAACCAGGTGCTGTTGCAGATGGAGGCAAGCGGGGTGTCGTTCGCCGAGAAGGCAATGCGGCGCGGCCGTTACCCGATGCAGCCGAAATTTCCCTTCGTGCCGGGCTACGATGTCGTCGGCACAGTGCTGGCTGTGGGCCCCGGTGGCGACCGCGCGATGATTGGACGGCGCGTCGCTGCAGCGCTCAAGACCGGTGGCTGGGCCACCCATGTGCTGGTGCCCGCCGACGAGATCGTGGCGGTGCCCGAGGGCGTTGCCGCGACCGATGCGGAGACGGTGATCGTCAACGGTGTTACCGCCTGGCAGATGCTCTATAACAAAGCGCACGCCAAGCCCGGGCAAACGATCCTCGTGCTCGGCGCCTCGAGCGGCGTCGGCACGATCCTGTCGCAACTCGCCATCGCCGATGGAATAAGGGTCATCGGCACCGCCTCGCCGCGCCATCACGCGGCCCTCAGAGCGCTCGGGGTCGAGCCGATCGACTACGCCGAACCCGATGTCGCGGGGCAGGTGCGTGCGCTGTCGCCGCGTGGCGTCGATGCGGTGTTCGACCATCTGGGGCCGACCAGCGTCAAGCAGAGCTTCGGACTGCTCGACCAAGGCGGCATCCTCGTGGTTTACGGCATTGCCGCGGACCTCGACAAGAGCACGGCGCTCGCGCCAAGGTTCCTCAAGCTGCTCGCCACACTGGCGTTGTGGACAGCGCTGCCCAACGGCAAGCGCGCCTTGTTCTACGATTTCTGGGAAGGCATGCTCGTCGGCGCGGCAAAAGCCAAGCAGCAGCGCCGCGACGATATGGCGAAGGTGTTGGCGCGAGTAGCATCGGGTGCGGTCAAGCCGATGATCGCCGCAGTTTTTCCGCTTAGCGACGCTGTGGCGGCGATGGAGCGATCCGAGGCGCGTGGCCTGTTCGGCAAGGTGGTGATCGTGCCATAAGCACGCGGGACTGCAGTTTGGTCGCTATTCCCACTGACGGGCCTGCAACGCATTAACCTGTCGCTCCGTTACAACTGGGTGATGCGTCCAAACGGCCGCAGCACTCGCCCTTGTAACGCCCCATTGACCGGCTTACATCTGGCACACTCGCTGGCATCGCTGTGCCGGCCTCTCCGGGACAGGATTTGATGAACGGAAATTTCCGCAACTTTGCCATCTGGCTGGTCATCCTCTTTATGTTGATGGGCCTGTTCCAGGTCTTTCAGTCCTCGACCCGCTCGGTCTCGGTTGCCGACAAGAGCTTTAGCGAGTTCGTGACGGACGTGGACGCCGGCCGTATCCAGAGCGTCGTGATTACCGATAACGTTGTGTCCGGCGTGATGACCGATAACAACACGCGCTTCGAAACTGTACTGCCCGCCGATGCGAATATCATTCCACGGCTTGAACAGCAGAACGTTTCGATTACGGCGCAAGCGCCCGAATCAAGCCCGTTCTGGACGGTTCTGTTGTCCTCTTGGCTTCCGTTCATCGTTATCATCGGCGTCTGGTTCTTTTTTATTCGCCAGATGCAGGGTGGTGGACGTGGCGGCGCAATGGGTTTTGGCAAGTCGCGCGCCAAGCTTTTGACAGAGTCGCACGGCAAGGTGACATTCGAGGATGTCGCCGGCGTCGATGAAGCCAAGCAGGATCTGGAAGAAATCGTCGAGTTCCTGCGCGATCCCGGCAAATTCCAGCGCTTGGGTGGCCGTATTCCACGCGGCGTGTTGCTCGTCGGCCCTCCTGGTACCGGTAAGACGCTGCTGGCCCGTTCGGTCGCTGGCGAAGCCAATGTGCCGTTCTTCACGATTTCGGGTTCGGACTTCGTTGAAATGTTCGTCGGTGTCGGCGCGTCCCGCGTCCGTGACATGTTCGAGCAGGCCAAGAAGAACGCGCCCTGCATTATCTTCATCGACGAAATCGACGCTGTCGGTCGCCAGCGTGGCGCCGGTCTTGGCGGCGGTAACGACGAGCGCGAGCAGACCCTTAACCAGCTACTGGTCGAGATGGATGGCTTTGAAGCCAACGAAGGCATCATCCTGATCGCCGCGACCAACCGTCCCGACGTGCTCGATCCAGCCTTGCTGCGTCCAGGTCGTTTCGACCGGCAGGTCGTCGTGCCAAATCCAGACGTGTCCGGCCGCGAGAAGGTTCTCAAGGTCCACGTCCGCAAGGTGCCGCTGGCTCCAGATGTGGACCTCAAGGTTCTGGCCCGTGGTACGCCCGGTTTCTCCGGTGCCGATCTGATGAACCTCGTCAACGAAGCCGCCCTTATGGCCGCCCGCCGCAACAAGCGCTTCGTCACACATGCCGAGTTCGAAGACGCCAAGGACAAGATCATGATGGGCGCCGAGCGCCGCACCATGGCCATGTCGCAGGACGAAAAGAAGCTGACCGCCTATCACGAAGCTGGCCACGCCATCATCGCGCTCAAGGTTGCCGGCATCGATCCGATCCACAAGGCAACGATCATCCCGCGTGGCCGCGCTCTGGGCATGGTCATGACCCTGCCTGAAAGCGACAGCTATTCGTTCAGCCGTGAAAAAGCGCTCGCGCGCCTGACTATGCTGTTCGGTGGCCGCGAGGCCGAGATCATCAAGTTCGGGCCGGAAAAAGTCACGAGTGGCGCTTCTGGCGATATCCAGATGGCAACCAATCTGGCGCGCGCCATGGTGATGGAATGGGGCATGAGCGAAAAACTTGGACGTGTCCGTTACAAGTCCAATGACCAGGAGGTTTTCCTCGGCCATTCGGTGACACAGTCCCAGCACATGTCCGACGACACGGCTCGCATTATCGACCAGGAAGTGCGCAAGCTGATCGAAGACGGTGAGCAGTCCGCCAAGGATATCCTGACGACCTATCACGACCAGTGGGAAGCAATTGCGCAGGCGCTGCTTGAGTTTGAGACCCTCACGGGTGACGAGCTTCGCGCCCTGATGGACGGCGTTCAGCCAATCCGCCCGGATGACAATGGTCCGTCCAACAAGGCAAGCGGTGTGCCCTCTGCCGGTAAATCGGCCAAGAAGCGCCCCGATGCACCGCCTGAACCTGGGCTTGAGCCGCAGCCCGGTAGCTGAGCCTAGACACAATGAAAGGGTCGCTTCGGCGGCCCTTTTGCCGTTCTATGGTGCCAGCGTTCAACTTTGCGAAAACTCGCCTTAACGCTTTGGCGCTATCATTCATGCCTCGACACGGAGAAGGTCAGATCATGGTCAGGAAATATTTCGGCACCGACGGTATCCGTGGGCTAGCCAATGGCGACAAGCTGACCCCCGAGCTGGCGATGAAAATCGGCATGGCGGCTGGCAAGAAGTTCGTGCGTGGCGAGCATCGCAACCGCGTCGTCATCGGCAAGGATACCCGCCGCTCCGGCTACATGATCGAGACCGCGCTCACCGCCGGTTTCACTGCCGTCGGCATGGACGTTTATCTCTTGGGTCCAATGCCTACCCCGGCTGTGGCCATGCTGACCCGCTCGTTGCGGGCCGATCTCGGCGTCATGATCTCCGCCTCGCACAATCCTTACGACGACAACGGCATCAAGTTGTTCCGGCCTGACGGCTACAAGCTGAGCGACGAGGTCGAGGCAGACATCGAGCGCCTGATCGATGGCGACAGCCGCTCGTTGCTGGCGCACGGCATGCAAATTGGTCGCGCCCATCGCGACGAAGAAGCCAGCACCCGCTACATCGAATACGCCAAGCGCACCCTGCCGCGAAATATCGACCTTTCGGGCCTGCGCGTCGTGCTCGATTGCGCCAATGGCGCGGCCTACAAGGTTGCCCCGATTGCCCTGTGGGAGCTCGGCGCCGAGGTCATCACCGTTGGCGTCAACCCGGATGGCTACAACATCAACCACAAGGTCGGCTCGACCGCCCCGGAAGCCGTTGCCGCGAAGGTCCGCGAGATGCGCGCCGACGTCGGCATTGCGCTTGATGGCGATGCCGACCGCGTTATCATCATCGACGAAAAGGGCAACGTGGTCGATGGCGACCAGTTCATGGCCGTCATAGCCGAAAGCTGGATGCAGCGTGAAATGCTGCAGGGCGGCGGCATCGTCGCCACCGTGATGTCCAATCTGGGCCTCGAGCGCTATCTGGCCTCGTTGGGGTTAACCCTTGAGCGCACCCAAGTGGGCGATCGCTACGTGCTCGAGGCCATGCGCGCTAAGGGCTTCAATGTGGGCGGCGAGCAGTCCGGCCATATCATTCTTTCCGATTTCACCACGACGGGCGACGGGCTTGTCGCAGCCCTGCAGCTGCTCGCCGTGTTGAAACAACAGGAGCGCCCGATTTCAGAAATCTGCTCGCGCTTTGCCAAGGTTCCGCAACTGCTGCGCAGCGTCAAGTTCAAGACCGGCAAGCCGCTAGAGCACAAGCAGGTCATCGCGGCAATCGCCGATGGCCAGGCGATGCTGGGGCAGGGTGGGCGCCTCGTGGTCCGTGCCTCGGGCACCGAACCGGTCATTCGCGTCATGGGCGAAGCCGACGATGCCGGACTGGTGTCCGAGGTCGTTTCCCAGATCGAAAAAGCTATTCTGGACGTCGCGTGAAAACGTGATCACGTTTATTATGGTTAAAAGTTAAGGTTAAGCGCGCATTAAGAAACTGCGTCCATATTCGTCGTCAATCGACTGGTGTCGTGACAACAAAGGACAAAACTTATGCGCAAGCTCATCGCTGCGGTCATGGTTGCGGGGGCGGCCCTCATCGGCGGTCAAGCGATCGCTGCTGACTTCCCTCAACCGGTAATCGCAATTCCAGACGTCAACTATGGCGTAGAAGGTGCTTTCTACCTCCGTGGCAGTGCGGCTGGTAACGGTCTTTGGGCCAAGGATGCGCAGGGCTACGTGTGCGGCGCGTGCGGCGAACTCACCGAAGCGACTTTTCCATTCGAAGAGATGGGCTATGGCTACAGCGTTGGCGCCGGCTTTGGTTATGAGACCGGCACCGGACTGCGCTTCGATGCCACCATCGACTATCTGAACAACGAGGGCCTGCTGGTCAACCAGGGTTCAGTTCCCGGCGACTACAAGGTCCGCCTGCGCTCGACCCTGGCACTCGCCAACGTCTATTATGATTTCGCCCTCGGCGGCGATTACGGCTATGGCGCCGCTGGCGGTGCCTTCGGTTATGTTGGCGTGGGTGCCGGCGCCGCCTTCAACAAGCTCGAAGTTTCGACGCCTCCTGGCGCCACCATACCAAACGGCTCCAACACCAGCTTTGCCGCTGCGGCGATGGCCGGCGTTGGCTATGATTTCGGTGCCGTCGTTGCCGATGTCGGCTATCGCGGCGTCTACATCAACAATCTGAACAACGGCAATCAGGGCATCGGCTCGGTTTCGATCGACGATAGCTGGCTGCACGAAGTCCGCGGCACGGTCCGCTACCGCTTCAACTAGACCTCGTCGTTCCGTCACCAGTGCTTTGATCGGCGTCCCAGTGGGGCGCCGATTTCGTTATTGAGGCAGGTTTCCCCGCTCCAGACTGAGCCTTTGCCATGCCAATCATGTCCCTCGATGTGATGGCATGTGTGTGGACACTAACCGCCATGCAGTTTCACTTTCCGGAGCCTGCAGCATTTACAAGCCTGTCATGAGCTTGCAATCATCGACGCCGGGAAGAAGGGGACTTCCCGTACCGATTTACAACCCGAGGGACTTATCCATGCGCACGGCGCTCGCCATCATCCTGCTGCTGATCACACCATCCATGGCGTTCGCGCATACCGGGCATGGCGATGCCATGGGGTTCATGCATGGCTTCGAACATCCCGTGGGTGGCCTCGATCACGTCCTCGCCATGCTGGCCGTCGGTATCTTCGCCTATGTGCTGGGGGGAAGGGCCCTATGGCTGGTGCCGCTCAGTTTTGTCGGCATGATGCTTGTCGGGTTTGCCTTGGGCCTGGGTCAGGTCAATTTGCCGTTCGTCGAACTGGGCATCGCGCTGTCGAGCGTGGCCATCGGCGCTGCTGCCGCTCTTGGCCGTCCCATGCCAGTCGCTGGTGCAATGGCGCTGGTTGGCGTGTTCGCCGTTTTCCACGGCCATGCCCATGGCGCTGAAATGCCTGCCACGAGTTCGGGCCTGGGCTATGCCGCAGGCTTCATTCTCGCCACAGCCCTGTTGCACATCGTCGGCATCGGCGGCGCCATGGCGACCGCCCGGTTTGCCGGACGCCATGCCAAGGCAGCGGCCCGGTTTGCAGGCGGGCTGTTTGCCTTGGCTGGTGTCGGCGTCCTGGCCGGCTGGCTATAGTTCAGATCGAGCGGATCATCCCGCCGTCGACGCGGATAATACTGCCGGTGACGTAGCTTGCTTTGTCACTGGCCAGAAAGGCCACGACATCGGCCAGTTCCTCGGGCCGGCCGTAACGGCCCGCGGGAATCGTCGCTTTCGACGCCGCGCGCACCGCATCGACATCGGTGTTGCCACGCTTGGCCGCAGCTTCATCGAGCTGATCGACGCGGTCGGTGTGGATACGACCCTGGACGATTACGTTGACGGTGACGCCATGGGCGGCAACTTCGGTCGCCAGCGTCTTGCTCCAGCCAACCAGCGCCTGACGCAAGCCGTTCGACACCGCGAGCCGCGGAATCGGTGCTTCCACGCCCGACGAGGTCAGCGTCAGAATGCGACCCCAGCGCTTTTCCACCATCGAGGGCACCAGCGCCTGCGTCAGCTCGATGATGCTCAGCACCATCGAGGAAAACCCGGACTGCCAGGCATCGAGCGGCGCTGACTGCGCCTCGCCTGGCGCCGGTCCGCCAGAATTGTTGATCAGGATATCGACGCCGCCCTGGCCCACGATAGACTTGGCCAGTGCGGTAACGCTGGCAGGATCGCTCAGATCAAGCCGGTGCCCGCTGATCGCTCCGCCGGCGGCCTTGTCGACCTGGGCATCGAGTGCTTCGATGGCGTCGAGCGATCGGGCGGCCCCGATAACCTGCACGCCCTCGTTGGCCAAAGCTAAGGCGATAGCGGCCCCGAGGCCCTTGCTGGCGCCCAATACGAGGGCGGTGCGCCCTTCAAGTCCCAGTTTCATGCGTTGATTTCCTTGAGACGGATGGCCTGGCGCGCCAACAGATTTTCCACATCGGCAATGTCGAGCGCTGACAACACGGGACGTGGCTTGCGCAGCGCAGCTGATTTGATCACACCGCGCTTGGCCAACACATATTTGCGCGACGCAAGGCCAATGCCCTGCTGCTGCTCGTAGCGGGCCAGCGGCAGATAAGCTGCAAAGATCTCATGGGCCCGATCGGGATTGTTTTCGGCAAAGGCGTTGACCACGCCAACCATCATTTCGGGATAGCAGAACCCGGTCATTGCGCCATCGGCGCCCCGGCTCATCTCCTCGGGCAGAAACAGCCCGCCATTGCCGCAGAGGATCGAGATGCGCCGCGTCTCGCCCTTGTCGCTGGAGGCGCGCAGTGCCGTGATCTTGGACAGGCCCGGCCAATCCTCGTGCTTGAGCATGACGCAATTGGGCACTTCGCGCACGATCCGGTCGATTACCTTCGGGGCAATCGTGACGTTGGTGGTCAGCGGATAATCCTGCAGCACGAACGGGATCTGCCCCAAGGCCTCGCCGACCGATTGATAGAACGCAAAGCTCTGGTCGTCTGTCTTGGTGGTCCAGGGTGGCGCCACCATGACACCGGCAGCGCCTTGGTCCATCACGGTCTGCGCCAGCTCGGTCATCGGCGCGAGACCGGGCGCCGATACGCCCACGATCACCGGCAGCCGCCCGTTCAGGCGTTTGAGCACGCGTTCGACTACCTGGGCGGATTCGGCCGATGTCAGCTTTGGCGCTTCACCCAATTGCCCCAGCACCGTGATGCCCGTGACGCCTGCGCCCTCGTAGAAATCGACCATGGAGTCGATGCTGTCGAGGTCGAGAGCGCCATTGTCGGTAAATGGGGTCACGGCAATGACGTAAACGCCCTTTGCCGTTTCATCGAGGATAGCCATATTTGTCTCCGGGATCGGCCGCTCAGCGGCTAAAGAACAGGGATTGCGTGTTATCGGCGAGGATGGCTTGCCGGATGGTCTCGGTTGGCGCCCAGTCGGCGATTGACTCGATCAGGTCCGCATCGTCCGGCATGTCATCCCAAAGCTCGGTATGGGGCCAGTCGCTGCCCCAAAGCAAGCGATCCGCGTGGCTTGCCACCAAGCGTTTTGCCACATCGGCGAAGGCCTTGCGGCTGTCGCGGCCAAGGCGATAGGGCGCTGAGAGTTTGACGTAACACTTGGGCTGATCAAGGAGTCGCCGTAGGTCGCCGACGTGGGTTGCAGTTTGCGCCGTGCTCAGCGGAATAAAACCCAGGTGATCAATGACGATTGCGCTCGGCACCGAGCCACGCAAGGCAATGATGTCGGGGATCTGCTCCGGTTTGACCTGGAATTGAATGGTCCAGTCCAAATCTGCGAGCGCTGCGGCAAAACTCGTCACGGCGTCGAAGGGCAAGCCGCCCTTGTTGCGGGTGTTGATGCGAACGCCGCGCACGCCGGCCTGGTCGAGCTGGTGCAACTCGGTCGCGCTGGTGTCCGTGGGCAAGACGACGATGCCGCGCAAACGCTCGGGATCCGCAGCCAGCGCGTCGAGCAAGACCGAATTGTCGAAGCCATAAACGCTGGGCTGCACCAGCACGCCGACGCCGATCCCAACCTTTCCGGCATAGTCTTGCCAGTCCGCCAGCGTCAGCATTTGCGGATCGTAGCTGCGCGGGCTGTTGAGCGGGGCGCCGGGCTTGAAGACGTGGAAATGGCTATCGACGGTGCCGGCCGGCAATGTCGTCTTCGGCAGACGGGTCAGCGGCTTGGGCGGCAGGCACAGCTTTGGCGCGGCTTCGACGCTCATCGGGGCGCCTGCTGGAAATCGAAATCGGCGCCCTCATCGGCCTGCATGACATGGTTATGATAAAGCTGCGCATAGCCGCGTTCAGGCGCCGCGGCACGTTCGGGAAGTGCCGCCATGCGCGCGGCAAACTCGGCCGCGTCGATGTCGAGATTGATGGTCCGGGCCGGCACGTCGAGCGTGATCATGTCGCCATTGCGCACGATGGCGAGCGGGCCGTTATCCGCCGCTTCGGGCGAGATATGCAGGATGACAGTCCCAAAGGCCGTGCCGCTCATGCGCGCGTCGGAAATGCGCACCATGTCCTTGACGCCCTGCCGCGCCAGCTTGCGCGGAATGGGTAAATAGCCTGCCTCCGGCATCCCCGGCGCGCCCTTGGGACCGGCATTTCTCAGCACCAGCACATCTAGCGCCGTCACGTCGAGATCGTCGCTGTCGATGCGGTTGGTCATGTCCTCGACGCTGTCGAACACCACGGCGCGCCCGGTGTGTTGCATTAAAGTCTTGGAGGCCGCCGATTGCTTGATCACCGCGCCGTTCGGGGTCAGATTGCCCCTGAGTACCGCCAATGTGCCAATCGGCTTGAGCGGTTGTTCCATGCTTCGGATGATGGTCTGGCCCGGCTCGTCGACAGCGGCGTCGATCACCTCGCCGATGGTTTTGCCGTAGACCGTCACCGCCGTATCGTCGATCTGCCCGCGGATCGCCTTGAGCAAGGCTGGCACGCCACCCGCCTTGTGAAATTCGGGCATGTAATGCGCTCCCGACGGCTGCAGATCGACCAGCAGCGGCACTTGCTGGCCCAGCTGGTCGAGCTGGGTCATATCGAGCTTGAAGCCGAGCCGGCCACAAATGGCCGCCAGATGCACCACGGCATTGGTAGAGCCGCCCATGGCCTGCAGCGCCGCCATGGCGTTGCCGATCACCGCTGGAGTCAACAGCTCGCGGACCGTCAGGCCGCCATCAGCCGCCAGTTTCGCGGCTGCTGCGCCGGTGGCTTCGGCAAGGCGCGTGCGTTCGGAGTCCGTGGCTGGGGCCGAGCCGGCCATCGGCAGGCATAGCCCCATCACTTCGGTCAGGTTGGCCATGGTGCTGGCCGTGCCCATCACCGTACAGGTGCCGACCGAGCTGACCAGCTTGTTGTTGACCTCGATGATCTCGGCCTCGTCGATTTCCCCGGCACGGAACCGTCCCCACATGCGGCGGCAGTCGGTGCAGGCTCCCAGCCGTTCGCCCTTGTGGTGGCCGGTACCCATCGGGCCAGTAGGCAGGAAGATCGCCGGAATTTCGCTCGATGCTGCCGCCATGATCTGGGCCGGCAAAGTCTTGTCGCAGCCGCCGATCAGCACGACGCTGTCCATTGGCTGGGCGCGGATCATCTCCTCCGTTTCCATCGCCATCAGATTGCGCAGATACATCGAGGTCGGCGCGGCAAAGCTCTCGTGAATGGAGATGGTGGGAAATACCATCGGCAGGGCGCCATTGAGCATGACGCCGCGTTTGACCGCCTCGATCAGTTGCGGGACGTTGCCGTGGCAGGGGTTGTAGTCGGAATAGGTATTGGCGATGCCCACGATCGGTCGATCGAGTGCGTCTTCGGAATAGCCCATGGCCTTAATGAAAGCCTTGCGCAGGAACAGGGAAAATCCCTGGTCGCCATAACTGGTCAGCTTGCGCCGCAGCCCGTTGGACAAAACGTTAAACTCCCGAAACGGCGCGTGGCCATGTGATGCCTCAAACTAACCGTGCAGTGCCGATTGTCAATAAACAAGCGACGAGACTACCCATGTCTGTATCGTTTATATCGGAGAAGCATACTGACTGGTCAGTCAGTTCCAATTCGATTATTGATAAATATCGTGTTTATGGAGTTTTCATATGAGGCAGCGTCGGCGGGTCGGGATCATCGGCGCGGGCTGGGTCACCCAATATCATTTGCCAGCGTGGAGCGCTTTGTCCGAGCGCGCCGAAGTGGTCGCCATCGCCGATCCGCAGCTAGACGCTGCCCAGGCCAAGGCCGATGCATTTGGCATCAAGGCGGTGTACGCGAGCGCAGCCGAAATGCTCGACGCGGAGGATCTCGACATTGTCGATATCTGTGCGCCGCGCGAATATCATGCTGAACTCGTGCGGCTTGCGGCTGCCAGGGGATCGATCGACATCCTCTGTCAAAAGCCGCTTGCGACGAGCTTGCCCAAAGCCGAAGCGCTGCTGGCCGAAATGTCGGGCGGCGGCCGGCTCATGGTGCACGAAAACTGGCGCTTTCGTCCGTGGTACCGGCGTCTCAAGCAATGGCTCGATGAAGGGCTGGCCGGCGATATCCGGCAGGTGCAGCTGGATTTTCTGTCGAGCGGCATGATCGCCGGTGCCGATGGCTTGCGGCCGGCGCTGGTGCGCCAACCCTTCTTTGCCCGCCAGGAGCGCTTGCTGGTCATGGAGGTGCTGATCCACCAACTCGATAGCCTGCGCTATCTGGTCGGCGAAATGGAGGTGGTGGTGGCACACCTGGAGCGCAGCAATGACGACATCGTCGCCGAGGACATCGCGGCGATCACGCTGCGCCGCATTACCGATGGCGGCCTGGTCCAGGTCACCGGTAACCTCGCGGTCCATGGCATGCCGCCCGCTCCCCGCGATCAGTTGCGGATTTTCGGCACGGCGGGTTCCCTCTTGCTAGACGGCAATCGGCTCACCGCTGCCGGACGGGAACAGCGCGATGAGCAGTTCGACAGCGATGCCGGCTATCAGGGCTCGTACACCGGCGCCATCACGCATTTCCTCGATAGCCTACACGCCGGAACGCCGTTTGAAACCTCGCCGCAGGATAATTTGCGCACCCTGCGTCTGGTGGAGGACATCTATCGTCTGGCAGCATTCGACCCGACTGCAAAACCGCGCTAAACAGGCTCACGATCAGGAGATCAGCGTGAAGACTGGCACCGAAACCGAACATGACGATATCTCGATTGCCCGGGCGCTCGAGGAAGACATCATCTTTGGGCGCTTGGCACCAGGGACCCGCCTGACCGAAGATACTTTGCTCGCCCGCTTTGCGGTGACCCGGCACTTCGCCCGCCAGGCGCTGGTCGAGCTCGAGGCCAAGGGTATTGTGGTGCGCGAGCGCAATCGCGGTGCGACCGTCCGCTCGCTGACGCCAAGGCAGGTGCAGGAAATCTATGCGGTACGTGAATTGCTGCAGCGGCAAGCCGCCTTGTGGATACCGTTGCCAGCTTCAGACAAGCTGATCGCCGAGCTCGAAGACATTCACGACGAACACGGCCGCCATATCGAGGCCGGGTTTTTGCGCGGCGTGCACGAGGCCAATGACCGGTTCCATTTGACGCTGTTCGGCGCCTGCGGCAACGACCATCTGGTGCAATCGATCGAGCTCTATATGCGCCTTAGCCTGCCGGTGCGCGCCAACTCTATGGCCAACCGCGACTCCCTGCTGATTTCGCATGAGCATCACCGCCTGATGATCGACATGCTCAGGGGCGACGACAATTGGGTTCTGGCCCAGCTGTGCGTCGACCATCTGCAGCCAAGCAAGAAGCGCTATCTCAATCGCGTGGCCTGAAGGCCAGAAAGGCGCACCAGGGAGAGGGGTGCGCCTTTCCGGAGTTCCCCAGGATTACCAGTCGAGGCGCAGGAGGGAAACGCCCTGGCGGGGAAGGGTGGTGGCAAGGGTGATCTTGCCATTTGCTACGGAAACGCTTGGCGTATCTTCGATCTGGGCCAACTTGCCTGAAGCTTCGAGTTTGGCGTAGTCATCGCCCTGCAGGTTCTCGGGCTTGCCCATGGCCTTCCACACGCCAAACGAGTTGGAGTGGGTTTCATCCATGCGGTAGTGCTTGAGCGAAGCGGGCTTGTCGCCCCAGCCCTCGATGGCAATGCTGACTTCGGCGTCGGGGCCGGCTTCATCATCGTCGTGATAATGCCACACCAAGACGCTGATGCCCTTGTCGTCGCGGGTCGCGACCACATTGACATCGGGTTCTCCCCGTACGCCATTCTCCATGACGTCCTGCAACTCGCGGCGGTGCGAGCTTTGGGTCGATAGCCAGTCGCCCTTGAGCTTGCCCAGCATGCGGAAGCCGTTGAGCACGGCCTTGTCGACGCCATTGGTCGCAAGGTCACGGAAGCCGTCGTACCAGGCTTGGTCGTCGAACAGGAAGGCCCAGGTGACGGCGCCCTCGATGTGAATGTTCTTGAGCTTGGCCAGCTCATAGGTCCGCAGCATGCTCTCGACGACATAGACGCCATAGAGTGGGCCATTGCGATAGCCGTTTTGCGGATGCACCCGCGCCGAACAGGCCGCGCACCCCTCTGGATCGCTTTCGCCGATCACGACCGGCAAATGCCTGAGCGTGGGAAACTCGTTGATGATGTCGAGATTGGTCTCGATATCGCGCAACTGCTTATGAACGCCCATGCGGACGTGATCCTTCCAGACCACCGGATTGCCCTTGGCGTGGAAGGCGATGAAGTCGAGCGGCGAGTTGTGGTCGACGACGTATTGCAGGAACTGGCGCAGGAAGGTTTGCGCTTTGGGATTGGAAAACGCGCCGCAGGTGTGCGGGCCGCCAACACGCGCCTGGGGCAGGGCCCGCTTCACGGCCTTGGCCGAGACGTCGTACATTTCGCAATATTCTGGGATCGTACCGTGCCAGTACAGCCCGTCGGGCTCGTTCCAGACTTCCCACGGCCAGGCCGACACTTTTTCCTCGCCATAGCGATCCGCCAGATGGCGCGCCCAGGCGTAGATCAGCTCGCCCCATTTCTTCAGATCGTTGGGTGGCGAGGCCCAGCCGGTCATGATGGTCGCGTATTTGTCTGCCGGCTCCCAATGGTGCTTATATTCGCCCTCGAAATCCGACAGCGCTTCGGGCGTGAACCCGATCTGGACCAAGGGCACGTTGCCCGCTTCCATGTAGGCGTCGAAAATCTTGTCCATGATGGTCCAGTCATAGACCGGATTGCCGTCCGCATCCTCGGTATAGGCATTGGTCGAGCCCCACTTCAGCGCCGCGACACCGTCGCCCGTCGTGAGAAGATTATGCGTCCGAATATGCGGCGGCGTACCGCTCAGTTCGGTCAATTCCTTCAGCAGTTTCTTGCCATGCGGTGAATAGGTGTAGTTGGGCTCGTCATAGCCAAACCAGTTCCAGAGTGGGTGATACGCCTCGGTGGGCTGATCGGCGTGGACCGTCGTCGTCACTTTGATGGGGGCAGTCATAACTATCCTCTGGGCGGAATTCTGCCGAGCCTCCTCCAGAAGACTGGGCCTTGACGATGCTGCGCGCCAGGATGGGTTGGCTGATGCGTTGCGCAGTGCGCCAAAACTAACCAAACCAGCCTCTTTGTCAATAATACAGCGGAAGAATTGCCGTTATCTGCGCCGATTTTGCACGTACCGCTGGATTTGTCAGGTGGATTATCGATATTTTGTGGTTGCCGTCGGCGGATAAATTGTCGATAAAGAAATCTCGAACCTGCCGCCTGCGGGATTTGGAGGCCGCTGTTTTACAGCGGATCGCAGGCAAAACTGGGTGCGGGGCTGCACAGGCGGCCTGTCTGGGAGTGGCTCGCTGGACGGGCCGAGGAGGAAATGCATGGGACTTTTCAAAAAGATTGCCCTGGCGGCGGTCGCATCGCTCTTGGTGCTGCCCGCTTTGGCTCAGGATTTTATTGCCGGCATTCCGCGCAACGAGGCGCTGATCATCCAGGGGCCGACTGCGCAAAACGCCGACTGGTTCAACCTGTGGGCTCCCGGCGGCGGCGCCAATGCCAATGGCATGCAGCAGCTGACTACCGACGCATTGTGGTGGATCAATCCCGAAGGCGGCGACAACGCCTGGACCAATGCCCTGGCCACCGAGCCGCCAATCTATAACGAAGACTTCACCACGATGACGGTGAAGCTGCGCGAGGGCGTCTACTGGAGCGATGGCGTCGAGTTTACCGCCGACGATCTGGTCTACACCGTCCAGACCCAGATCGATCATCCCGGCATGGGCTGGAGCGCGGCGTTTTCGCTGAATGTCGCGAGCATCGAAAGTCCCGACCGCAATACGGTTATCTTTAACCTCAAGGCACCCAATTCGCGCTTCCACACTATCTTCACGGTGCGCTGGAACGCGGCTTGGATCATGCCAAAGCACGTGTTCGAGAAGGTCGAAGACCCGCTGGCCTATAATTTCAATCCGCCGGTGTCGCTGAGCGCCTATGTGCTCAATAGTTATGACAAGGCCGGCAACTGGGCGATCTGGAAGCTGCGCGACGACTGGCAGCGCACGACCATCGGCATGGCTCAACCGACCAAGCCCGAAGTCAATTATGTGGTCTATGCTGCGTCCGGCAATCCGGAAGCGCGCGTCATTGCCCAGCGTAACCATAACCTCGATGTCATCAACGACATTGCCCCTGAAGGCATGTTCTCGCTGATGAAGGACAACCCGAGCGTCGCCGCCTGGCTACCCGGCTTCCCGTTTGCTCACCCCGATCCAACCTTGCCGTCGGTACTATTCAACCTGCAAAAGCCGCCGTTCGACAACAAGGACGTGCGTTGGGCCCTGGCGCTGATGATCGACATCCGCGCTGTGGCGCTTGGTGCCTATCGCGGCGCAGCCAACATCTCGGCGCTTAGCGTGCCGCCGACCGGCTCGGCACCGGATGATTACTTCGTCCCGATGCAGGATTGGCTCACCAATTTCGAGCTCAACACCGGCACGCGGACCATCAAGCCATACGACCCCACCGTCGCCACCCAACTTGCCGACATGACCCGCCGGCAGTGGCCTGACCAGATCCCGACCGACGAAGCCCAGCTTCAGCGTATCTTTGGTTTTGGCTGGTGGAAGCAGGACATGGCCGCAGCGACCGAATTGCTGCAAAAGGCCGGCTTCACGAAGAACGGCAACCAGTGGCTCAACCCAGATGGCTCGCCATTTGAAATCCGGGTGATGGTCGAAGGCGATGCCGTTCCGACCCTGGCACGCGCCGGCACCACCATTGCCCAGCAGTGGAGCCAGGCCGGCATCAAGGCGACTGTCGATGTTGCCGGTCCCACGAACGGCCAGCGCCTCGGCGCCGGTGACTTTCAGACGGCCATTTACTGGACCGTCGAAACCTGGGGCGGTCACCCCGATCTCAGCTTCTTCCTCGACAGCTATCGCTCGGACTTCATCAAGCCACCTGGCGAAGTGCAGCCCCCGCGCAATATGCAGCGCTGGCAGGATCCGCGGCTCGACGCGCTGATCGACCGCAACCGCTCGCTGGCCTTCGACTCGCCGGAAGTTGTGGCCCTTGGCCTCGACTACCTCAAGCTTGCGGTTGAAGAAATGCCGATGATCCCGCTGATGGCCTACAACAAGTTCGCGCCCTTCGACACGACGTATTGGACGGGCTATCCGTCGGCCGCGAACCCCTACGCAGCCTCGGGTCCGAACTGGAGCAATCTGCGCTACATGATCGTGGCCCTCAAGGCCAACCCGAGCGTGCCCAAGCCCTGATCGATGTTTCTCCCTGGGTCCGACCGCTTCGGCGGCCGGACCCGCCTGTTTTGCTCCGTCCAGATCGGGATGTATATGAACGGCTTTCTCATCTATGTCGCCAAGCGCTTCGGCCAGTTCGTCTTCGTGGTCGTCACCGGCGTAACGCTGGCCTTCCTGATCGCCCATTTTTCCCCGGTCGACCCGGTGGAACAGACCCTGTCGCTGGTCACCAATTTTGGCGCGACGGATCCGCGCTCGGTGGAAATCCTGCGCGCCTCCCTGCGCGAGCTCTACGGAACCGAGGGCTCTATGATCTCGCAATACTTTGTGTTCTGGGGCCGCGTCATCCGGGGCGATTTCGGACCGTCGCTGTCGGCGTTTCCAACGCCGGTCATGACCATCATCAGCCGGGCTTTGCCCTGGACCATCGGCCTGTTGACGCTAGCCACCATCATTTCCTGGGTGATCGGCAATCTGCTCGGCGCCATTGCGGGGTATTTCCGCACCAGCCGCTCGATCAAGATCGTCGGCCTTCTGGTGATGGCCCTGCAGCCGATCCCCACCTATATCACTGGCCTGACGCTGCTGATCATCTTCGGTTTCCTGTGGCCGATCCTGCCGATCAGCGGTGGCGCCCAGCTCAATCTGGAGCCTGCCGCGAGTTGGGGCTATATCTCCTCCGTCATCCAGTATGGCACGCTGCCGGCGCTGACACTGGTGCTGGTGGGGATGGGTGGCTGGTTCGTTTCCATGCGCTCGCTGGTGTCCAACATCGTCACCGATGACTTCGTGGTCTATTCCGAGCTGGCTGGCGTGCCGTCGCGGACGGTGTTCTCAAAATACGTGGCGCGCAACGCCATGCTGCCCCAGGTCACGGGTCTGGCGCTCAGCCTGGGCAATGTGTTCGGCGGCGCCGTGATCGTCGAGTTCATCTTCAACTATCCCGGCATCGGCAAGCTGATGGTCGCGGGCATTTATGCGGGCGATTACAGCCTCGTGCTCGGCGTCACCACCTTCTCGGTGATTGCCGTCGCCACTGCGGTGTTCCTGATCGACATCCTTTATCCGCTCATCGATCCACGCGTGAAACTGGGATAGCGCCATGTTCAAAGTCCTTCGCGACCTGCTCCGCTACAACCGGGAATTCCTGTTCGGCACGCTGCTGATCCTGATCATCGTCGCCATCGTGATCGCATCGTTTTTCGCGCCCTATGACGAAATGGCGACCTACGCGGTTATTCCCGACATGCCACCGGGGCCCGAATTCTGGCTCGGCACCAATAGCCGCGGCCAGGACATGTTCTGGCAATTGGCCGCCTCGATGCGCAACACGCTGATGTTCGGCATCGTCGTCGCCGTCATCAGCCGCATCATTGCGATCGTCGTGGGCCTGGTCTCCGGCTATGTCGGCGGCAAGACCGACCAGATCATCATGGCCTTCAACGACACTCTGGGCGCGCTGCCGAACATTCCAATCCTGCTGTTGCTGGTGTTCGTGCTGCGCGACCAGATGACCTGGGGCGTTTTGGCATTCACCGCCGCCATGCTGGGCTGGACCCATGACAGCCGCCTGATCCGCTCGGTCGCACTATCGCTGCGGACCCGCGAATTCACCCGCCATGCGGCCTTCTCCGGCATGCGCACCGGGCAGGTTCTGCTGCGCGAGCATCTCCCATACGTGATGCCGATCGTGTTCTTCACCACGATGAACAATCTGATCTGGGCCATTGGCCTTGAGGTGACCCTATCCATCCTCGGGTTTTCCGACATCAATCGCCCCACCATCGGCGGCATGATCTACTGGGCCAACGCCCACTCGGCGATGGTCGCCGGCATCTGGTGGTGGATCGCCGTGCCCATGATCGCGGTGGTCATCCTGTTCCTCGGCCTGTTCCTGCTCGCCATGTCCGTCAACGAATACATCGATCCGCGCAGCCGTCTCGCGCGCATGGGAGCGTGAGATGAGCCAGGTATTGGACTTCAAACCCGCCGCCGGGACCTCGGCAGACGTGCTGACCATCAAGGACCTCAAGGCCTATTATATCAACGACATGTTCGGGGTACGCCGCGAAGTGCGCGCCGTGGATGGCATCAGCCTGACGGTGCGCCGTAATGAGGTCTATGGCATTGCCGGGGAATCCTCGTCCGGCAAGACCTCGCTGATCAAGACCCTGGCCGGCGCTATCCGTCCGCCCATGCAGGTGGTTGGCGGCAGTGTCAAATTCGACTTCGGCGGCAAGCATATCGACGTCTATGCCGAGCCCAGGAAGATGCAGGCGGCGCGCTGGCAAAACCTGAGCTACATCATGCAGGGCTCGATGAGCGTGCTCAATCCGGTGCGCCGGATCAAGCATGCCTTCAACGATTTCGCCTTTCGCCACATGGGGCTCGATCGCCGGGCCTTCAGGCAGCGCGTCGAGAGCCATCTGCAAAAGCTGGGGCTCGATCCTAATGTGCTCGAAGCCTTCCCGCATCAGCTATCGGGTGGCATGCGGCAGCGCGTGACCATCGCGCTGGCGACTGTTTGCGAGCCCGAGTTCATCATTGCCGACGAGCCGACGACCGCGCTCGACGTGCTGGTGCAGCAGGATGTGCTCGGCCTGATCAAGGAAGTGCAGGGGCGGCTCGGTTCATCCATCGTCTTTGTGACCCATGACATGTCGGTGCATGCCGCCATTACCGACCGGCTTGCCATCATGTATGCGGGGCGCCTGGCCGAAGAGGGCCCGACCCAGGCCATGTTCGACAATCCACAGCATCCCTACACCGCCCATTTGATCGCCAGTCTGCCGCGCATTGGCGATGTGTCGACCCGCAAGAGCCTGGCGGGCCGGCCCCCGAGCCTTGCCAATCCGCCATCGGGTTGCCGGTTTCATCCCCGATGCCCCATCGCGATTGATCGCTGCTCCAAGGAGGTGCCGGAAATGCTGCCCAGTGCCATCGGTGGCCGCGTCGCCTGTTTCCGTGCCGGGGAGATTGCGGTAAAATGAGCAATCTGCTTGAGCTCGATCACGTCACCAAGGTCTATCCCGTCGGCGGGCTATTTTCGCGCCAGACCATCAAGGCGGTCAACGACGTCAGCTTCTCGCTGAACAACGACAAGCCCGAGATTTTTGCCATTGTGGGCGAGAGCGGGTCCGGTAAGTCCACCATGGCCAAGATGATGCTGGGCAATGAAGTGCCCGATCAGGGTCGTCTGGTGTTCGACGGCATCGACATCGCCACGATCCGCTCGCGCCGCCAGCGCGAAGAGTTCATGGCCAAGGTCCAGCCGGTGTTCCAGAACCCGTTCGAAGCGTTCAATCCGCTGACCCGCGTCGATGCCTATCTGTTCGCCACGGCGCACCGGTTCGCCAAAGCCGACACCCAGGAGCAGAAAGAACGCGTGACGGACGAGGCGCTGCAACGCGTCGGCCTGTCGATGGCGGAAATCAAAGGCCGCTTTTCGCACGAATTGTCCGGCGGCCAGCTGCAGCGCGTCGCTGTTGCTCGGGCACTCATTCCGTCGCCCAAACTGATCGTCGCCGACGAGCCGGTGTCCATGGTCGATGCATCGTTGCGCATGTCGATCGTCAATTTATTCCGCTCGCTGCGCGACGAGCTGAAGGTGTCGATCATCTACATCACCCACGATCTGGCGACGGCCTACTACATTTCCGACCGCGTCATCATCATGCAAAAAGGCGTCATCATCGAGAGTGGCGACGCGCGCACGGTACTGGACAATCCCCAGCATCCATATTCGATCGCGTTGAAAAACGCCGTCCTGCCGCCAGACCCAAGGGCTGCATCGGCCGCCATCCGGCAGCGAAATCTGGGGGTTCCCGTCGCCTGATGACATAAAGCTTGGCGGCGCGACAAGTTTGACTGTTGCATAGCATGGGGCACTTGGGCCACTGAGTGTACTCGACCATGTCTTCAAGCTTACACAGGTGTTCCCAGCGCTGATGCTCCTTCCTGTCCTCCTGGTAACGATCGTCCTTCTGCCGTTCGCCGGTAGCATACTGAGCATCTTGCTGCCGCGCGGCTCTCAAAGCAGCGGGTTCTGGCTCGCCGGGCTGATCGCTACCTTCGGGCTGGCGGTGACGCTGTGGTCCTACCCCCAGATTACCAACGGACAGGTTGTACGCCTCGAGATCCCGTGGATTTCCTCGCTCGGTCTCGATCTGATCTTCCGGCTCGACGGGCTGGCTTGGCTGTTTTGCCTCCTGATCACCGGTGTCGGCCTGTTGGTCGTGCTCTACGCGCGGTATTACATGTCGCCCAAGGATCCGGTGACCCGCTTCTACGCGTTTTTCCTGGCGTTCATGGGCGCCATGCTGGGCGTCGTGCTATCGGGCAATCTGATCCAGCTGGTGATCTTCTGGGAACTCACGAGCCTGAGCTCATTCCTGTTGATCGGCTACTGGTTTCATCTGTCGGCCGCCCGCGACGGCGCCCGCATGGCCTTGATCGTCACCTCGCTGGGCGGCTTGGCACTGCTGTTGGGCGTCTTGATCATCGGCCATATCGTGGGCAGCTATGATCTTGATGTCGTGCTGTCCTCGGGCGATCTGATCCGCAACCATGCACTTTATACGCCGGCGCTGCTGCTGGTCCTGCTCGGCGCCCTGACCAAGAGCGCCCAGTTTCCGTTCCAGTTCTGGTTGCCGCACGCCATGGCTGCGCCAACGCCGGTTTCGGCCTATCTGCACTCCGCGACCATGGTGAAGGCTGGGGTGTTCCTGCTGGTCCGGTTCTGGCCGGTGATGGCCGGCACCGAGCAATGGTTCTGGATCGTTACCTTTGCCGGCCTGATCACGCTGATCCTGGGGGCCTACGCCGCCATTTTCCAGACCGATCTCAAGGGTCTGCTGGCCTATTCGACCATCAGCCACCTTGGCCTGATCACGACGCTGTTGGGCATGAGTAGCCCGCTTGCAGCCGTCGCTGCCATTTTCCACATCGCCAACCACGCCACCTTCAAGGCCTCGCTGTTCATGGCCGCCGGCATCATCGACCATGAAACCGGCACGCGCGACATCCGAAAACTGAGCGGGCTGTTCCGCTTCATGCCGTTCACCGCGACGCTGGCCATGGTCGCCAGCGCCGCCATGGCCGGCGTGCCGCTGCTCAACGGGTTTTTGTCCAAGGAAATGTTCTTCGCTGAAACGGCGATCCGCGACGCCAATCCTTTCGTCAATGTCGCCTTGCCGGTCGGTGCCACGATCGGCAGCATTTTCGCTGTCGTCTATTCGCTGCGCTTCGTGCACGGTGTGTTCTTTGGTCCGGCCCCGACGCAGCTCGACAAAATTCCCCACGAGCCGCCCGCTCTGATGCGTCGGCCGATCGAAATTCTCGTGCTCGCCTGTCTCATCGTCGGCATCATCCCCGGCATGACCATCGGGCCGTTTCTCGCAGCCGCCGTGGTCTCGGTTACCGGGCCTGAAACGCCCTATTACAGCCTCTCGATCTGGCACGGTTTCAACACTGCGCTGATGATGAGCATCTTTGCCCTGGTGAGCGGCGTACTGCTGTATTGGGCGCTGTATCGCTATCTGCAGCGCGGCATCGAGGGGCCGCCGCTGATTCGGCGGTTGCGCGGTCAACGCATGTTCGAGCGCGTGCTGGCGACGGTATCCTGGAAATGGTCCAAGGCGCTTGAGCGTCGCCTTGGCACCCGCCGCCTGCAGCCGCAACTGGCGCTTATCGTGAGCGTCACCATTGCTGCTGCAGCTGTTGCACTCTGGGGCCGGCTGGGCAGTTTGAGCCTGCCGCCAACGCCGGTCGATCCAGCCTTTGCAATGATCTGGGCAGTCGGTATCTGCTGCGCCATCGCTGCCAGCTACCAGGCCAAATTCCACCGGCTGGTGGCACTGGTACTGATGGGCGCCACCGGCATTGTCACCTGCATCACCTTCGTCTGGTTTTCCGCGCCCGATCTGGCGCTGACGCAATTGTTGGTCGAGATCGTCACCACGGTCTTGATCCTGCTTGGCCTACGCTGGCTGCCCAAGCGCGAGTTGCTGGTCAGCGACCGCGTCGACCTGATGCGCATGCGGGTTCGTCGTATTCGCGATCTGGCGATTGCCATTGCTGCCGGATCGGGTATGGCGCTGATGGCCTATGCCATCATGACCCGCCCGGTGCTGGTGGGCAGCATCGGGGATTTCTTCCTCGAGAACGCCTACAAGCTTGGTGGCGGCACCAATGTCGTCAACGTCATGCTGGTCGATTTCCGTGGCTTTGATACGCTGGGTGAAATCACCGTGCTGGGCATCGTCGGTTTGACCGTTTTTGCCTTGCTGCGCCGCTTCCGCCCCGCAGTGGAAGCTGTCGACAAGCCCGAGCAGCAGCGCATCCAGAATGCGTTCGACGCGACCCAGCCGGAGCGCGAGACCGGTGAGACCATCGCCGAATACCTGCTGGTGCCTGCCGTGATCATGCAGTGGATGTTCCCGGTCATCATTGTTTTGGCCCTGCATATGTTCATGCGCGGTCACGATCAGCCGGGTGGCGGCTTTGCTGCCGGCATCATCATGTCGATCGGATTTATCCTGCAATATATGGCCGCCGGTACGCGCTGGGTCGAGGATCACCTGCGTATCCTGCCTATCCGCTGGATTGGCGCTGGCCTACTGATCGCCTTCCTGACGGGCCTTGGCTCCTGGGTCTTCGGTTACCCGTTCATGACCACCGCCTTCCAATATGCCGAGATCCCCTGGATTGGCCGTGTGCCCATGGCGACGGCGCTGCTGTTCGACCTTGGGGTTTTCGTCCTCGTTGTCGGGGCGACAGTGCTGATCCTGATTGCCTTGGCGCACCAATCGATCCGCTCGCCCCGGGCGGCTGGCCGGTCGAGACGTCTTGCCGACGCCGATGTGCCCCGTTCAGCGGAGGCGCCGCGATGGAACTGATTTTAGCCTGCGGCATAGGCGTTCTGACCACGTGTGGGGTGTGGCTGCTGCTGCGCCCACGCACTTTCCAGGTCATCATCGGGCTGTCGCTGCTGTCCTATGCGGTGAACCTCTTCATCTTCGGCATGGGCCGGCTGCGCATCAATGCCGCGCCTATTGTCGAGGGCGGCGATGTCAACGCCTTGGCCTATACCGATCCCGTGCCCCAGGCGCTGGTCTTGACCGCCATCGTCATCGGCTTTGCCATGACGGCGCTATTCCTCGTGGTGCTCTTGGCCCTGCGCGGCTTTAGCGGCACCGACCATGTCGACGGGCGGGATCGCTAGATGACCAGTCTGCTCGACCATCTCGTTATCATGCCAATCCTTTTGCCACTGGCGACGGGGGCTTTGCTGCTGTTCTTCGATGACCGGCACCGTCCGATCAAGGCCGCCATCAGCTCGATATCCGCCCTGCTGCTGGTCATCATCGCGGCAATTCTTGTCTATCGCGCTGGCCTGGTTGGCGCCGTCGACACCGAGGTCACCGCGACCTATCCCCTGGGCAACTGGCCGGTGCCCTTTGGTATCGTTCTGGTATCGGACCGGCTTGCCGCGATGCTGGTGCTCCTGGCAGCCATTCTCGGGCTCTGCGCGCAGGTCTATTCCGTGGCCCGCTGGCAGGCCATGGGCCCCAGTTTCCACAGCCTGCTGCATTTCCTGCTGATGGGGTTGTGCGGCGCCTTCCTGACCGGCGATCTGTTCAATCTGTTTGTGTTCTTCGAGGTGCTGCTCGCCGCGTCCTACGGCTTGGTGCTGCATGGTTCGGGCTCGGCTAGGTCCAAGGCGGGCCTGCAATACATCGCGGTCAATCTCGCGGCCTCTTCGCTGTTCCTGATTGGCGCGGCCCTGATTTATGGCACGACAGGCACGCTCAACATGGCCGATATTGCGGGCAAGGTCGCCAATATCCCTGCAGCCGATCGTGGCCTGTTCGAAGCGGGCGCCGCCATTCTGGGCGTCGCCTTCCTGGTCAAATCCGCGATCTGGCCGCTGGGTTTCTGGCTGACTGGCACTTATGCAGCAGCTTCCGCACCGGCTGCCGCAGTGTTCGCCATCATGACCAAGGTCGGCGTTTATGCCCTCATGCGCCTGTCGCTGCTGGTCTTTGGCGATGCGGCCGGGTTGTCGCAGGGCTTTGGCCTGACGGTCTTGCTCTATGGTGGAATGATCACCATTGCCTATGGCGCGATCAGTGCGCTTGCGGCGCAAACCACGGCACGCCTTTCGGGTAGCCTCGTTCTCGTGTCCTCCGGCACCATTCTGGCGGCGGTCGGCATTGGCAACGAGGGGGTATTGAGTGGCGCGCTGTTTTACCTGTTCAGCTCGACCCTGGCGATCAGTGCGCTGTTCCTGATGGTTGAACTGATCGAGCGGGTCCGCATCGAAGGCGCCGATATTCTGGCCGTCACCATGGAGGCCTATGGCGATGACGAGGATGACGAGGCCGAAGGGGAGGTGGGCGTAATTATTCCAGGTGCCATGGCCATTCTCGCCGTCAGCTTTGCGGTCTGTGCCATGGTGCTGGCCGGGCTGCCGCCCTTGTCGGGGTTCCTCGCCAAATTTGCCATGATCTCGCCCATGCTCAACCCCGAAGGTCTGGCCGTTGCCAACGACGTATCGGGCCCCGCCTGGGTGCTGTCGAGCTTGCTGATCGTTTCGGGCTTTGCGGCGCTCATCGCCCTGGTCCGGACCGGCATCAACACATTCTGGGCCACCTTGGCTGACGCACCAGCAGCAGTGCGGCTGATCGAGATTGTTCCAATCGTCACTCTGCTGGTGCTCTGTGTCGCCATGGCGGTCATGGCCGCCCCGCTCATGGGTTACATGGATGCCGCAGCCCAGGCGCTGTACAATCCCGCGGGCTATATCAACGACGTTCTGGCCGCGCCCGTCGTGGTTTCGGAGGTGACGCCATGATCAGACGGATTGTACCCTTTCCGTTGCTGTTCGTCGGTTTGGTGCTGATGTGGGTCATGCTGCAGCAGACCGCCGGCCTGGGCCAGCTTTTGCTGGGCAGCATCATCGCATTTGGAGCCATGCATGCCATGGCCCTGCTCAAGCCGGAGCACCCGAAGGTGCAGCGCCTCGATAGGGTCGTCGTGCTGCTGTGGCACGCCCTGGTCGATGTGCTGCGCTCTAATCTGGCAGTCATGACCATTATCCTGACCGGCAGACGGCGAACTGTGACGTCCGGGTTTTTGCGCCTGCCGCTGGAGCTAAAGGACAAGACCGCCCTGGCGATCCTGGCCATTATCCTGACCGCGACGCCAGGCAGCGCCTGGCTGGAATACAGCGCCGCCGACAATTCGGTGTTGATCCACCTGCTCGATCTGCAAAACGAGGAGGAGTGGATCAAGACCATCAAGACCCGTTATGAGGCTCTGCTGCTCGAGATTTTCCCATGAGTGCGCAAATCCTGTTTTGGATGCTGACCATTGCGCAGGTGTTGCTGGCCCTCGCCATGGCCGCTGCTGCATATCGCATCATCAAGGGACCGCGCGCGCAGGATCGTATCGTCAGCCTCGATGCGCTCTACGTCAACGCGATGCTGGTGCTTGTCATCTTCGGCATCAAGACCGGCACCACCGTGTATTATGAGGTCGCCCTGATCGTCGGCCTGCTCGGCTTCGTCGGGACCGTGGCGCTGGCCAAATTCCTGATGCGTGGCGAGGTGATCGAATGAGCGCCGCTGAACTGCCACTGTGGCTGGTCATTATCGTTGGAGCGCTGGCCATTGCTGGGGCGCTGCTGACTTTGATCGGCTGCCTTGGCCTCGTCCGGCTCAACAGTTTTTATGATCGCATCCACGCCCCGACCTTGGGAACCAGCCTGGGGAGTGGCCTGATCATCCTCGCCTCGATCGTCTTCTTCACCGTGACCGGCCAGCGACCGTCGGTCCACGAAATGCTGATCTTCCTCTTCGTGACGCTGACGACACCGGTTACGTTGATGCTGCTGGCGCGGGCGGCGCTCTATCGAGACCGGGTCGAAAACCCGGAAGCGCTCGGCCACCGTCCGGTTGCGGTCGCAGTAAAGCCCGCCGCGGACTAGAGCCCGGCGTCACCGCCAAAAGACTCAGTTGACGGCCCCCTGGCAACCGGCGTATCTCCCGTCTCAGGACATCTTGCCCTAACGCAAGACGCATAGACCTGGGAGGGTCGCTGATTATGGCTGATACGCCCCACACCGCACCGGCGGTTAAACCGGCTAATCCAAATTTTTCGTCGGGCCCCTGTGCCAAGCGTCCTGGCTGGACCATTGATGCGCTTTCCAATGCGCTGGTCGGTCGTTCGCACCGCTCCAAGCCCGGCAAGGCCCGCATCCAGCAGGCAATCGACCTCACCCGCGAATTGCTCGAAGTGCCCGCGGATTACCGCATCGGCATCGTTCCGGCGTCCGATACCGGCGCCGTCGAAATGGCCATGTGGTCGATGCTCGGCGCGCGCGGCGTCGACATGCTGGCCTGGGAAAGCTTTGGCGAAGGCTGGGTCACCGATGTGGCAAAGCAGCTCAAGCTCGACGATGTGCGCATCATCAAGGCCGGCTATGGCGAATTGCCCGACCTGACCCAGGTCGATACCGACCGCGACGTGGTCTTCACCTGGAATGGCACGACCTCCGGCGTGCGTGTCCCCAATGCCGACTGGATCAAGGCCGATCGCCAGGGGCTGACCATTTGCGACGCCACGTCGGCGGCATTCGCGCAAAAGCTCGATTTCCCCAAGCTTGATGTCGTTACTTTCTCCTGGCAGAAGGCGCTGGGCGGGGAAGCCGCGCATGGCGTGCTGATCCTGTCGCCGCGCGCTGTCGAACGGCTCGAAAGCTTCAAGCCCGATCGCCCGCTGCCCAAGATTTTCCGCCTGACCAAGGGCGGCAAGCTGCTGCAGGAAGTCTTTGAGGCGGCGACCATCAATACCCCGTCGATGATCTGCATCGAAGATGCGATCGATGCGATGCAATGGGGCAAGTCCGTGGGCGGTCTTGCCGCCATGCAGGCGCGTGCCGATGCCAATTTCAAGGTGTTGTCCGATTGGGTCGCCAAGACCGAATGGGTGGATTTTCTCGCCAAGGACGCGGCCAACCGCTCCAATACCTCGGTGTGCCTGTCGATCGTCGATCCGGTTGTGACCGCACTCGATGATGCGGCCCAAGCCGCCTTTTCCAAGGCTATCGTCGCTCGTCTCGACAAGGCCGGCGTGGCCTATGACATCGCATCCTACAAGGATGCACCGTCGGGCCTGCGTATCTGGGCCGGCTCCACCATCGAGGCGTCAGATCTGGCGGCGCTGGTGCCCTGGCTGGATTTCGCCTTCGCCGAGGAAAAGGCCGCGCTCAACAAGGCTGCGGCTTAAACAAGAACCTCCACCCAACCTCCCCCTGACCGGGGGAGGGGCTGATCGCGTGTGTGGCACGATGTTGCCCAATACGCGGAGCTGTTCCTCCCCCCTCAGGGGGAGGCTAGGTGGGGGTACTCTCAACACACCCGATTTTATTGATGGATTCCCCCCATGCCAAAAGTTCTCGTTTCAGACAAGCTCAGCCCAACCGCCGTCCAGATCTTCAAGGACAATGGCGTCGACGTCGACTATTTGCCCGACCTGGGCAAGGACAAGGACAAGCTGCTCGAAGTGATCGGCCAATATGATGGCCTGGCGATTCGTTCGGCCTCCAAGATCACCGAAAAGATCATCGCTGCGGCGACCAACCTCAAGGTCATCGGCCGCGCCGGTATCGGCGTCGACAATGTCGATATCCCCGCTGCCACCAAGAAGGGGATCATCGTGATGAACACCCCCTTTGGCAATTCCATCACCACGGCCGAGCACGCCATTGCCATGATGTTTGCGCTGGCTCGCCAGCTTCCCGAAGCGGACGCTTCGACCCGTGCCAGCAAGTGGGAAAAGAACCGCTTCATGGGCGTCGAAGTCACCAGCAAGACGCTGGGCCTGATAGGCGCCGGCAATATCGGCTCGATCGTCGCCGATCGCGCCATCGGCCTGCGCATGAAGGTCATCGCATATGACCCGTTCCTGACCCCTGAACGCGCCCAGACCATGGGCGTTGAAAAGGTCGAACTCGACGATCTGCTGGCCCGCGCCGATTTCATCACGCTGCACACGCCGCTGATCGACGCGACCCGCAACATCATCAGTGCCGAAGCCCTCGCCAAGACCAAGAAGGGCGTTCGCATCATCAACTGTGCCCGCGGCGGTCTGATCGACGAGGCAGCACTGTTCGAAGCCCTCAAATCGGGCCAGGTTGCCGGCGCCGCGCTCGATGTGTTCCTCGAAGAACCCGCCCAGAACAATCCGCTGTTCGAACTGCCCAACGTGATCTGCACGCCCCATCTGGGCGCGGCGACGACCGAAGCGCAGGAAAACGTGGCGCTCCAGGTGGCCGAGCAGATTTCTGCCTATCTGATGAGCGGCGAAATCACCAATGCGCTGAACTTCCCGTCGATCTCCGCCGAAGAAGCCCCGATCCTGACCCCATGGGTCAAGCTCGCCGAAACTCTGGGCTCGTTTGCCGGCCAGCTGACTGAAACCGCAATCACCGGCATCCGGATCGAGTTCGAGGGCAATGTCGGGCAGCTCAACACCAAGCCAATGGTTGCTGCCGCCATCAACGGCGTGCTCAAGCCATCGCTGGGCGACATCAACATGGTCTCGGCGCCACAGATCGCCAAGGATCGCGGCATCGCGGTGGAAACCACCAACCGCGACCGTCAGGGTGCTTATGAAGGCTATATCCGCCTCACCATCACCACTGCGCAGCAGGAGCGCAGCATTGCCGGCACGCTGTTCGCCAACGGCAAGCCGCGCGTTATCCAGGTCAAGAACATCAACATGGAAGCTGAACTCAGCCCATCCATGTTGTACGTGACTAATGAAGACAAGCCCGGCCACATCGGGCGCCTCGGTACGCTTCTGGGTACGCTCGGCATCAATATCGCCAACTTCAACCTGGGCCGCGCCGACGTCGGCTCCGATGCGATCGCGCTGGTCTCGATCGATGGCACGCTGACCGAGCCCCAACTCGCCCAGATTGCCGCCCTCGAAGGCGTCAAGCAGGCCAAGGCACTGCGCTTTTAAGGGCCGAAAATGACAGACCTTTTCGACAGGATGCGGCAAAATCCGCAGGGTGACTGGACGATCACCGACGTCGAAAAGCTATGCCGCACCTATGACGTTCGATGTGAGCCGCCGCGCGGTGGCGGCTCACACTACAAAATCTACCAGCAGGAGATGGCTGACATCCTGACGGTGCCTTTCAAACGGCCCATCAAAGCCGTATATATTCGCAAGCTGATCGCGTTTGTCGCACAGGTACGAAACAACCATGGCCCAGCTTGAATATCCTGTCGTCATCGCTCCGCTTTCTGCCGCAGACGGTGGCGGTTTTATCGCGACTGTACCCGATTTGCCCGGCTGTATGAGCGACGGCGAAACGCCTGAAGCCGCCGTGCACAACGTTCAGGATGCTATCGCCGCGTGGATCCAGGCTGCACACGAGCTTGGCCGATCTGTGCCCAGCCCAAGCCCACATCAGGCTATCGCCTAACCAGCCTCCGCGCCGCCCATTCCGCCAGCAATATTCCGCCGACGATGATGGCTGCGGCCAGATAATGATAGGTCTCGAGCCGCTCCCCGAGCACCAGTACCGACCCCAGCGCTCCGAACACTGGTATGAGGTTATGGCTGGGAGCAGCGCGGTTCGGCCCGACCAGTTCCACGCCGCGAGCGTAAAACACCTGGCTGAACATTGATGGAAAAATCATCACATAGGCCAGCACCGCCCACACCGTCGGGGACATTGCAGGGATGGTGGCGTAGGATACGATGCCCGGCCCGAACAGCTCCAGCATGACGAACGCGGTGATGGTAGAGCCGGTAAATGCCACGGCCATAAAGCTCATCATGTGCATGGCCGGCCGGAATTTCAGCGCCAGCGTATAGGCTGTGTAGGCGAGACACGCGAGCAGCACGAAGCCATCGCCGACATTGATGTCGAGTGTGGCCAGTCGCGCCAGATTGCCATGCGTCGCCGTCAGCAACACCCCGGAGATGGCGATCAGCACGCCCAGGATCTGCAGCCAGTGCGCCCGCACCCGAAACACCACGAAGTTGGCTGCCAGGATCATCATCGGCAGGGCGCCGGTCTCGATCGACGAGTTGACCGCCGTTGTCGTGGTCAGTCCCACGTACAGCAATCCGTTGTAGATCGCATACCCTAGTGCGCCATAGCCCATGATCAGCGGCCAGGTGCGGCGGATCACCGGCCAGTCAGCCGCGAGGAAGCGCCAGGAAAATGGCAGGATGAACAGCGTCGCCCCGAGGCAGCGCGCCGAGAGCAGCAGCAGCGGGTGGATTTCACCCACCACGAGCTTGGCAACCACGACGTTGCCACCCCAGAACAGCGGCGCCAAAATCAGCAGTAAATAGGGTTGATCGAGCAATCGAGCCGTTATGCCGCGATTTTCCGACTCTAGCGGCTTTGTCATCATGGCCACGTGTTGTAAGGACAGTCGGACTTAGCAGTTATTCGGCCGCGATCAAACGTTTCACAAGCGTTGCGGCAGGGCTGGGGTCCAAGAGTTTTAACGGGTCTGGCAAAGCTGCCCGGCTTCGGTGTCGCGCCGTTCTGGAGATTGAATTTCATGGCTAATGTGGTTGTCGTCGGCTCGCAATGGGGTGACGAGGGCAAGGGCAAGATCGTTGACTGGCTCTCCGAACGCGCCGACGTCGTGGTGCGCTATCATGGCGGACACAACGCCGGGCACACATTGGTCATCGATGGCGTCAGCTACAAGCTCGCGCTGCTGCCCTCGGGCCTGGTCCAGGGCAAGCTCAGCGTCATCGGCAATGGCGTGGTCGTCGATCCGCATCATTTTGTCGCCGAAATGGCCAAGCTGCGCGGTCAGGGGGTCAATATCACGCCCGAAATCCTGCGCATCGCCGACAACGCTCCGCTTATTCTGTCGCTGCATCGCGAGCTCGATGCCATCCGCGAGGACTCCAATTCGGGCCTCAAGATCGGCACCACCAAGCGAGGTATTGGCCCGGCTTATGAAGACAAGGTCGGTCGCCGCGCCATTCGCCTGATCGATCTGGCCGAACCCGAAACGCTGATGGTCAAGATCGAGCGCCTGCTCGGTCACCACAATGCGCTGCGCCGCGGCATGGGCCTGGTCGAGATCGAAGCCCAGAGCATCTATGACGAGCTGACTTCGGTCGCCGCCGAAATCCTGCCCTTCATGGATCAGGTCTGGAAGGTGCTCGACGACAAGCGCAAGGCCGGCGCCCGCATCCTGTTCGAGGGTGCCCAGGGCGCTTTGCTCGACAACGACCACGGCACCTATCCCTTCGTCACTTCGTCCAACACTGTTGCGGGCCAGGCTGCTGCCGGCTCGGGCCTCGGGCCCACGGCGATCGGCTATGTGCTTGGCATTACCAAGGCCTATACCACCCGCGTCGGCGAAGGTCCGTTCCCCTGCGAGCTCGATGACGAGATCGGCCGCCATCTGGCAAGCGTCGGCAAGGAAGTCGGCGTCAATACCGGCCGGCCACGCCGCTGCGGCTGGTTCGATGCGGTGCTGGTGCGCCAGACCGTCAAGACCTCCGGTATCACCGGCATTGCCTTGACCAAGCTCGACGTGCTGGATGGTCTCAAGGAAATCAAGGTCTGCGTCGGCTACGAGCTCGACGGTTCACGCATTGATTACTTGCCGGCCTCAATGGGAGCGCAAGCGCGCGTTAAGCCGATCTATGAAACGCTCGAAGGCTGGTCGGAAACGACCGCCGGAGCGCGTAGCTGGGCTGATTTGCCGGCGCAAGCCATCAAATATGTCCGCTATATCGAAGAGCAGATCGGAGCTCCTGTCGCCATGTTGTCGACCTCCCCGGAGCGTCTCGATACCATCCTTGTCGTTGACCCATTCCAAGACTGATATTTTTTGCTACAAGACCTCGCTGACATCGTGAGTATCGAGTAACCAATGGCGGATTACAAAGAGCTGTTGCGCAGAGCGATCTCAGCGCTTCCGGAAAACAATGGTGCTGCGCGCCGCGCGGTCTATGAGAAGGCGCGCTCGGCGCTGGTCGGGCAATTGCGCGCCATAGATCCGCCCCTGGCGGCGCGGGATATCACCCAGCATCGCCTCCAGCTCGAAGACTGCATTCGCCAGGTCGAACAGGAAGCCAGCGAGGCCATTATTTCGCTGGCCCGTGATAATAGTCTGTCCGGCCAGAGCTACGTTCCACCGTCGCGCCCGGCGGCCGTGCCACCACGCCAGGCTGAGCCGGTTCCCGCTGCGGTCGCCGAACTGCCACCAAAACCAGCCATGGCTCCGCCGGCTACACCAGTTGCCAGCCCGGTTTCCATCGAAGATATCATCAGCCAGGCTGCGGCCAATTCGGGCACCATGGTCGAAGCGGTGGCGGAGCCGATCGCGCCGCCCCAGGCTTTTTTTCAGCCACGACGCGGATCGAGCGAAGCGCCGTTGCAGGCTGCTCAGCCCGGACAGCGCGCGCCGATTACCGCGCCCACCGTCAATACCCCACTGCGCGTTCCAGGAAGCAACCGCGCGCCGGAATTGGCGGCGGCTGCTGCATCCAGAAGCGAGATCGTCTGGACGCCGAGCCGAAACGAGCCGGCGGAAGAGCGCGGTCAGGCGATTGTCCTTCGCGGCCAGACCTCGCCCATGGTTTTGCCCGCCGATCTGCCGGTCGAAACCGCGCTGTCAAGTGTCCGCGAAGTCGATCTCGAAGCCCGCAAGGCCGATCCCGCTGATGCCGAAGGCGTCATCGAGCGCGCCATCGAAACCCTCGATCGTGAAGCGCGCGGCGAAACCCTTGCGCCAATTTCAACTCCAGCCGCAGCCGAGACGGCCCGCGAGGCGGCTGATCGCATGTTCGCTCTGCCCAAGGCGGGCGCGGCGCGCCCAATCCAGGACGCGGAAATCGCCGGACCACCAACAGACAAAACCTCGTCCGGGTCGGGTCTCAGCATCTTCCTGATGGTGTTTGCCGTCTTGCTGCTCGGCGTCGGCGGCGCGGGCTTTTGGGCTTGGCGCGAGGGCTATATCGACTTTGACCAGATGTTCGGCCAGTCCGAGGCTGTCACCGAAACTGCCCAGATCCCGACCGCCACGACGCCCACTCTCGATCCGGTACCGAGCGAGACCGCGCCCGTTCCGGAAGGTCCCGGCAACACCGCGACGACCACCGACCCTTTGCCGACCAACACGCTCGAAGGGCTCGATACCGAAGAGGACCGGCTGGTGCCGACGCCGCAGACGGCTACGCCGGATGCCGGTGCGACCGTGCTGCCTGATATCGGAGCCACCGAGGAGCCAAAATCCGAAGAGCGCCTCCCCGGCGAGGATGCCGCCGTGGCCGATGTCAACGATCCGGCGGCGGCCGTCGACCCTGCGGTACTCGCCGGCAGTCAATCCTTGCTGCTCGAAGCCAGCGACGATGGCCGCTCCGGCGCCGTGCCGTTCTCGGGCACGATCGATTGGACCGAGGGCAAGGACGAGCTTGGCCTGCCCACCATCATCGGCAATGCCAGCATCCCGGCGCGTAATCTCGGCGTCGAGATTACCATCCGCAAGAACACCGATCCAAGCCTGCCCGCCAGTCACCTGATGGAAGTCAATTTCGACGTCAGCGACAGCTTTGTCGGCGGCACGATTGCCGAACTCAAGGGCGTGTTGCTGAAGGATCGTGAACTGGTGGCCGGTGCGCCCCTGGTCGGAGCCTCTGCGAGGGTGGTGGGAAATTCGTTCCTGTTTGCCCTCAGCGCCTCGGCGACCGATACCACGACCAATACCGAGCTTTTGAAAAATCGCGGCTGGATGGATTTAGCGATCGTCTATGGCTCGGGCCGTGCGGCCATCATCACGCTCGAAAAAGACGATACGGCCAAGACCATGTTCGACACGGTGTTTACGGCCTGGGCTCAGTAGAGTTCGAGCCGTCCGTCGACCAGCCGATAAGTGCGCTGCGCCAACTCGGCCACGTCATCGGCGTGGTGGCTGACGAGGATGGTGTGCCAGCCGTGCCGCCTGGTCAACGCGCGGACCAGATCGCGGATTGTTCGCCGCGTCTCATCGTCGAGCGCCGAAAACGGCTCGTCGAGCAGCAGCACCGCACGATTGCGCAGCAACGTACGCGCGAGGCCAACGCGCTGCTTCTGACCACCGGACAATGTGGAAGCGAGCTGTTGCCCAATTTCGCCCAGCCCAACTTCAGACAGTGCCTGCGCGATCATGGTCTGCGCCGCCGCCTTGCCGGTTGCCTTGGGCAGCCCCAGCGCCACATTGTGCCCGGCGGTCAGGTGCTCGAACAGGCTCTCGCCCTGCAGCAACAGCGAGATGGGACGCTGCTCGGGCGAGAGCGGTGTCAGATCGGTGCCGTCGAGCGTGATAGTGCCTGAACTGGGCGTCAGAAACCCCGCCATCAGATCCAGCAAGGTCGATTTCCCCGACCCACTTGGCCCGGAGATAGCGGTGATTTCTCCGGGCTCGGCAGCAAAGCTGAAGTCATAGCGCACCGGATGGCCGCGATGTTGATAGACCAGATGTTCAGCGGCCAGCATGGGCCATCCTTTCGAACAGTTTGGGCAGGCCGATAAAGGCCGCGACTGTGCCGATCAGCAGGATCGCTGCGATCGCCGCCGCGTCACTGCCGCGATAAGCGCCGAGCGCACGAAACATCATCAGCGGCAGGGTCTGAAAATCCTGGGTGCCGAACAGCGCGATAACGCCGAGATCACCTAGCGAAAAACAGAACGCGAGGGCCAGCATGACGCCGATATCGCGGCCAAGCAGCGGATGTTCGACCGCCACGAACTGCCGCCAGCCCGACAGGCCGAGCGAGCGGATCAACTTGCCGCGGCTGTGCGCGATAGCCTCGAGCGGCGGGCCGAGCGTCGCTATGGCAAACGGCAGCGCCAGCAGACTATTGCCGAGAATGACCACGTAGGGTGCTGCAGTTGCTGGCATCAGGGACATGGTGCGGACCAGCAGGAAGAACCCCAGCGACAGCACCACGGCCGGGACGGCGAGGTAAGCGAACGCGGGTATCCCCAGCGCGGTCCGCAGCACTGTATTGCCAGTCGCGGCGCGCCCAAGTGCCAGCGTCAGCGCCAAAACCAGCGTCAACACAGCCGAGGCGCCACCGATGGCAACGCTGCTCATCGCTGCCCACCAGAACGCTGGCTTGACCAGCAGCGCCCCCATGCCGACTACGAGGCCATCCACCAGCACAGCCAGCAGCGGCAACACGAACGCCAGCGTCGAGAGCGCCAGCACCAGCGCCTGGACGCCGCGTGCCAAGCCTCTGTCCCG
>Ga0247806_10000264_pt1 | contig 36317 bp, 69 predicted proteins | sample UWRJL059202B1_FD_179935 | JGI IMG/M metagenome (GOLD analysis project Ga0247806, IMG submission 179935) | Plant litter microbial communities from Arlington Agricultural Research Station in Wisconsin, United States - UWRJ-L059-202B-1 | ecosystem: Environmental > Terrestrial > Plant litter >... | reverse complement strand
TAAGACCTGAGTTACCGTGCTTCTCAACTAACTCGTTTAGTTTTTTTATTTCGTCGGTTGCATCAATAGACCGCTGTGCTGTTTCGGCTTTTATAGCTTCAATTTCACGGTCTTTAGCTTCTGACTCCCGTTCGCGTTCTTTTTGCTTTTGGGTCTTGAAGATAAACCACATATTAGTTTCCCTTACTTCTACTATCACGCCCATCATAAAGATTCCTCACAAAGTCCGTAAACTGTTGGAACGGCTGTAGAGTTAAACGAGAATACTCTTGTGCGTCCGAAAGTCTTTTGTCCTTCTCGTCGTTTAAAGCCTTCTCTAGCCTGTCTGACTTCTTCACGTAATAAACCAAAGCTATTACTAATCCAATCACTATAAGTCCAAGAGGCCCCCCCACTTGGATTAGATAGTCGCTTATGTTGATTGTAGGAGTTTGAGCAAACCATATCATTTCTTACCTATAGCTTCTTCTATAATTTCACCAGGACAAACACGCATTAAATCTGAGCAAGGTATTAACGTATTCCAAAACTTATCTTTGTTAGATTTAGCTTCTAGGTCTTTTGTCTCTGGGTTAAGCCTCAACTCACTGCTAGCTCCATCTTTACCAGGCTTTCCTTCTGGACCAACTACTGGAGTATAGAAGTTTCTTTCTATCACTGTATTTGTGCTGTGAGAGTCTTTACCGTCTCTACCGTTATCTCCAATCTCGCCCTTGATACTAACTCCATTAACACCATCTACACCATTAGTTCCATTGATAACTTTTGGTAAAACCTGCTTCTGACTGGCAAGATTATTTATAGAGCTTTCAATTGTTGCTACTTTGTACGATATGAACGCTACAAAAAGCGCAAGAAGAACAACAATAAAAAGCAATAAAGCTAGTATAAGTTTGCTCTTCTTATCCATCCTAGCTGTTACCAAAGTTTAGTAACATTTGAGGCATAGTTGCCGGGGCAGTAGTTATATTAAAATTAACACTTGTACCGGTAAAACTTGTCCATGTACCTTCAAGAATTACAGTTCCTGCATTATTTTTTACTACAATTGCTTTATCATTTACTAACGATGAAACGTTATCAGGATAGGAGTATTGGCTGCCTCCACCTATATAACCAGTAGAGTGGCGGATTGTAGTACCACCAAAGTCAATTTGCATCCATGTCACACCTGACATTCCAATGTTAATAGTTTTATTTCCATTGCCTGATGTGAATGTAGCAGCGCCAGTGTCTCGTGCCATGTCTATACCTTCGTGTATCTTAAAATAATTTTATATGGTGCAGCTGTTCTGTTTTGGTCTACGAGTGTAATCAAGTTAAGCGTAGATCCATCAAGATAGACAGCTGACGTAACTGTAAGGTCTGTGTTTGTGACTGTTCCCCAGGTTGAACCTAATGCGTATTTCCTTGTTCCGGCAGTGAATGAACCAGACCATCCGATCAAATCATTGACTCCTGTTACTGTAATAGCAGTTACGTTCCTTGTCGATGCACCTACGGTAATAGTACCGTTAAATACGCGCTCATAAATAGAAGCCCCGGTGTCAGTTGTTCCGACTAATTTCTCAGTAGTTGATAAAGCTGCAAAACTTATCTTTGAAGGTGTGATAGCGGCATCACCAATTCCAGCCCCAGTGGCGAGTGACTCGATATTAGCTACTAATTGATTCTGTTCCTCAGCAGTAAGAATAGCAAAAGGGCTAAAGCTCATGCCCGGGGTTGGAAGGTTGCCTGTACCGCTAGCCATTAGACTCCGCCTCTGTAAGTTTTATTCATAAGATTACTCCTGTTCATACTTTCATTATCTGTGTATAAAGTGAGAGTAGCAAATACTTGAATTATTTGGTGTTATCTGGTATTATATATGTATGAAAAGAAGGATTTTAATCACAATTGCAAGTATTACTCTAATTAGCGGAGTTACCGCTGGAGCATTGATGAGCCAACCACAAGAAGAAGTGAAGCAAGAAGCTAAAGTCACGACTGTTGATAAGTCTACGGAAAAGCCAAAAGAAGCTCCGAAAGAACAAGAAGTAGTTCAATCTGTTACGAATACACCACCAGTATCAGAACCAGTGGTATCAGAACAACAATCAACTCCTGAGCCTGCTGCGGTTGAACCAACTCCAGTCCCTAACTATGATATGTTTGGCTATGTATTCCGTAATATCCAACCAAAACTAGAGGGACATAGCCTCGGACACCGATTAGGAAAGGTAACTGCTACTATCATTGCAAAGCGTGACACGCGACCTGAGCTATACACAACCGAAGCAATTGATGGGACTATTGATACTTGTTTAGCCTACTTAAAACCTCTCAGTGGAGAAGAATTAGCGATTGCATTACTTCGAGGTGATTGCGGCATCTAAATAAAAGGCGAGAGGAACGTACTAAATACGAAAGTAATGGTAACTGACTCTCTTGTTCGATAAGGTGGACCTCCAGGAACTTGCTCAGCAAATGCCGCAAGACGCATAGTTGTAGGAGAAACTCTTGTTAAAGAACACAAGAGAAATCCCTCGTATGGCGGTATTCCCTCAGAAGGAACGTCGTAAAGCATAAAAGTATACATGAAAGTACCCACACTCCATCCTGGGTACTTACTTGTATTTGCGCGTGCTCGTATATACGCATTGTTAGTACCTACATCTATAAAAGCTTCTGCTAAGAGTGGGTTAGAGGGGTCAAACACAAAGTTATTAGGTATAGTTATAGATATTACATTGCTTTCGCTGTCACCCATAAGAACCCCATAGTCTGTCTGAATCCGTACGTCATTTGGTTCCATTATAAAGCCTCCGCATACGATCGATAGTGCCACTTTGTTGGTATTATGGAAATACCGGAAATAAACTGAATAGAAGTAGTGCTTATTCTCACTTGTGGGCTATCTGTTAATCCAAACTGTGCCGCGTCTACCTTACTTATCCATCCGTCTAATTCCCACCATGCATCTGTTGCTGGGTAATAGTTGAGGTTGTGATCTACAGTACCAGATGCGGCATTTAAAACATTCGGCAATGGTAATAATTTGCTAAGGTTAAAGTCAGTATTTATAAGAAAATCACCCGTGTCATTATTTGTATAAGGCGCTGATACGTTAACATCTGATGGCATAAGATAAATAACTAAGTAGTACATTGTGTAGCTAGTAGAAGTAAAGTTAATAGACCTGACGTTAAGATTCGTAGCGTTTGTCCTAAACACCCCAGATATAGGCGTTGGCGCAAGTTCAGAAGCTTGGTCATAACTAGGAACAAAGTCGGGGTTAGTTGACCACTTAGCAAGTGCGAGTGGTGTAAATAAGAGGTTATGTGGCACTAATATCTCGTGCATTGAACCATCTGCAGGAACGCTAAAAGACCCTCTTTGTACGCCTACGATGAGGTCAGTGGGGAAATCGGTTTCGATTAAAAAATCCCTGCCGTCCATTAGTTCTATATACCTTTATCTACAAGGTTTATCCCTGGTTTAGCAATAGCGAGAATATCACGTCCATCACTATCAGCTTGTCCTAGCTTCCCATAACGGGTATTGTCTGTTCGAGTCACTGTAAAGCCGTCTATAGCCATCTTAGAGCGCTCTTGACCGTTCTGCTCAGTAACCACAATGTTTCCTCGTCCCTCGTCAAAAACCAGTCTACCGTTAAGGCTGCTAGTAAATCCTTGAGAGGGTGTTGTAATGCTTTCAATAAGATTCATATTTATCCTTACGGCGCTAGCACGTCTGTGCCATTTAATGTTGATACGTTAAGTTGAAACCACTCATAGTCAGTATATAGTCGTAACTTTAATATCTGCGTAAACTTGCTATCCTGGAGCTTATTTTCGATCTTAATAATCCTATATAGACCGGCGTGTTCTTCATAGTCTACATCTACAATATCAGATAACTGTAACGCTGGGTTTCCCTTTACCTCTATTGTAATAACGTCTGCGTATTCAGAGTATTCATTTAGGATAGTTTGGCCGAGAGAACGAGCCTGGGAAACACTCTGAATGAAGTTATTATCAATCGTATAGGTTATATCTTCGTACTTATCTACAGAGTCTTGGTCGCGAAGTTCATAAACAGTAGGCTCTACGCTAATCTCTTTAGCAGGCTGACCCCATAGGCTTAACTGGCTAATGTTAACGTCGAATCCATTAGTGTTAGAGAATGTAATGTCGTAGGTATTTGTCTTTAACTCTACAGATGATACTGCCACACCGGAAGTAACAGGAGTACCGTTTGGTATTTCGGCCGTGAACCACGATACGCTGGAGTTCTCGCCGAAGGTAGGCGTTTGAATTGTGAGGTTAGGGTCTTGTAAGTTTGCCTGCATTACATACGTTCCACCAGCAGGTACAACATTTAATGTATTGTCGCTGAGGCTTTTAGAGTAAACAGTCTGGTATTCCTGCACTTCACGGACATTTGTATTTACTATTATGTGGTTAATAATCGTATCATCTCCGTCTGTATCAAGAGAAACTATATTGTCGCTATCAAATACATATACTGGGTCTTCAGATAACTCTAACCGTGGACGAAAGCGGATAATGCCCTGCTCATCGAGCCATAACATACCCATTTCAGCTTGCATAATAGGGCGGATAATATCACCTGCGGTTGTTTGTTCTCTTTCAAAGAATAAGAATGGGATAACATTCCTCCCTCTAGCGAGGTCGAACTGGCTAGGCGCGAGGCCAAACTGCTCAAAGATATTAGCTAATACTTGGTCTGTGCGAGCATTTTGCATAGCTATTGTATTTCTAATAGGCATGTCGTAAATCCACGTAAGGAAGTCCATAGCCGTAAACGTCGCCGTACCTGCTAAGCGGTCTACTTCTGGCATACCTGATGTCAGACCCATAAATTGAGGTAGAACTGTGTTACCGAAGCCCTGGAGAAGCCTGACGGGCCGTTTAGGTAGAATAAACTCAGCAACTGGGCTTGAACCATGAGGAGTAAAGTATTTATCGTAGTTGTTCACCTGAAAGTCAGCGATTGCCGAGACAACAGAATAGGGGAACTCTAACTCGCGAGAAACTGCTTGGTATATTAGTCGCTCTGAGTAATCAGTATATTCAAAGTAATTCCAAGGCAGGAATATCTCATCTCCATCAATACCAAGAATATCTCCACCGTTTAATGTAGATACATCTAGAGTGAACCAGCTTATATCTGGATCGGATACTTTCTCTAGTGCCATGTCGAGACGCCAAGAAAGCGGCCTAATGTCGCCGTTTGCGAGTTGATTAAAATCTGTACCTACTATTTGCATTATAGTTGCCTAGTTTCAATAAGTCCGATACTTACGCCCTCAACCATTCCACAATCGTCAATTATATTCTTAGGACCAAGAGTGTATTTAACGGTAAGATCATTAACATTCTCACCGGTAATAGTGAGGTCTGGATAGGTGCGTTCATCTTTCATTCGAGTGTAGATCTCATCAAGCAGTTCATATTCTTCTTTGGACAAATAGCGCCAAGTGTGTGACCATGCTCGTTTAGTCGCAATGTAGTCATCATACACATTACCTGACAAGGGCTCTACTGTTGTCATTTTCTCGTTATATACACGAGTTAAAGGTATCTCTAGTGGAGGTAATACGTGAGCACCTGCGCTGTCTGTAAGTGTTATTTCGTACATATTATATTCCTTGTATTACTGGAGCACCTTTAGCTCTTAATGTTTCGTTTAGTAGTTGACCCATTCGACTAGCAATAGCACGCTCATCAGCTCTTGTTGAAGTCATGACACCATTCATAGATAGGTTAACTGTAATGTTTTGACCACCACCAGCTGCTCCTGCCTTTGGCAGTCCTGTAGCCTGGTTAACTTGCTCCTTAGGGATAACGTATTCACCACGGTGTACGATACCAGCAGGTTCGTATTTGCCACCTGTGCCTGTGAACCCACCGTCAGCCCAGCCTCCGCCTCCGCCGGACTTCATTACAATTTGTCCGTTCTTTATCTCAAGCTTACCTGACATAAGACCTAGGACGTTATCGAATGACTTAACCATAGGCTCCCAGAACTTCTTAGGGTTACTTACAGATAGCTTCATAGCATCGTTAAACTTAGCTACAAAGTCGTTACCTTTTTCAGTACCAGTAGTCTTTACGTCCATGTTCTTTAGAGCACTTGTAAATGCGTTAGAGAAGCCTGTACCTGCGATACCACCTTGAGTCTGTGAGTTGGTAGCCTGTTCTCGTAGGGATTTTAGCTGTTCATCTCTCTGGTATTGTAGGTTTTGGATTTGGTCACGGAGCATAACACCACGAACAGAGTTAACTTCATCACGGTGAGCATTTAGTAGACCTAGGTCAGCATCTAGTTGTGCCTGGTTAGCAAGGCGTCGCTTTTCGTACTCAGCGCGTTCACTTTCGGTTTGCTTGTCAAACTCAGTTTGTCGCAACCCTGTAGACTTTTGATACTCTGCATTTTCTCTAGCAAGGGCGAATTGAAGTTGTGACAATTGCTTCTGGTTAGCCGTAGTATTGTACTTACTAAGGAAGTCAATTTGATTTTGGAGTGCACGTGTCTTCTGCGCGTGAGTTGTAAGCTGTTCATTTTCGTTCTTACTGAATGAAGCAAGCCTTTGAGCGTAAGAGTTATCGTATGCCTTTTGCTCTTCGCTTAAAGTGCTTGTAAGAGTGGCAATGTTTTTGTTCTTCTCACTTACCAACTCTGCAAGTGCATAACGATAGTTCTCTCGTACCTTTTGTACTTGCTCGTTAATCTTTGCCATTTTCTTGGCAAGATCGTCAGCTCCATCTGCTGAGCCCATGATACTTTTTTGTGCATCATCCATTGCCTTGCCAATATCAATGGATGAATCAGCAGCGTTGTCTAGCTCGTCAGTAAGTTGTCCCATTCCAGCAGCTGAAGCTATGCCGGTAATAAGTCCTGCAATAAGCGAAAGTGCGGCGATAACTGGGTGTCGAGAGACAAGAACAAGTATTGAGTTGAAGCCTGCCATTGCTTTAGTTGCGATAAAGGCAGAGGTTGCTAAAGTAGCGAATGCTATCGCTGAACCTCCAGCAACTGATGCAACAGGAGCTAATAATGACATTAACGGTGCAAACTGTGAGAATAGTGCGTTAGTAGCTGTAGCCGCACCACTAATAGCACCTGTGAATGGAGCAAACCCAGCCTGAACAGTACGAATAGTATACCCAATACCGCCTAGGACATTCTCAAATACTTTCCCTATACCCTCAAGAGCAGACTGAATACTAGAACCGCCGATAGACTCCATAATATCTGTGATACCACGAGTAACCGCAGCTCGCATATTTTGCACACCTGTGCCGATACCAGCCGTAGCATCTTTAGCCTGTTGTGAGAATGAAGCAAAGTTAGCTCCACCCTCTTGGTTTAGCCGGATAATCTCAGCAGAGAAAGCGCCCATGCCAATCTTACCCTCAGACATAGCGTCACGGAGCGTATAAGCGTTTGCACCAGCTCCTAGCATAGATTTAGCTACTTGATCCATCTGTGCAGGCATAACTTCAACAAGGGTGTTAAACTCTTGCGCTGGTAGTGTCCCCTTGCCGAGTGCCTGGGTAAACTGTACTAATGCACGTTCAGCTTCTGCAGAACCTTTACCACCAGCTAATGCCATATTATTAAATGCCAAGGTAAGTGCCGCTGAGCTCTTAGCCCCTAGGCCAGATGCCGCAGAGATGCGTGTTAATGCGGATGCAGCTTGGTCAAGACTTGTAGGCAATCCAAGTATACCGTCACGTAGCGCAGCAATAGCCCCTTGGCTTTCTTGTGCAGAGTTACCCATGTTCATGAGAACCTTAGGCGCATTGTTCAGTGTGTCGAAGCGACTAACCGCTCCTGATACATTGGTAGCAACGAGTGCAATAGCAGCGGCGGCCGCAGCAGCACCGCCGGCAAATCTAAGCATAGAAGCTGAGCTAGTATCTGTTGCGGAAGTTGCTTTATTAGAGGTACTTGAACGTCTCTTGTCAGAGTCTTCAACCATTTTGTCTGCTTGCTTAATAGAAGCACTAAGACTAGCTAGGTTTATACTAGCGTCGTACGATACAGACCCAACGGTTGAATTATTCATATTACCTACTCATTTCCTCTAATGGTTTAAGTGCTTCCTGATAACTTCCGCCTACAGTGAAAGAATTACCAATAACCCCAGCGTGTGCCTGCTCAGTAAGCTTCTTGTACCAGACTTTTTGTGCAGCCTCTAAAAGAAGTGTTGCTTCTTGCATAGTAAACAACTCCTTTTCACCCTCTAGGTTTTGCGTATAGCCACGCCGGAATGCCATCAATGCTTCCCAGCCATAGTAATAACCGAGCTCTGCGGCCATAAAGAACATAGGAGGCACATCGAGCCCTCTTTTAGACTGTTGCTTTTCTAAGCGCTTGTCAGCACGTTCTACGGCCTGTTTACGCTCAGCATCAGGCATCTTGTCTAAGAAACTAACTGGTTTGGTCATCCTGAGCCTCTGGTTCAATGTTAAGTAGTTTAGCGATGTCCTGGTCGCTCGCACTATCGAATAGCATGTCTACTAGCTTTCCACCCTCATCATCTGAGAGGCGTGACTTGCGTAGCTTCTGGTCTTCCGTACGTAGTTCTGAGATTTTCTCTAGAGCTTCTGAGCCTTTTTTCTCTAGCTTTAGGAACTCAGGGTCATCTTGCCCTTTACCTTCTGCTAATAGAGAGTTAATTTTCTGCTCAAGCGCTTTGCCTTGATCTTGTAGTTTAAAGATGTCACGGATAATCTCCGAGTGACGTGCTCCTTGGTTAGAGCTTTCTTTTTTAACCTTAATAACACCCAAGCCTTCAACATTTACTGCTGTAAAATCGCTAAAGCTTGATAAACGAATACTGATTTCAGTCATACAACTCCTAGTTGTCAAATTATATATAAGTTTCCCTGCTCTAATTATCTGTGTAGTACGTGAGTAAAGCAAAAGACACCCCGAAGGGTGTCTCTATACTTTTTTACCTAGTGATTAGCTAGATTCACCACCGTATCGTACTTGTCCGTCTGGACCAGCTTGTGGGTAGAAGTTGAACATTACGGCTACTTCATCAGTAGCGTTACGCTCGTTTGTATCTTCCATGGCAATAAATGCGTTAGGAAGCACAATGTCGTTGCTGTCATCTTCTGCACAAGGGTTGTGGAAACGAACTTCTGCTGGCTCTGAAACATAGCATGTGCCAGTTGAACCGATAACTGCTACATCACCCTGCATAACTGCTGGGATAATGTATTGAATATCTGAGAAGCTGTTTAGGTAAACCGTAGCCTGTGCTGTTGGGTTGTCCAAGCGTCCGTTAGGTCGGCTTGAAGTACCACTAAGGCGTGGGCTCTCAAGAACCTGTGGGCTAAAGCTTGGAGTCCAAGTACCGATGAAGTTTGATGGGATTGTTACTGGTGTTTCACCTTCGTAAGTGATGGTGATTTCAGTCTCGCCTGTAAGTGCGTTTGAAACTGTTGGGAACATTTTAATTCTCCTTAAATAGAATACTTCCGGTAATGCTGTAGATAACCCTGTTTTGTGCGTCTAATCCTACGTTAGTAATCGTAGACGGCTTGGTTAAATGCACACCTTTATATTCACTTGTTGTTATTGGTGGGACTGCTGGAAGCTCGCATATGTTCTGGTACTCTGCTACAAGGAACTTACGTATATCTTGTAACTTCTTTAAACCGTCAACATCATTTGTGCCTCTAGAAAGGAGTTCATAGCCTTGACTGTCCCGGCTATGTCGCCCCATTACGTCACCTACGTCGGCGATGTATACACCCTTTTTGTCTAGGGTTAATTTCTGGTAAAAGAGGTCGGTGTCAATTGTTCCAAAACCGCTTTCAGATAACAGTTTTAGAAATGATAGAGTAACCATTATTGACCTCCTGCCATTCTGTAGTATTTAGCTACACCCTCTTTCTCAACACTCTTACCAGATTTCTCTGAGTAGTGAAGTGTCTGAGGGTTCTTTCTGTTTTCAAAGTTTCTCTTTAATGCATATGGAACGCCTACGTTAGCACCACCAAAGGTTGCAGAATAACTGGCCTTGGCTTTCTTAACGGCGCGTCCTGAGCGCTTTAGAGCTCCTGTTAGCTCAGGGGCGAGCATAACACCCCTATTGACCATAACTTGCGCCATAATAGATGCAGTACGGTCTAGGCGGTCTGTCTCGATCCTTAACCAACTATTAGATGTAGACTTAAACGCCATTACGATGTCTCCGTGTAATCTGAGTAGTCGGTATTTTGTAAGCTTAGCGTGTAGTGCTCTAAAACACCGTTGTCGTAGTTCTTACCACCAGTCTGGCCGATAATCTCATAGTCTTGACCCATACAGCGTACTCCTTGTCCGACTGCGATTGAAGTGATAAAACTCTCATCTGGTCGAACGTGAAGTGTTGCTGCACTTTGTCGTAACTCTTGATTATTAACCATTATCATCTCATTGCGGAGCTTAAATACTCCTTGAGCTTGATAGGTAGCAGTAATACGATTACCATATACACCACCTCGCTCTACTGTAAGGAATTGGTAGTCTTGAAGATCGAAAATGTCGAAGACGGTTACATCCATACTCGACAAACCTTGCCACTACGTATATTGCCTACTGAGCAGAGAGAGTACTTTTGAATTGTTAAAGCATTAGCCTGAGTAAGTATGTCTACGTCAGACCTTTCGCCAAATGTAACTTGGAAGTCTTCTACTCGCTTGCTCTTAATATCTCCTTGTACCTTGTAAGGCTTAGAGGATATTGCAAACAATTGCGCTAGTAGATGCCCTAAGTCGGCTGGCATAGGGCTAAAGCCCCAATCTGCGTCTATACTAACTTCATCATTACACGTGAACTTATCCTTAAAGACGATAGAGTTTTTAAGCTGTGAGTTTCGGTTATCAAAGAATCGTGAACTTACTTCGTAGGCTTTCCCATTAACCGTTACGGTTGGGTCGCCTGTGAAATAGTCCGTGAATACAGTTGTATATCCGTCTCGTGACTCGTATACTCTCTCGCCTGCCTCACACGATAAGCTCGTGCAAAGCAGGTCTTCGAGGTATGCCTTAGCTGTGTTAAGGTTCGTTTGAAAGTTTTCACTCTCACTAGGTGTTAGGGGTCGCCCTAGCCACTTCTCAATATCTGATTGTTTCATAGGATGACCCCTTTACCTTTAATTAAGATGCTGATGGAAATTCAAGTAGCTGGAAGCTTGTAAGTAGAACTGGTCCACCTGTGATGTCAACGTCAGCACGGAGTGCGCTTGCGTCGTTTGTGAACAGGTTGAGTGATCCTACAGTAGCTTCACGGCTAAAGAGTGTTGAAAGACCGCCACGAGTAACGATGGTGTAGTCGTTGAAGTTACCAACAACAACCTGACCGTCTTCTAGCTCGTTTGAGAGAACAACACGGAATGTTCCAAGTGCACCGGCAGCAACTTGCTCACCAACAGTAGTGAATACTGCTAGACCGTTTGCATCGATAGCAGTTGCAAGAGCACCCCAAGTACCACGGTTAGCAACCATAACGATACCTTCGTCGCTTTCGATTGAGCCGTAAGCTGCACCGATAGCTGGAAGGATGTCTTCGCTTGTGTAGCTTGCTACTGGAGTAACACGGCCAGCGGTTTCGAGTGCTGGAACAAGACCAGTCGCTGCGAATGTTTCGCCACCAACTGTACCACCTGCGTAGGTAAGAACAATGCGGTCTTCAAGCTTAGCATATTCACGTGCAATGTAACGAACAATTTGGTCGTAGATTGCGATAGGTGAGCGCTTTTGTACACCATCAAGCCATGCAACGATAAGTGCCCATTCCTTAGGCTCGAATGTTACAGGTGTCCAGACAGGCTGGTCTTCTTGCTTAGTACCACCGAGGGCAACAGGACGGAATCCAGCACCAGCAGACTCAACAAGTTGCTTGAATGTTTCAGCACCTTCGATGTCGATACGATTAACAAGGCTACCAACACGACCAGTAAGCTCGTAAGCCTGGCGGATGTCTCGTGCCAATACTTCACCACCGAGTAGTTCGCTACCAGTAGTTCCGTTAATAACCATTTGTGCTTTAAGCTCTTCAGCCTTAGCAGATGCTACTTCTTTTTCACCGTTGTATGCTGCAGAGAGCATGTTAACGAATGATCGCTTGTAATCAGCGTGTGAGACAGCGTCGCTTTTAGCTGTTGCTTCCTCAACTTTAGCTACAGGAACAACCATTTCAGCTGCAGTAGGTTTTGTCATTTTAATTTCCTTTACGACCTCTTTAGTTTCAGCCTCTGGAGTGGTCACTTCCTCAACTGTTTCCTCTGTTTCAGCTACTGCTTCTACTTCGGTTTCTGTTTCTTCAACAGGCGCGGTCTCTTCAACCGTTTTGACTTCTTCGACAGCTTCTACTTCCGTAATAACGTCTTCTGTCTTAGTTTCTTCGGTATCCACTTTCGCTTCTCCCTTAGGTGCTGTATCTACGTATGCAGATAGTGACTTATGTACAGCTGACATTGAGAATGCGAATTGCTCGTTACCAAGCATAGCCTTAACCTTGTCAAATGCTGATGCAACAGGTTCTTCTTCCTGCTCCTTGTCTGCGAATCCTAGCTCTACAGCCTTATCTGCGGACATCCATGTTTCCTTATCGAGTAAGTCAAACACTTCGTCTTTAGAAAGTCCTGTACGCTTTTCGTAGATAGGTAGGATAGTTTCCTCTATCGCTTCAAGCATTTCAATAGCTTTGTGTAGTTCAGTTACGTTGCCGTAAGCTCCTACCATTGGTCGGTGTACCATCATCGTTGAACCGGGGTTCATAATGATTTCATCACCTACCATGGCAATAACACTTGCCATTGATGCCGCTATTCCGTCAATTCTTACAGTCTTGCGTCCATCGTATTCACGTAATGCGTTGTAGATGGCTGCTCCAGCGAATACTTCACCGCCTGGGCTGTTAATGATAACCCGAATAGGTTGACCATTTAGCTCAGCAAGTTCAGCACGTACCATTTCAGGAGTAAATTCATCACCCCACCATAGTTCGCCGGAAATGACACCCTCTACGATAATCTCGTGAGTTCCGTCTTTCGCAAGTTGCATGAATGGTTTCTTCATAGCACTTCCTTTACTTTTAATGTATCGAACCGCACTCGCACGCCCTTGGATGAGCTTATGTGGTTGTATAAGTTCTGATTTTATTATCTGGGTAATATGTGAGAGTAGCAATTATTTGATTACTGGTACTGCTAGAGCCTTACACGTACCGCACTTCAACTTATCATTGTAAGTTGACTTCGCTGTTTCGCCTAGGAATCGATCGCAATCTCCGCAATGTATCTCTTTAATAGACATATTAGCGTCCATCTTCACAACTTCACGCTTAATAGTACAGCGGCAAGCAACGTGAACTGGTGGGTAATCTAAGCCGTTTGAGAACTTAGCCGTTACACGTACTGTCTCATTAGCCATAGGTGTACATAGCGGACATGCACCTGGTTGAATTATCCACCGCTTAGTAAAATAGCCGCTAATTTCTCCATCTAGTTTCTTGTAGGCTTGGTCGCTAGATTTCTCGCTAGCTTTCCACGCCTCGTTCTGTGCAAATCGTTCTATCCTGAATGCTTGAGTAGCAATGTACCCTGCTAGTAATGTATTGATGACTGCTTCGTCGTTATTAGCTTTAATATCTGAAATATCTTTTACTGTTTGCTCGTTAAAGCCTTGGATATATTCTTTAAGCTCTTTTCGGTCTGCATCGGTGAAATCAGGGCTGTAGCTTGTAATGTCTTCAATTGATATGCCAGCCTGTAATGCGAGTAAAGTCCCCTCAGAGTATGCCTCTGTGCCTCTAAGAGCCATTAGAAGGATAATGATAGCGACAATCTCATCGGTCATGTCATCATCACTAATAGCATCTTCCATGAGGGCATTCTTTACCTGCTCTTCAATCTTCTTAGTAAGAACTGATGCTATGTCGTTCTCGTACGGTACAAGCTCTGCCTCGATACGTTCTACGTCGTATTCTACGTTTTCATCCCTAATCTCAGCTTTTGGGTTTGTGCGTGTCGCTGCCTCGGGAGTTGTTACGACTACTTGTGTAGTATCTTTCTTGAGTTCAAGCACGTCACCAGTTTCTAGGTATTCTTTAATAGAGGACATTGTGTAACCCTTATCAAGCCATACTTGGATACGATCGTCACGAATCTTATCTTTCTCTTCAATGACCTTTTCCTCGTCAGCGAGTGCAGGAATCTCTAGGTCGTATTCTAGAGCATATCCTAAGCCACCAGTAATACGGTTAAGTTCGTGTGTGAATCCTGACCAAATCTTAGTAAGAGTAGGCTGTACGACGTTCTCCATGAAGTTCTGCTGGTCTGTTCGGGCTGTAGCAAAGTTGTTGTTCTCGCCAACACCACGAACTGATGCCGGAACACCGAACGCTGAGTCAATCTTCTTATTAGCTTGGTCGAATAGCTCTTGGAGACTTAGCTGGCTGTTAGACTGTGCGTAAGGTGTCCACGTAATACCTGCCTGAGCTGGTTTGCCTGTAGTGGGGTCAATAGGCTGGTAGTTATAAACGATGTTATTGTTTTTGCCTGAGCCACGGTGTTTAGCTTGCATTGCGTCAACGATGTTGTTGAACTCTTCTTGAGTAGGGGCTGTAATAACGAACTCACCGGCTGGAATAGCCCCGTTCTTGAAGAAGCCTTGCTGGTAGTTAGCAATGTAATCATCAATCGTAGTCCAGCGTTTAGCGGCTAGAGTAGGAGAGTATCCACCCGAGTTAATGGCGTACGGGTTAAGCCCACGGAGCGTAATAACTTCCATGTCTGTGTAGGTACGGCTCTCACCTGAACTTGTATTTACTTGGTAAGTAGTAATTCCGTTAATAGTCGTAACGACTGGGTTCTCGAGAAAAGCGAAACCACCAATATTATTTGGTGTAATCTTTCCGCCTGGTACAATGTTGCCTCCCTGTTTACGATACACAAGAATATGGGACTTAGGGTGTACAAGGTACATTAGCCCCAAAGCTTCACGGAACTCTACAGGTGAGTTTCGGTCGTTAGGTCGAGCAAGTGCTAGGTCAAGAACCGTAGGGTTTTCGATCTTATCACCTTGGTCATTAACAGAGTATGGCTTAACTTCCATAATCTTGTTAGTAATCTTAGTTACAGATGGGTAAGCGTTTTCGTAATCTCCGCCTTTAAACTCACCATAGATACTATCGCCACTATAAACTTTAGTCCAGCCCCACTTGTCTTCAGCAGATTGGGCTAACGCCTTAGTCCGGAATGTCCTATTGAACCAGTTATCTTTCATTTGTTATTCTCTTTCATTAGTGACTATTGTATCTTTTAGGCTCTGATTAGCGCAAATTAGGACTGTTGTGGCTCTTCAATCTCAACAGGTGGGTTCTCAAGCTCGAAAGCCTTTAGCTTCTCAAGTTGCGCCTGAGAGTTAGCTAAGACTTGCAAGTGAAAGCCAATGTTATATTCGTGATTAGGTTCATCATTTTCAACTTTACCCTCGATACGAGTAATTGAATTATCTTCATTGCGACGTAGTTCGTAAGTTTCTGTGTCAAATGTTGGTTCTGGTAGTTGTATATTCATAGTATTCCTTTATTAAACGGGTATTGTTGTTGGCCATGAGTCATTAGTAGGGTAAGATATGCTTCCCGAAATCTCAACCCTCTGAGGGCTAAGTAATACTCCACCGCTAGCCCTACCTACAGCTCCAGACGAATTTAAAGCTGCACTACCTGTTGCTACGGCTCCAAGATACATTTCGTTAAGGTCAGAAGCTGAAACAAATCCGCTAGGTGGTTGATAGAAGTTGTTTGCTGTAGCGTTTACACCGGTGAGTGAATACCTAGGTATTGAAAGAGTGACCATATCCCCTTCTCGTGTCATCCTTATCCTTCGTCCGGACACGGCCTCCCATCCGCTTAGATAGCTTGCTATAGGAACGAGGTAGCTTATTTTTCCCTCTAATACTGACCACCCACTATTACCCGTACCACTCTTCTTAATCCAAGAGCTTGCCCCGTTTGTTACTGCTGTGTCTATATAGATAGAGCCAACAGGAGCAGATACTACACCATTGGGGAAGCCAGTACCTTGGCGAATGCGACTCTCTAAGTAAGACAACGGTACAGCCGCAGAAGCTATAGTTGGTGTTGCAGTCGCGACTTCACCGAGAGTAGTTCGCGTGACAAGACTGTCTCCAGTGGCTGATGCAGAGTAAGCAATTGAAGACTGATTCCCAGAGCTACCCCTAACAGGTACACGGGTATTGATAGTTGGAAAATCTGCCTTTAGAGCGTCTGCTGCATCCACATAAGCCTTGGTAGTTGCGTTAGTGCCATCAACTGGCGTTGCGGTATTCAAGGCTCCTGCAGATGTTCTTTGAGCTAGCGTTGAAGCAGAAGCGGCCGCTGAGTATGTAATCCCACCAGTAGGAGCACCAGTTCCTGATGTTGCTCTAGCTAATACACTAAATTGAGGAAGAGAGATATTATCTTGTTTACCATTCAAAGCCGTTTGAGTAGCAGCGGCATCTGCCTTAGTCGCAAGCCCTACGTTTGTGTATGAATTAGCAGAAGCTAGAGTAGCGACGTCACCGTCTGTTAGGTCTTGGAATAGTTCGTTCTCAACCATGTCAAGTTCTGCTTTTTCAGCAAGACCCGTCACTGCACCTGTTCGGCCGTTTACGCTTGTAACAGGATAGTCAACAACTGGTATTGTAGGCTTATCTTCCAGGTCATTGTAAGAGCCTGTAGAAGCTACGGTCGCTAAGTCGCCTATTTGTTCGTCTATGTACTCATTAGCCTGTGAGAGAGCCTGTGAAGCACTTCCAGCTGTATCTGCGCCTACGTCTGTAGCTGTGAGTACTACTACACCTTGTTTTCCGTTGACTGATTGGACAAGATTTGTAGCTGGGTCGCCTTGGTCACCCTTATCACCTTTTGGAATACCAAAGTTAAGTACAGCCGCGTTAGATGTACCTGTGTTGTTTACGGTTGCACTCGAACCAGCAGGAAGCGTTGAGGTAGTACCGACTGCTATTGTTGCGGCTTTACCAGCCTTACCTACACGATTAACAACTACCTTACGAACAATACGCCTCACTGAATAGGAGTTAGTGTTTCGATTTACTCGGATAACGTACGCCATTAGCTGCCCTCTGGGATAACAGGGCAAATGATAAATGAAGCTACTGAGCAATCGCCAGTCTCACAATCACCACTTAGTACGATATACTCACCATCCTCATCGTAAAGGCGGATTTGGTATACGTAATCACCCGGCTCTTTGTCCGTGTCTTCGTTAACCAAAGTAATCTGAGCACTACCGTCTGTGAATGCGGCAGACTTCTCTATGATTGCTTGCTCATCAATCGCTGGGCTTACTAGGATTTGAGCTGTAACTGCAAGGGTATCTTCTACAAGAATCTCTACAATCTCGCCCTGGTCAATTTTCATTTCTTTCATTGAACTTCCTCGTTCTTCGTTATATTCCTGATTATAGGGATAGTGTGTGATAGCTAAAAGCGAGGAGCAGCCCATTGTACTGGCTGAAAGTTAGCCGTTCGTTCATATATCGTAGCAAGAACATCAACGCCGTCATCGTGTGCGTTCTTACCGCCTGCAATATAGCCTAGAACCTCACTAGCGAACTCAGGGTACTTACTTGTCCAGTTAGGCGGCATGAATACATTCTTTGAGTTCCATGCACTAGATGCAAGTATACGTGCCTCTTTATTCTGGTGCTGGGCAACCCACTCTACAGTTGTAGCAAAGTTGTTTAAAGCCTTCATCTCACGCTCTACATTTCTAGCATATCCCTTACCGCCAAAGTTAGACTCAAACTCTGCTTCTGTCACTTTATCACCCGTAATCATCTTTGCGACTGCTGGTTCTGTAATTTCAGCCTTTTCAGAACTATAATATATATCTGTAATATAAACTTTTATATCGTCGTCAGTTTTAACCTTAAACCAGTTTATCGCACAGACATTGTCTTTCCCTTCATCTGCTATATCTATATTGCTATATTTAACTGGCGTATCAGGTAATGTAGTCCACTCTTGAAAGCCATCGTACAAACGACCCTCAATGTCTACGGGCTGTTGGTAGTAGTTCGCCTTTAGCACTCGTGGGTCGAGAGTCTTCTTAACTTCCTCAAACTTCTCACGGCTCATAATCGAAGGCTCTAGCATACTGCCGTCTTCCTTTTCGATCTGGTAGTCAATCATAGTCACATCATCACCGTATAGCTTTATAATCTCACCTGCTAGGTCATTAGTAGCCCAACGCTGCATGATAATTACAAACTTATAATTGTCTCCGTCAGTACGGCTAAAGAGTGTGTTCTTAAAGAAGTCAAAGTGCTTACGTAGCTCATCGGCGTTTAGTGACTGTAGATAATTACGGATAATGTCATCAATCAAAAACCAGTCAGAACGTGAACCAGTAACAGAAGAACCCGGTGTAATAGAACGGTAGCTAGGCTCTGAGCTCCCCTCTAATTCCCACTTGCTTTTCGTAGCGAAGCCATACTTAATCTTAGTACCGGGGAAGATCTCAGGATATGGTACACCGCCCTTCCCCACGTTAACGCCAAGGATAGTGTCCCTAATCTGCGTAGAAAACATTGATGCTAGGTCGCCTGAGTTAGCTACCCCCATAATACGAGTACTAGGGTCGTTACCCATAAGCCACATAGCGAAGTTCTTACCCGTGAAGCTCTTATAGTGACCAGGAGGGACTGACATTACGAGGTAGTGCTTACTTTCATCCTCTTTAAATGCTTGTAAGGTTTCAGCCATCTCTTTTAGTAGCTTTCGTTCATCGGTGAATAGTTCGGGATATAAAAGCTGCTCGAATGACCAGAAGTCTCTTCGAGCTAACTCTAACCTTGCTTGGTGTTTAACTTCTTCTGGTATCATCTTGTAGCTTCATGAAAAGCTCAACAGCTTTATCTATTACACTATCGACTCTGTGTACATACTTATTTGGTATTTTGTTTATCTGCTCAAGTGACATATCTTTTGCGAACTCAGTCACAAGAATAGCTCTAAGTCTATCTTCTTCCATCACTTCTCCTTTCGAGCTAGTTCTATCTTAGCGGCTTGTTTAACTTCGGGAGGTATCATCTACTAACTTCCTGTACGAAGTGTCTTGAGGCTCTATAAGACCCCAATCTCTCTTAGGTCGATAGTATGTCGCACCGCTTGGAGTACCGTCTGGTGACTTATAGAATCCGTATAGTCTTTTGTTTAAAGGATTGAAGGGTAAAGACAAGTGGTAATAATTATCAATAGCTTTCATTTCATAATTAGCGTGGTGGTTCATCAATGTAATATTGAACCTGCCAAAGCGTATAAATGTTCTCTTACCTAGCTTACTAATAAACTTCATCACTTACCTGCTAACTTTCTCAACTCTTCCGTACTAAGAGCTGAATAAGGGTTAATACTCTCACCTTGTGTGGTAACGTCTACGCTTTCTTTAGCCTTGCCGTAAACCTGGTCAATCATTTCCCGGACTACTAACCAATTACCGTCTCGTATAGCGCTCGCTAGCTTACGTTCAAAGAGGGGTGCTGCAATATCATCTATTACATCTGTTAATTCAGGCTCAGATAGTTTCATCATCTGTTCAAGCTTAAAGCGTGGGGTATCTTCTTTCTTCCATGCACCGTTGTGTCGATTCTCAGGGTGAGCATTAAAGCCAGCAGGAGGAGTGCCGCCTGTAATACGTCCCTTTTCATCTCTAGTTTGTTCCAATTGCTCTGTATTGGCTTTCATATCGCTATATTACCATAAAAACAAAGGAACACCATATAGGTGCTCGATTACTAATTAGTTGACTCATCGTTCATCATTTTCCAATAAGGTGAATAGTGTAGTTGGTAGATATCCATATAAGCATCGCCAATTTCGTATTTAATCCTATCGTGCAATTGGGGTGTAATTTCAATTACAAAGTTTGATTCATCGTTGGGTTTCATTAGATATTTTCTCCTAAATACTTTATTGGGTCTTCGGCTATTACCATTTGTTGGAGGTGGTATTGCCATGCTAATAGGTGCGGTTCAATAGCTGTAAACTGGTAATAAAGAAGGTAGTCGGTATTGTAATCGCCCCATAAACATTTAGCGAAGTCATGATCGAAAATTAATGCTTCAATTGGATATTCATGTATAGATATACCAGAATTAAATACTACTCGTAAGCTTGATGGAACAGAAGAGAACGCTTGCGAAACTGATAATTTCCCTTCGCCTCCCATCCATACTGATACCTTTGGAGGAATACCTATATAAAAATACTTACTTTGGGTGAATCCACCATCAATTGCCTTCTGTATCGCTTGTTCTAAAATCTCTTTGTCTGTCATGCTTTCATTTATATTATTAGGAATTAATAATTCTCCTTTATGCACTAAGCTTGCTATGTCTATTGCTGATTGTGTTAGGTTATCCATTACTCACCTTTCCCTACATATTCACTACCGTAAGTTTGTGCGCGTAACTTCTTTGTTGCGTAGTCCAATACACGCCATTTAGCTTCTGTTTCTAGATCTCTGAACACAAGAGCAAATAACTGAATAGCATTAAGCTCATCGTCCCCAGTATCTTTAATCAATATAGTAATATCTTTATCGTTCATTATTTAGATTCCTCGTAAACAGTCTTAGGAGCATACTTGGCTGTTTCAAGAGCCTTATTAGCACTACGCTTTGCTCCCCAGATAGTAGAGTTAGAGCCAGCATCTACTAATCCTCCTGTGTCATTTTGTAAAAACCATCTGAATCCATATTGCCATATGTTCTTCCAAAAACCTTTATATTGCTTTACTACCTTTATCTTATAGCTCATCACAGCCCTCTCTGCATCTCTGCAATCTCAATAAATGATACTGCTAGTAGCCCTGCAAATACTGAGAAAATAACTAACGAAACTACTACTATAGTCCACATAAGTCTCTTGTCTGATTTATTCATAGCAACGTTCTCTTATCTCTCTTTTAATATCTCGGATGCTCTTATCATTCTCGAAGTATAGCTTAATCTTAGATAACTTTGATTTAGGCATCTATATCCTTACCGGCTTCTTAATTCGTATTGTAAGCCCTTTTATATACCATATTGGTAACTTATATGCGATTGATAGCTCTTCTTCGGTATAACCCTCTTTGTAAAGGCTCTTAATCCGTACAAGATGAGTCCAATGTACCTTTACTTTCCGAGGATCTATTTCTGCCACCATTTTTTCTTCTTTTCTTGCTCGTCTTCATGACCTTTATAGATATATTCCCACGTAGAGCCTTTAACATGGTTAGTAACAATTATATACCCTTCCCTTTTGAGCTCCCTAATGCGCTCTGAGCCTCGTTGGATGCGTCTATTCCACATATCTGCATTGGTCATTGAGCCGTGTTCTTTTAGGTACTTTAGGATCTGACCTGTTTGAGATAACTTTGTCATAAGAACATCTCCAAACAAAAGCAATCATCTAGTGGTTCATTGCACATAAGACAAATGTTGTTTTCTTCCTCGTATTGCTTATAAGCCAACATATTAGCCAATTCTGTGCCCTCATCCCAGTCCATTACTCTTCCTCCAACTTTAAAGCGTGTAAGTAATCAAGAATATCGCTCTTATCGACGCTCTCTAGCTTCTCTTTAACGCTGAACTGACTAAGTACTTCACTCTCATCGAAACCGACAACAAAAATGTTAAAGTCATCTAGGCTGCTTCCCTCTACGATAAGTTTCTTTGCTTCAAATTGTAGTTGATTCATTGTGACCCTTTCTTATTTGGTATGTACTTATAATACACGACTGTGATAAAAATAGCAATAAGCAAAATAAAAAACACCCGGTAAGGGTGCTTATTTATAATTTTCATGAAGCTAGTATCAGTTTGTCACAGAGTAGGACTTTATAGGGTCTAGCCCAACCTATCGTTAGATATAGATACTAGCTCGCCGCTCAAGTGCCCCAATAAGAACTAAGCAGCGTTTGTTTAAGTTACCAGCAACAGGTGCATTGCTATGGCTCGTATCTATAGGGGATACTTCGGTAACTGTGTAATTATACTAATCATCTTCTTCTTTTTTATTCAATAGAATCTGTGGGTCTTCACCGCAATACTCAAATACTTCTGCCATGTCCATAACAATATAACCGTCTTTCATGTAGACTTCTAAGCCTCCATCGTCGAATATACTGGCACAATCATCTGACAATGCCTGCATAACGTCCTCTACTTGAAAACCATAGAAGAAAACTAACAACTCATCATTGTGCCAACGCATCTCAGGTTCAATTTCTTTTATCAACTCAATAGTGCTGTCCATTTATTTACACTCCCATAAATTAGTTAAACCGTCTGCAAACATTGCTGCAGTTACGTTTGCGTTGCTATATGCGTCAAATACGTCCGTACTGTAACCGTATTTCTGAGCCCTTGCTGGATAATAACCTGAAATGTGCTGGAACAAACCGCTAGGGTGTCCATTCTCATAATAGGCCTTATTAACTGCAGTTGGGTTCATTGTACTCTCACACTTTGCTATGCTCACAAAATAGTCCTCGCTGATACCATACTTGCGAGCTGCTTCCCTCACTATTTGCTCTATGCTAGATTGAGCTACAACAGGCTTAAGCGGCTCTATATGAACTTCTGGAACAATAACAGTCTCTTGTATAGGTTCAACCGTCTTTTCTTCTACAGTAGCCTGTGACGGCTTTGGTGCTACTGCTCGTCTTTTAACGTTTGCTTATAGTCTTCAACAGCTTGTGCTTTGACCGTAGCTTCATGAGCCTGTGAAGCGAGTGTTGCTTGTGTTCCAAAGTATACACCGCTCCAAAATAATGTTAGTCCTGCGATCAATACCCAAAATCCTGTAGTTTGGAGTTTAGACCATTTTTCGTTCTTTGTTTTGTTTTTGTCTGACATATTGTCCCACTTTCTTTTTATTAAGCGTATGATACCGGCAGTAAGCATTTAACTTTCGCATAGGGGTTTCAGAATGACGACCTATAACACCCTCAAGCCTCATTCACGCTCGAACTTATTACCGGTTTCATACGCTTAATTGTTAATTGTTTTCTCAGCTACCTTTACCGCATAACTTGACGCTATCTCATGGGAGGCTTGCACTCCTTAGTAGGTAGTATTGTGCGGTAGGGGTAGCCGAGTGTAAAGATTAGCTGGTCGATATGCACTGTGGCGATATAACTACTTGAGTGCCAGCTTTTCTTTGTTATCCTTTCTTAGGATGTCTTTAGTATATATCATGGTCGAGTAAAAGTCAATACTTTCCACTGACTTTATAGACCTTTTTCATGTTTTAATCGTTCTACCTCTGTTGAATAGTAAGCTATTTTCTCTATAAGTTCAGCGTTTTTAACCTTTATAGTCGTATGTGCTAGTTTTTCTAACTCGTCTACAAAATCCCGGCCGTAACTATCTATCATATAACGGGTATAGTTTATGTAATTTCCCTTTAGAAATACGTTATCTCTCATACTTTGAGGGTGACAATTATCATCATTCCACCTAGTAGGGTAAAAGCGCCTAGAGAAAAAGTGACCATTCTGAGCTTCTTTCCAGAACATCCGTTCGCCAGAAGTAACACAAATACAATATCCGAACTCGTCTGATTGATCTAAGCGAACATATTTAGAATATATATCGTCTAGCTTCTTCACTAATTGGCTCCGTGTAGGGGCTTTCTTTTTCTTAACGGGTACTTTTACCTTTATTGATCTAGCAGGCTTTCCACTATCTCTCATAGGCTTACGTGGAGTGTTCTTACAATAAAAGCCCGAGTGCCCCTTTTCAGAACACTTCGGACAAATCTTATTTTCCTGCGCCATTATGCTTTGCGCCAATACCTTTCCGATAGGCTTCCTTAGCTTTTTCTACATCCTTAAACGGCCGATTAGTACTCGCTTTACCGCCAAGGCTTGCTGCACGTTTCTGGTCCTCCTTAGCTTTAGGATTACGGTATCTTAGTGCCAGGTAAGTGTCCCAGTCTCCATATTTCTCTATGATTGTCTTTTTAATCTTGTCGCTGTGTGTTGTCATATTTCTCCTTAGTTATATAGCCAGCGAAAATATACTTGATCGTCTGTTAATAGTTTGTTTCTTACTGCTTCTGCGTACTTAGCTCTATGAGCGTATAAGTCGAGTAGTGCGGTTTCAATATCCATTACTTAACCTCCTCTATAAAACCGTTAGTCACTGCATTGTCTATAAAGTAAGAACCTATTACTGTTGAATACGACTCTAAGTGGCAAAGGTCTCCGTCCGATGCTTCTTCCATATATCTTCCCTGCACAACCCTTAGTATTTTACCTATCTCTGCTCCAGGTATTTGCTTTAGTACTCGATATTTTTTACTCATTACTTATTATCCAATCCACTTCCCTCGCCTAAAATTTCTTTAAATTGATCTATATACTGCTTCTCTGCATTTTTTAAAGCTGCTCTAAATTTTATGTGGTTTCGTTTAGATTCCATATTTCCATAAAAGCTAGTAGCAATAACCAAAATACTAGCATTAAACTCAAGTGCTGATTTCATTAGAAGTCCTACTTGTTTGTCGTTTAAATCATTCATTTATCCTCCTCTGACGGAAATCCCGTCGTTACGCCGAACTTTTCAGCAAGGTGTCTGTTGAGTACTTCATATACCTCAGATACTTGCTTACGATCGAGTTCGGCGGTGCTTTCTTTATTAAACATTGCTTCTTGTATTGGATGCCATAGAAACGATTTTGCGCTTTCTGGTGTCCACGGGATTTGAATGGATGGTTTGAGAACCTTACGCTGGTCTAATCCGGCTTCATTTAGTGCGTCTGATAAGTTACTCAGATATTTATGTAAAGCACGGTTCTGTTGAAGCGTTCTCTTTTCCATTATTCCTCCGTATTATCGTCTAAAGCGTTAGCGACTAACGTAGCATCGTCAATAGTCTCAATCTTTTCCTTACCAATCACACCTTTAATAAATGAAAGCATTGTATCGGGACGGTTATATCCCTGTCGTTTAAGTTCTTCTCCAATATCTAATCGGGCTTGGTCGAGAATGTTTAGACTCTGACCCATAGCTTCTGCGCCTTGTGATGCTTCTTCTTGGCGGTTGCGTACTTGCTTAGGAGTGTTGTCAGCCTGTACTTTAAACTCATTAGTATCAGCATCTTTAGTATCGTCAATATCGAACATACCATTAAGAGCATACTTACGAGCATAAGAGCTGGTAGAGCCTGTAATTTGTGCATCGTTCATACCCTTTTGTTCTTCGGCCTCACGAGCATATCCATCTGTTTCATCCGATTCACCATAACCAGTAACTACTACAGTAGCTTTAACGTAATAACGATCACCGATAAGCAGAACAGTATCCGTAATCTTCATACGAAGACCTTCTTCAAATAGCAAAGGCTTTACAGCGTCGATAATATCCTCAGCGTTACGGTATTTATATTTACCAAAATTATTATATTGTCCTTTAGGAGCTTTAAGTTTGTTAATAACATTAATTAAAGCAGTATTAAATTTAGGTTCTTTCATTAAAAATCCTCTGACATTTTTATAGTAGTAACTTTTATATTTTCCATAGGTACTAATTGGTTATTAAATATACCCATTCTCCTAACAGTACCTCCTATAAGTTGTGCAAAAGTATTAGCTGTTCTCTTCTTCCTGTATTTCTGACGCATTACACCGTCTTTGTAAACTACAAACCAACGGTCATGATTATACTCAATATAATTTTCCATTACGCCCTAACTCCAATCGTATATGTTTCTCCATCTGTAGTTCCTAGCGGCCATAACTTGCCTACTTCGATATATTGCACTGTAATTTTCATGTGATACCTTTCTTTTATGTACTTATAATATCACAGTCGAGTTATATATTCAACCCCTATCCTATTGAAAATAAAGAGTATACAAGGTATAGTATCACTATAAGCAATCGACGATCCTTTCTTATTTCTAGATTGCTTTAGGGAGTTGTGCATCTATTGTGCAGCTTCTGATCTATCCACGCAGGTCGCCCACCTATCTGCGTGGATTTTTATTTACTTATAAAAATGTTTATGCTAATATATAGCTATCTCACGACTGAGATGTACCTTATACCCTATTTTAAAGCACACCGGCAAGTTAAATTATCCCTCCAATTTACTTGTATTAAACGGTGTGTTTTTGTATTGTAGAAAGAACGGTCTCGATCGTCGTACCTATGTCTTTAGTCACAATAATACTGTGGTGCTTATAATAAAGACGTTAAGCCGCCCTCACTCACAGGGGCGGCTTATTTTATGGTTGAAAAATTAAGCTTATGGATGTATACTAATATTTAAGACTTACGAAGAATTCTCAAAATCCATTTGTAAGTCTAATTAGAAAACTCTATATAGGGCTTGCAATGGTAAGTATTCTACGCTAAAATAATAAGTGAGAATTACTTCGTAACCAATGCCGCCCTTGTAGGCGGTTTTTTGGTGCCTTTTATTAACAGTCGGCCGACTATCAAGCGAAACAATTAGAAGTTCGTATCTATTAACCATGTATTGGAGATTTTTAGAGATGATAAATGACCTCTCACAACTAGTTACTAGGAAACAGGAACTAGAAAAACTAGTAACTAGTAACAAGTTAACTAGTTTGGATATTCAGACTAGAGCATTAACAATAGCAGCAGGGCTTACATCAACAACCGAACCTAACGATATGACTGCTTGGTATTGCAAAGCCTTTAAAACATTAGGTGAGGGTAAATACACAGCTATTGCAGGTATGGCAAGACAGGGCAATAAACCTTCGTCGTTATTTGGCTGGTTATTGAAGCAAGAACTGAATAAAACAATATAGAATTATGTATTATTTCAATCAATCACCCGTTTCTATACGTACTACACGTGAAGAACGAAAGTTAGAAAGAAATTTTGATCGTAATTACTATATGAAAAAGAGACTAAAAGTTCAAAATAATAAATGTTTCTTTTGTGGTGATGCTATTGATATGTCAGGTCATTTAGACCATCTCTTACCAGTTTATAGGGGTGGCAAGGCTAACTACTATAATTTATTTGCTACATGTCGAGATTGCAACTTAACTAAAAGTGCTGAACAATTAGTGATACTCAACGAAGAAACAATACTATTTTATCTAAAACTTATTAATGAGTTCAGTAAATGGGTAGGTAAAAAAAGAAGATTAGATAGGGTTCCACCAACTAAAGAAGTACACCTGTATTGGCTATATAGAGCCGATTTATTTACGAGAGTCAAAGGTAGCAACAAAGTAAAGCTAAGGAACTACGTACATAAAGAATCCTGATACTATTAAGTATGTCTAAAAATAGCCTAGCTGCTACTATTTACTTACTAACTCGACTGTGATACTATAGTAGTATCTTAAAGAAAGGATACACAATGACAGAAATCATTAACGAAGACGCATACCAAGAAAACGTATCAGGACTTACCCGTCAGGAGATTCTAGCAAACCAAACGCCTGAACACCTATGTGCAGAGATTAAACGTGTTCTAGGTAGCTTAGGATTGCTCACAGCGCAATATCATGAGCTAAACGATGCGCTGCATGGCGAAGTACACCAGCGAGAAGTGCAGGAGTTCATCGGATGAACGTAGATAAGGTGCTGGAAGTAGTAGACATAGTTCAGGGATTAGACGGTAAAGAAATATCATTACTAATGCAAATTTTGTTAGCAGAAGATAAAATAAATGTACCAGAACTTGTTGTGAAGCATGTAGAAAAGCTTGAAAAATTCAAAGAAGATGCAATGCATGATATTAGAATGTTATCCGTTGCAGGGCTAGACTTGTCAGAGCCGTTTATAAAAAAGATTGACTCTATAAAAAGTGAACAAAAAAGATCTGTTGCACTTGCACAGGCTAAAATACTTATGGATGCCGGCGGTTACAAGGGGACTGTTCACGGTGAAAATTTAGAAAACTCAATTGATACGTCATCGCTAGACGGAGATGGCTGGTTTGAGCGTAGCTGGGCTCTAAGGGTGAATCTATGACCGAACGAGATAGCCAAAGTGAATTAGAGCGACAAGTACGAGAGTCCTACCCCTTAGAAGAAGTTGAGCTTAGGTTACTATTCAATGAAGCAAAACGTAATGCGGTAGCGTTGTTTAAGAATGACCACGACGATGGTGATACTGCAATATACCAGTTTATCAGCGACATTATTCCTGAAATAAATACCTACGTTACTACACGAGTAAAAGAGGTAGAGCAACTTGCGAGGATTGATGAGCTGTCAGCATTAGATAAATCAGAGATAGCTAACCAATCTATGAAGAAAATGCAGATACGAATTAAGGGACGTCTTGAAGTCCTCACCACTACGACTAACGGAGAGGGAGAGACTGATGAGTAAGACTTGGCGATATATAAAAAGCTATATGGTTATAGATATAGATAAAGTCGAAGATTATGTTTCTAAAGGCTATGAATTAGTTGGTGGCGTTGCCCTAGGTTTAGATGGAAACTACTTATTGCAAGCCGTGGCTCTATACGATGATCAAGTCACACTAAACCAACCTAAAGATGAAAGAGATAAGTAATGGCATCTCCTGAAAGCTCACCAGAACACGGTATCAACTTACCTAAACAACAAGAGCACCTAATTGAACGTAAGAGTCCTCAAGTACTTGTACGTCTTATGGCTCGAGAAGCTATCCTAACGTACTTCAACACACGTCTATTCGTGTTCAGTGAACCGTATGAGGATATGAATCACATCTACGTTAAAGACCCTCAGCAAGAGATTGACCACACGTACCTATTCCATTCCGATCAACTACTCGACCAACTGACCGACGAAGGCTTCACAACAGTGAGCGCACGCTACCCGGAGGATGTTGATATTGAAGTGTATCTCACATACCAGTCAGGCAAAATCGATAAGGAACGTAGGGAGTTGGAGGCACAGGATGAGTAGACCAAAACTAACCGAGATAGAACGCATATGGAATGGTATACGCAACTCTTTAGCATCCAGCGCTATGGGCTACATGTCTATACCGCACGCTAAAGAGTTTGAATTAAGAGCATCGGTTTACCTTGGGCCTCATGTCAGGAAGCTCGTTGATACAGAAATAATCAACGAATTAAAATCATTTACTGGCCATTCAGAACAAATACCCGAGTCAGAGATTAAAGCAAGAATTAAAGAACTAGAGAGAGGAATAGCAAGATGAGTAACGACACCGAACTATTTGAGCTATGTAAGGAAGTATATGAGCGATTACCGATGTGGGACAGCACGGAAAAATGCTATGCCTTTATAGATGAGTTTAATCAAGGCGAGAAGCATTGGAGAGTAATACCGCTTCACGAGGACAACGTGGATGATGTTGATGAATGGCACCCTCTCTACACCTCCGACTACCTACTAGAGAAGCTGCCAGCGAAATTAATTTATAATAAAACAGATTATTTTTATTATCTTGAAAAGTTTGATGACGGAAGCTATGGTACAGGTTATGGATTTACTGACGAAGGTGGGCATATCGATCACCCACTAATTGGCGTGCTGACTGACGATGTCGCTTTGAATGCCAACCTAAAACTCACTCTAGCCCTCAAGAAGGTAGGTGAGTTGTAGTATGTTAATTATTTACACAAGCGACGGTAAAGAAATAGTTATCGATGATGATGATTATCTTTGGTTAACTAAATATAGCTGGAGACTAGATAAAGACGGATATGCTATTCGTTCAACTAAAAACCGCAATATTCACATGGCAAGATTTATACTCGGGTTAGATATACACAACCCCGGTATCGCCGATCATATTGATGGCAATAGGTTAAATAATAGTCGTTCAAACTTGAGAATAGTTACTAGGCAACAAAACTCAATGAATAGAGGTAAATATGCCAAAGCGACTAGTATCTACAAAGGTGTAACATGGCACGCACAGGCTAAACGATGGCAAGCTATGTGTAGTGGTAAATACTTGGGACTATTTAAATCCGAAAGAGACGCAGCTTCTGCATATAACGACCATGCTAGTAAATTATTTGGCGAATTTAATAGGAAGATTGAGTTATGAGTAATACAAAGCAAAAAGAACTAAAAGGTAAGATATGTCAGATATATAGGGTTGAAGAATGGTTCGACCCATTTCAATACGATGAACGGATGAACCTTCTTGATCTAATCAATGCAGAGGCTAAGTCGGTAATAAGTGAACTGGCCAAAAATACAAAACATTTAAAAGCGGCAGATATGGCAATGATACCTATTTGGACTATCCAATCAATAAAGGAACGCTATGTTAGTTAAGTTTAAGGATACGCCAGACGTTGACATTGAGCTCATTGATTCTGTACCACTCACCAACAAGCAGCAGCAAATTATAAACGATAATCTTCTGGAGCTATTATGAGCAATCCAACTAACGACCCTATATCCGAAATTATAATTAAGTCCAGAAAAGACTATCAAAACTTCACGGATGGTAAATGGGATTATAATGGCTTAGCTCCATTTCAAATAACTCACCAAGCCATCGAAAAGCTATTGATTAAGGCAGTTGATGAATATCACAAAGAGATTACAGCAAACGAAACTAGGGTTTGGATCACTAAGGAACGTTTTGATAGGCTTTTGATATTATCTAAGCTAGAAGAGGTAAAGTTATTTTCGATTAGTCGTGACGAGTATATAACTGAAGAATATAAGGCTGGTCGCATCATAGACCTTCAAGACCAACTTAATAAACTGGAGGGCAAGTAATGGCACAACTACTATGCGATAGATGTGGACAGCCAACTGCATTGGGCCACTCCTGTAAACCATATATTGGTATTTCAAATGTACCTTTTTATACAGTTGTTGATAACGATAAAAGCCTCGATCCTGAGATTGCAGATTTAGTAGACCGCAACTTTAAAAATCTAGTGTTGGACTCTAGTAAAGATGATGAGCTAAAGAATAAAAAAATGTCCGACCCATATCAGATGCCGTCTTTAGAAGTTTCTCGCTATGAAAATATGCAAGATGAAACAAAAGCGCTGTCTGATGCTAATAAAACTGGTTATTTAAACTCAGAACTTAAAGTATTACTTGAGAGAGAAGCGGTAACAATTGAAACTGATGATGGAGAATTTCTAGCAATTGATATTGATGCTACTTATGATTTAATTGCTGATTTCATCAAGCAATACGGCATAAGAGAGCGTATAGACGAAGTTAATCAAGCTATAGCGAATGAACACTATGAACACGGTCCTTATGGCTGCACGCCTTATGCTTACAACTCAAACCGTATAGAAGAACTTACCGCCTTCAAAGATAAGCAGGGAACAAAGTAAAAAACTAAATAACTTATGCTATAATCCTAATATCAAGCAAGCACCACATTGCTTGCGCACTTTCCGGCATTCGCATTATGCCATTAAATAAACAACTCCACGTGAATACAGCGCCCCTACACTATTATGGCGCTGTATTTATTTGTGATAATATAGAAAAGTCTGATCGGAAGAGAAGAAGAACCTTTTGTGCATTGAGTATTAACATCTAGCCGGTAATTAAACCGGCTATTTACTTTTAAAAAAGCTTTATAGTTTTACTGTTCCAATTCTCAATTACATCTGGTTGATACTTATGAGCGCATCTTTTTTCTTTTACTTCATGCCCGATTAAGCTTCCTAGGTCATCATCGTGGTCAACAAGGCTCTGAGTTGTGTAGTATATGGGCATTCCTAAGGCACTGCCGGCCATTCCAAGCCTAATATCGTATAAGTAATTAACTAATGGTTTTGATACGCTTAAAACGGCTTGTACACTGTGTGTGGGAATAACTATAGCTGGCCCCCACAAAAGGTTTCGGCAGGTAATATACGAACATCCTAAGCTAATAGCATGATTAAACGCCATTTGAACAGAACCGCGATGGGGCTTTACTTTTCCTAAGTACAAAGATAATACACCTTCTTTTGGTATATTTTGTATAGCGTTATTTAGATTCTTGTATAAGTTTTCACTAATAATACAATCATCCTGTAATACCAAAGAGTAGTCAGTGTCTAGCTCGCCTAGATATTCCCAAGCTCTCGAACCTGTCTCCCACTCGCTGTTTTCAGAGTCCCATGTAATAGAAACATCTGCAAAAGTTTGTTTATTCAGTATCTCAAATAGAGCGTATGCGCTTTCCCTACGCTTTGGATGAGCCATAATTGTGACTCCGATTTTCACTTTGAGCCTTTTACAATATCATTATATATCTCTTCATGAACTCGATTACGGAGACGGATTGGCATAGAACTATTGCGGTGGTTACCGTGAGTCCTAACTGAAGCTGAGTAAACAGATTGTGGGTGAGTATCAAAAGTGGCTCCATTTTGCTGCATCGCTAAGAATAAAGCCCAGTCTTCATATACTGGATACTCTCTAAACCCACCGACAGCTCTAACGGCCTCAGTACTGCATATAGCACCAACGTGAACCCAATTACCATCTACTAAGCAAGCGCCCACACAAGGTCCAGCATGTAGCTTGTCCCTCTTTTTTTCGTGCTGCCACACCTTTGGAATAGTTGGCTGTCTACTGTAAGGATATTTAATGCTTGTAACAGTAACATCTGCTGCAGGTCGCACATCGTTGAAGTAGTCAGGCTCTAAGTCATCATCTGCGTCAAGAAACACTACATATTTAGTAGTAACCTGAGCAAGACCGGCATTGCGAGCTTCTGCAACTGTTCCTTTGTCAAGATGCACCCTTACTACTTTTGCACCAGTAGCTTGGGCTGACAACTGAGCTTTATCGCCCATACTGCGCCATTCTTCTGTTCCATGAGTAGCAACCACAACAGTAACGTCTAAGCGCCATTTATTGAAGTAATAAGTCTTATCAAGCTCTATCTGTTGCTTGCGTGAGCGTGAAGATATGAAAGCATATAGGTTTTTGACAGGTAGCTTGGGTACACATACGAAGCCATTAGTTTTTTCACATTGGCGCTGAATATCGTCATCGCCGTACCACCATACTAAGTTCTCATCAGCTCTAATCCCATCTTTAGCATTCAACGCAAAGGCATAGCCACTGATAACACCGTTGCCACGTTCTCCACTTGCCCCACTAGCACCCTCTTCGATAGCTTTAGTAATAGGAGTTAACCAATTGCTTGGCATAACAACGTCATCATTAAGTATTAGAACAATATCAGCACCCTTGCTATATGCGTAGTCAAGCCCTAAGTTCCACCACGTTGATATGTTTAGACCATCATCATCAATAGTAATTCCTATTGCATACTTCCTTGCTTCAGCTGAGGTTGTAATTGTGATAGGTATAACAGAGTTATTTGTACACCACTCAATTACATTTGCATATTCAGTTGGTCTACTTCCTGTGGGTATAACAGCGTATTTTACTGCAATTCGCATGGTAATTCTCCGATCCTTTTTATGTAAAAGCGCATGTTTATACACGAATATAGGTCTACTATGTTTTCAATATCACCACGCTTTATAATGGTTTTCAAGTCCCTTTTAGGATATACTTTACCGTCCGGCCTAGACAGGTGTTCTATACTGTATGTTGCTCCACCATATTGAACATATATAAGATTACCGTTGAAATGAAATGTTACGCCCCGACCACGTATAACTTCCATATCAGTAAGTAAAGTATACACCGATTTCCCTAGGTGTAGATTTAGTAGCGAAGAATAGCTTTTTTGTAGCTTCGTCTTCCTTGATTTTCTTTTTTACTTCTGAGAATAATTGCTTAACTGGAGTTACCTTATCGCATTTAGTTACGATCGTAATGCCGCGCATAACCTTATCTACTACAATAGTTTGGTGATATGTGTATATCTCGTCTTCTTCTGCCTTAAATAGTGCTTTATTTGACTTATAGCGGTATCCTGTACCTAATTGGTTTCTCTTATTCAATGATGCTTCAACGTTTGTTTTGTAAACATATACCGAATCAATTTCAGGTATCTTGCTACTGACAGTGTCTTTTTTAGATAAATCCATGCTACTCCTTTTATTACAGCATAAGCTTTGTAGTAATTTTGTCAAGTAAAATAACTATACCAAGTATAGCGCCAGATATTATGAATCCGTAATGAAAAGATAGTATGAGGCAAACCCAAAACGTTAAACAAGGTACGCATTCCATCAAGCCAAGCGATCGTTCCCTGATATAACTTATTGAGTTAAACGGACCGTCTTTATATACAAGAAGATGAGTAATACCGTAAATGCCAAGGGCTAAAGCTAAGGTTTCCAATCTCTGAGGCTCCTTATCTCATCATTTTCTACGATAATACCTACAGCATAACCAATAAATCCGCCCTTTTTCATTAGACTTCTCTGTTCTTCCATGAGTTCTTTAGTGTTAGTCTTGATAACCTCTGCATCAGGGTGCTCTCTTAGTATTTGCCTAATCTTTAAGCCTTCTATTCCGCATTGCGGACAGCGTGAGTATATTTTCATATACTAAGTATAGCAAAAACCCAGGCGATATACCTGGATTATGTTTTGCCTGCCTTGAATAGTTTATCTTATTTTGCTGAATCTAGTCTTGATTCTATTGATTAGCCTTTTAGATTCTCTATTTTTTCTCACCTCTCGGATAAGTTTTACAACTTTTCGCTGAGCTGGAGTTAGGTATCTTCAGCTAGACATTAGTTTTTAGCTTACTCGTAAACTGATTGTATGAGATAGCGGCTACGACAGCAATGAATAGCGCCTGTCCAAGTGTTTCCAATACGCTTACAAACGTCAAACTAGGTGATACCACAACAATAGCTGCGATTACTGATACGATAGCATTTACCCATGCTGGATATTTAGTGGTAAAACTAACCGGTACGAGCTTTAGTAGCTCTGTGATTAGAAGCACTGCTGCCACTGATAATGCTGTTGCTGCTGATAAAAATTCCATATTATTTCTCCTTTTTAATATACAGGTCTGTAATTTTAATATACTCTGAATTGTCTTTTAAGTCATCTATCTGCTTTTCTGCAGATTTTAATTGATCCTGTAGTTTATATATCTGACCCTCCCAATCATCTGTAACTGCGGTCTTGCCAGTTACTTGCCAAGTTTGTACTAAGTCAGCTTCTGGGTTGTCTGAACACTCCTCGACGAAATGCAAAAAATCAACACCAACAAAGGTAACGAATACCTCTCGTCTAAGCGGTCTATTAAGTATCCTAAGCTGCGTATCATTACATCGTCTAAACCATTCTTGTGTATCCTGAATCAAGCCCATGTTATTCTCCTTTAATTTTGCGTATTCTCTTCCGTCACAGTGTGTACTCCACCCTATATACTTAGGCTTATATGCACCAAACCATGATAATAATTCTTCTATTGACTTGTAGTATCCTAGGTTTACTAACTTGCCGTTTTGCATTATTACACGTGATCTACTTTGTACTTCTGAGTCGTATATCTGGTAGTTATTGCCATTTCTTTTAATAAAGAACACGTGGCCGTAGCTTGTGTACATTCCTGCAGTAAAGTCTAACCACCCTACTAGCCAGACGTTCTCGGGTATAGTTGTAGTTTTAATACGACCTGCGTTTCGTTCAACTTCCCATGAATATCTTGCGGTTGCAGTCCTTGAAGGTGCGTTTCCTGCATCGTCAATATACTTTAAGCAAAAAGCACGAACCGCTGCAACTAAAACATTAGGAGTATATACCTGCTCCATTATTATTTCGGCTCTTCTGTGTTATCTGGTGCAACTGGTGGAGGTGTCGGTGCTTGTGGGTATTCCATTATTTCTCCTTTGCTCTATAAAAGAATATAAATGCTAGCGATAAAGCTTGTGCTAGTGTACCTAGTCTAGCAGATACTGTAGCAAGATTCCTTATTGATTCGATGGATTCTGCATCAACACCTATAAGACGAAGGTAAAGATAGTAAGCAACTGGTATCATTGCGAGAAAAGATACGACCAGAAGGCCCCAGATAAAGCCACGGTAACGATTTAAAAAGTCTCGTGTGTTAATCCATTCTAATGTCTGAATAACAAGAAGTACCCCAAATATAAGCATAGTAACGATTGATATTGAAAAAGAGAAACCGATCGCGTGATTAGCAATGAAGTCTAAAACTGAACTAATACTTAATGCAAACACGTTCATTTCTTTTTCTTTCCAGTTGAGAAATAGATAAGACCTGAGTTACCGTGCTTCTCAACTAACTCGTTTAGTTTTTTTATTTCGTCGGTTGCATCAATAGACCGCTGTGCTGTTTCGGCTTTTATAGCTTCAATTTCACGGTCTTTAGCTTCTGACTACCG